>Ga0065705_10104180_pt1 | contig 45309 bp, 73 predicted proteins | sample SwibulcommuniRL2_FD_59092 | JGI IMG/M metagenome (GOLD analysis project Ga0065705, IMG submission 59092) | Bulk soil microbial communities from switchgrass field near Rose Lake, East Lansing, Michigan, USA - RL2 Bulk Soil v2 (version 2) | ecosystem: Environmental > Terrestrial > Soil >...
TTGGCGGTCACTTGAAAACCTCCGGCCTGTGACGGCGGGTATCGGAGGCTTTTTACGTTCTTTTTAAGAAGTTGTAGGTTTCTCCTGATAAATCCTATCAACTACTTCATAAGGAGCCCCACTCAACTTAATGGCTTCCTCCTTAGTACAATGATTCTTCTTCATGTTACGGATACCTGTTAGCAGTGCTACATTGTTGATAGGCACGCCCATGATTTCAGGAACTGTAGGATTCTCAACCTTTGGCTTTTCGTCTGCCATTTTATCCCTCCCTAGCCTATAGTAACCTTAGCATCACTACCAGGAATCTTCTTATAGAGGTCTTCAACATATTGTAGTGTAGCTGGGTCCTTGGAATGATACAGCGCATGTTTAGGATTAGCTTTGTTATTCATAATGTCCGCATGCTCGGACTGTGCCTCCTGAAGTGTCATGGCTCCTGTCCCTCTGTTATTGTTACCATTCATTACGCTAGTATCAGCTTTAACACCTTTACTCATACGCATTAGAATCCCGGTCAGGATAGGATGATTACCCAAACCAGTTTTTGCAAAGAAGGCCACATCTCTTTCAGACTTGAAAATCTGTGGAAAAAGCCGTTTGGCATCTTCCAAAGTAGCATCATAGTCAGCGCCAAACTCCGCCTTCAATGCTGCTGTTGTTTCCTCATAGCTATAACCACTATCTAGGTCTTTAAGACCGTTGGTTAGTGCCTTTGTATGTAATTCAAGTAATTCTGGTACGGCAGCTTTTGGGATACCATGCTTCAATAGAGTTTTACCAAGTTCACCAGAAAGCTCGTCACTCCAATTCAAACCTTCTGGAAGGTTTTCTGGCTTTTTGATTTCATATTCTTCAACCTTAGTTAACGGCCTATCGAGGACACCAGCCTCCCATAGCTTAGGAAGATTATCGGTTTTCCATTTAATAACTTCTTCTGGCTTAGTTTTATCAATCTTCAATGGGAGGCGTGAACCAACTTCGCGGTGTGCCTCATAACCACGCTTCACGAATGTAGCTAGATCTGGAGTCTCTTTAACAAATGGAATATCTTTAATAGGTACATCCTTACCATCTTGTTGCACTACAACAGTTGCAAGGTCAGGAGACTCAAACCACGCGCTCATTGCGATCTCCTATTGTTGCTAGTTCTTGTTCGTATCTAGTTAGATCTGGAATAGCCTCTGGTTTGTACTCTTGGAGGGCTTGGATATTTTTTAATATTTCATGTACCACGCTGCGCCTAGCGTTAGCAATACCAGGTCCCTCCGGATCTGTTCCTTCATAGACTGTACAATAAACTGTATCCATTAAATGTTGCAAAACAGCCTGACCATCGGTTGTCAGTAGAAATACTCTATAGCAATGTAGTGTTTCCGGATTGTCATGATCCCGCCATTTAGCAGGAAGCCATTTACGAATAACGTCGGTAATCACTTGCGGCCACCTTGCATTAATTCCATAACAGGGGCGGCCTTATTAGCTGCATTTGCAGCTTGCTCCGCTTCTTGCAATAGTAATTCCTTTTCCTGTTGTTGCTGCCGTGCGGCACGTAACATAGTAACGCTACGGTCTGTATTACGCCATTTGGCTGGGAGGCCACGTAGGTCTTGTAGACCTTTAGCCACATTATCCTTATGCAACCAATCTAGAATACTTGGATCAATCTGTGCAAGTGGTGCTATATCATTTAGATATAGCATAAGGGCCTCAGCGTCCTCGGAACGCTGCATTCTTGCAAGTGGGTTCTGGAATTCTACATTAATAATACCATTGGTGCGTTGCATAGCAGGCGGCGGTGGTGCGAAATCGCCTGCGGCTAACTGAATAGAAAACATAATGGAAACGATACTTCGTAGTAATTCAAGTTCAGCGCGGCCATAGACCGGGCCAATTAGTTTATAGAGTAATTGTAGTTTTCTAGCAAACTCAAACGCTGTCATCTCACTTTTGTTAACTTCCATGAGATTTAGAATATGGTCTACGTAGAAGACCATTTTAACTGTCTTGCGCATTTCCTCTTCTTTAATATTTGAAATCTCTGGTCTAGAACCAGACTCAAAAGGCATCAATGTTTGACGAATGTCTTTGCCATGTGTATTTAATTTGGTGTAGCCACCTGGAATCAAACGTAGACTACCAAATAAACCGTCATGCGTAACCATAACTGCAGGTCTAACTTTTAGAGCGTGATCTTCTAGACCAAGGCGTTTGGCGGAGTTCAAAGACCAAACATCAGGGAATGCAATATCACCGCGACCACGGCCCATTATCTCACCTGGGGTACGATGGTAACGTGGGCCGGAGGCGGGGAACACAGGGTAACCACTTTCAAAGATTACATCTTTAGACTCATTTTCCACCCAACACGATGCCCACGGCATTCCTTTGTTGCCATAACCTTGCTCGCCTCTAGGTCTAGGATAAATCCCATGAATAATCTTAAATTGCCTATCAGGTTTACCTTCGGTTATTGCTTTTGCAACATTTTCTGGTATCTTACCAATTTTACTCCATTTGTCACTTATCTGCTGCGCAGTCATATAAAACTTGCGCCAACCCTCGTCAACTCTACCATTGATTCCTTCTTGAATGATGAACCGGCCGGTTCGCTCCGCACTGAAATTGAAACCTCTAAAACCTTGGATAGTATGGTTAACAGGTTGTGCGTTTTCCTCACACATTAAATAGCCAGTACCAAACCCCACCCAATCTATTAAAGTCTCGGCACCTTCGGCATAAAATGCGCTGTCGGCGCAGCGACGCAGAGTCCTATCACGACTGTCTTGACACCATTCATTGATTTCGTTTATCTCGTCGGTAGAGACTCCCGGCTGTTGCGGCATGGAATAGTCAAACCAACGCTGTCCGGGGTTGAATAATAAGCCTGCAATGAAATGCGAACACAATTCACTTGCAAGTAATGCTGTAGAATCATAAACCCCACTAGTTTGTTTATCTCCAGTAGTATATTCTGATAGAATTCCCACCCTGGAAGGCGCGATAAATGGAGCCATAGTATCGCAACGCGCAAAATGCGGCTGTGCGTTCTGCCATAAACGCTCGAAGGTTTTAATTGCTTCCTTGCCGTTAGCGGCCATAATGCTCCGTATGCTGGCTCCGGCCAAAGTCATCTACACGTCTACGACTCTCAAGCAATGCTAGTGCATAATCATCGAGATAACGTTCAATGCTCCTGTGACCAAAGGGGCGCACTTGTTTAAGTCTCTTTTGCATTTCAGCTCTACTAAAAGCGCCGCCGTTTGGTCGTGGCATTTTTCTAACTCCCCAATGTTTCGAGACGTTGGCGAACCTCCTCGGACATCATATCATTACTTATCATAGTAGATCTATAACCACGTTGACGCTGCTTTCTTCTAATAGCTTCTGCATTAGCTTCTTGAACAAATTTATCCTGTTCTTTTGGAGCAGGAGCTACAACCTGCGGTTTAGGTGAACTACCTCCGCTGGCCATATATATTCCTTGGGTCAAAATCTATTTCTACTTTAACCTCTTGGTCAAATTGGTGATCCCACATTAAAGGCTCAAACCCCGCCTCCTCACCAGTTCGGAGGGCGTCAGCCCCATGTGACCATTTATCGTGTCTAGGTTTCTCACTGAAAACTTGGTCTTCTTCGTTAAATTCCCTATTGTAGTTACGAAGGCAATCAATGCCTTTGGCACATTTAAGTCTGTCGAAATAGAAACGATAGAAGTTACGGCGGATCTTTTCAATTTCAGCTTGCACACTTGGGGTTCTTTTGTCTACACAAACTACATTCTTGAACCCCATTTCACCAAGGTATTCCGCAGCGGCCCGCCCATCCCACGGTAGACACAACCGGCCATAAACATAAGGCTTTTGTTCACGTAGTAGTTTAACAACCCACTGCATTGACTTCTGAGTTTCTTCTTCGTAATCTATAAAACGAATTGCACCATTTACAACTTGGTAAAACCAAATAGCCATAGCGTCGGCATGACCAAGGTCAAATAGAACACCTACGGGATGGTTGGCAATGTAGGGAATATTATCAATACGGCCGTCGGCATCGGCCTTCATCATCATATCGCCATAGATCGTACCATACTGGAAACCAGTAAAATCACACCAAAATTCCTGTCTTAACCATTCTTCACGTTTGCCGCGCCTCCGGAACTCCTCAATGGTTTCCAAACTAACTACTGGGAGGCCGTTTTCACCAAGCGCGTCTCGTCGAGTATCTTCAATAGTTAGTTTTTGGCAGAACCAGTTGGGATTGTTATAGGCCATATCATATAGACGTTTTCCGTGATTCTCACCATTCGGGGTATAGGCAAACAATTGCCAGCCGTCATTTTCTGCAAATACGGGTTCCAAGGTATCCATTGCTGCTTCCATGTAGTCGCCATGTGCGTACTCACTATATACTATTCCGATAGGATTAGGCCCTCTGAGTCTTTCAACTGCTTTCTTGTCATCCGCCCCCATTACTTGATATATAGAACCATTAACTAACTGCAACTGCATTTCAGTTTCATTAGGTTTGGATGCCAGAAGTTCCTGTGGAAACATATCTATCATACGAAAGGAACGTTCAACACCATTAATCTTTTCTTGTAGAATATTATCCCAGAGGTCGCGGCGACCCTGATTTAACGCAGGGAACAAATGAAAATAGACACCTTGTCGCTTCAATGCTTCTTCCAAAGTAAAAGCCATAGCATTACGATCTTTGCCGGCACGGCGATGCCACAAACAAACAAAGTTCTTTTTACCCGCGAAGCGTGCCTGACGCACGGCCCTTTGGTAACTACGCGGGCGAAATATTTCCCTGACGATCGCCATACATTATCTTTGGTTTAATAACATTGCTAGTTAATGTTATTACAACACGAATGGAAATTGTTTCACCGCACCCACACCTGGCGGTTGTTATCTCATTGGTATTTGAGATTTCTATAACAGGAGGCGGGATGTGCTGCCAATGCTGCGCAAGCCATTGCTCTAGCAATGCAGCTTTCTTGAAACATATACTTTGGACAATGGTTGTTAGAATATCAGCCATGCTTTGCCTTAAAGGCTTGTACTAAAGCTTTTTCAACATATGGAAATGCCCATGGCATAGCATCGTCAGCAACAAAAACTTTTGCTTTGTGACAATTATCTTCACACTTAGCATATACTTCATAAACAAGAGTATCAAATGGAGGCTTATGAAAAAAATATCCTTCTGGTTTCATATAGCTACCGAATATTTCAAGGTTCATCTTTAAAAAGCTCCGCTATAACATGAGGTGGCATTTTCCCATTACGCATTTTAAAAACTTGTGGCTCCATTTCCACAATCTCACCTTCCGCAGGCTCCAAATGCCCGGAGGGCATGAAATGCGGAAGACTCAATTGCTCTGGTGAAGCCACAAGCTCCGACGCTGCAGGATCGCCATTTAACGTTGGTTCGTTATTAAGCCGGCTTTCTAATTCCGGCGCATGGTCACCTCCTATGACTAATTCTAGAACGCCAGTCACAGGATCAATGCGTAACGCCACCTGCGGTGTTTTAACTTTATCTTGTTCCTGAACGTAAGTCCCGGCCACTTTCATTACTTTGTCAATTGCACCCTGGCGGGCCATGTTATCTTCTACAAGGCGTTCGTCTGTAACTCTACCCTGAAATGTGAAAAACTCTGATTTCTTTGCATCCAATTGTTCATCTAAACGTTCAAAGGCTTTTTGCAAAAGATCAGGCGGGGGTGCCAACCTAACAAATATCGCCCGGCGTATTGCTTCAACATCATAAGATATTGATTTTTTAACTAGTTTGTTGGCCATTTGTATTTATATACCTGTGCTAGCATGCTGTCATGTTTGTAAGTTTCGTATTCCTTGGGAGGAAGTCTGTGTGGTGACATTGTTCTGAGGGCCTGGCCATCTGCTATATAACGATTAATTTCGGGTGGAAGTGTTAAAACTACGTAGTTCAATGTGTAAACCCTCTAGATTTACAATTCTCACACACGCTGATTTTAACTATTTTGTCAGGGGCGGGGCAACGACATTGACTTATGATTGCTGTACACCATTTACATTTCTCTATATAGTGACTCATGTACCTAAAGCCTTGGCAACTAGCCAATCTAAAGGATTCTTCTTAGCAACTCGCGTCCTGGGCCTCCCAGCGTTTGCAAGTCTTGTTGTTTCAATTCCATGGAATAGCATTTTACGAATCTTCAAAATCTCAGATTCTGAGAGAAAACGCTGCTCCCACACTGACCCAGGGCCCTGCCCATTACTTGTAGTCTTATATAAACCTGGGAATTCCGCTTTATGTTTATATAGAAACGAATACAAATGATTCAAGGAAGGCATAGGAATCAATTCACAGGCAACTTCCAACGTTACTAATTGTTCAATCAACGCCAATACTCACAATGCCAAAATTACTAATACGTACTGCCTTACTAGGCACAGGTGTAAACTCACCATGTTTACCACAGCTAGCGAAATTTTCCCAATCATACTTACATGCTTTGAAACATTCGAAGCAGTTAATGTCACGTAAATATGCCATCTTACCCCCTACAGCAATGCTAGATAGACTACTCCTATCCACTAGGAACACTTTACCTTACCGATTCACTTCCTGTCAAATTTATTTTCCCTTCAAAAATCGCATACTTACAGCGCATTAACGCCCCGACGCCCGGCCGCGCTAGCGAAACTGCTTCACAGGCAGTTAAGTCTTAAATTAACTTTCCAAAACCAAAAATGCCTAAAAAACTTAAAAAAGTTTTTGGGAGGCAAAATGCCTAAAAAATCAAAGAGAGTGACTGCAAATTCCATGCCAAAAGACTCAAAAGCCCCCTGGCACCCCTCTTGCATTCTGCATATTCTGTGCCATTGACGCAATGCGTAATTATCCACAAATTATCCACAATTGGGGTATTGTGGATAACTGCGGCACTGCGTCATTGGCACAGCGTATGCATTAGCACATAGTATGCCAATCAACACAAATCAACATAAATCAACCTAAATCAATACTAAATGGTCGGGCATTGTGCCCGAATAGGTCGGGCATTGTACCCGATGCGTAAGTATTTGATTTGATGTACATTTCTCGCTGTAACCTGTATAGACAGGGCATAGTGCCCGATACTACACCAATGTATAGCACCATGGGTAGTGTAGTCTAGGAGAGCGACCACATTATGCTGTATTAGGTATGTGGCACAGGGCCTGCAATACCATTGATGCGTAGGCGATGCGGGCGGTACAAGACCCGCAGAGACCAGGTAGGGCCTACACTCACTGACCACGCCTTGCGGAAGCAAGGAAAGACAGTGATAGGACACGGCGCATAGCCCGTAGCGTGCCAAGCGTTTGCCTTGGTAGTGGCGGGGATTCGTTAGCAGCCTCCCTATAAAGAATATAACTCATTCTCCGAGCACTGACAATGCGGAGAGAATGAGACTAAGGCTAGGCATTGCCAACGCGTTGCGCGCTAGCACAGGCGCAGCGCGTCTACACTGAAAGAAAGGGATAGGACAATGTGCAAACACAGTCTAAAGAGTGGTTGCGTTTACTGCCATGGCGCACAGCGCCAGAGCGTAAACGTCAATGGTACCCTGAACCCCAAGGTTTTAAGGCGTGATCGCCGAGCTCTAAACTACGCCTTGCGCGTAGAACAGGCAATGGTACAAGAAGGGCCATTAGCGCAGCGTGAACGCACGCCTAGCGGCTACCGCCCGATAGGGCGTAGCATGGCAAAGTGGTTAACGGGATACGCTGGTAACTAACCAAAGTCTAACCCAGGCGTGACACTGCGCTGGCGCGGTCAGGGGCAAACGGCCAATGGCTACGCCAGTTTGCCTATGGTGACACTCTCCGAGGCAAACGGCCTTTAATGGCAGGGGTTTACGCGACACTGCCGGTTCGCTAGGTAGCCGTGGCTAGGCGCCCCCCGAGTGATAGACTATGGAAGTTAGATTTTGAATTATATATACAAGTAATATATTATAATAATAATATAATATTAAAACATATACTAAAGACTATTCCTCCCTGGGCCCCGGGGCCATGGAGACCCCTACCTAGGAAACTGCCGTTGTCCTGTAACTGCTTGAAAACACAGGGCAAAAGTGCCCGACAGTGTCACCTCAGGTAACTGTGTGACTTCATTGGCCGTTCCGGGCAGTCAATGTCAAGACAGTGTCATAGGAGGCGTTAGTCCTATGGAAAACAATGAACTAGCGCGCGTACGTTGTGCTATCTGCAATGGTTGCAAATTAGGAGGGCCTTGCTTTAGACCTATTATAATTAGAAGTATAAAGAAAGGTGGTGATACCAAAAATGCGTAAGCATGGTGGTGTTTGGTTCTTGAAGTTGTGGCGCATGCGTCTAACGTTTTGTGTGGTACGGGCACGTTAACCAACGGCCCGAGCGCCCTCGGAGGTAAAATATGGAAATGACTGCCGATGAAGTAAAAGAGTTAGCAACACGCGGGCGTATCTACGCTACCAAAGCGTTACGCCTACGGACCGGGCTCGGCCTACGTGATGCTCTTGACATTGTGAACGCCTATGCCGTTGCAATAGGCATGGGCACGATGCAAGAGCAACGTTACACATGTGGTGAATGCGGTGGCTCCGGTTATAAGATACACAAGATTTACGTTCACAGAGGTTGACTAAAAGACTTAAGAACGTGGGGAGGTGATACCGGGCGGGGTTGCCTGCCTCTAGCAGCGCTGCGGGCGGGGACCATCAAGGTCAACCCGTGAGCGCGTCAGCCTAGAGCGGGCTACATAGGAGGCCCCGCCCTAAACGGCAGCGGTGGCACAAAAAATTGCCTTGACACGGGCGCTAGCCCGTGGTATAACAAAGGTGGGTAGGGAGCCTCGCAATTGGGCGGGGCTGGGTGACGTTAGACTTAACAATTAAACATGGAGAATGGCAATGCCTAAAGCCAAGATCGAACGGGTTGTGCGTGAGGAAGATGGTTTTCAAGTGGTGGAGGTTGACGTTGCCGGTGGTGGTGAAACCAAGGCAACCAAGACTGTTACTATGCGGAGGCCTACGGCTCAGAAGCTAACGGAATTGGTTACGGTGCTTGGCAATGAAAAGAAAGTGCCGTTGACCACTTTCTTCCTGGGTTCTGACTACGAAGGAAAGGACACGGGCGAGGAAACCATGTCGCAGTTTCTTGCGCGCATGGTGGGCGTCGCTATCGACAAGCGCATTCGCGCTGACGCCTATGAGTCCGTGGCCCAGGAATCCACCACTATCACGGTGGGTAAGGACAAGATCGATCTCATGTCCTTCAAGTTGAAGGGCCTCCTGCGCGCAATCAATGGTGCGCGTGGAGTGCGGGCCGAGCGCATGGCGGCGGTTGGTATCGAAGATCCTGACTCCACGGAACTTACCCAGGAGCAACAGGATAAGGTTAAGACTGGTGACCGGGGCCTGGGCTATGGTCCTTACAAGACTGCAGCAAAGAATCTTGTCGAGGGCTACGTTAACGACAAGGGTGAAAAGGTTCCGCCACAGGCACGGGAAAACAAGGAAACGGGTTTGCTGGAAGCTATCGCTGCCTAGCTCTTAGTGTGTGAATGGTTGAATGCGCCGCTGATAACATTCGTGGGCGTGACTTAAATAAGTTCCACCTAACACACTAAGAAACCCGCTGGCATACCGGGTAATGTATGCCATAGCTAGCGCGGCTAGCATGCTTCGCATGTAATCCCCAGTATTTGTGGGTGCCGCGTTAGCTTTTTTTATTAAACACATCGTTTCACAATTTTTGGTGGGAGGGCAACACAATGTCTGATGATGACGACCATGTAGAATATCAACCAGAGTTTGTTGGTCCTTGCACTTGTGACCATGATACTGATGATCATGGATGGAGCGAATGCAATATCGAAGGTTGTAAGTGTGAGGCTTTTTGGTCAGAATAAGACTAACCTAGCAAGGACCGTGCCAGCCTAGACGGGCCTCCGGCCCTCGCGGCTGGGCGCCCTAAGTGCCTGCCAAGGCAGCCTAAAATAGCCCTTGACACGCCCAGCCTAACGTGTTACTCTCCTGCCTGGAGCCAGAAAAATGCAAGACGACAGCGCCACTGACGTTAGACTTCAAAAGGCTCTACAAACTGTAAAACTCTTATGTGACGAACGCGACAGCGCCCGTCGCACCCTAGACTACCTAGAAGACCGAATCCGCGAAGCGTGGAAGCTAGTGCCTCATATGGCGGTGCGCCAGGAAAAGCCCTGCCGTAAATGTCAACGGCCCACAATGGAAACGTTTGGAGGCACGGCAATGTGTCGTAAACATATTGCCAAGGATAACGATATGGCATCTATCCTTGAAAGACTGATCTACGACGATGGAAACTAAGTTTACTCGCAGAGCGGGCCGTTGTGGCTACCGCTTTGACTCTGCCATTAAACGGCAGTGCAAGGCTAAAACACGGAAGTTGATTCAGTTACAAGATAACAAAATTAAGAATGGTTTAACAGTGTATGAGATCAAATGGCAACACCGTTGCCGTAACCATGACCACGGGAAATTCATAAATGGATGAGTTAGACGACGTACAAGAGGAACGTAAGCCATTCTGGCGCTGTGAGGAATGTGGTTACGAGTCACATGATAGACCAATGCCAGCAAATCGTGAAGAATTCTATCGTAAAGGTAGGCCCGCAATGTGTCCACGCTGCAAGAGTGGTGGAATGATGCCGGTGGGTTTTTGAAATGCAAACTAAAGTCATAGACTACAATCTAAAACTAACAAACGTTACTGACCTAGAAGAGTTTTCTACCATAATTAAGAACGCAATGGTAGACCGCCTCGCTATCCATGAACGCTTTTCAGCGTTGCGCCTTGCCAAGGTGAAGTTAAATTACAATGATTGGATGCATAAAGGTTACGCCGGTGTTGCCCACTCTAATGGTACCATTGAGGTTCGTGACACTAACAACCATGCCTTGACCTTGGCCGGAACCGTCATCCATGAGTTAGGCCACCAGTTAGCAGGCGTTGACGAAGGACACTCACAAAATTGGATTGATGCCTGCAAACTCTTAGGCTTGTTAAACACGAAACGCGAAAAGAATAACCAACCGGAAGATTTCGACAAATATGCATTACAAGTCATAGAAAAAGCGTTATTAAAGTTCGTGACCGCCCGGCCGGAGCTTGTAATCAACCCTGACATTAAAATTCCGTGGCCTTCCCACATAGGTCTATGGACATGCCCAAACCCGCATGAGTCATTCCACGCCTGCTATGTTGACGGCAAGATGGTTCATAAGTGTCATATTCTGCAATTCCAAGACGAAGACATTAGGGATATGTTACGGAGGATTAAAGAGGGCCGTAACATCCTGAATGCCAATGAAATGGGTTTAGGCAAGACTGTTGAGTTAATGGGTTTAATTAACGTTTTACATCCCAAGCGCATTTTCGTGGGTTGCCCTAACAACGCGAAATTAGTTTGGCGTAATCATTTCCGTGACTTCTGTGTCCATGACTACGGTGACGATCTAGAAGTAGCACACACCAGCCTCTATATGTTCAGTGACGTTGTAATTATGAACTATGAAGCATTAAGGAAGTGGAAAGATGCTATCTCCAAAGAGCATTGGGATATGGTTATCTTTGATGAGGGACAATACCTTAAAACGCCTAATGCTAAACGCTCTGAGGCTGCCTACTCTGTTAAAGGTGATATTGAAGTAATCATCACTGGCACTCCTATCGTAAACTATCCTTACGAGATTTTCCCGCTAATTCACTACCTCGATAGAGCAAATTGGCCCGAGTACGGTCACTTTGAAGCATCCTATGGGAGTAAGTCGTCAGACCGGCTCGGGCGAAACCTTACTCATTTACAGCAAAAGTTACGCGCCACTATTATGTTACGCCGCCTGAAAAAAGATGTAATGAAGGAACTTCCTAAGAAACGCAGACAAATCATTGAGTTTGAACCCTCCGAGGAAATCAAGGAACTTATCGAAAGTGAAATGTCACTATTTAATCAATTAAAAGGCAATGACTTTGATACTGTAAAACTATTAAATACACTTAAAAATGAATCTGAGGAGGCAATCGAAGATATTGATTGGCACTCCGTAATCCTGAGTCTGGCACAAACCAAGAGGTTTGCGTTTGAAGAAATGGCGAAAATAGCCCATGAAATTGGGCGGGCGAAGCTACCTTACATTTATGAGCATATCGAACAGGTTTTGGAGAATAGGGAGAAAGTAATTGTTTTTGGTCATCATCGTGATGTTTTATCCAAAATCGCTGCACGGTTTGCACCTAACTCAGTTTTGCTTTTGGGTGGAAATCAAGACCAAGCAGCCGCTACCAGCATGGCATCTCAAAAATTCAATGATGATGACAACTGTAGGTTGTTCGTAGGTGGTATTTCTATAGCTGCTTCCTATTCGTTGATTGGTTCATCGACAGTGGTGTTTGTTGAGGAATCATGGATTCCAGGTGAGTTTAGTCAGGCCGAGGACCGAGGCCATGGCATAGGCCGTGGTGACGCCGAAGCTAAATCTATGTTGATTCAACATCTTGTGTTTGAAGACTCATTAGACACAAAGAAAGCACAACTCAACATTAGGAAGCAGAAGTCAATTGACCGGGCGATGAACAGGTTTTAGGAGATAGTATGAAATATAGAATAAAACTAATGACACGCCCCAATACTGTAGTATTTGAGACTGTAGTTGAGGCAGAGGATTGGGCCGAGGAAATGCTTGAAATGGAAATGCGCGTTAACGGTGGTACTCCACAAAATGTTGGTTTACTTCGTATGCATGTTACTGAGGAACCAGAATCAAAATGATTACTGTTTACGCCCGCCTCCGACCCTCAACATCATCGAAGGCCCGTAAGGTGCAATATGTAAACATGAATGGCAGACGTGACAAAACCTCGGTTGACGTTAGGATTCCTAAAAAGTTTTTCAAAAACAAAGGTCTTATACCTCGTCAGATTGGAGTGGTGGTTTTCCATGGCTGAATTAACTCCGGAAGAAATCGCAGTTGTAAAGGCTAACAGGAATAATGTTCGTCTTCTTGAAGAAGGGCAATTAACATTTTATATAGGTGTATTAGTCTGACCGTCATTTGCAGTCGCGCAGTTGCGCGATCCACAATCGCATAGAGAAGATGTTAGAAATCGTTGGCAAGCAATGCAAGATGTAGCACATGCTTTAGGTTATGCCCATGAAATGGAATACAATGTAGCATGTGAACGCAGACCCGAGGAAGTTAAGGCACGTATAGACAGACTATGAGTTACTACGAAGATGACGCCGAATTTGAACGCGAAACGCATGTTAAAGACGAATTAAAGTCGGTGTTTGGGCGGTGGGCCAACAATGTAGTAAAACAAAGGAGGGATAAAATGCCAGAGAAGTCAACCAAGGTCTGGAAGGATGACAAGGGACAGTATTTCCATGATGGATGTTTCGAGGATAATGAAACTAGGGAGTGGCGCCTCGCCAATGGTTTTACCGCAGTTAAGTCACTAGATGATTTAGATGAAGATGAGGAGTGTGGAAGTTGTGGAGGGCAATTCCTGGCCGGGCTCGAACCTGACGAGGACGATGACGTTAACGACGTTGACAATGATGAAGTTAACGACGACGACGAAGATTAAATGATTGAGAGCGGGGCATCATGGATTACAAGTATATTGTGTTACGTCAATACCGTGATGCCCCACTTCTCGCTTATAGATTTGCTTATATTGGTATTGATAATCGTTTGGTGGACTTGGGCGTATTTGTTATGGAAACTATTTCGTTCATAGAAATGCTATTAACAATGATGTTAGGTGCCAAGGCAGTAGGTAGTAAAATAGAGGTCGAGTTTCTAAATGGAGAGTCATGGAAAACGTTAGTGAGCAGGTTATGATACACAAATTTCGTGGCGAGATTTGCCCAGCTTGTTTGTGGGATCTATTACTTAAAGGTATGATTACAGAAGAATTTATAAGATTATATAAACACGCTCATACCACCAATGGAAGATAAATCAGCCCACCGCAAAATAATTCGTGCAATACACGAAAATTGCATAAAGGGTGATCCTTTTGCGATATGGGAGATTCGCGACCTTTCTGGTGTTTCCACTTCCAGTGTCCGTAGGACTATGGAATCGCTTGTAAACTATAATTTCATCATACATCTTAAAAAAGGTTTCCGTGGGCGGAAGTACCGGGTTAACTTCCGTTGGCCTAAAGACGTTGCTACTGCAATCAAAGACTACGAGTTTGGGAAAATCTTGGAGATAGATTAATGACTGACGAAGTCATCAGCTACAACGTAAGAGTACGAGACCTAAATAAGCACACTGACAACATTCTAAATACGTTGTCAACACTTCGTGGCACACATAAGTACGAACTAATACGCGAGGCACTTGAGGAGTTTGCCGAAAACCACAAACACGAAATTGTGGCAGTTGTGGAGAGGCCGGCATGAGTTGTGAAGCTTGCGAAAGTTATATAAATGAAGGTATTAAGTTTTGGTACCGTTGGAATAATGCAAAGATAGTCATAATCGGTTGCCAAAAACATGTTTCGGAAGTAATTAAGACGCTAAATGAGGCTCAAGAGAATGCTTCTAGGTAGCAAGCCTCTCTCCGAGATGTCAAATGATGAAATGCTAGCTGCAATTGAAGAACTACGTAGCAAGCGCGAAGCGTTGAGGGCCGAGGCCATAGCCAAAAAGAAACGTGAGACTGAAACCGGGGTTAAGGAACCAAAAACGCCCAGGGTTAAAACGCCTAAGGATGACCCACTAGCCAACATTGCTAGAATGTTGTTGGAGGATAAAGATGAATGAACATAATTGTTGTGGTCATGTATGTTGCCCTCATTGCCACGGTGAACGAACTAAATGTGTCAGTATTACTCTACTTCCGAACGGTACTTGGAGAGTAGCAAATGAAGATAAACCACAACCAGTGACAGCAACTCATAATACACTACGGGATGCCACCTGGGATCTCTGCACTCGTTTATTACCTGATCCATACAATGAGAGAAGTAAGTAATGATTAGCAAAGAACTCTGGAAAGAAACAAAACGTGCTCTGGTTATCGGCCTGGCCCTTGGTTGGATTCTTATTTTGGTACAAATACTATAATGTTAAACGATAATATAGGGGAAACGCAGTTTCGTGAGATATTCGAGAAATGGGCAAAAAAACATGAAATAGTACGCCAAATCAGTATAGATGCAACAAATCCAATAAGTTTGGAGCTAATCAATGAACTCTACGATGATTTATCATGATTGACAAAGACCGCCAAATAATCTACGTAGACTATACAACATTGGCAGTGTTTAAGTCCTGCCGCAGAAAGTGTCAGCTAGGCCATGTCATAGGCTATCGCACCAGCGGCCATGATGCCGCTATAGATTTCGGTCACGCATGGCATGCGGCTATGGAAGCCTACTACGACAGTCAGGCAGGAGGCTTTCATTATCACGAGGATAACGAGAACGAATTAGGTAAATTCCGCACACGCAAGTGGCAATTGTTTCCATCTGGCACAGTTATAAATCCTGTTAAACAGGCGCAAGCTGCATTTTTAGATGATTTAAAAATCAATGAAGCCCAACTGCAAACCACCCTAGAGGGACCGGAGCGTCGGTCAGTTGAACGTGGTTTATTTATGATTGAAGCCTACACCGACCGTTATCGTAACGAATTATACGAAAATATTTTGTGGCCGAGCGGTGAACCTATGACAGAACTAGGTTTCACCTTCCAAATTGCTCGTTATGAAAACTTCGACATTGTTATGTGTGGTTTCATTGATCGCCTTATGCGTGCTGTAATGACTAAACGCCCGGTCCTTTTTGAGACAAAATCCACCATTTTCGCATTGTCACAATTTATTAAACAAGTTAAACCAAACGATCAAATCACTACGTATTTTAAGCATATTCAAAACATAATGCCAGAAATCCGTGAGGCAATTTGGGATTGTATTTTTGTTTCAAGTCGCCAACCAGATATGTCTAAAGCTTTGAAAGATAGATATTGGATGTGGGGTATCGACAAAGATAAAGATTTTGTGAGGCAACCTACCTCGCGATCTCGCTCCGATATTGCAGAGTATATGATCGAAACAGAGGAATGGGCTCTAGAATATGCAAAGCATCTTATGAGTGGTAAGCAGTGGTGGAACAAAACTCCTAGTATGATGACTTGTCATTTCGGTAAAGGTTGCAGGTTTGTTGATGCTTGCAATCTAAATGACCAGGCCCGGTCTAATTTCCTAGAAGGAAGATTCATTAAAAAGCCTTGGGAACCATTCAAAATGATACCAGGGACGGGGTGGTGGCAAGAATGATTAAAGTAACTTACGGAGCAAAACCTGGGGTAGTTGTCATAACACATGATGGGCAGGGACGCGAGCCCATACAGATTTGGGATTCTATTGAGGTTTTTAATCTAATAAATGAGTTAACGGATGCATGGCGTAAGGCATGGCCCAAAAGCGATTTGAGAGGAACGACCCCACATGAACAATAAAGATAAATTAGCATTTCTACGTATACAGCTATATACAGCTGCTCAAACGTTGATTGATGAAGATGCAGAAGAATTTTGGAAGTTAATAGATGAAATGGAAGCTCTGCGCGAAATGCGCCATTTACGGAAACGATAATGACAGACAATCCAAGCCCTAAAACCGTAATACTACAAGGCGAGCCCGGTACGGGTAAGTCTATGATGGCAGGTTTAACTGCCGTACACAAGCCAGTGCATTTCATGGATATTGACCGCAAGATACAAAGTGCAGGCTGGGCACGTGAAGCTATCGCCAAAGGCGAAATAACATATTGGGAGTTAAACGAACCAACTGACGAAGAAAATCTTAAATCTAGAATAACACAGTTAGCCAAAGGCGAGAAACTAACCAAGCCACCGCAGGGTTGGATTAAATTTGCAGAATACTATCATAAACTACCACAAGAACCTGCGGCCAAAGCGGCCGGGACTTGGGTTGTTGATTCTGCTACATTCCTAAACGAGCATATGAAATCCCAGATTATGTACCTTGCTGGCAAAAGCAAATATGAATGGGATCAATGGAATGCTCTTAAAATTGGTTGGCTAGACACTTTCGGTGTTATGCGTGATCTTGCAAAAGAGAATCACAAGGATTTAATAGTTACGGTTCATGAACGTGAAAAAGAAAAAGTAGGTGAGAAGTCTAGAGGCGTGACTTACGAAACTGACATACGTGGCAACCGCACAAGAATTGTTGGTGGGACTCAGGACCTTAAAATTTGGGCCTCTATAGACGGTGCATTTGGTGAGTTAATTGGGGCGCCGGCAGACGAATACTACTGGTTGCATGTAGTAATGGTTAATGGCAATCCTGTATGGAAATGTCGTGTTCATCCTGACGGTATGCGTGCACTTCGCACTAGTTTTGTAATAAAGGATGCTGAACAGGAGCCTGACTTTAGGAAGATTTGGAAATGAAAGAAGAAAATCGCCATAAAATACGTAAATTAGCTTCTATGCTAGCTGATCTGGCTATAAGACAAGCCAATGGCGATATGAAAAAGATAGATAGATTATTGTCTAGATTAAAACACGAGCGGTTGAAACATAGACGTAGAAGAGGAGGTGATAACCCGACGCCGCCCTCTAGCATTGGCAAAGAGGGCAATAAAGGCGTTAGTAAGACTAGCGCCGCTAGTGCTGAAAGCAACCCTAATGAGCCATCGTAATATCCGACGTCGGGTTGCAGATGGACCGGGGCCTAGTACGCTTAACGGCGCTAGTTTCTAAACCTTTAACCTCAATCGGAGACCAAAAATGTCAGAAGATGGGATGATTCCAGTTGGTAGTGGTGACTTTCCAATCGACGTTCCCGCCCTCGAAGAGTCTGGTGTTTACACTGTCAGGTTGATGAAGGTGGCGTTGTCACCGAAACTTGACAAGCGTGATCTAATGTATTGTGCGTTGCAAACCGAGGTTGCCGAGGGTGACTACGAGGGTTACGTGTTGATGCGTAACTATCTACCGTTGCCAATCGCTGTTCCTGAATCAGCTAGTAAAGCTGCGAAGTTTCAGGCACAGCGAATCAGTGTAGACTTCGAGAGATTCTGCCAAGCTTTTAAGATCAAGAGTGCCATGCCTGTTGTTAAGGGAGTAAATGATACCGAAGGTAAGGCACTATGGCATGAATGGATCTCGCAGTTCTACGGAAACATCGGTAAGGTTACTATCCAAAACCAAGAGTTTCAGGGGCGTACACGCTCTGGAATTAACGATTTCGTTCTGTAACTCCCAGAGGCGGGCACCTACACCGCGTGCCGTACAATACGGCAAATAAGGGAGCGGCTAGCCTATAGTGGTAGATATAGGCTAGCCGTAATAAATTGAGAACAAGGAAAGCAATGGCAAATATAGAGTTGGCCGAGGCTCAACTAGCTATCCTTCATAAAGTGAAACGTAGCATAGCACCATTATGTGGTGTTTTGCCTTCGGCGAATATGCGTGACAAGGCTCGCAAGATTTATGATATTGCCAAACAGCTTGAAGAAGATATTAAGAAAGCTAATCCTGTTTGATTTTCACAGACCAAAGAGTTAAAGCCTCCGGCCCACTAAATGCGCAATTAATGGCTATAGGCATGGCCCCGGCCAAATGGGAGTTAGCGGGTGGAAAGCCATTTAGCGGACCTTCTGGTAAAATATTTGATGAAGCGTTGTGGCAATCCAAGACTCCTCGTGATAAAGTCCGCGTCACTAATCTCGTTAACTTCTATATCGACGATAACAATTTATATTCGGTTCCTAAAGAGGTTATGGATGCTGAAAGGGCGCGTGTCTTCGCAGAAATCGACGAAGTTAAACCAAACTGTTTGCTTATCATGGGCGGTGATACCCTGGACTTACTTACCGCCTCCAGAATCGAAACCTCAAAAAAAGGTAGCATTTATGCGGTTGGGTCTAAGGAAGGAGTGACGAAATGGCGCGGATCAATCATAACTATTTTAATGCCGTCCGGGAGATTGCAGAAATGCGTAGTGGCAATGCACCCAAGCAATTTTATCCGTGGTCAGTGGAAATGGCTGCCAATATACAAATACATAGATGTGCCAAGGGCTGTCACACAATCTTCATTTGCAGGCTTGAAGCTAACTCCACGGTCGGCGATAACTGGACCTTCGTTCCGTCAGGCGCGAGAGTGGCTCTTACATATGTTACAACAGGAATATGTGAGTATAGACTACGAGGGTTGGGAGCACATAACGTGTCTAGGGAGTGGTTCGACGGCAAACGAGGCATTATGCATACCACTAAACCGTGTTGGAAGCGCTTCTTATTGGGTGATCGCAGAAGAAATAGAATTATGGAAACTGTGGTCACAGTTATTACAAAGCCACAAGGTTAAAAAGGTTGGGCAAAATGCGTCTTTCGAATACATTAAAAGTTGGCTTTATGGTATTTATCCTACTGAATTTGCTCTCGATACTCTCTATATGCATCATTGCCTATATCCTGATTTTGGTGGCATTACAGACGAATGGTCTGGTCGTAAACGCGACATTGACAATCCTGGTCATGGTCTCGCTTTTATTACTAGCCAATACACTGATCAACATTATTATAAAGATGACGGGCGTAATTGGACGCCTGCTTTAGGCGAAGAAAAATTTTGGCAATATAATTGCCTCGACGTTATGGTAACGTTTGAGGCCGCCATGAAAATGAAACTTGAATTAGAAAAAACTGGTTTATGGAAGACTTACGTGGAGATGTATCAGGAAGAACTCGAACACAATCTCCGTATGGAATGGAATGGCGTAGCCTTAGACGTTGAACGTCGTCAGGCGGCCGGTGTTACCATGTTAGCTGAGATTGCAGAAATAAGTCAGGCCATAAAGGCAGAGGTTGGATATGATAGAGTGGTTGCTAAAAGAGATTGGAAAACAGCGAAAGCCCCAGTCGGAGTCTTAAACCTAAGCTCACCAAAACAGATGCAATATTTTTTGTATGAACAACGAAGGCACAAACCAGTCTATAAAGTGGATAAAAGAACTAAACAACGAAAAATCACAACAGACAAAGATGCCTTAAATAGCCTTGCCAGAAAGGACCCGGTGATTTATAAGATTATTAAAATGAAACAGATTCAAGACCTCAAAAATGATATTATAGATCAGCCGTTAGATGCCGAAGGCAGAATGCATTTCCATGTTAAAACTGGAGGGACAAATGGCACGCGCAAAAGCACGGCGGAAAGCATCCTCGGTAGCGGATTCAACGCGCAAAATCTCCCAAGGCAAGGCATCGCAAGATCGCTCTTCCTTCCAAGTTGAAGTTAATTATGGTGTAGAAAAAAATAGTCAGGATGCATTTGTTGGGGAAATATTAAAAGAGAAATACCCCAATGGACATCCAAAGTTTGCAGAGTTTGGTTTGGACATGATTAAGCTCCATGATCGCAAAAACAAGAACTATGCTGGAGGCGGCTCCCCTCTTGGTAATTTTCATCGTGTAGCTAATATGATGCGTAGTTATCCAAATCTACGTCAAGGTGATCCAGCTACCGCAGTTATAGGAATGGTTGTAAAACAAATCGACAATATACTATGGGCTATGAATACCGAGCGATTCTACTCAGAAACATCAGTTGATGAACATCTTGCAGATATCAGTGTTTATATGACTATTCTACGTTGTTTGCGATCAGATAACCAGCCTCTAACAATGAAGGAGAATCTACAATGAAAACTTGGGAAAACCACGGCCGCATGGTAGGTGAAATTAAGAAGCCAGGTGTTCACGTCCTAGATAATTTAACACCAGAGCGTGTTGACTTATGGCATGCTGTAACAGGCGTTGTGACCGAGGCCGGCGAATTAATGGATGCTGTTAAAAAGCTCGTTATCTATAACAAGCCTCTAGATTTAGAGAATGTAGTTGAAGAACTAGGTGATCTAGAGTTTTATCTAGAGCAGGTTAGACAAAATATTAGGGTGGGCCGGGCGATTATCCTTGAAAAGAATATGGAGAAACTTGGTAAACGGTATAGTGAAGGTTACAGTGACAAAGCTGCGCAGGAGCGGGCTGATAAACAAGGTTTATGTGGAAGGATGGATGCATTTAGCCCGTCAGGTTGCAAAAACGTAATACCATGTGCAGCTCACTCACTTAATGCTTCATAGTTAGATGATATGTCTACGCTGTAGATTAGAAGTAATAGATGTTTGTTATAGATGCAAAACGTGCAAGAAATGCCACGATGATTTGGATACGAGGTTTCCATGTCATTAGCATTACCACGAGTCTGGTTGTTTGCAGACTACAACCAAGCGGAGTCTAGGGTTGTGGCATGGAAAGGCCCGGTCCCTAAACTTAAACAACGTTATCAGGAAGGTGTAGATGTCCACTCTTACGTATGTAATCTCATTGCACGTGTCGTTCAAGAGAATAACATTAGCACACCCATCAATCCTGAAACTGGAAAACGACTCTTTCGATGGAAAGATCATGGAACTTTTGGAAAGGGAGATGAAGAACGGGAGATTGCCAAACGTGCTGTGCATGCCGGTAATTACGGAGAAGGAGTTTCTAAATTTGCGTTACGCACTGGATTGGCCGAAGATTCAGCTGCTATCGTCAAAAAGATCTATGAAACTCTCTTCCCAGAAATTAAAACTAATTACCAAGCCTGGGTCGAGCGGTGCATACGCAAAAACAAAACAATCTGTACGCCCGAACCCGTTAAGTTCCGTAAAATCTTCTACGACATCGTCTCCGACGATTTAATGAGACAGGCTTACGCCGCTTATCCACAATATACCATTGGGGCGATGCTCAATAGGACTATCAAAAAGTGTTGTAGAATCTTCATAGAAGATACAACGGAATCATTAAAAGACCAATGGAAGGCATGGTACGGTGATGAGAATTGGGATAACTGGCGTCATCTACGTGATAGTGGTCTCCGTACTCCTCAGGCTATATTGTGGAGCGGGATGGATGTCCGTCTTAATATCCACGACGCTGGCGGTATCAGTATACCTAACGACCCTGATCTTATTCGATGGGCTGCAACACGGTGGAAAGAAATAGCAGAAACACCTATCCAAGTCCACGAAAACGAAACGATGATTGTGCCAGTTGACTTCAAAACGGGGGCGACATGGGGTGCCGAGGATCAGAAGGATTACAAATTATGAATGGTTGGGAATTATATTGCTATATAGTAGGGTATATAGTAACAATAATAATTATAGTTTTCACAATAATAGGTGCAATACGATATTGGACTGGCTAGAAGTCTTTGTCCGACAAAAGGCTACTGCCAGATTGGCTCTCTAACTATATAGAGTTAACATCAGAGTTAGAAGCCAAGGAACAGTTACATTTATGGACAGGTCTATGCCTATTGTCGTCAGTAGTCAGACGTCGTATTTATTTAGATATGAAATATGGTCATGTTTTTCCAAATATGTATGTAATAATTGTAGCTGAAAGTGGTAAAGCTAGGAAGTCAACTGCTATTGATTTTGGCCATGATCTACTTATGGAGGCACTACCCGACATTAATGTAATGTATGATTCAATGACTTCACAAGCCCTAGTCGCCTCACTTAATCACACTACCACTGATAGCAAAAAGAATGAGAAGATGGTTAGCGATGTAACTATTTTTGCAGATGAAATAGCAAATTTGTTTAGCTATGACAGAACTCGGGCGGCGTTTATGACCATATTCCTAACTCGTACCTACACATGCCCGGCCGTTTATGGTGACAACACAATTAAACGCGGCAAACTCAAACTTCAAAATCTCTATCCCGTTGTCATAGGTGCAACCGATCCTCGCAATCTAAAAGTGTTTCCACCGGAGGCTGTTACCGGACTAACAGGTAGGTTAATTTGGATTATAGAATCAGAACGTAGAAAGAATGATCCTGGTTGGAAAGAAGAGAATTCACCAATAACTACCAGACAAACATTGTTAAGAGAAATGTTGATAACAGATTTAAGTCATATAGCTACTCTGGAAGGTGTAATGACAGCAACCAACGACTGCAAGGAGTTTTACGATGATTGGTACGCAGACCTCTCAAAAAGAAACACAAAAGACCCAGATACCGACGCATTTTACCATCGTTGTCACGTTACGGCCCTCCGCATTGGTATTCTATTGTCTATCTCAGAAAGTGACGAACTAATATTAACATTACCACATATGAAGCGTGCTATTGATTTAATAGAAGCACAGCCCGCCATGGCTAAACGCGCGGCCGTGTGGTCTGGTAGTGGTGAATACGAAGTCCAACGTGCCAAGGCTATAGATTTCTTACAAAAATCAGGAGGGTTGACTACTCAAAAGAAACTTCTAAAATATATGGGCGTGACTGTTGATGATTACGCAAAAATCATAGCTACGCTGGTACACGATGGAACTATTGAAAAGCCTAGCAATCCTATAGGCGGTGAAATAGCCATAACGCTAACTAAGGAAGGTTTTGGCCGGACTGTTACTTTACCAGAGGAAAAGAAATGATGCCAATATGCGGAAAATGTGGTAAAAGATTTTTGCCTACGGACCTATCGGTAGTAAACCCCGGCCAGGTCCGTAGGCATTATGTCTACTGTAAAAACCCTTACAGATACTGGAAGGCTCTTATTGTACAGTTGGTCCCTGACTTGGGAGTTGTGTTGCTTGCACTCTTTGATTAACTTCTGCCAATTGGATTGACAATGTATCCAAAACTGCCTTACGTTGTTCAGGCGTCAGCGATGGATCTTGCTGAACCCGATCAACAACATCCATAACTGCCTTGATGAGACCCGGTAGCAATGGAATTAGAGAAACGGCCAGAGGCACCATAGCCATTACTTAGTCTCCTCTGTAAACACAACGTAAGCATTAACAGCCATGCTGCTAAGTTCTGTTGCCATCAATGTAACAACCTCTCTCATCTTCTTTTCAACAGCAGCATCGTTAGCCTTGCGGGCGGCCTCCCACAACTGAATTGCAAGTGGATAACTCTTTTGGAACTTCTGACCAAACGAACGATACTTAGCGCAATTATCTGGCTTAATCTGTCCACTATTGCATCCCTGAACATACACTGCCGAAACTGCAACAAACTCTTCGCCAAGAGCCTTAAGACCCTCGCCAGTAACTGCAAGTCCACTATCACCAGTCCCAATACCTAGACTAGCGCAACCTGCCAGTAGAATAGCAATAGTTAGTATGTATAGCTTACGCATTCTAAAGTCTCCCCATTAGAAAGAGAATTAGTAGCACAACCAGCATAAGACCTACAGCGCCACCTCCTCCCCATCTTAAATCCCCACCCCAATGATAACCACCGAACCCTCCTAGTAGCAGCACAACTAGAATGATAATCAGAATGGTACTCATTTATTTATCTCCTTTCTGTTTTACACCAGAATCTACTATGTTTTGCTTCTTAACATGTTCTTCATACATATTTCTAGCACGCTTGGCGCCAGCTATATCTTCTGGAAGCTTTGTTGTCGCTGCCTTAAATTCATACAAATCAGAAGCTAGTTTCAACTGTACACCCATATTAGAATTAACCAACGTATGAGTATCAATTCCAACCTTCTGAATCTCATCTATCTTAGTATTATTTTTCTCAGTTGCATTTACAAGAGCAACCTTTGCATCCTCACTATTCTGTAATGCCTTAGTTTGTTTCTTGTTAATCATTGCCAACAAAATAGGATTCAAGGCAGTGATAAGTGTAACCAATCCACCAATTATGGTTAAAACTATCTCTACCTTTGTCATCCCGCCCTCAATATATTTAGAAATTCACTGCTAAAGGCTTCGTAAATGCCCTGTTTGTTACGCCACCAACGTTTACCCAGATGAGGCTGGTCCCGGCCTAATTTCCGCAAATCCACATGTAAACCTGGCTGATTCCAGAAAGGGTAGACGCCAATACCATTCCAAGGGTACCTTTCGACAAACAACCACTGGTCAACCAAAGGCATTCCAACAACATGAAAATCAACGCCAGTAGCAAACTCCCTAGCGTCAGCGTAGTGACTGGACTCTGTGATATGGCCTTTGTCATCCCAAGCCACATGTATTTGAATGGGTTTGTTAATCGCATCTCTCATTTCATCCATTAACATGACTACGTCCCAACTGATTTTATCTGGATCTTTAACCCATTCCTCACGCTTAAAATGTCTTATAGTTGACCAATCTCTAATAGTCATTGTGTCCTCAATGGCATAGCCTTACCAGTTCCTGAAACTGCTTCCGCACCTATAACTTCGACAGGCTTGTATTCACGTTTTGGTACAACCTCAGTCTCACCAATAGTAACCGCAGGCTTCTCATAAGGTTTGTCAGGTTCAAGATAACCCCACCTATCCAAAGCCTCCTTTTGTTCCTCTGATAGCTCATCATAAATATCTATTACATCTCTATAGGCATCTCTAATCTCTGGTTTATATTCATCTGGGATGCGTGGAAGTTTAGTCTGACTCTTACTTTCATAATATTTCTTACCAAGTTCTACATCTTCTAGTAGCAATCTACCTTTAGCTGTTTTCTTAGCTTCTGATACAAATGCACTAAATTGCACACGTTTTTCTGCATCAGTAGCATCTTGATATTCTTGTGTATCCATCTTAGCTTGCAAACCAGTTTCAGGATTTCTTATAATATTCCTAGCAAGTTGCTGCCATCTGTCTCTCTGTTGTGGAGTTAGTTTCACCCCAGGTTTATCGTAACCAGGAAGCTCCGGTCCACTAGGATCAAAACTGTCGTCAGGTGTTTCACCTATAACATCTGGGTAATCAGGTAGTTTAGCTTGTAGTCTAGCACCCTCAAGCTTGACCTTGTCAGTTTCCAAAGGATTCATTTTAGGAACTAATGGATGGAAGTAACCAAACCAGGAATTACCTACGGTGCTTGGTGGAATAACTGGATCACCATAACCATCCCGCAAGGGTGGTACAGTTTCACTAAATCCAGGAACCCTACTTTTAATCATATCAGTAAAATTCCTGGCATCACGTTGCACAGGATCACGACTTTCCTTAAATCTAGAAACAAGTGGGCCGCCGGCCGCAGTAGTAATTGCCGGTCCAGCAATAGTCCTAATATCTTGTCTAGTAATTCCTTCTCTATTGCCACGTTGCAAACCTTGGGCGACGTCTAGGATATTAGACATTGTCATCCAAGCAGTCTTATTAGCAACGTTTCTAGCGAATGCAAAAATAGCAGCCATAGCTGTTTGACTAAAATCTTCCTCGTCAAGTTGATCTGCCATTTGTGCTAAGTCTGCAACAAGACCTATTGGCATAGCAATAGGATCAAGACGGCCATAGGGAACCCAGCCGGCCGGGGTCTTGAAACTATAAGGTTCATTAACTGCTAGCCATGCCTTACGTAAAGCAGGGTCCGCCGGTCCAGAACCAGTAACCATTCCCTCCTTAGCCATTTCCCAAACCATCATACCCATCATCCATGACATTGTGATACGACCCATTGCTTCTTCAGCAAGAGTACCACCGGCCAAAACATCATGCCATAAACGGCCAGAAATCATTTGTAAACCAGGAAAATTATCCCAGCCATGTTTAACCATATTAGTTGGGCCTTTGAGAAATGCAAAATACAAATTACCGGGACCAGTCTCTCCCATTTTAACTAAATCACTAAATCCTTTTAAAAACCATCCCATATCATTTTGGTAAGTAGCCCGATAGGCGCGCTCCATAGCATTAGCAATTGCATCGCCGGGAGGGTTAGAAACCCAATTCCTTAGTGTAGCCCCACGATGCCCAAGGGCATAGCCATCAGCCCATAAACTACCGCGAACAACAACGGTTTTGAAAAAAGCATCAAGTGCTACTAGTGCATCCTGTCCAACCCAACGTATGCCTTGCCCCGCAGAACCACTCGGCCCCGTAGAACCAAGTCTATAAGTCATTCCTATAGCCTTTAATCCTTCACTAGTTGCTAAAGCCATACCTTTCATCATCATAGCTGCTTCGCGTGGATGGCCACCAAACAACCGGCTCATGACGAGGTTGCTAGCACCTAAAACGTTGCCACTGAAGGCAACAGGTGCCGTAGCAAACAGCAAAAAGTTACGATACATTTCATAAATAACAGCCGGAGGCACACCAAAATTCAAATAATTATCTTGGCTTCGCTGTGCTAGTTTAGCTACTTGACCGGGCTTTATCTTTGATAAATCCTCTGCAAACGTTCGCATTGCTTGGTTTAAATCACCTCTAGCAACACTAGCAGGGTCCCAATGCATTAACAGATTTGTAAATTCTTTTGTATAAGACATTTTATCTGTTTGACCAGTAAACAATTGCGTTGCTAATCTAGCAAACTGCATTCGCTCAAAATCGGTTGCATCAGGTGCAATGGCATGGGCTGCGGCTTTTGACAATTCTCCTGATTTACGTTCGAGTGCTTTAAGATAGCCGTAAAATTGCTGCGCCCCAAGAGATTTGCCAGGCATTAAGCGGCCAATATCCTTAAGATCCGGCCATGAAACACCAAACTTCCTCATTAGTTTTGGTAGCTCGGCGCGCGCTTGTTGTTTAGTAATTTGTTCTGCAAAAATCTTAGCATCTTGCAAAAATGAAGTAGCACTTTTAAATTCACCGCTTTCGCGCATCAAATTACGTTCAGCAGATTTCATCAATGCTTCTACTAATGTATTCTTTGCAGCTGAGACTTCACCAACTGTATTATTAGTTAACCTAGCAACGGCAAACTCCGCCTGGTCAATGCCCTCACGCTTAAAAGCTTCAACAAGTGCACCTACAATCCTAGCGTCCTTAGTCATATTACCAGCAACTTTTTCCGCAACACCACTAGCTTTAACCGCAGTAGTTACACCTTTAGCAGCTAAATTCACCGGCACTAATGCACTAGAGCCTATATTAATTCCAAAGCCTAATAGATAAGCTACACCTGGATGAGCACCTTGATGCAAAGCCCATTGCTCGGCCCGAGCGCCGTTAACATCACCAAATGCATCTAGAGCACCTGTTAATGTTTGCAATCCACCCCAAAACATTTGGAGTTGGCCTTCAAGCTGTGTATTTAGTTTGGCAATCTCGCCTTCCACACCCTCCGGCCGTTGTTTCTTAAATCCCTCAACAATGTTTTCCCAACCATCACTAACATTAGCGATGGCTTTTTGGAATACAGCAGTAGCATAAGGACCATCTTTAACCAAATCATCCAAGACAATCTTGGCTTTGTCACGTAACCATTGCCTACGTTCCCCCGCTGTGATATGCCCATCTTTATACCATTTCTCAATAGTATCAACCGAAACTTTCTTTAGTTTTTCTGTGCGATCATCTGCCATTAGCGCCTCAAATCCTGCGGACTAATAACATTAGGATTCTTGTCTGGCCTTTTACGCAATTTATCAACTTCTCTGTCAATAGATTCTTTGTTACGCATATTAGGATCACGTTCCAACTGTCGTTGCAATTGATGTTGCAAACGCTTTTCACGTGCTCTAAGCACTGGGTCATCAATAGGTGGTGCTGTCGCCCCAAGTGCATCGTCAACATAACGTCTAGCATTACCAAGTTCTTGCGTTCTAATACTACGAATATTGTTTTGTTCTGCTCTAACAACCGCCTCCTGACTTCTAAGATATTTATAGGCACTTTCCATTTCATCAGAAATAATTGGTGATTCTTTACGAAGTTTATTTAGCTTATCAATATAGCGTTCAATACGTTCTACTGTATGCGGGCCTTTTTCACCACCGAAATCTGCTATTAACACTCTAACTGTATTATCTTGTGTTTTATTTAGCGAATCCTGTTTCTCCTGTAATCTTAATCCATCTTGTCTAGTTAGCATAGGATGTTTGCCAGCTTGAATTTCATCAAGGAATGATTGTGGAATACGTCGGCCGGCAGCCTCGCCCATCCAATAATCAAAGACTAAAGCATCAACTTTCTTCAAAACAGCAGTTGTTTTTTGCTCTTGTTCAGACTCTAGTCTACTAGCCAAATCTAGAATTTTGATTCGTTCAGTGGCGGGAATCATATCGTAGCCGCCATCTTCGTAGCGTTTGCGAATTTCAGTTCTACCACGATCAGTTTGTGCTTGTGTAGTCATATGCTGCTGATAGACAGCAGCTTTATGAATATCTTTCATCTTTTGGCCTTTAAGTTGATCTATAAGGCCTCCGGCCACTTCGTTACTAACACTAGCATTAAACTCATTAACTTTATCCTCAAGTAAATCATAAGGTGCATTACCAGCAGTTCGTATAGATTCAGCACCGGCCTCAAATAATTTAGCTTCAACATAATCCTGACTTAATTTACGCTGGTTACCCTGGGCTACAATACGCAAACCTGGTATTTCATCACGATAGTATTGTGCAAGTGCACCAGTTACAGCATCATTTCTAGAACGTCCAATAACTTCATCTAAAACATCTCGTGATCTTTTATCAAATTCTGTCATATACTTAAATGGATCGTTGATTACTGTAGGATCATCAATTAGATCGACCATAACTTGCTTCCACTTATTATCAGCTTCTTTAGATAAAGCTTTGAAATCAATTGCATTGGCATGCTGTTCTAGAGTAGCATCAATTTCAAGGCCTTTTTGTAAAGTAGTACTAACATCTTGCAAACCTTTAGCGACAGATGTTAAACCACTATAATCACCAACCACGGCCCTGTTAGCCCGTGGCATTTGTGGTGAGCCACCTGCTGTGTGAATCTTAATTTCAGGCATAACGTCTACCACTCATATCTGTGGTCAATGTCTTCTTCCTAGCTTGATAGTAATTAGTTTGTTGGTAAGCACTAACAGCACCGCTACCTGCAGAAAGTACGCCACCAGCAATACTCAATGGGATGCTACGTTCCGCAGCCTGGGCACGAAACCCCGCCACATTACTTTCATAAATAGAAGTTGTAGCGGACATTTCACCCGCTCTCCTAATATTTAGAGCATCAAGCTCACCTTGTGTAACTAAATCAATATCTTGGACAAGCGGTGTACCGCTTGTTGTTTCAAATCCAGCGGCGGCGAATGCCGCTTGATTTTCTCCTCTCACTAGCATTAATCTACGTCTAGCCTGACGCTCCTCAAATTTAGCTGATTCTCTAACAGCGTCAGCTTCAATTTCACGCTGCTTTTTCTCTGATTTTGCAAGTTTTTTCTGAGTTTCAGCTTGTTGCACTGCACTATATGTAGCAACGCCCGCTCCAGCAACAGCAATTACAACACCAGCAACTGCAATAGCAACAGCATATTCAGCCATTCTAATCCTCCACAATAAATTCATACCTTATTACGTCATCCCGCGTGGCGCTGTATTGACGCGCCCGGCCGTTTTCTCTTTCAAATCCAAGCATTTCCGCGAACTTTTTGTTGACCGGCTGATCCGATAAAACTACCATTTCCACTCTATGAAGATTCCAAATTTTTATTATATCTCTAAGGCCGAGGCGTACCATCCTGGTGCACCAAAACCTGTGTTTAAGGAAATCAGTTGTCACAATAGACCAAGCGGTGCCCATGCCCGCCCATTGTATAATTACACCTGCGCACATTATAACTTTATCATCCACAAGTGCAGAGAAACCTGGATTCTTATCACGTTCTCTAATAGCATGGTCATCCGTAATCCAAGGATCACGGTTATCTATACTTAAAAGATGTTGATGGTTAAATGGCACAAGTTTAGGGGTTGCCAAATTGTATATCTCCAAAAACAGCAAGAATTGTCATAGGGTAAGGCTGATCTTGCTTTATGCTGATTTTGCCATCATCACTAATACCTTCGGTAGTTACTTCCATATCACCAGTGTAGGGCGTTACGCCTCCAGGTGTGACATATTCTAAAGGCTGGCCGTTGCCTCTACCGCCAATAGTGTTGCGTAGACGTGCCCAAATCTTTTTCCAAACTCTGGTTAAGCCCTCAACCATCTGCCCTTCAACAGCAGGTTTCATTGTTATAAATTCACTATCATAATGAAGGCCAACCTCGGCCTTTCCATCCCACACTGCATCTAGTTCAATCTGTCCATCAACTACGAGTTTTTGCCCAATATAGGAATTACCTAAAATAACATCAACAAGTTTACCTTCTAAGTGTCCAAGGTTAGTAAGAAAGCTAGTAGGAGAGCTACTGAGATCGTATAAGACAGCACTATCAGTTTGAAGAGAAGTCCAGGGGCGATCTGCAAGTTCAGTAGCATCGTCATCAAATACTTCAATATATTGCTCCTGAACTCCTTGTATAGTTCTTTCAACTATACAATAAACTAAATCAGGTTTACCAGAAGTTTGTGGTACACAGGCGACAGCACGGAACAAACCATCTGTTACAATTCTAGTAAAACCAATAACTTTCTCATGATGAAAATAAGTTAAAGTTATTAATTCTCCATCATCACGTACCCAATATAAACGTGAGTCTGGCCGTTTGGCGAAAGCTGATGGGCCGAGCCTTATGCCGGTCCCTGTTATATGACTAGCGGGACCAGTTAATTCTAGTGCATCAAATCCATCCTCCTCAATATTAAAAGCAATAGAGTAAATCTGTTTACGACTTCTATCAACAAATATAACACGCCTACTTATGACTGTAGGTTGTATAGGAGAAGAACCATGCTCTGTTGATTTCTCTTCAAATGGTATTTTATCACCACCAAGAGCTTCTCCATCTTTACCACTTGTAATTCTATGTTCTGTGCCGGCAGTGCCTACAAACAATGCTAAATTGTTAGCTAGCCATTGAATAGGATTCAATCCTTTAGTAGCTATAGTATATTCAACTGCCCTCCCGGCAGATACACCAGTTGCATATTTATTATAATCGTCAGGTTCTGAGGCCCACCATGTATTAGGTTGTGCAAATGTTGATGCCTGAATCTGCCTACCAGACCAAAAATCACCAGTAGCAGGAAAACCATTAATTATGCTCCATGATTCAACTTCAAGCGTCCAGGCACCAGCTACAGTTGCAGGAGGGTCTGCATCCTCGGCTCCCTCCATAACACTTAAAATTTCACCAATAATATTAAGTGGGTCAGTAACTGTTGTTATCTTGACTAAACCACCATATATAGAAATATACTTACCAACATCTGCCGCTCTGAATGCATTAGAACCTGCTGCTAATCCTACTTTAGCACCAATAGGCTCTTTTTTATCTGGATTTAAAGTAGTTTGTGGTGATAAATCTAAGAGCCATTCACCGGCTGGTATTGGATTTGTATTAGGAAATGCATCAATAATATCAACACGCACATGATCGTTAGGCGAAGCAATATCGCCTCCGCTAGCACCAAGTGCAGTAATAATACCTCGTGATGCACCATAAACTATCTGTCTACCAACATCGGCTTCAAAGAATACTGGTGCGGAGGCTGCAAATATTACAGATAGCCCTGATACTGCACCAGGGGTAAGTGTAATTGTCCCTCCTGATATATCTGTTTTTGCTTGGAAGGAGGGTGGTGGTAAATAGGTGATAGGTTGCAAAGACCAACTAGTATCACTAATACGGCTAAGACGCTGCTGACGAAGTAAACGATTCCACAGGAATAATACGTCATTAAGCTGTGCGAAATGCGTCGTACGTAGTATATCCTCTGCGTATGGCGAAACAATTTCAACAGGTAATCCACCGCCTCCTAGTAATTGCGTTTTACCTTTAATGAATCTATTGTATAAATCACCAAATTCTACAATGTAACTATTTTCAACACTAGATTCAAATGGAAACAATATTGCATCTTTTGTTTTATCTTTAACTTTAGCAATTAAACGTAGGCCAGGGCGTCGGTCCAATCCACCTTGTCTTAATAGATTAAAGTTTTCTATCTTAGAACCGCCCTCAAAATATGCAGCTAAATCTGGGCGGCCCTCTAGTAATGGATCAAGCTCACCTTTTGAAGCATTAGTTAGTAAACGTCTAGCATCAGACATTTAGCGACCCCATAACAAATCATCAACTATAGTTCTTTCTGGCGGGCCTTCTTGTCCGTCAACCGATGATGCAAATGGTAACCACAGATTCATTGCTTCTGTCATCAATGATTCAGCAAGTCTTACATCAGCTTTAATTGCCCGTGCAAGTCTTGAAGCCAAGGCTGTTTGTGCAAGTTGGTAAAACAACGGATCAAACAAAGCAGGATTATCTATATCTTGTGTATAGACAATTCTGACTTCTGCCTCCGAACTCAGAAGCCTATTTTTGCCTTCAATTTTATAATGTCCAACATACCCCATCCAATATTGTGGGTCTCCAGTAATCTGTAATAGATGCCCATTGTATTCGCGAATGCACAAATGTCGTGCTGGTAATGCGTAGGAGAATGCGAATTCAAATGCTGGCGTTGGCAAAACTTGTTGTAGCTTTGCCCGGGCCTCGGCAAAATTCCATCTACTGCTGCGTAGCATAGCCTCACGCATTGGCGGCCAATATGTTTTACACCAATTAGCTTGCAACTTATTGTCATCAATACCTTGTATTCTGGCTTCTTTAATCATGCCTAATGCGCCATTTAGAAACTCAGTCTCACTAGCAGACATTTAACGGCTCCTTACTACAAATTTGGCATAGCCTTCATTACCTCTAGCATCTAAATTATTACCCAATGAAAATACATTCATGTGTTTGAAGATTTTAGTATACCACCATTCTTGATTTTTAACAGTCATATGAAGCGTTTCACCTATTTCTCTACCACAATAATCTTCAAACATGGCTATTTGTAGATAACCACCTTTGCGCGTAGTTTGTGCTATGCTTCGTAATGCATCATCAATTTTCTCTTCTGGTATATGTTCAAGTACGTCAACACAATAGACCCAATCCCATTGCAAACCAGTCTTAAACAATTCCCAAATATTTGCTGTAATAACAGGTAAATCTTCAACATCGACTGCTTTAGTACAAAAGTCCAGCAAAACTACTTTCAAACCACGGGCCGCGAGCGCCGCCCCCGCCCGTCCTGTACCACAACCTAAATCAACAAGTGTATCACCAAGCTTCCAGGCGCAATGCTTAAGAAAATTATCAATGGCGTTTTCACCAGGTGACCATTGCCTATAACTTTGTTTATCCCACATCTTATTATATTTCTGTAGCTCTATTTCATGTAAACTCATCGTATCTCCAATGTCATTGGTGTTGCTGCTTCTATGCCAGCCAATCTTATGTTGTTGTATTGATCTGTAGTTATTAAAAGACTAGTATGTGCTTGTTCAACCAATGCTTGCACAACGTCCCAACTACCGTCACGTAACGACCATAAAAACAAAGGCATCGCCGTCAGCAATGTATTTAGAGTTAGAGGGTCTGCTGCAAAAATGTTTTTAAGTAAACGCTCAAACGTTACCTCTGGTTTTGGTATTATAGTTGTGCTAAGATGTCTAGGACTACCCATTTCTATCGTTGAAGAACCAACCAAGTGTTACAATACGCACCGGGTTATCAACCCCGGCCCTGTATCTAAATTGTCTAGATGTATCAAGTCTAATTCTAGCTTGAGAGCCACTTCGCGTACCGCCATTACCTGTTGTAAACAATGGCGCCACTGTATCACTAGGAGCCATGTCAACTGTTGCCAATGAACTAAGATAGACATAGGTAGCATTACCAGCAAAAGCATTAACAAGTGCAGTTAATGCAATACCGGTAGGTGCCCCCAATAATGTTCCAACTTTAGCAAGAATACCAGGTGTAGGATCATTGACACCTAGTAATGGTGTTTTACGTTCGAAAAATCCAGTGTCTATATGATGATTTAGTGGTACTATAATACCACCTTCACGTAAGAATACCCATAACATGCGCTTCTTGGTTCCACCATCTGGGAGAGTTGGATTTAGTAATTGGCTAAAGCATATGTCGTCAGAACCCCCAGAACGTCTAAACTGGTATCCAAACCAAGTTCCATCAGCTAATGCTTCTGTGGCAATGCGACCACCTGCAGCGGAACCTGCGGCCCAAACTGCATCTAATTGTTTAGTCATTGCAGGAGTTACTAACAACACGCGATTTGCAGCTAAAACATCATCGGAAGCACATTCACATGCAGTAATGTCAATATCATTGGTTGCATCAGCAGCATTATTTGTAAATTGACCACCATATTTGTAGCCACGTGTACCTGTTGAAGAAATTGTAAACGGCTGACCAGCGCCACCATCAACAAATGAAATACCAGAACCGGCAGTTACTATACGTTCAGTAGTTAGCTCACCATGTGCTCCAACAACTAAATAACTTGCATTATTTGGTGCGGCATCCAAAGCCGCCCGGCCGGTTGAATCTTTAGTTAAACCTATACCATCCCTTAATGCTAATAAACTAGCAGCAGCAACGCCTGTACCACCATCTATAATAGGTACGGGGCTAATTAACGTACCAATACTAGTAACAATACCCCATTTAATTTTACCAGAAGGCGCATCATAATATGAAAAACGTTGGTTAATAGGATCGTCAACTTCAACATTTCTAAATAGAGACTTGTTAGCAAATTTTAAACATCTACCAAAAATCTCCAATGCCATTTGGTTAAATTTGGCAACTTTGTCAAAATCTCTATTAAGACGTTCGTGAACTGTAGCTTGTCCTTCATTTGGTGTATAAACACTAAGATTTTGTGCTTTTTGATTTCTAGTTACAACTATATTAGCATTAATTTCTGGAAATGGTTCTAGGAATATGACATCAAAAGTAGAATTGCCAATACCATCAAGCTCATAATCAATATCAACAGTTTTAACATCGTCACCTACTTGGACTAGTACCTCGGATTTATCATCAATCTTAAAATCAACAGTGAAAGGCCCCTCGGTCCCATCACCCAAAAGCTCGATTCGGCCGTCATTTTCCGCAATGGTCATGGTTCAACCCTCAATGAACAACCTTTACCAATATGTGGCATTATGACAAGATCGTCAACGACCGAGCCATGAGCACATGCACCAAGACCAGTTACTTTCTGTGTTATTAAATCAATTAGCATTATAGACAAACCTGGATACCTTTCCTTATAAACTCTACAACGCGAAGCCCCAGGCGACCCAGGTATGCCAACTATTTCCAAGTTATTGCAACGCATACCATTTGGCATACAACACAAACCACATTGATTACATGTTCCAACAAGCTTCAATTCAAAATGCTCCCTGTTTTCTTGCTATCAACTGGTTGTGGCATAGCTGGCTGTGAGAAAACAATAGGAGGAGGCGCTGGGTTCTCAACACCACAAAATGATGCTGTTGGTATAGATCCCGTTGTGTTCTTACTTACAATACGATAACGAACACTACCAATAGGCGTTGTTTTGTCTTCATATGAACAAATAAGGCCGATGCATGTGACATCGACACCGATTGTAGTCCATGGTGCGTTGTCGATCGAACGTTGAATATCATAACTGACGGCGGTTGATGTTGGTGACCATTCGATTGTAAACGCGTTTGCTACGGTCGGTATCAGTAACATGGCAAGGATTAGTATTCTCATTGTCATCTCCTAGTCGATCATTGTAGTACCGAAGCCACCACCAATAACACCACCACCAATTAATACTTCTGTGACAGCAACAGCGATAGCACTAGAGCTAGCAGATGCTTGCGTCCAACCTGCTGCAACGTCGGAAGATGCGATGGTGTCATATTTATAAACTGCTCCAACAGGAGGATTTGTAAATAAAACTTCTGCCGTCGGAACACTCCAACCTGCTGTCGGTGTTATATTACCTGCGCCAGTAATATTTGTTACAAATCCAATAGCAACAAAAGCAGTTCGACCGGCAAGAGCCATCGTTACTGATGGATTAGCACCAGTACCATTAATAGTTGTATCAACATCAACATATTCTGTATTACGCGCTGACGACAAGGCTAGAACCGTAACACTTTTATTAGCACTTCCAGTTACATTGACTACAACCGTTTGTAAACCAGTTGGTATGTTTGATCCAAGGAAATATTTGTAAATACAGCGTTGTGATGCCATACAAACAGGCGAACCTGCCGCCGCAACCATAATAACGCCGCCATAAGTCGGTGTACTTACCTGACTTACACCCGAAGCAGAGTCTTGCAAAACCCATAAAAGAATAGCACCAGGCGTGCATGATGGCGTAAATGAAAACGAAAAATTACCCGTGCTATTAGCAGGCGTATTACCATTACAATACGCGACAGTACCGAAGGCAGGTGCTGCCAGTAATAGCAATAGAATTGTAAATAATAATTTAATCAATGAATTCTCCCTCTATGCCCTACACCAACGATCGGTGAGTCTGGTGGATCACCACTCAAATTGCCACCACCAAAATTATCGCCTTGTGCGGCGCCACCTAAACCAATACCAATAAATCCGCCATTAGGTGCGTTTGTAATCGGAGCTTGTCCTATTCGATAACAGATTCCATTGCTGGCTCTACAATATATTAATGACGCCAATCCATTATCGTTGTCGTTATATCGTCCACCAAATTTATCACCAACCGCCATATCCCAACCAAGATTAACAGGAGCCAATGGCTCTGAATAAATACCATCAATACGTCTAGCAATACGGCAAGTATCATTATTAACACCTGTTACTCTAGTACAAGCAAAAAATACACGATTATTCTGATCAACACCAAGAAACTGTGCTTGATACCAGTTTCCATCCTCTGCAACTAATGTTGCAATATCGTAGTAGACTTCTTGTTTTTGATCGAAATCAGTAATATATCGTGCAACATGTGTATTTGCGTCGACAAGACCGGGCGTTGCTTTATTACTAGATATAACAACGCCGCTACCAACAACACTAACAAAATTAGGTATAACACCGTCGGCCCCTGTAAATGTTGAAAGTAATGGCGTAGTAAATCCTGCGTCTTCTGGGAATGGTTCAATCGCACCTTGTAGACATTGTGGTGGTATTGCTCCACCTAGAGCTTGAATATCTGCGGTAACGTCTGCAATAGGACGTGCTAATGGAGGACCACTACAATTGACACATGGATTTCCATTTGATCCAGCGGTGGCTGTAAACGAGGTTCCAAAAGCGCGACCAGCCGTAGTTGTTGCATCTTTAATACGTTGATTCATAGGCCATGGCCATAATGGTACCGTGCTAGGTGTCGTGCCTCCTGGTGTCCAACGAAAACATAAATTACCACCTGTAGTGCTAGTCCATGGACTCTGTGCTGACGCCTGTAATCCTGCAATACTACTTGCTGCTTGTAGATCAGTTACGACCCAAGGTGTCGCAGTTACCGCATCACCTGCACCACGTACTGATGTTGCATGTGTTAAAGTGACATCAGATATTTGTGTTGTAAAAACAAATCCCCAAATATCATTAAAGTCTGGATTGGACGGATGTACTAGTACCCATGCATCCTCTATATGCATCCCAATAAGACGGTGACCTCCAGACGATACATGAAAGACAGAACCTTTACCAAATAATTGATCACCACTAAATCGCTCTGTTGCGTTTAGATATCCTAAACTTCCATAGACTCTAGAATTCATTACCGTAGGAGGTGGATTTCCCGCAGTAGGCGGGTCCGTTGGTCTAGCACGTAGTCGATAAAAGCCATCGATACAGAATGGTGTAGAAACTATACCCCAACCAGGACAATTATCATTGTCGGTTGATGAAGAATTAATGGCTGTTCCTACGGAATTTGTAACGTTCCAAGACGCAGGATAAGATGCCTCCGACCACGTAATGAGACAATTTTCACAACGATGATTTGGAGTACCACCATATCCTGCTTGAATGCACTCTTTCTGCGCGGTGTTGCTTGATCCACCTTCGTTTCGACACCAGACTCGTCGTAAAGTTAATCCAATACTACCAGCAGTACCACTACCGCCATAATGATGAACAGTGATACCCGAAGTACCAAAAAATGCGGAATCCTCTATAAGATTTGCAGGACCCTCACGGCCATTTACGTTATTAATAAAAATAGCTGTACCCTTGCTAAATTCTCCGTCCCAGGCTACAACGCGACGAATAATATTACCAGCTGATCTATAAAATTGAATTACTTCACGTGTACCTTGTTTTGCATTAAAACCTTCAAGAACCCAATAATCATTACTATGTGGTACGCTATTACGTATACCACCAAGATTAACGGGGCGGCGCGTAAATTGACCATCAATAGTAACTAATCCATCATTCAATGCGCGAATAGTAATTGGTAACGATGCAGTACCACTCAAATTTACAGGACCTAAATCACCAGGATTAATTACGTAATCTGCACCTTGATAAGTACCATTCATCAAACATAACGTCTTGCCAGGCATTTGTGATGCAGCAACAATTGTATAGAATTTGGTTATTGTGATTGGATTATTTGTGTCTAATCCACTATTAGTAGACAATCCTGTAGGGGATGCATAATAGTTACAAGCTTGCGCCCAAGCATTTGATGCAAATAGTAGAACGAAGACTAACGATAAAAGAAATTGCATAGAACCTCCCCGGTTGCTACTGCTGCGGTACTATTGTTAGCCAACGCTGTTGTGAAACGACTACCAATTGATGTTGCAAATGCGATACCATCTGGAGGAATTGGTAATGCGTGACCACCACCAGTAGTAGAACCAGGAATTAGAAATTTAATAACGGGTGTCTCGGCCGAGGTTGGTGTGTCGTCATTATATATTTTGATATATGCCACAGCCGCATTGATATTCGTACAATCTCCGCCATACAATACGCCAGCACTAGCTTTTATAGATGCTGCATCCTGGTTGGCAGCAGCAGCACTCTCCACGACTTTTGCTGACATTCCATTTTCAGGAATATAAACAGCAATAGCACCCGTCGTTAGATCAACACGACATGGAACCTGCCGCCCCTCCGTCCATGATGGATTGCTAGCAGTTGCTTTACAAATTAAGACTGGTTGTTTGGCAGTAGAATTTGTAGAATCATCCGCTGAATTACCTAGAACAATCCAAGGACTTGTTTGTTGAGTTACACCAACGTTGCCAGTAATACCGACGGTACCTGAGATAACACCGCTAGAACCACCACTACCACCCCCACCAAATTGTGTCGTAAGAATATGAACTGACGCAGTACCTGTTATTGTGTCAGAGCCACGAACTCTAATATTCGTTAAAGCGTTAGTAATAGCCCATTGACCAGCGACGCCATCAGTAAATGTACCTGTGGCAGAACCACCAATAGAACTACCAGTAATCGAAAACCATGATTGCCTATTGTCAATTGAACCTTCAAATTGCAGAGGGCCGGTGAATGTACCAGTTATGCTTATAGTAGCATTTGATGCACCGGCAGTGTTTACTTCTACACAAGCAAAAACAACGCAATCATCACTATTAGTAGTGATGGTGCCTATATTAGCAGTTACTGCGTCTGCTTGCGCAGGCAACAACAATAAGAACAGAAATAATAAACTAATCAGTCGCATCATCTGTGATCTCCACCCACGCGCCGTAGGCAGGATTGGTTGGCGACATATAGCGTTGGACTCGAACTGCAATGGTACCGTCCATTAAACGGCATGAATGTCCATTAATCCAGGTATGATCTTTAACTTTTGCTACAACCCTAGCCTCGGCCGCCGCCATTGTTGCAAACGCCGCCATTTCTTTCTCCTTATACTAGAATGATTTTAACTCTAGGAACCTCAGTTGGTGCCTCCCGTACAGGAACTACATTGGCCGGGCCTACCGCTTCGCGGCAGCGCACTATTCCAGCGCCTCCAACTTCAACAGTCTGAACAGGAACTACATTCCTAATGAAACCTACTAGATAGCGTATAGGAACAACACCAATTGATGAGGCCGGAGGCTCAGCCTCACCACTATCTATTAATGCAACTAACACTGCGTCATCTAGTAACTTATTAAGATTAGCTTGCACATCAACTACTGCCGTACCGGAGGCCGTCATATCCTCCAACAACTTATTTAATGCAGCTTGAACTTCTATTTTAGATACTGCATCTAGAATTATGCTATCTAGTGTTTTAGACATAACTGCTTGGACTTCAACTGCCATTGCTGATGTTAACCCAACGCCCTCCAGGGTCTTTGCTAGAATAGCCTGAACCTCAACTTTAGTTGTTGCTACTAAACCAATATCTTCAAGAGTGGCAGTTAAAACTGCTGTAGTACCGCCAGCAGCAGGCGCAAACGATATTGAGGCAGGGCCACCCCAATAAACCAATGTCCAAGGCTCGGCCGGAGGGCCGAACCCTTGTATAATTGGTGCCACATCATGTAGTGTCCAGTCGTTAATGGCCATTATGCTGTATCTATCTCGTCTGCGACTAGCTGCAAATTAAACTTTCTAGTATCAGATGTAGTACCAGCCACGTCTTGATAGACTACGAAACCTTCGCCCGGCCTAAACACCGGCCAATCATCTTCATCTTCGCCAGGGTCGATAACATCTATGAAGTCTGGATGATAAGCACCGACGGCTGTTAAAGCCCCGGTCAAACCTATCGTTCCAAAACCTATACCAACATGGACTACTGTAGTTCCAGTGTTTGCTAATGAAAATAAACAAGCTGGAGTGATGTGCACCAATGAATCATTAATATTAGGTGCAAGTAAAGCACCAGACAAACCACCTGACGATGTATAACGTCGTACAAGAAGGCGTGGCGCTGTTGGTGTGGCTAATGCAGTTGAATGTTGTGAGGAAGCTGAAAGACGGCGTAGACGCATAGCCTTACCACTAACAGTGGAAGGCATATGCCCAAATAGCATACCTGCGGTTGTACCATTTTGGGCTGCTGCTAGAACAGTATTTTGAACTAATGCAAGACGATAAATAGATAAAATCTTAGCTTGACGAGTTTGAACATAATAATGCTCAAATACTGTATTAGCACCAACAACTTGTGACTGGCCTCTAATCTTAGGGCCAGCACCAGCACTATCATCTGGTAATTTAATAATCGCAGGAACAGGTGCTGCCATTATGCATTCCCATCTGTCAAGGTGAACCCTGTGACAGTTATAGGTTGGTTAATTTCCACGACAGGATTGGCAACCGTCATGTCACCGCCACCGCCTGTGATCGTTACCGTACCTTGCATATGTTGTGTAACACCGTCGGTGGCATAGATACGGAAATGACCTATAGTACCGGCAGCGTCAGATAACAAATCTTCCCACGTCCCGGCCTTAGCTTTTGAGCCTGCGGCTGCGGCAGCCATCCAATCACTTGGCAAGTTTAGTGTTGCGACTATTGTACCAGAATCAGCATCAGTTATTAAGGCTGGGGGAGCCCCGGTCCTTAACTTCAAAATCGCGCTAACGCCAATGACAGACTCTATTGAATCAAGTCTACCATTGCGTACCGCCACCGACATCTTGATAGTCATTATGGAATTATCACTATCAACACTCTAGGAACTTCACTAATTACTTCACGAACAGGTACAACGTGACCAGGGCCGACAAAAGCACGGCAAGGAACAATGCCGATGCCACCAACTCCGACTGTCTTGACGGGGACAATGTTGTCATCCAAGCCTTCAACATAACGTATAGGTACAATGTTGTTCTCAGCCATTATAGTTTGTGCTCTCTCTTGAAGTTATCCAACGCAGCGCTAGCCTTGGCTAGCGCCATTTCCTTCTCTTCAACCTTTTTAACAAGATCTTTCATTCTGTCATTTAACTCCGCTTCACGCTTCTTGAAATCATTTTCCATCTTTATTGCAGCATCACTAACATTTACTGCCTTCTTTGTCACTTCTGCGATTTCGGCTTCCGTCTTCTTCCTGGCCTCTTCCGTTTGTTTGCGCAATTGCGTTTTAGTATTGTTAAAATCTATATCCAATTGAGCTTTAGCTTTTTCAGTAGCTGTAATTTCATTTTTCATTCCATCCAATCGAGCTTTGGCATTTTTAGCAGTATCAACCAATAGCTCAATTTTACGTAATGACATATTTTGACGTTCCCAATTAGTCCTCTCCGCTTGCATCTGTCGTAGTGTTGCCAACGCCTCTTCATCTGTCATTACTAAAACACCTATTTGGTCAGCCATCATATCCCTCCAAAATAGCGGTTAGTCCATCCAGACATACTACGTACTGCTTTCTTAAATGCTGGTACACGTGCCATTTCTCTAGTTAATTGTTCTAGAATACCTTTGTCACTCCCATTGTTTCCATTGCCATAATGATTACCAGTAGATTCTGCTTCAAAGAATCTACGCATTTGCATACCTGGACATCCCGCCAGAATGATACGTTCAGCCCCCATAATCCATGCAATTTGCATTGCGAAATAGCCACTCAAAGCCATAACTGGTGTTAAATTCTGCCAATGAAAATCACTGAACGGCTTCGCCTCATAGGTATGATAACGAGTAGTCTCACCTCGCGTAGCATGATTCCATCTAACTGTTTTCCAGGCTCCAAGATAGTCAGCATGCAATGAAACCCAATGATCTAATTTAGGTAAGTACATACCAATGTCGTTTACTGCAAAAATTACTGGATCTTTAGTTTGTTTCATCGCCCGTTCAAGATCGTGAAACACACTAACTGCATTACCACAAACGATAACAGTACGGGAATGTAGCGTATCAATGAGTTGAGCCACATTCCCTTGGCCCGCATATCCACGGACTTCCCACGTTGCATTGTGAGTTCCCATAGATTCTGCGTTTCGTACTGTCATCTTTTCCTCTAGTTAAGCCGGTTTAATGCAGATGAAACAACCCCTAACGGTCTTGCCAACCACAGGGTTAGCACCACGCCACTCACCCAACACGATAACATCAGCCGTTGGGCGATACATGAAACCTGCAAATGCTAAACGACCGAAACCAGCCTCTAGAGGACCACCTGATGCAGTGTAAAACTCAGCGGCGATCATATAACGATCGTCGTCTGTTGCATCACCAATCTGGAACGTACCGTTTGTACCGGCTGACGCCCAGATATTATCACCAGAAACATGCAACGCGATTGGCATCCAGTTAGCAGGAATAACACATAACTGAACCTTATCGCGTGCGCCCGCTGATGCCCCGCCAATTTCACCTGACACTACTGTATGACGGAATGGAATTGGCACCAACATACCATGTAGATCACGAGCATCGACTAGATACTTATTAACATGAACTGCAGTGTATAGCGCGGAAGCACGAGTAACAGCACCCATTTTAGGTCTCCTCCTTTCCTATTAGTTCTCTAGTGCGCTAACTTGAACAACCGCAGCTTCGAAAACTCTCACGGCGGCTTGCATCATCTTCTGTTTCACTTGGATAGGATCACCCATCAACCAATGGGCTACGGCAACCGATGGCGCACCTTGCGGTCTACCGATTGAAAGACCAACCGCACCACGATAGAATGCAATGCACGCACGCTCTGTAGCACTGATAAGTGGCAGCATGGTTTGTAGCGTAGTACCATCAATCTGCACAACGTCTGCCATGCATAGCCAGTCGAAACCTTGCCAACTCAAACCACTGATAGTACCACGATCATGGATTTGATTCTTAGTGAAGTCACTGCTGGAAGCCTGTGTGATTGCCATAATATCTACTTCTTGACCAGCAGTATACAGGAACTTACGTTCTGCAGGACCCATCGGCACACTAGCCTTTGAAAGCTTAGTATGTGCTGCGATGATTCTGATAAGATCCATTGCTGTCGCCCCGCCCAACTTCTGCGATGACGGCAATGCAATAGTGCTGTATGTGATGATACCACTGCCAGAGGTTACTGTTGCGATTTGTGCTGAACCTAGAAGTGCATCAATAATGTGCTTGTCACCACGGCGGGCGATGGCACCAACGATTGTTTCAGTCTGTGCGGACTGAGGATCGGCCATACTACGTAGCGTATCTTCGTCTGCAACCATTACAGTCGCATTACTAGACTGCAATGTCACAGCACGCTTGCTACTTGGTGGGTTCAGAATCAAGTTTTGACCGTATGGATCAACCACGTCATTTGCAATGACGAGGCCCATACGCTCATGATGATCTATTGCAGCACGAACATCACGATGAACCATGCCTGGCAGTAGAAACCCATCAAGCATGCCTCGCATCTGTTGATAGGTCAACAGAATCTGAGAGTGAAACCTATATACCCAATGTTGGTCTGCTGTGACTGACATTTCTTCCCTCCCACTAGTAATTCAAAAAGCGGTGAGGGTGCCCGGACAACCCGGACCCCACCTACGGCACTAACGTGCGCCGTTGGCGGTCACTTGAAAACCTCCGGCCTGTGACGGCGGGTAT
>Ga0065705_10001825_pt1 | contig 44640 bp, 35 predicted proteins | sample SwibulcommuniRL2_FD_59092 | JGI IMG/M metagenome (GOLD analysis project Ga0065705, IMG submission 59092) | Bulk soil microbial communities from switchgrass field near Rose Lake, East Lansing, Michigan, USA - RL2 Bulk Soil v2 (version 2) | ecosystem: Environmental > Terrestrial > Soil >...
CCCAACTCGTGAATTAATTGCAGTTTTCCCCTGTTTATATCTTGTGATTGTCAGGATTACTTCCTATTTCATCCATTCTCAGCCTACACTGCAGAACACTCTCACTACGTGGGCGCATGGACTTCCTCTGTCAGCCCATACATTTCATAGACCAGAGTATCAATCTGCCGATCCGTTGACTCGATCTTATTATCCTTGGTGCTTTCTCAACGGCGCGCTTCACCATCTCCTGCGCTTGCGATGTCGTGTTGTTCTGAGATATTGCGACGCCTTTTTATAGTTAACTTGCCAGTTGCAGTTGCTTGAGCGCAATTTTATCAAACACACAAATACATTGCCAAATGTCCAACGGTGTGCGGTACCCGCAAGTGGGCGGGCTTGGATTCTGCTTGGGAGCAGAAAAAAAGTCAAAGCCAGAAAACTGCCTGAAAATGGCGACCAGTCCCCGTTGTCCAGTAACCGCCTTGACATTCAAGACAGTTGCTGCACGCTGTGTTGCTGGTTTTTTGTTTTGCAATACTCTACTTGCTGTTAAGCACAGATTATAAAACTTCAGTAACCCAACTATTCAGACCCTTGAACTTGATGCCCGAATATGTCTCTCCGCTTTCGATCTCTGCCATGGGTCCATCCTGTGAACGGTTCCGGGTCTTGATGGCCTGTGGCTGCATGGCTCGATTCTTGGAGTGATATTTGCGTATCTATTTATAAACCGCATGCCTCTTACTGCTGATCAGTACAAACCTTTGTAAGAACGAAATGTGTCACCCTGGCCCTGCCTTCAGAGGCCCGACACGGCGCGGATATTCATCAACTTCCGGTTGTGATTGCGCCTGCACGCTCGTAATTCACGACAATGACGCCATTCGAGCCGACTATGCTTTCCGTCACTTTGAACGCCGCCGGGATCGTGCCATCGGCAAACAACCGCTTTCCATTACCCAACGTTATCGGATATACCATCAGCCAGAATACATCGACCAAATCATGCTTGATCAGGGTCTGAAGGAGATTACCACTTCCCCAAACGTGCAAATCCGGCCCTTGCTGTCCCTTGATTTTGGCGACTTTTTCCGCAATATCTCCATCTAAAAACACGGATGGCTGCCATTCGTGAGAAGTCATGGTATTCGAGGCGACGTACTTGGTCGCCGTGTTGGCGCCCGGCCATTCGTCCGCATGTTGCGGCCAGTACCCCGCCCAAATGTCAAAGGTTTTGCGCCCTAACAACAGGTCGAATGGCATGTTCATCTGCTTTTGCAGGGCCGTTCCAAGGATCTCGTCGGAGTATGGCCCTGCCCACCCGCCATACGCGAAGCCGCCGCTGGTATCTTCGTCTGGCCCGCCTGGGGCTTGTATGACACCATCAATGGAGATATGTTCAAGCACAATAATTTTTCTCATGACTGAGTTCCTCCAACCTCTGGATTACTATCTGGTTACCTCGTTCAAAGTAGGTAAACGACGTCTCAAAAACTATGTTATATCACGATGCGCAAGGCGTCTATATGTTGGAACGCGACGAAGCCAGCCAACGGCTCGCGTTAGTGCTTGGGTGGGCGCGCGGACTCGCTGTCGAAACGGAATCAAGCTCCTCGCGAGAAAAATGCTCAAAAAACGCGGCGCGTACCCACCGTCAGCTGCACGAATTGTTAGGCTGCGTCTTTTGCTGTGAAGATGATGCTGACCATTTAGCCAAGCGTGTCCTTCCTATGCCACCGCACTAGTCTTTCCTCTCCCATTTGCCGTATGATTTTGCATAATTGTTCGAAGTTGTAATAGTAGTATTGATTGCCATACTCGTGTCGGAAACCTTCAACCCACCAAGGCAATAATTTCTCTGAGCAAGCCGCGATAGAGACGAAATATATGTTCAAGACATGCTCTTTGGTGAGATAGCCATGCTTTATCATATGCCTGAGGTCATTCAAGAAGTCCACGACTTCTCGAACCTGGGCTTGTACTTCTTCTGACTCAGATTTTTTAAACTCATCATAATTGTCATAGTGCAATGCACGGATGATATCCATTCCCTGAGAAAAATGTATATTGCGTGCAGTATTAACGATTGTTACCAAGGTCTGGGCTTGCATGGCCTTGCGATTCAAGTCAGTTTGCCGAACGGCAAAGTAGGTCGCTACCGCCGCGATGATAACTGATATTAGGGCAATAATTTCCGAGAGTATACTTCCTCCTTTATGGGGCTCAATTATGAGGAACTCCTACGTTTGCCTTCCTGAGATTTCATAATGTAATTGCGATTGCGCTCGATCATAAAGATTTTTCACTGCGACGCGCAGGCTAACTCCTTTTTAGGAGTCCTCACGCCGTCTACGCACAGGGTAATTAATATCCAGACTATCCAGGGGGATTTCACCCCGGCACCCATGCTAATTACCGTTCCAGCAACGCTTTGAGGACCTTAAGGTCGTTCTGCATTACTCCTGCATCGCGGGCAAACGCAGTATCATCCATCTCGGGTTGCCGAAATAGACCTAGCATTACTTCACTGCCCTTACCATTCGGCATCACGCGCATGGGCACATAAATCTCGGTTCCGTCTGGCAACACCACCGTGTGATCAAGCACACCATACACGTTGTGCGGTGTAAAGCGCAGACCTACCGTACCTTGCTCTGTTCTCACTTCCCAGTGTTCGCCTGCACGCTGCACGCCCTGCCCCAAGCCCACGGCCCACTGGGGCAGGTTTTCCGGGTTACTGGTGAATGCATAAACTGCGTCCGGTTCGCGCTCAATCGAGACACTCAAGTAGCGCACTTCCTTGAACTTAATCATGACTACTCCTTTGAGATTTAGTTACCTATGAATATTCTGTGATCCACACCTGTTTATTACTTTATGATATATGGGCGCGCCCAACTATGTTTTATATGGAGTCACTCCGCTTAAGTGCCTTTATATTACCAAAAACCGACTCTACTTTCATGTGCTTCTCTCCAAATTCAACACCAGTAACTTCTCCAAAATCTCCTCATCACTTAGGTCGGGGTTCCAGCCATACGCCGCAAAGACGGCTTCGTCGAGGCGCTTGTGGGCGAGGTCGAGCCACGTAGGGCGGGCGTTGTATAGGTTGGTGAGTGTGCGCTTGAAGCCCCTCCGTCCTTCGGACGGCTCCCCAAATCCGACGATTCAGATTTTCATCCCTGGAGGTGGAAGTCCATCCCTTCCACGAAGCGTTGTGGTTTCTTGAATGCAAGATTAACAATTCATTAAGATTTGTCTAAACACTTGACTTTACCTCCCCGCTTTCTATAATAATATCAGCTTTGACCCAGGACGCTCTACCCTGCCCGATGGAGTCAACACCATCACGGTCACGGTCAACGGCTCTTCCTTCGACTGGACCTCGACAATCGGCATTGACGCAGTGATCGTTAAGGGAGGGACAGATTCCAATCTGTATGTGTATGATCCACCCGCTGAATCGTTTGGGGATACGGGCTTGCATGCCCCGATCAATCCAGCGAATGGTCAACCTTTCGGTCTCTGTCATCTTGAGTTATGTTACGATGTCGAACCAGCCACCAACACACCGACAAACACGCCAACAGCCACGGCTACCGATACGCCTACCAATACAGCAACGGACACGCCAACGAATAGACCGACGAACACTCCCACCAATACGCCCATACCTTTCCAAGGCTGCACGCCCGGTTATTGGAAACAGTCTCAACACCTAGACTCGTGGGTTGCCACTAGCTTCTCGCCAAACCAGACGCTCGAGAGTGTGTTTGACGTGCCAAATAGCTTTGGCCTCGATAACAGGACCCTGCTTCAGGCATTGAGCTTCCAGGGTGGTTCGAGTAATACAGCCGCCGCACGGATCCTGCTCCGAGCCGCCGTGTCCGCGCTGCTTAACTCTGCCAGCCCGGATGTGAATTATCCGCTGACAACGGCGCAAGTGATTGCCCAGGTTAACGCAGCACTGGCGAGCAACGATCGCAGCGCGATGCTTACGCTTGCCTCCCAGCTAGACTCATACAATAACTTGGGTTGTCCGCTGCATTAGATCGTGCTCTGTCAGGAATTCCCTTTTCTCAAAAAAGAGAAGCCGCAATTGCAGCTTCTCTTTCATATTCCGTAGACCGTGAACCAAGAGATTCCTTAAAATGTAACTTCTTGCGACCACTTACGACCAGGTTTACGACCAGATTGTGACCATACGTATGCTATTATATGGACATTAATAGTCATAATTCTTTATTATGCACGTCACAGCCAGCATGAATCGTGGGCGTAATATCAATTCCCACATCTGACTACTAAAACAATAAATAAATTTCGACTTAAAAAGAGCTTCAACCTAGGGCTAGGAGAAGTATGCTTAGGTTATTCGCGCAACCTACTATCCCTGATTTTTCCCTGGAAGCAGCCATTACATCCAGTGTATTTTGTTTTCATTTCCATAGGAGGTAACCGTTTTCCATTTGAACTCAATCAATATTTCACAGTAATTTTAAAACGAACCTACGATGTCAGTTTCTTTTTATCTATCGACCTTTCATTACTCTTGAAGAGGAGCAAGCAATGAGCAAGAAATCTATTCTAAGTACATTTTTATTGACTATGATGGTCCTGTCGCTCGTAATGGGCTCACAACTCAATGCCGCGGCGGCGCCCTTACAGGGTGCCGCGCCGATCATCACCAGTGACCAGGGCGATTATCCGCCCGGCGCCACCGTGACTCTCACAGGCACAGGCTGGGACGCAGGAGAAGTCGTCCACATCGTTGTGAACGATACGATCGGTCAGTCCTGGCAGCATATAACCGATGTAACGGCAGACAATGCCGGGAGCTTCACAGATATCTTTCAGCTCCCCACGTACTTCGTGTCCAACTACGACGTTACAGCAAGCGGGCCAACCTCTGGAACAGCCACCACTACCTTTACAGACCTTTCCATCGGTACGTATGATCAGTGCTCCAATGATCTTGGAACCGGTTATACAAGTGGCGACCTTGGCTGTCGCTGGATCAATGGCAACCTGCAGAGCAATAATTCGCGCTACTTTGAAGGTGATGCCACCGTTCAGCGCCTCTGGCTGACTGGCCTCGTACCTGGCAGTACGCATACTGTCACCTTGAAATATGGAACGACCAAGGGCGGCAAGCACGCTTATGACTTCCTGACGACCTGGGACTGGTCTGAGGACTGGATCACAGATGCCGACCGTTGTCAGGATATTACCGGATGCGATACCGCAGGCTCTGAAAGCCAGCTCGATATCCCGCAGGATCCAAACGTTCCCAATTCCTTCGAACCGAGCGCAGCGGGTGACCGTCAGTTTGTGATGCGCGGTGGTGCCCTGATGAGTGCTACGACGCCCGCGATTGTCAGCGGCGATTACTCTGGCGACAGCGAGACCGTAATCACAGTTACTTTCACCGTTGGACCAAGCTCTGGGGCTATGTGTCCCACAAGCGGACCAGACGCGGGCACCTGTGGTATTGCGCTATGGTTCGGTGCCCACGTGGCTGCTCAAGCCAACTGGGGATTAGGTCTGGGCGCTGGCAGTATTTCTGGCTCACCCTATCATGTTGCACTCGACGCAGTAGATGGCGCTTCCGTTGGACAGCGCGATAACCAGATGCAGGCAAACGTGGTGACTACTGTCCCGAATGGAACGATTGTCATCATCAAGGATGCTGTGCCCGATGATGCGCAGGATTTCAGCTTCAACCTGAACAACAACAGCACCATCAGTCAGAATTTCTCTCTGGATGATGATGCCGATGCTACGCTGCCGAACAGCCAAACCTTCAGCGTGCCACCCGGAACCTGGACTGCGACAGAATTAAGCATTCCCTCCGGTTGGTCTTTGACGAACCTTGTGTGTGTTGATCCCACAAATAACACAACGGTCAGTGGTGCGGTAGCAACCATCGACCTGGCCTCTTCCGAGACAGTGACATGTACTTACACAGACACGAAGGCAGCCACGCCAACTCCGACGAATACACCAACCAATACACCCACCAATACTCCGACGGACACACCGACCAATACAGCCACCAACACACCCACTGATACGCCTACCAACACGCCGGTGCCTCCGACCAGCACTCCTACTGCTACCGACACTCCGACCAATACCCCAACGGATACGCCGACCAATACAGCCACCAACACGCCCACCGACACACCCACCAATACTCCGACGAATACTCCCACGAACACACCGGTGCCTCCGACCAATACTCCTACCAACACTCCGACCAATACCCCAACGGATACGCCGACCAATACGGCCACCAACACACCCACCGATACGCCCACACCGACCAACACTCCGACGGATACACCGACTCCTACGAATACGCCCACCAATACACCGACAGCCACACCGACGAATACGCCCACAAACACACCGACACCCACACCAACGATCGGCGCATTCACACCGGGCTATTGGAAGAACCATCTGGCGGACTCCAGTAATGGCCATTTATGGTCTGACACATATTGCAAAAAGGGTCTTCCCAGCGGAACCAGCTGTAGCAGTAGCGGTCCATGGGCCAAGCAATATCTGCCCCAAACTCTGGGCACCTACCCAGTGAATAACATCCTGACTGCTGCAAAGATCTTTGCCGCCATGAACTGCAGCAGCACCAAGGATCAGGATGCAGTGGGTTGTCTGGCAGGTCACCTGCTGGCATCCAAGTTGAACCGTGCGAACAACTCGCTCTCCTGCATCGATCCCGTGATCGCTCAAGCCGATGCCCTCCTGACCAGCCTCAACTACCAGGGACCAGGCTTAAAGTACACTCTGACCGCTGCACAGCGCACGCTGGCGATCAGTCTCAAGACCCAGCTAGACAGGTACAACAACAATATTAGTTGTCCCTAGTTTGATTAGCTAGAGATCCAACAAATAATCAGGGCGATGAGCTGCCTCATCGCCCTGATCCTATTGTAGGAGAGGTACGTTATCCCTTCGCAATGCTTTTGTTCAACTTCCTAATACTTAAAGCAGTATAATTTTTAGGGCAAGTGTACGTCATATAAAAGGTTAATCAACTTCTTCGGAGAAGAATCTGGGAAATGTTGAAAAGGTTTGTTCGCCTGCTCCATTTGGTAATTCGATATTCTGAGATGCGAAACACACTAGTTCGGATGGCTCGCTGTTATGGTTTGAGGAGAGCCGGGTGTCGCGTGGTATCCATTTCGTCTATTTGATATCCCTGAGCGTTAGTCTGCTCTTTATCAGGCTCAGCAGTCACCAGATCAGCTTCTCCTGCTAACTTTATCTTCTAAAATTGCGGTATTCGCTCTCTCATGAATAAAGCTTATCTCCTCAAATCTTCCCTGCTTGGCACGCTTGCATTCGTTTTGGCGCTGCTGGGTCAGATTACATTGAAGGGCCCACTAAAGAATTATTCATGGATTCTGTTCTTCAGCGCTGTCGCCTTATTCGTTAATGTATTCAGACAGCGCTCGCTCTCGCATCTCTCTATCAAGACAAAAGATCTTGAGGCCCAACCCTCTCATCCCGGGACTGTACGATTTACCCCGCTTGTCTTTTCAGTCATCATAACGGTCCTTAGCTTCGTGCTGTTCAACGCCGCCTACAATCCACTGGCCTGGCTGGCTCACCTTCTGAGCATCTGCCTCTTTATCGCCGCTTTTATTCAACTTCCCCGGTTCAAAGTGAAAATTCAAGCGGGCAATACGATCCTGTTGGTTGGCATCCTGCTCCTTGCCAGTCTTGTACGCTTCTGGCAGCTTGACAAGTTTCCCTTCGGCACCTGGTACGACGAAGCATTCAACGGCAATCTTGCCTCGGAAATTTTACATAATCCCGGATTCCGCCCCATATTCTTTGAGGCTGACACGCTGCCATCCCACCTTGCATATCTTTTCGCCCTCTCGTTTAGATTCTTTGGCACCAGCACTGCAGCAATGCGCTATGTGACAGCCGCGTTTGGTGTCATCACGGTACTACTTACGTATCTGCTTTTCCGACGTTGGTTCAATGAGCGTATTGGACTGATCGCCGCATTTCTATTTGCGGTCCTGCGTTATGACCTCACCTTTTCGCGCATTGCCATGCACGGCGTTACTACGCCGGCGTTTGAAGTCGCTGGGTTATATCTATTGGACCGCGCCTTGGAGCACAAACGGTTCGCCGATTTTGCATGGCTGGGTCTAGTGATGGGCTTTGGCCTTGCATTTTATACGCCATTTCGCTTGTTTCCTCTGATTATCTTCGCATTCCTGTTGCTGATTGCGGGGGTCAATCTCTGGCGCCAGCGCGCTTCCAAAAGAGATATTTTAGGATCCTCCTCGTGGGACTGGCAGCTAAGTGTTCCACGTTGGGAGCTTCGATTTATTACAAAATTGGGTGTTATGCTCATTGGAATGCTCATTGCCATCTCACCTGTGATCCAATTCGCTATCCAGAACCGAGAAGCTTTCACAGCCCGCACCACCGCGGTTTCAATCTTTGAACGGCGCGACGAACCTGACTTGGCAAAGGCATTGTGGAGCAATACCGTCAAGCACATGCTTATGTTCAACGTGCAGGGAGATAATAATGGGCGTCACAATTGGCCCGGCCAACCTATGCTCGACACGGTGATGGGCACGTTGTTCGTGCTGGGCCTGGGATATGGGTTATGGCGCTGGCGTGACCCACCCAACCTGTGGATGCTGTTGATATTTTTCATGATGATTCTGCCAGGCATATTTTCGCTTGACTTTGAAGCGCCGCAGAGTCTGCGCTCCATTGGCGTGATGCCCGCGCTCATATATTTCTCTGTATTACCTATCGCACTGCTTTTATACGAATTCAAGCATGCCCTTGAACAATCCGATGAAAAAAGGGGTGTATCAATCGAAACCGCGACCCTGCAGGGCAAGATACCCAGAGTCGCGCAATTGACCATTTTGTATCTAAGCGTTATAGGACTTCTCGCTGCGATTGCCTATTTAAACATCAACACTTATTTTAACAAGCAGGCAGTCTCGTCTGACGTTTGGGCGGAGCATTCTGCCGCTGAGACCCTCGTTGCGAATGAAATGAATCGCCTTGCAGGGAACAACGACATCATCCTGTCTGCGATGTATGATAATTATCCAACCGTGCGTTTTCTGGCGGGCAACATCACCAACTATCAACGGTGGACAAACAGTGACCGCCTGCCGTTGATACGCCAGGATTTGGAGCGAGGCGTCGTCATGTTATTCGATGAGACCTTGTTGTCTGCTTATAACGATGCACGGCGCTTCTATCCGAATGCTAAATTTATCGAACATCACGCCCCGGCTGGGGGTGGCACCGTTCTGTACGAAGTGCTCGTGGCTCCAAAAGATTTGCAGGCCATCAGCGGGGTGGTTGCCTGTTATTTCGAAGGCAATTCTGTGGAGGGTCAGCCTGTCAAGGAAGAAATACTTACACAGGCTGCCGTGGATTGGACAGGAACACAACCCTTGCCAGGGACCTTCATTGCTGAATTTCGCAGCACTCTCTATGCACCAGAATATGGTCACTATCGGTTCAGTGTGCACGGGGCACCGGGTTCCAAGCTGTGGATTGACGAATTTCCTCCATTCCCAGTGAGTGAGGAGCCTCTCACATTGGCGCGTGGTAATCATTCATTGCGCCTGCAAGTGCCAGGCGGCAATAGTAAACTTGAGTTGTGGTGGCAGCCACCGAACACAGCCCAGGAGGAACCTGTCCTCGGCGCGTATCTATTTCGCCCGCCGGTGACGAATAGCGGTCTGCTCGGCGCGTATTATCCCTCCCCAGATTGGAGCGGTGAGGCCGCGTTCTATCAGATTGACCCCGAAATCGCATTTTATTTTCACGTCATCCCACTGCCGCGTCCGTATTCGGTTCAATGGATAGGAAAACTCTTTGCACCTGCCACGGGTGAATATCACTTTGCGCTCAACTCTGTGGATGGCTCGCAGTTGATGCTTGACAACCAACTTGTGGTAGATAACCCAAACGGTCATACCACGATTGAAAATATCACATCGCTAACCGAAGGCTGGCACGACGTCACAGTGCGGTTTTCGGACCAGACCTCCGCGACGCAAATCTATCTCTACTGGACGCCACCAGGTAAAACTGAATCTGAACTTGTTCCAACGCGTTATCTCTCGCCGCCGATGGGACAGTATCCCATTCCCAACGATGCAGATCATTAAAGTATTAGCAAGGAGCATTCCATGAGTTCCACAGATCTTAATCTATCTCCATCGGCAACTGTCCCGGATCGAAAACAATATCCAGGGATAAAACAGTTCGTTGACCTGCTCGACCAGCCACGGGTCATGAATATTGCTTTGGCTATTGTCCTGCTCATTGCTGCGCTGTTCCGTTTCCATGACCTGAATTGGGACGAAGGTCGACATCTGCATCCAGACGAACGTTTTCTCTCCACAGTGACAAATGATCTTCAATGGCCAAAGAACCTGGATAATTATTTCGATCCAAACACTTCAACGCTCAGTCCATACTCACTGCCCAACATGGGATTATATGTTTACGGCACCCTGCCGGTCTATATCGTCAAATGGACGGCTATTCTGCTCGATCGCAACAACTATGACAAGATTACGCTCGTGGGTAGAAATCTGTCTGCACTGTTCGATACCGCCACGATTTTCTTTTTATTCCTGATTGCAAAACGGTTGTACGGCAAAAGGGTCGCTCTGCTGGCAGCCGCTCTGATGTCACTTAGCGTGTTGAATATCCAGCTTTCGCATTTTTACACAGTCGATACGATTGCAAATCTTTTTGTGGTGGGAACAATTTACTTTGTATTACGAGCCAATGAAAGTGGTCGCTGGCTGGACCACGCATGGACAGGTTTACTATTCGGGCTTGGGCTCGGATCCAAACTCAATGTCATCATCCTCATTGTGCCCATTGTCATTGGGGCTGGGCTCAATCTTTATCAGCGCACTCGCCAGGGAAATCTACAGTCTGCACTTGAGCATGTACTTGTCCGTCTCTTCACAGTCTTTTTTATCGCAGCGCTGACCTTTCGAATTGTCCAGCCGATTGCTTTTAGCGGACCAAGCTTTTGGGATTGGTCACTCAACCCGCACTGGGTGGATAACATCAAGGAACAGCAGAAAATTCTTAATGGAGACTCTGATCTACCCTGGCTCCAACAATGGACCAACCGCTCGATCACGTTCCCGCTCTACAATATTGTTTTCTGGGGAATGGGCATACCCCTTGGGTTGGCAGGAATGGCAGGAATGGCTCTAGTCATTTTTGAATTGGCACGGTATCGGAGACTCGAACATTTGTTGCTGGTGCCTTACGTAGCAATCACATTTCTCTATCATGCCAGCATGTTTGTCAAGTTCATGCGCTACTTCCTGCCCATCTATCCATTTTTGATCCTGTTCGCAGCGTACCTGATCCTGTGGCTCTGGAGATCCGCAAATACATCTCAGGAAGATCAGACACGCGCATCAGCATTTCCATCAAATCAATGGAAGCACGTTCTTAGCCGCATCCGACCCAGCCGATCCCTGGTTCTATCCATAGCAGGAATCATCGCGGGTGGGACTCTTATCTACGCAATGGCGTTCAGCTCGATCTACAGTCGGATAAACAGCCGCATCCAGGCCTCGCGCTGGATGTATGAAAATCTTCCGCAGGGCTCAACGCTGGCAAATGAACACTGGGATGACTGGCTGCCCATCGGAGGCCTGGATGGCAACACCTCCTATGGCGACCAGGGCATGTTCAAGTCGGTCGAGATGGCAAACTACGAGGATGACAATCCCGATAAATTGAATCGGATGGTGGAGAACCTCACCCTGGCTGACTATATCGTGCTCTCGAGCAATCGCTTGTACGATTCGATCCCGCGTTTGCCCATCCGTTATCCGATGACCTCGCGTTATTACAAATTGCTGTTTAGTGGCAAGCTAGGCTTCGAGCGGATCAAGGATTTCGCCTCCTATCCTACCTTCCTGGGGATTCAAATTCCCGACCAGGTCGCCGAGGAATCTTTCAGCGTGTACGACCATCCCCGCGTACAGATCTTTCAAAAGACCGCGGCGTTCGATCCGGCAAAAGTTCGCCAGGAACTTGGTGCTGGAATTGCGTGGGAGGATGTTTTACATCTCACGCCGCGTCAGGCCAGCGCAACCTCAAAATCGCTTCAACTTTCTGCGAAGGAAGAAACGTTATATCAACGAGTTGCGACCTTCTCCAGCGCAGAAGTCAATGAAGGGAGCTGGGGAATGCATCTTCCGGTACTCGCCTGGTTTGTCGTCCTGGAGTTGATCGGACTGATCGCCCTGCCGTTTACGTTCATTGCTTTTCAGTCTTTTGCCGACCGAGGATATATTTTCAGCAAAGCCATCGGCCTTCTGATCGTCGCCTGGGGCGCCTGGCTGCTCGCCAGCGTTCGCTTGGCTCCATTTACCTGGTGGACAATTCTGGCAGTGATGATCTTCCTTACTCTTATTTCCGTCCTATTCATCGGACAGCAGAAATGGAATGAATTACTTGCTTTCCTACGCACGCGCTGGCAGTTGGTTCTCCTGGAAGAAGTCTTATTCTGGCTCTTCTTTGCACTCTTGCTCACGATCCGTTTGCATAATCCGGATTTATGGCATCCGGGCATGGGTGGAGAAAAACCGATGGATGTCGCTTATCTCACAGCCATTGTGCGCACGCCCTACTTCCCCTCTTACGACCCCTGGTTTACGGGTGGATATATCAACTACTACTATTTTGGTTTTGTCCTCGCCGCAACGCTTATCCACCTGACAGGCATTGTGCCGACCGTTGCTTACAACCTGGCGGTTCCAACATTTTTTACTCTCACAGCCATGGGCGCTTTCACCGTTGCCTTTAACTTTGCTGCATCTCGACAAAATCATAGCCAGGAAGAAGGCAGAGGCTGGCTGAGTGTGGGACGCGCAGCTTTATGGGCAGGGTTGGCAGGCGCTCTATTTGTTGCGGTGATCGGAAATTTTGGTCAGGTCAAACTCTTATGGGATGGCGTTCGGAATTTGAGTTCAATCCAGCCCGGGGATCACGCCTCCATCCAGGTGATGCTGGCACAGTTCACTGACGGGCTGAGTAAACTGCTCAGTGGACAGCATCTTAACTTCCGCACAGAGTGGTGGTACTGGAACGCAACGCGTGTGATCCCGGCAGTTCAGGGAGAAGCAGGTCCAATTAACGAAATGCCGTTCTTCACCTTCCTGTTCGGCGATCTCCATGCGCATATGATGGCGCTCCCATATACGCTGCTTGCGCTGGGGTTGGGATTGAATTTGATCCGGTCTTCAGTGCGTCATATGGAAAGTACCGGCACGACTGTCTGGTGGCGCGATCCCGTCGAAATTCTCACATTGACATTCCTGGCGCTGACGACGGGTGCGCTCTGGCCCATGAACACGTGGGATTTTCCAACCTATACTGCCTTGATGATTGCAGCTTTATGCTGCCGGGAATATGCCCGCCGCGGTCGGGTAGATCTGGCCGGTCTTTGGGCCGTTACATGGCGCACCGCGTTGATTGTCGTTGCCGGACGACTCTTCTTCCTTCCGTTCCATCAAAACTACGCCAGTGCATACTTTGGCGCCGAATTATGGAAGGGTTCGCGCACGCCCTTATGGGCTTATCTCTTGATCCATGGATTTTTCCTGTTTGTGCTCACCTCCTATCTCATCGCTGAGTTTTTCAAGGGGCATGGTCATAATGCCCTGGTGCGCTCATTGAGATTGAACCTGCGATCCTGGCGTCGACACGCGCGTATGCAAAGACTTTTTGACCGCCTCGCTCATCCTCCGTCCGGTTACCGTTTGATGAGCGATATCAGCCAATTGACATTTGTGCTGGTCCTGATTGCTTTCCTGATGAATCATGTGATCGGACTGATCCTTGCACTAACTTTGCTGACTGCACTGTTGCTCTTCGGCGCGCGTCCCGATCCGCTTCGCCAATTTTTGCTTTGCATGATTGGTTTGGGTCTGGTATTCACGGCGCTTGTGGAAGTAGTGGTTCTCAAGGGCGATATTAGCCGTATGAACACTGTTTTCAAGTTCTATCTGCAGGTCTGGGTGCTCTGGGCTGTTGCCTCCGCGGGTGTACTGCCAAAACTTGCAGCATGGTTTGGGTCAGCACATCATCAAAAGAGTGCGCTATCACCCGGGATGGCAAGGGAGGTTGAGAGGCAACCCCGTATACCTGCGAAAGGCTGGTCGCGACGCTGGTGGTGGGCGTTTGGCATTTTACTTGCCGCATGCTTCCTTTATCCACTCACTGCGGCGCCCGTCCGCATGCGCGATCGTTTTCAGAATAGCACTTCCACGACAATCGACGGGACTGCTTATATGAAAACGTCTGTCTATCTGGACGATAACAGACCTGTCACATTAAGCTGGGATCAGCAGGCATTTAAATGGTTGCAAAAGAATGTTCACGGGATCCCAACCATCCTCGAAGCGAATACACCCCTTTATCGCTGGGGTTCGCGGGTCTCGATCTATACCGGTTTGCCAACAGTCATCGGTTGGGATTGGCACCAGAAACAGCAGCGCTCGATTTTGCCCGGACAAACCATCGATCACCGTATCGAAGATGTCCGCACGATCTACAACAGCACCGATCTTGCACAGACGAAAAAACTGCTCAATCTTTACCACATACAATATATCTATGTGGGGTCACTTGAGCGGCTCTATTACGATGCGAACGGGCTAAACAAGTTTGATCAGTCCAATCAACTATGGAATCTTGTGTATCAAAATGAACAGGTAAAGATTTATCAGGTACACTAAACTGGTTTGAACAAAGATCAGCGCCTCCAAGTTTGGAGGCGCTGATCTTTTATATACCTATTCATTCTAATTCCAAATATGGAGCAGGAATGGCGATCCTCAAAAACTGAGAGTGTCTAAATGAATGAGCTAAATCTTCCTTTGCCACACACTCCCTGGCACCGCCCGAAGGGGCCAGGACGGGTGTGTGGCCAGCCCACGAAACTGGATACTCCTCAAAAACTCGCCATGCAATTTCACATGTATTCTTGGATTTTTCCAAATGAGATATACTTTCGATATGCCTGATCCAGCATATGAGCGTGTCGGCCTTTTTGGCGGTACCTTCGACCCCCCACACGTAGGGCATCTCATTCTGGCCTCTGAAGCCCAGTCACAATTGGAACTGACCCGTTTGCTTTGGACTGTGACGCCAGATCCTCCCCATAAACAAGATCAATTTATTACACCCCTCCAACACCGGCTTGCGATGGTGAAGCTTGCCATCCAGGACAACCCATCCTTTGAGCTTTCAGGTATTGAGTTGGAGAGACCAGGCCCACATTACACAGTAGATACAATTAAATTACTGGCAGAGCAAAATCCAAACGCTGAGATTGTGCCAATCATCGGTGGGGACTCATTGCATGACCTTCCAAACTGGCACCAACCCCAGGAAATCCTGTATGCTGCCCACTGGGTGGGTGTGATGCGCCGTCCCGGAGAAGAGACAAACCTTCAAGCCCTGGAGCGCGAATTACCGGGAATTAGTTCCAAGATCCATTATGTGGATGCGCCTCTATTGGAAATCGCATCCCGTGAGATAAGAGAACGCGTCGCAACAGGGAAGCCATTCCGTTACTATCTGCCACTTCACGTGTACGAGTACATTGAGCAACATCACCTTTATCAGGAGTCCAACGATGATGTTGAGTCTGTTGAAGGGCCGAAATCCAAGACCGTGAATCCAAAATCGTAAATCCACGATCATGTCATTACTTTTCGACTCGCTCTTCTCTTCCGTCGCTCTCAGCCATTTCATCGTAGACATATTCAATAGCAGTCGTCCTGTGTTATTGACCTATCTCGGACTGAGCGAAACACAGATCGCCTTGATCTCTACAATTTACATCTGGGCTTCTGCCCTCACCCAGCCGTTCTTCGGCTGGATCTCAGACCGCCTGGGTCCGCGCTGGCTGGCGGCTGGCGGCGTGTTGTGGATGACGATCTTTTTTTCAGGTGCGGTCTTCATCCCCGGCGCGGGAGGACTCATTTGTTTGATTATCGCCGCGCTCGGTTCCTCCTCCTTTCATCCGGTGGGTACCGTCCAGGCCACGCTGCAGGGACGTCATCATCTGGCGGGCCGCGAGACGACCGCGACCTCCTTGTTTTTTATGGCCGGTCAATTGGGACATTTTGTGGGTCCCATTCTTACGGGCCTCATCCTGGCAAGATTGGGTTTGCCGGCCATGATCATTTTGCCAGTGGTTTCGATCCCAATTGGATTCGCGCTAGCTTATCAATTGCGCGCCAATCATCCACACCCCAAACCCATCCATGGAGATGAAAACGTTCGCCTGCAAGCCAGCGTGGGGTTTATCGTCACCCTGGCGATTGTGGCTACGCTGCAATCCTGGTCACAGGCGAACATGATCAATTTTGTGCCGAAATACATTAAGGATTTGGGGTTGGGCGCCGTGACCTATGGGAATATGGCGGGTTTTTTCATGGGTGGTTCTGCCCTGGGCAATGTGATCGGCGGCTACTTCGGAGATCAATACGCCAAGCGTAAAGTGGCGGCAATCGCTTTGCTATTCGCGGCTTTCCCAATTTACATTATGAGCCGTATCGGGTGGTCACCCTGGTTATATTTGCTCATTCCACTTGCAGGGGCTTGTACGGGCGCTGTTCATAGCATCATGGTTGTCCTGGCGCAACGGATGATTTCAGGTGGCATGGCGTTGGCATCAGGAGTAATCCTGGGTTTTATCTTTTCTTCCGGGGCGCTGGGAATGTTGCTGACCGGGCCATTGGCTGAGAATTATGGCTTTCCGACCGTGTTGGTGTTGACGACAGGACTGGTCCTGCTCGCCTCCCCACTGGCCTTGATACTGAGGGAAAAAACAGAAGTAAAAATTGTTCAGACAGCCATGATAGGGAGAGAAGAAGTCATCTAGCCCGGGAATTGTCAAAACCAGTGACGATTGTCACCTACCTATTTCCTGAAATTTCCTGTACTAAAAATTATATATAATTTATAATGACGGGCACTGTGAAAGGTGCCTGATGCTCATTTCCTCCCAGACAACTGAAGATAATGAATTAATTCAAAAAAGGCCTCTTAAAGAGGATATTTTTGATGTGCTGCACGAGAAAATCATCTCTGGCGTATACAAACCCGGCGACTGGTTAAGACAGGATGATATCGCCACGCAACTCGGTGTAAGCATGACGCCCGTCCGCGAAGGCTTTGATTTGCTGGTCTCCGCGGGACTGGCGGAGCGTGTCCCCTATCGAGGCGTGCGCGTGCGTGAAATGTCCACGAAGGATATGGTGGAAGCGTACGGCTTGCGGCTTGTTCTCGAAGCGATTATTGCTCAGGAAGCAGCCAGGAACATAACAGATGAGCAGGTTCAGAGTCTGGAAAGAATGCTCACTGAGATGAAGAAACACGATACATTGAAAGAAATGTCGGATGAACGAAAATTGAGCCGTGAATTCCATGCAGCCATCGCGGAAGCTTCAAGAAATGAGCTGTTGATCAAGCTCTATGCGATGGTTGCCAACGCATTTCCTGACTGGCTTTTGTATGAGGCATTGTTCCGAAACCCGGAATTGCTTGCCGATAGCACAGCCAACACTCTCAAGGAACATATTGCGATTGTGGAGGCGCTTAGAAAAAGAGATGGGGAAAAAGCGGCCCAGAAATCCATTGAGCACTTGATGGACTCGGGCAAATGGCTGGAGGAATATCTGGGTATCCCCGCAAAATTATTACAGGAAAAAGAACAACAGGTTTCATCCCTGATGAAAAAATGAAGACAAGGAGCTGCAACATGATGGAAGAAGTAGTTATCGAAGAATTATATAAGGAAATGGCCCAAAGCATTATTGATGGCGAATCGGAACAGGCGGTAGAACTTGCGAAGAAATCCATCGAGCTGCAAATGCACCCATTAGATACGATTACCAAAGGATTTGTGGTGGGTGTCAATTACATCGGTGACCAATTTGGCAAGGGCGAAGCTTTTTTGCCTGAATTGGTGATGGCCGGCGAAGCCATGAAGGCCGCGGTGGCTACCCTTGAACCGGAATTGCTCAAACTGGGTGAGGCGCGTGAAGTGATGGGACGTGTGGTCCTTGCTACGGTGGAGGGTGATATTCACGAAATTGGCAAGACGCTAGTGGGCACTATGCTCAGCGCTTCAGGCTTTGATGTGTTTGACATCGGTGTCGACGCGCCCGCTGAGAAGATCATCGGTAAGGCGCTTGAAGTGGATGCACAGATTATCGGCATGAGCGCGTTGCTCACTACCACCATGGTCCGTCAGCGTGAAGTGATCGAAGAGTTGGATAAAGAGGGCCTGCGGCCGCGTATCAAAGTGCTGGTGGGTGGCGCGCCGATCACAAAAGATTGGGCGGAAAAAATCAAAGCGGATGGCACCTCTGAAGATGCTGTGGGCGCAGTAAAACTGGCGAAGCAATTGCTGGGGAAGGAGTAATCGCCGGAGTCAACGTCTCCAGACGTTGAAAAATATGATGAGTTTTCTCCAAAGTCGGGAGACTTTGGACTCCTAATATGACCAACAAAGAGAGAGTAGAGATATAGTCCTCGGGAGGGCACTATGTCCAAAAATATCAAGTCAATTAGTAATCCGAAATTGAAGCTTGAAGTATTAACAACTGAAGAGATCAAAAAAATCCACGAAGCCACGTTGTGGATCATCGAACACGTGGGGGTGCGCTTTCCATCCAAGCGGGCGCTGGACATTTGGGAAGCCAATGGCGCCGCGGTGGACCGCGAAAAGAAGATCGTGCGCGTGAAAGGCGATGTGATCGAAGAGGCGTTGAAGAAATGCCCGCCAGTCTATCCGCTCGCGGCCCGCGATCCAGAGCAGGATCTGCCACTGGATGGCAACCACGTCTATCTGGGAACGGATGGCTGCGGCGTGGAAGTGATCGACCTCCAAACCGGTCTAAAGCGGACCTCCTGCCTGCGGGATGTCCAGGAGATCGCTCGGGTGGCGGACGCGACCGAGGAAGTCGCGTTCCATTGGGTGGCAGTCTCCGCCCAGGATGCACCCGCAGAGGCGCGTGGCTTGCACGAGATCAAAGCCGTTTGGGAAAACTCCACCAAACACGTGCAGACCGAAAGCATCTACAACATCCACGAAGCGAACGCCGCGATGGAGATGGCCGCGTTGCTCGTCGGCGGCAAGGACAAATTGCGCGGGCGGCCTATCCTCTCGCTGATGCAATGCACGGCTCCCCCACTCGGTCACGATGGCGGCAGCCTGGATGCGGCCTTGATCGCAGCGGAGCACGGCATCCCAACGGGATTCATGACCATGGCCTCCTGCCTGACAACCGGTCCCGTCACTATGGCAGGCAACCTCGCTGTCGGCAATGCGGAAGTGATCGCCGCCAGCGCGCTATTACAACTGGCCTATCCTGGCGCACCCGTTTTCTACGCCGCTGCGCAGACCGCCTCTGACTTACGCCTGGGCTCCTATACGGGCGGCGGACCCGAGGATTATCTTTTCGGTGCCGCAACCAATGTGATGGCAGACTTTTACAACATTCCGCTCTCCATGGGCTCGTTCGCCACTGGTGCGAAGGAACCGAACTGGCAGGCGGGCATTGACGGGAGTCTATCCACGTTCATGGCGAGTGTGGTCATGTCCGATATGCTGCTCGGCTGTGGCTTCCTGCATGGGAGCCGAATCTGGTCCTACGCAGAAATGATGATGGATTGTGAGATCTTCTCCATCATTCATAAAATGATGCAGGGCATCCAAGTGAACGAGGAAACCCTGGCGCTGGAAACCATTGCGAATGTGGGTCCTGGCGGGCACTATCTTGCTCAAAAGCATACGCGCAAACATATGCGTGAACTTTTTATGCCACAGCTGATGGACAGACGTCCCTATAGCGAATGGGAAGAAAAGAAAGACGATGCACGCGATTGGGCAACCGCCAAGGCTCGCAAGAGATTGACAGAGAACTGTCCCGAGCCACTTGACCCGAAGATCAGCGCAGAAATGGCAAAAATTATTAAGTCGGTTGAAAAGTAAAAAACTAGCCACAGAGACTCGAAGACACAGAGAAAAAAAGAACTCTGTGACTCCCCTGGCACTGCCCGCCAGGGCAGGTGTGTGGCAAAAAACTCTCTCGCCAAAGAGATGCATATTCAACTTAGAGGTGTCACATGCAACCGAAACTTACACTCCTAAACGATGACCTGATTGCCCGAATTCTGGAGGAAGCCTATGAGCTGTTGCAGTGCCCCGGCATCAAGGTCCAAAACCCGGAAACGCGGGATTTGCTTGCTGCAGCCGGCGCAAAGCTCTACCCCGATAATCAGGTGATCGGGATCCCCGCGGCGCTTGTCCATAAAGCATTGGAAAGCGTTCCACGGGAATTTTATTTATATGATTATGAGGGCAACCCGGTTGTACATTATGGCGGCGACTCCGTTCATTTTGACCCAGGCTCATCTGGCATTGCCATGCTCAACCCCGAGACCTTGGAGCATGATACGACGGAGACCTTCCACCTGATCCGCCTGCTCAAGGTCGCAGAGCAACTTCCGCAATACGACGCTCAATCCACTGCCGTCATTTGCCATGATGTGCCCAAGGACATCCAGGACTCCTATCGCCTGTATCTCGCATTACTGTATTCAAAGAAACCGATCGTCACCGGTGCATTTTCAAACAAGACAGTGCAGGAAATGATCGATATGCTCGCCCTCTTCGCCGGGAGCGCGGAAGCAGCCCGCCAAAAACCGCGCGCCATCTTTGACGTCTGCCCTGCTCCGCCGTTGATCTGGTCAAACTTTGGCGGGGGCAACCTGATCGCACTGGCTCGGGCGGGCATTCCGGCAGAGATTGTATCCGTTCCGCTTTCCGGGGCCGCCGCGCCGGTAACGATGTTGGGCACGATCACACAACATACGGCGGAATGTCTGGCAGGCATCACTATTCATCAACTGGCAGGCGCAGGCTCCCCTATCGTCTGGGGCGGCGCGGCCGCGATCTTCGACATGCGCAAAGGCGCGACTCCGATGGGTGCCGTGGAAACCGCCATGCTGGATTGCTCGTATGCCCAGGTCGCCAAATCACTTAATATGCCCACTCATACCTACCTCGGTGCAACCGACTCAAAACTCGTCGATGCGCAGGCCGGCCTCGAAAGTGGGATCACGGCCATGATCGGCGCGCTGAGCGGCATCAACATGATCTCTGGTTCAGGCATGCTTGATTTTCTCGCCTGTCATAGCGCAGAAAAACTCGTTATTGACGCTGAAGGCATTGCCATGGCAAAGCGCATGGTGATGGGCGTCAAACAGCATACCGAAACGCTTGCCACTGGCTTTTACGATGAAAAAATCAATTTCAAGGGCGGTGATTTCCTCAAGCAGAAGATCACGTTAAAGCTCTTCCGTGAAGAACAGCATTTGCCCAGCAGCATCATAGACCGTGACTCGACTCGCGTCTGGAAAGCCGCAGGTTCATTGGATGCCTTCGGACGTGCGAAGGTTCGCGTGAATGAATTGTTGGCCTCTTATCAACGACCGAAACTTGATCCTGCCCAACAGAACAGACTCCATGCCTACATGCTTGACCTCAGTCAAAAGGCTGGGCTCGAACAGTTGCCCCTTCTCGAAGATTTTCAACCCGCCTAATATCTAAAACGACGCAGCAAGCATCGGGACTCCAAACTACTTCCCAAGTATGGAAACCTTGCCATAGCATGCTTTCTCGCACGCTGTGGTATAAAATGAATATACACATACAAAAGTACACATGTAGACATATCACCTGTCTACGTGTGTACTTGCCTACTTATTTACAACCCAGAGGAGAACTATGCTTAAACAGGCCCATGCAATTTCAGAAGAACTTATTGAATGGCGGCGCGACTTTCATATGCATCCTGAGATCGGATTCGAACTCCATCGCACCTCGAAAATCGTTGCGGACGAACTGGAAAAAATGGGCTATCGCGTCAAGCGCGGCGTTGGAAAGACCGGCGTAGTTGCAGAGATCGGGGAAGGGGGCAAGGTCATCGCCATCCGCGCGGATATGGACGCGCTTCCCATCCTTGAGCAGAATGAATATGAATATGTGTCACAGAACAAAGGCGCCATGCATGCCTGCGGACACGACTCACATACGGCCATGGCTTTAGGCGCGGCATTAATTTTATCGAAGGAAAAATTGCCAGGACGCGTCCGTTTTCTGTTTCAGCCCTGTGAGGAAACCACAGATGAGGAAGGCAAGAGTGGCGCACAGCGCATGTCCGCAGAAGGCGCGATGGAGAACGTGGATTACATTATTGCGCAACATGTTGACCCACTGCATCCTGTTGGCACGATTGGCATTAACGCCGGACCGAGCTCAGGTGGAGTCGATAGCTGGTACGGAGTGATCTCAGGCAAAGGCGGGCATGGAGCGCATCCGGATAAAACGATCGATCCATTCTATTTATTGGCACATGTCATCCTGGCACTGAATGGAATTGTCTCCCGCAGGATCAATCCATTCGAACCGGCGGTGGTCAGCATTGGTTCGATCAGTGGCGGCTTTACCGAGAACGTCATCCCCGAAAGCGTAAAGATCACCGGCACGTTACGCTTCACGGGTGAAAAGGTCCATCAAAAAATCCACGAAGAAATGAAGCGAGCCTTCGAGATCGCGAAAACTCTGGGTGGAGATTATAAATTGCGATACGAGATCGGAGGTCCGCCAATGATCAATGACGTACTGGTATCAGAAGTCATTGAAAAAACAGGCCAGGATATGCTCGGCGCTGAGAACGTGAGCGAAATCGAAAAGACTCTGGGCGCAGAGGACTTTGGTGAATTTCTTAAACACGCGCCGGGCGCAATGTTTACGCTGGGCACGCAAAAGCAGGGACATGAAAATTATCTGCTCCATCATCCGAAATTTGACTTAGATGAGCGCGCCCTTCCGATCGGTACAGCCATGCTTGTAGAAACGGCGAAGAGGTTCCTTGAACAGGATTAACATTGATCTTATGTAACTAAACCGACTATCCCGCGTCATGAAAACGTGGGATAGTTGTTATTACACACAAAACAGAAGATTTGCTATACAATACCTACAGGGACATCATTGCCGGGGTGAGATATGCTGTTTTATTACTCCAAGTATTGTTGCAATACGATCCTCCTGCTTATGTTAGCTGCCATGGCTTGCGCAGGATATGCTTATCATGTCAACTCCAAACGCTCAGAAGATGATCCCAAAAAGCAAAAGTATCAACCTACCGCAATTTTTCTTGCACCTTTCACTTTCCCATTATTAGTTTTCGGCGGCATCTCTATCTTTATGTTAAGGGCATTAACATACGGCGTATTTCTCATACTCTTCACCATTGCACTAATTGCATTTAGACAGCCATTCATCTTAACTTGGCTTCGAAAAACGGCCAATACAATTGGAGACGCATTGTTGAATGCCAACACGCTCCTTATTAAGCTTTTCCTGAGACCCTGGGCTAACGAACCAGGAAAAATATAAAATCCCCTTTGTGGGGATTTCTATCCGGAAGTTTTATTCGAATGATAATGATAGGGGATCAACATTAAAAAACCAATCGCAATCACAAATTGACCTATCAAGACTCCGCCCGCCTGCCAGGGACCAAAATAGGGTACTTTCGGAAGGGCCTGTGAGCCCATCCCAAAGACATCCGCCATGCCGGTAAAGACCGCGATCACATAGCCGGTCCAAATCAAGCGCAATCCAATGTCAGCGATGATGCTGCGTTGCTCCTTCCCCCACAAGGCGGAAAGCCCAACAAAGCCACCGGCGCAAATCAGCGCGAGACCCAGAAGAAATACAGCGATTTGTATAAAACCGACTGCTGAGCTCCTATCCCAACCAAACCAGTTGGGTTTTGCTCCCACAACAAAAACAAATAAACCAAGCCCAACACAGGTCAAACTAAACCGAATGCGAACACTAGAAACACGAAAGGCTGGTTCAAGATTCATGCTGGCAAATGCTTCCGAAGGAATCTCAGCCAGTTGCCACCCAGGATGTTCGCCGCATCGGCATCGCTGTATCCGCGCGTGATTAATTTGGACGCGATCATTTGCAAATCCGCGATGGAATCCAGCTCATGAGGAATGGACTGCCAGCCAAAGCCGCCATCAAAATCCGAACCAATTCCCGCGTGATTTGCATTTCCTGCTAATTGACAGATATGATCGATGTGTGCGATCAACACATCCAGAGATACTTCTTCGCGGCGACTTCCGCCTTTTCGCACCCAACCCACTTTGAGAAACGAATTCAGTGGGATGAGGCCAATCACCCCGTCCCGTTCGATCAAACCCCGGATGACGTGGTCTGGCAAATGACGGTTCGTCTCCGAACCTTGCATCAGCGCCGCGCAATTGGCATGGGTTGCCATCACCGGTCCTTCATACCGATCCAGCGACTCAAGCGCCGCGGCTTCATCCATGTGACTGAGGTCGAGGATAAAGTTGTAATCAGCCATGGCAGAGACTAATTTTCGGCCCTCGTCCGTTAAGGGACCTGGCTCACTGGTGCCGCCGCAGTAACGCGTCCCGGCCCAGGCGAGACCGATAATGCGCAAACCCAAGTCATACCATTCGCCTAATTCATGTGGAGAGCCAATCCCGTCAGCGCCTTCCATTAAATAGATCAAGCCAACGGGGTGACCCTCTCCATCCACTACGGGTTTGGACCAATGTTCGATAACAGAGTCAAGTTCCTTGGTCGAGGAAATGAAAGTGAATTTATCGGGATGATCATCCACCAATCTACGATAAATATCGATCTGATCGCGATACAGGTGGTGTGCCGTTGCATAGTCCGCATAGACGACTGAATCCCCCATTTCCTTCTTTTTCGCCGGCGTTGCATACAAGGTCGCAAAGACAACCGCAACCTGACCGCGTTGATATTCGGGCCAGCCCACAATGGAATCACCGTTGCGTTCGGGCGTGGGGGTGCCAGCTTCCAGACGACGTGTTTCCTGAACGGAGCGCGTGTAATCACGCCCATAAGTCAACATATTCCACGCCAAGTCTTGATGCGAATCAATTATCAGGGGCATATTCATGAAAGAGCGCCCCACCTGTGGCGAGACGCTCTTGGTTGCCGTTTAAGCTTCCGGGTTCTCCGGATTTGATTCTCCCGGAGATTCCTCTGAAGATTCTTCTGAAGAAGTTTCCGTCGATTCGGACTCTTCATCCGCATTATATTCTGCGGCAAGCAATTTGAAATCTTTATCAGCGAACGCGGCTGAGTCCACTTTGCGGAGGCTCAATCCAATGCGATGCTGCTCAGGGTCGATCCGGATGACGCGCAGGCTCTTGACTTCCCCTTCTTTAAGAACCTCCTTCGGATGCTCGATGCGGTGATCGGAGATCTCGGAGATATGGATCAAGCCTTCGATATCGCCTTCGAGGCGGGCAAACGCACCGAATTTGGTCAGGCGGGTAATCACGCCCTCGACCAATTGACCAACACTGTATTTTTCGACACGGGAGCGCCAGGGATCTTCCTGCAATGCACGGACAGAAAGACCGATGCGCTTCTTATCCTTATCAACGTTGATGACCTTGACTTTGACTTCCTGCCCCACTTCCAGCACTTCACGCGGGTGATCGATATGTTCCCAGGAAAGTTCGGAAAGATGGACAAGCCCGTCTGCGCCATTGATATTGATGAACGCGCCGAAGTTGGCAAGGCTGGTCACGCGACCGGTATACACTTTGCCTTCTTCCAATTCCTCGATCACGCGTTCCTTAATGGACTGACGGGATTCGGTGCTGGCGGCGCGCTCCGAAAGAATGAGGCGGCGGCGTTCGCGATCCACTTCGATCACACGCACCGTGATCGGCTGACCGATCATCTTCTGCCAGCGTTGTTCCGGTGTATCGCCAGTGGACTGACTACGACGCATGGCGCTGATCTGTGAAGAAGGCACAAAGCCTCGCAGGCCTTCCACACCGACGATCAAGCCGCCTTTGTTGAAGCCCATCACTTTGCTATCGACGACTTCGTCGCTAGCTACCAATTTTTCAACGTTATCCCAGGAGATCTGCTCCTGAGCACGTTTGAGGGAAAGGACAACATTGCCATTTGCATCTTCGGGATTCAGCACAAAAACGGGAACTTCCTGACCGACCTTTAGCGCTTCGCGCTCTTCAGCCGTCAATTGTTCCAGTTCACGACCAGAAACCACGCCTTCCGACTTCGCTCCAATACTTACGAGGATTTGGCTGGGACTGATGCTTGCAATGACGCCGGTGCGGATCTCGCCTGATTGAGGCAAGTCAACGTTTAGATCCTGCTCCTGTAGCAAAGACTCCATTGTTTGATTGTTGTTATTCGTTGATTGTTCTCCCTGCTGGTGAGCTTCGCTCCCCTGAGCGGGCAGGGCCTGGTTCTGATCTGTCACTTGATACTCCGGTTGAGAAAATGTAAGAGGCATTATACAGGTGAACGTGCAAGTTTGCAACCCTAATCATTAAAGCATTGCAGAATACTCATTTCACTTAATGGAAAACTCATTCTTTTCCATATCAATTTGGAGAAATGGCTATGCAGCGGGGTTAAAGGTTTTGCCACAGAGCCCACCAGTTCTGCATCGGGGACGGCCCTGGCACTGCCCCAGGGCACACCTGTCCTGGCGTACGGTGCCAGGGAGTGTAGTGCCAGACGGGTGCAAAGGAGTCTTTCGAAAAATCTCAGCGTTCTCTGTGGCTAATTTGTTTGTTAGTTCGCGAAATTATCCAACCCTGAATTTGGGGAATACTGAATCACGCGTTATAATCACGGTTTGGAGTTGATAAATGCCTTCTATTTTTCCATTTACTGCAATTGTAGGTCAGGAGCGTATGAGACGTGCGCTCATTCTAAATGCCGTTGACACGCGCATCGGCGGTGTCTTGATCCGCGGCGAACGCGGTACAGCAAAATCCACAGCGGCGCGCGCATTAGCCGCGTTACTCCCCAAAGTATCCGTTGTCAATGATTGCCGTTTCGGTTGTGATCCCGATAAACCTGCCACATGGTGCACAGAATGTAAAGAGCGCTTTGAGGGCGCCACAAAAATCCCTTATCATGTGAGAACTACATCCTTTGTGAACCTGCCTGTTTCCGCAACCGAAGACCGTGTGGTGGGAACGCTTGACATCGAACAGGCCATTCAAAAAGGTGAACGTCACTTTGAGCCGGGCGTGCTGGCTTCTGCCAATCGCGGTCTGCTCTACATCGACGAAGTGAACCTGCTTGATGATCATGTTGTGGATGTGCTGCTGGACTCTGCCGCGATGGGCGTGAACATGGTCGAGCGCGAGGGTATCTCCTTTACTCATCCCGCCCGTTTCATCCTCGTCGGGACGATGAATCCGGAAGAAGGGGAACTGCGGCCTCAATTGCTGGATCGCTTCGCTCTTTCTGTGGATATTGTTGGGATTCGCGAGGCGCGCGAACGCGTGATGATCATGGAACGAAATCTTGCGTTCGAACAGGATGCAGAGGCTTTCCGACATAAGTGGCTGCCAAAAGAGGAAGAACTCTCACATCAGATCGAGCGCGGACGCGAACTCGTCGGGAATGTCACCCATACCAGTCGTGACCTGCTCTCCATCGCCGCGCTGACCTCCTCTCTGAATGTGGATGGTCACCGCGCGGATCTGGTCATTCTCAAAGCCGCGCGTGCCCAGGCCGCGTTCGAGGGCCGGACGAAGATCAACGATCACGATATCGCCCTCGCCGCGGAACTGGCTCTGCCCCATCGCATCAAGCGGACCCCCTTCCAGCAAGCCGAGATGACGACCGAGCAGTTGCAGGAACGCATCGAGCAACTGGCCGGCCAGTCGGTCCCGAGCGAAGCGGAGGAAGAGTCCGAATCGCAGCAAGGCCAACCCGAGGAAAAAAAAACTTAAAACTCGAAGATGAGCGCGAGGAAGGTCCGCAGGAGGGCAAGCCGGAGCAGATGCCTCAGGATGTGTTCGCCAATACCAGCGCCAACTGGTGGGAAGGCGGGCAGAAGGTCAAGCCCGGCGAAAAGTTCCAACCGCGCAAGTTAAATACCCCGCTCGATAAATTAGCACGCAAACACGCCGGCCGTCGTTCGCTTACCAAGACTGAGCGCAAACACGGACGCTATATCAAAGCGCGTCCCGCTGGCGACAAAAAGGATGATATCGCCTTCGATGCCACATTCCGTGCCGCGGCACCCTATCAACAGAAACGCACTGAGAAACGAAAGAAACTTGCCTTCGCAATCGAGTCTTCTGACCTGCAGCGAAAGATCCGCGTCAAGCGCGTAGCGAACCTTGTGTTGTTTTTGGTGGATGCTTCCTGGTCCATGGCGGTTGCCGAGCGCATGAACGCCACCAAAGGTGCGATTCTATCCCTGCTGACAGACGCCTATCAACGCCGCGATCGTGTAGGCTTGATTGTCTTCCAAAAAGACCGCGCCACCCTTGTTTTACCCCCGACCAATTCTGTACAACTCGCCCAACGAGCCCTGATGGATATCCCCGTGGGGGGAAAGACTCCACTCTCCGCAGGACTGTTCCTCGCAGCAGATGTGCTACGCCAGGAGAAAACGCATCACCCCGATATCGAACCGCTCCTCATCGTGCTGACCGATGGCGCCGGGAACGTTTCGATTGGTGCACTGCCACCCCAGGAAGAATCCTATAAATTTGCGGAATTGATCTCAAACGAAAAGATCAAGAGTATCGTCATCAATATGGAACACGCTGCCTTCGACCAGGGACTCGCCCAGCAATTGGCGAATCATCTCAAGGCTCCATGCTATGCGTTAAGTGAGTTGAAGGCAGAGAACTTGTATCACACCGTGAAAGAGGAAATGGCCAAGCCGGGGAAGAAATAAGAAATATATGTAGCAGTAGTGAAATATCAAAGCGCCTGCTTTGAAGCAGGCGCTTTGATATTATTGCTTCCTTTTTAACAACTCCTCCACCATGGACTCAGGCACCTGAACCGCAACCACTTCCCCGCGCACGGTGATGACTCCGTTGGCAAGGATCCATTCTTCGATAACAACCTTGCGTTCCTTGAGTTCTTTTACTTTGCCGCGCACCTCGAGTTCGATGCCAAGGGGCGTTGGTTTGAGATAGTCAATATGGAGAGAGGCTGTCAGTGTTCGTGTATTCGGCTCAGCGTTAGGATCCTGCTCCTTCGCAACTTTGTATAAAGCAGCCGAAGCAGTCCCCGTGCCGTGGCAATCAATTAGTGAGGCAAGCAATCCACCGTAGACATAGCCCGGGATTGCGATGTGGTAGGGCTTTGGCAGAAAATGACAGACTGATTCATCCCCATCCCAATAACTTTTGATCTGGTGTCCGTGTTCATTGAGCCTGCCGCACCCGTAGCAGTGGGCTAATTCGTCGGGATAATAATCCTGGAAAGATTTTTGGAGCATGGGAAAATGATCCTTTATGAGTTGTTCCTACGCAGGGGATGCTTGGTGACAAACCTGTCCTACTGACTAATGGTAGAGGATGTCGGCGTGGAAGGAGTCAGAGTCTGGGTAGGTGATGGCGTTCTCGTCACTGTTGGAGTGCGCGTGGGCGTGGCAGTTCTGGAGGGAGTTGGCGTGCGGGATGGCGTGGGAGTCGACGAAGGAGTTCTGGTGGGGATGGCAGTCGGCGCGTCGCCTTGAACGAGGAACTGTCCGACCATTTTCCAGTCCAGCCCGACGAAGATCTGCACTTCGTAGGTACCGGGCAACCACTCGGAGGCTGGCGCTTCCCATTCGGTGAAGCCATAACCACCGGTCTCGCCATTCCAGGGGATCGTTTCATAATGAACGAGCTTGCCATCCCGATACCAGAGCGCGGTCCATTGCGCGCCGGGGGTCATTTGATCATATGAAAACACGGCACACATGTAAGTGATCGGGTTTTGAAAAACGGTGGCGGCGGTGAACTCATTGAAGTTCCCACAATTGAGCGTGAATTGGAGCGGACTGAACACCGCATTGGGATTCGGCGTCACTTCGCTTTCGAATAAGACTTCGATCGCAGGCGGAATAAACGGTGTTACCGTAATCGTTGGCGTATCGGTGACCGCGGGTGTAAATGTAATGGTGGGGCTAAGTGTGATCGTAGGGGAAAGCGTAATCGTTGGACTCAACGTGGTGGTTGGGGTAAGCGTAATCGTGGGAGAGGGAGGGAAATAGCGATATGCGACAGGCTCAGCGTATAACGCCATCAAGACGCTGGAGCCCAGCAATAGGATCGCGACAAGCATGGTAGTCCACCCGCCTCTTTCGCGCTGACGTCTGATCCTATAAAAGGTAAGTCGTCTGGCGGCCTGCAAGGCGCGAATACCGGAGCGAAAGATCCATAACGCTCCGATGAATGAAAGCACAACCGCGGCAATAACACCTGCATGAATATCCATAAGAATGTGCGAAAAGATTATAGCATGATGATTTTTATGAACTTATATCCAACCAGACGAGGCGAATCGGACTAGTTGCTGGGCGGCCCATAGATCTTCGTTGGAGTTCGGGTGACGAACGGTCTGGCTGTCCACAAGGGTGTCGGTGTTCGCTTAAGAGTTGAAGCGAGTGTCGAAGTGGGAAGAGGAGTCGCGCTGGGGGTAAAGGTCGGGTCAAGACAGGCTGGGACCGAGTCGACCCGCGCGGCCGGTGCACGAGTATGACCAAGTTGATCATAAATCTTGATGAATTGAATCTCGGGGAATTGTTTGAGATTCGCCATCAACGGACGCGCAATGGTGTAAAGCGTCCCGTTCGATTGGCAGTTCCCGCTGAGATAGACATGCACCCCCCCATTTCCAAAGACAAGCCTGCTATAGCCTGTAAAACCATTAAGTACCAGGCCGAGTCCCTTGTTTCGTTCCACATCACTGGGACCTTTGAAGAACTCATCGAGGACAGCAGCCACGCGCTCTTTCGAAGAGAGGGCCACGCGCGGCACCGGAACCTCGTAAGGGAGTTGACCGGCAATTAAACGCTTGTTATCCGTGAAGTAGACATTGATCTTTACGTACATGGGCGTACGTGTGGGTGAAGGCACACGACTCGGTGTGGAGGTAAACGTAGCTGTTGGGCGTAACGTCCGCGTGGGTGTAGGAGTCCAGGTTGGACGCAGTGTACGCGTGGGAGTCATCGTTGAGGTTGCCGAGGGTGTACGTGTTAATGTCGGAGTGGAGCTTGCAGTTGAGGTCGCGGTTCTGGTTGAAGTGGAGGTAAAAGTTAGCGTGGGACGCGGAGTTTTAGTCGGTAACGGAGTCCAGGTTGGGATGGGTGTCCGCGAGGAGGTAGCTGTGGGAGTCAGAGACGAGGTAAGAGTTAAGGTTGGAGTCAAACTTTGCGAAGGCGTAGCCGAAGCAGTTGGCAGCGCTGTATTTGTGGATGTAGATGTAAATGTTAGAGTTGGACGAAGAGTATGAGTGGGCAAGAGTGTCGACGTTGGAATCGGTGTGCGCGTGGAGGTAGCCGTTAGAGTCAAAGAGGGAGTGAAGGATAAGGTTGGTGTGAAGCTTGCCGTTGATGTCGCTGTATTCGCGGGTGTAACTGTAAATGTGAGGGTAGGGCGCAGGGTCCGCGTCGGAGAGAGCGTCCAGGTTGGGCGTGGGGTGCGGGTGGGTGTCATTGTTAGAGTTGAGGAAGGCGTAAATGTTAACGTTGGAGTAAACGTCACAGTTTGTGTTAATGTATTTGTCACGGTGGCTGTAAAGGTAAATGTTGGACGAGGGGTTCGAGTTGGTGAGGCGGTCCGGGTAGGAATGGGTGTCCGCGTGGGCGTAGTTGTGGCAGTGAAGTTCGGGTTGCGAGTGGATGTGGATGTGAGAGTCAGTGTCAGGGTGGCGGTTGGCGTAAGAGAAGGTGCAAGCGTAGCCATTTTTGTCTGCGTGGGCGTGTTGGATAATGCAGCGGTTGCCAGTTGCGCTTTGAGCGTGCCAGAAGCGTGAGTAGCAAGGGCACTCAGGTTTGCAGTTGGTGATGGATTTCTTGGGGTTGAAGATGCAGTTGCAGTCTGCGTAGCGGTTCGGGCTGGAGTCAATGTTGGGACAACGGTAGCAGGATCCGTTGGCACTTGACTCGCAGTCCCATCTTGAGTTAAGGTAAAAGCGGGAGCAAGCAACGTCCCTTCAGGAGTTATTGTCACTGTAGGTAAATCCAGGTGTTCGGGCGAAGAAAAAGGACTCGCAGTTGCGACATTTACCGGTGCTGCTAAAGTTGAAATGGATGGAAAGAGCTGATTCGCAAATTGCTCCCCAAATAAAGCCGATGCCACCGTGGATGAAAACAAGACCAGTGCCAGCACAAGCCATTGCCAGCCCGCCAGCATATAGGAACGGCGTGTGCGATAAAAGACAACCTTGCGCGCTCGTTGAATGGAACGGATTCCCGCACGGGCAGCCAGTAAAGCCCCTGCTGCAAGCAGTGCAACCAGAAGAATGATGATCGGTCCCGCGCTCATAAGCGGCGAGATTATACTACCTCTTCCAGAGGGCTATCATTACTGCTTCTTTCAAAAATCCTAATTTTTGTTTCATTATTTATGCAGTACTGCGTACGTTTTTGTGGTTAAATAGAACTATGAAGGAACTTGTTTTTCTTAAACTTGGCGGATCACTGATTACGGACAAGACTCAGCCGTATACCCCCCAGTTGGATATTATTGAGGATGTAGCCTTACAAATCTCAACGGCGCTTCAAAATCAACCCAACCTGCGCCTCATTCTCGGGCATGGCTCCGGCTCCTTTGGGCATGTGGCCGCGAGCGAATATCATACCCGTGATGGATTCCCCCGCCCTTCGCCTCTCATCCACCGGGAACGCGACAAGACGGAGGAGAATTATTGGAAGGGATTTTCAGAAGTATGGTATCAGGCTTCGGCGTTGAACCGATTCGTGATGAAAGCGTTGCATAAAACAAACGTTCCTGCGCTCGCTCTGCCGCCCTCGGCCAACGTGATCGCGAGTGATGGGCAGGTTTCCATTTGGGAGACAACCTCGATCCGGATGGCCTTGGCTGCAGGCATCGTCCCTGTAATCTATGGCGATGTGACCTTCGATGAAATTCGCGGCGGAACGATCCTTTCCACCGAAGATCTGTTCAGCCACCTGGCGCGGGCCCTCAACCCGGAACGGATCCTGCTCGCGGGCCTCGAGTCAGCCGTCTGGGAGGATTTCCCGGCTCGGACGCGCAAGGTGGAAACCATTACTCCCAAGACATTCGGCGAAATCAGCGGAGGAGTTGGCAAAGCCGATGGTGCGGATGTCACAGGCGGCATGGAAGCAAAGGTCACGCAAATGCTGGGTTTGGTCCAGCAAAATCCTGAACTAAAAATTCAAATATTTTCTGGTGTCGAGTCGGGTAACATTGCTCGGGCTCTAACAGGAGACACGCTCGGCACATGGATTTCTGCCTGATTTATGCCAACGCACTTTGAAGAAGGCATGACACAATTCGCAAAAATGTGGGATGGAAAGCTATTGTCAAAAACATAATAAATTTGATAATTAAGCTGAAATTCGTTGCAAAGGAGAAAATATGGCTACAACAAAGAGTAGTAAGGCTTCGGTTAAGAAAAAAGTTCTTATGAAAAAGCCTGTTGGCAAAAAGGTGGGAGCTACATTGTCGACCAACGGAAAAAAGGTTCCTTTTGTCCCAACCAAACTTAAACTTCTGCGTCCAGTGCCGTCCGATATTGAAATCGCACAGGCTGGAAAGCTGAAATCAATCCTGCAGATTGCCTCTGAACTTGGCATCCGGGAAAATGAACTGGAACTGTTCGGGCCTTATAAAGCCAAGGTTAAACTTGAAATCCTCAATCGCCTCGCAAAACGCCCAAACGGCAAATATGTGGATGTGACCGCAATCACCCCTACTCCACTTGGTGAAGGCAAGACCACAACGACGGTTGGATTAAGTCAGGCACTTGGTGCTCATCTTGGGAAGCGCGTCATTACTGTGATCCGTCAGCCTTCGCAGGGACCCACATTCGGTATTAAGGGTGGCGCGGCAGGCGGCGGATATTCGCAAATCATCCCAATGGAAGATTTCAACCTGCATCTCACCGGTGATATTCATGCCATTACTGCCGCACATAATTTATGCTCCGCGGCACTGGACGCGCGCATGATGCACGAATCACAGCAGGATGATGAGAAACTTTTCAATGCCTTGTGCCCAGCAGATAAAAAAGGCAATCGCAAATTTTCGCCTTCCATGTTGCGAAGGCTCAAAAACCTTGGCATCGAGAAAACGGATCCCAATGAATTGACTGCTGAAGAGCGTTCGCGCTTTGCCCGCCTAGATATTGATCCGAATGGCGTGCAGTGGCGACGTGTGATCGATGTGAACGATCGCTTCCTACGTGAAGTTCAGGTGGGACTTGGCAAGGATGAAGCCGGTTTTGAACATCGTTCCGGCTATGATATTACCGTTGCGTCCGAGATCATGGCCATCCTTGCCCTGACAACCAGCCTGGAAGACATGCGCAACCGCCTGGGTCGCATGGTCGTCGCCACCAGCAGAAAAGGTGAAGCGGTTACGGCAGAAGATCTGGGTGTCGCAGGCGCATTGACTGTGCTGATGAAAGACGCGATTAAACCGAATCTGATGCAAACCCTCGAAGGGACGCCTGCCTTCGTCCACGCGGGACCGTTCGCCAACATCGCCCATGGACAATCCTCGATCATCGCCGACAAGATCGCGCTCAAACTTGCGGATTACGTGGTCACTGAATCGGGCTTCGGTGCGGACATCGGCATGGAAAAGTTCATGGACATCAAATGTCGTTACTCCGGCTTGACGCCACAGGTGGTCGTATTGGTCGCAACCGTTCGTGCTCTCAAGATGCATGGTAGTGGACCGAAGGTAGTCGCTGGCAAGCCTCTTGCTCCTGAATATACAGAAGAGAACCTCGATCTGTTGCACAAAGGTTTACCCAATATGATCCAGCACATTGAGAACGCGCTTAAATATGGTGTGAACGTGGTGGTTGCGGTCAATTCCTTTGCAAACGATACGCCTGCAGAGGTCGAGATTGTCCGTCAGGCTGCGCTGGAATCCGGTGCGATGGATGCAGTCGTTTCTCGCCACTGGATGGATGGTGGCAAGGGTGCGATAGCGTTGGCAGAAGCTGTGGTCAAGGCGGCGGAAAAACCCAGCAACTTTGAGTTCCTTTATCCGCTGGATCAGCCGATCAAGACCAAGATCGAGACGATTTGCCGCGAGATTTATCGCGCGGATGGCGTCGACTACTCGCCGGAAGCGGAAGCCAAGATCGAGCAATTTACCAAGCTTGGCTTTGCGGACCTGCCGTTGTGCATGGCAAAGACTCATCTTTCTTTCAGCACCGAAGCAGCCCTCAAGGGAGCGCCGCGCGGTTTCCGTGTACTGATCCGCGATATTCGCGCCTCGGTCGGCGCGGGCTTCCTGTATCCGCTGCTTGGCGAAATGAGGACAATGCCTGGCCTGCCCACAAGACCTGTGTTCTATGATGTCGATCTGGATTTAGCAACTGGGAAAGTTGTCGGTTTGTTCTAAGCGAAACAATAAACAAACCCTAAAGGTTTTTGCAAAGCATCCCAAAATGAAATAGCGGAGGCGAAACCTTTAGGGTTTTATTTTTAACTTTAATGGGCTTGAACATGATAAATTTCCCCATCCCTGCCATGATAAATCAATGTCACGTCTGCAAATTCTGCGATTTTTTGTGGGGCAAGATAATGCTTATATTCATTCGGCTCGAACCAGATGATATAGCCGGGTTTGTTATAAGGCCAGCCGGCATAAGCAGTCAGTGGGTCATCATTCACAAACGGTAAAAGGGAAACCGGTTTACGCGTATAGAACCAGACTGCATCCACGTAATTGCTATAAAACGCCTCCTGCGGTTGCTCGACTCTTAGTTTCTGCATTTCGGCTACCATCGGCATTTCACGATAATTTTTGTTGTTGAACATATTTGCACCGCTGGGCTCGCCCACTTTACTGGCCTCACGGAGATATTCCTGGGTACTATAAATGGGGTAAATTGCCCAAAACGCAAAAGCGAGAATTAACGCAGTTTGAATTTGTCTGGGCGATATGTTCAAGCGTGGCAAGACCAGTTTATCAAATGTAATCAAAATAAAGATCGCGGTGGGAACCAACAGAATGACATAATACCGATCTGAAAAAAGATCGCGATGATCATTTGTAATCACTGTTAACGCCAGAGCAATAAAATAGACGGCTGCATAAACCATTGTGGGATACACCACTGCAGCTGTAAATGACTGAGCCCAGACGCGTCCATTTTCTCNGCTTTTTCGATTCNGCAAAATGAGGACTAGGGCCGCCACGATCAAAGGGATTACNGGCCTGGTTAAGACTGGCATCAGAAATGTAAGATACGGAACAAACCAATGCAGCATCTTCGTCAATGCCAACGATATGTTCTCACTCACATCCACCGGCTGACTCGCAAGTCCCCACAAAGAACCATGCATGATCATATTATGAACGATCAACCACGATGCAATCGGCAGGACCGAAAGGAATCCCAAGATAAATCCATCGCGCAGCCAAATGCGGATGGATCTTCGATTTTCGATCAGGATCACAATTTGCGCGGTAACGGCGATCGCCAGTCCAACATAACGCTGGAGCGGAGCCAATACACTGAACAGCACCATCCAGGCAAACGCACGATAAGATCGTCTTTTGACGTAATCATCAATGGAGATCAGAAAGCCCAAAGTCAATGTCAAATAGAATGGATCAGAACTGATATCGGCATGGATGCGGAGTGATGAAATCGATAAAAAAACAAAAAGACTGGCTAAATATGCATAGAATGGTTTTTCTGAAAAGACACGATGAAAGATCACGCCGCTCAAAAAAACGTTCAGCCCGAGCAGGAAGACATTGAAATACCAGCCAGCCACAAAAACATCCAGGCCCGTAAGTAAACTCAAACCTGCCAAAATCATCGAATAGAGCGGAGGCCACGAAAGGAGCGGCGCGCCTTTGTGATCAACCAAACCATTTCCCTCTATTAGATTTTGTGCCACAGAAAGATATTTCGTCGAGTCAGATGAAATCCCCGCGCCGTATTTCGAGGTGACAACCCCACACAGGATGATTGCAAGCACTGCCAAGGCCCAAAGAAAGATCCAGAATTTATTTTTTGAAAAAGTGGTCGTTGTGGATGACATAAATAATCGAGCACAATTATAATGGAGACAATGGATACCACTAACACCCTCACTCTCTCCAGTGCGCTGGAATTGCTTCGGGGAAAGAAGATTTCATCTCAAGACCTCGCCGAAGCCTGCTACCGTCAAATCGAGCGACTCAATTCTTCGCTGAACGCATTCATCACAGTGATCGATCTACAGGATGCACTCAAGTCTCAGCTTCCTGGTGATAATGCTTCCTCCTCGAACGCATTACGCGGGATTCCCATTGCGGTCAAAGATCTTTTTGACACGGCAGGGATCCGCACTACAGCTGGCTCAATATTCTTTGCAGAGAATATTCCTCAAGAGGATGCTTTTGTTGTTGAAAGACTGAAGCAAGCCGGCGCTCTTATCGTTGGAAAAACGAACACCCATGAAATTGCGCTTGGTGTGACCGGCAACAATCCACATTACGGGACGGCACGCAATCCCTGGGACGCCGCTCGCATCCCAGGCGGCTCGTCCAGCGGATCGGCGATTGCTGTCGCAACGGGGATGGCACTCGGCGCACTCGGCACTGACACCGGTGGCTCGATCCGTATTCCGGCCTCATTGTGCGGAATTGTCGGATTTAAACCAACATTTGGACGCGTCAGTTTACGCGGTGTATTCCCGCTCTCATGGAATCTGGATCACGTGGGACCTCTGACAAAATGTGTGAAGGATGCGGCATCAATCTTACAGGTCATTTCGGTTTACGATCCAATTGATCCAGCCTCGAGCAAGATGCTGACCGGCGATTATCTTGGTCATCTTGTCGATGATGTGACAGGACGAAAGATCGCGCTGGGTGTGGGCGATTACATCGAAAGCGCGGATGCTGAAGTCTTGAGTGCAGTTCGCGAAGCGGTACAGACGTTTGAGTCGCTTGGCTGTAAGGTGCAGGAAGTAAATGTAGATTGGATGCGAGACGCCGCGCTTGCCAATAAAACGATGACTCAATCGGATGGCGCAGCAGTCCATCGTGATCGCTTGAAGGAACATCCTGAAATGTTCGGGGAGGATATCCGTCGCAGGCTGGAGGATGGCGCGTCAACCACTTCGACAGAATATATTCTCGCAAGACGCACCCAGGCCGAGGTCAAGAAGAGATTCGAGCAGTTCTTTGAGGCCTATGATCTCTTAATCACCCCCACTACACCCATCACTGCGCCGACCATTGAGGGTCACGATGCCGTTGAGCAGGCAGGACGACTCACGCGCTTCACCGCGCCGTTCAATCTCACAGGGTTGCCAGCGTTGTCATTGCCATGTGGACTCACAGAACAGGGGCTTCCGATCGGATTGCAGATCGTTTCGCGCGCCTGGGCCGATGCAAAAGTATTGAATGCTGGTTATGCCTTTGAGCAGGCAACCGAATGGAATAAGAATTTCCCTAAAGTTTAATGAAATTTATTTTTTCAACTGAGGGTTGCGTTCCAAAATTTCAGGAGCTTCATCATCCATGATGACCTGCTCCTTTTTTGCGGGATCATATTTAACACGCACGCGAACACCCGGCGTGAGCAGGTAAGCCTTCAAGAGACCAACCTTCATTTTGGCTTCATAAGGCGGTTCATCGGGTTGGACGCGCACCGCAACATCGATAAATACTTCACGACCTGAATAATTGTTATATTTTGGCTTTTTCATTTCCGTGTTCATGATCTCACGGCCATCTTTAAGTACCTCGGCAAGAGCTTGAATACTTTGCTTTTTCCCAAACAGGAAACTCCTGTTGCGCCTCAACTTTTTTGATATAACGCCATTTCCCAAACAAAAAGACGGCGAAGCGAGACGCGCTCGAAGCCTTCTCTTTTGAGGAGTGAATCCATTTCAGCCACCGGGTGAAGAAATACGCGGAATGGATCTTTTCGAAGACTCTGAAAGAAATTAATCACTGTTAAACCGAATCGCATATACCAGGTTTCGCGAGGATAGGTAAAGGCCAATGCCCGTCGGCTATGGTCTGCCGCGGCTTTTAATAACCTGTGAAAATCAGGATAACAGCATACTACGCGATCAAGCGTGACGATATCAACCTTTGGAAGTTCCGACGCGACCTCTGTAAAATCAGCATGGATGAAATTGACGAGGTCGCTATATCTGCGCCGCGCGGTTTCTTCTTTTGCCTCCTTCAAATAGGCTGAAGAAGCATCCACATGCGTGGCAACGCGAGCCACATCTTTCAATAACTCATGATGGATCGCGCCGATCCCACCCCCAATATCCAGGAGGTCAGCATCCTTCAACTTCAACGAGCGGATTGCTTCCAAAATTAATTTGGTCTGCTTAGCAGGTCCGCGCTTGCGATAATTCCTGAGTTCCGACCTGGCTTCCTCTTCACTAAAAGCATTGTCTGTAATCTCACAGCAATTACATGGCATGTTTTTTATCTCCCTGATAATTGCAGCCGAGGCAGGATCTGCTCATAATAATCCAATGAACCCGGATTGATCAAAGCATCCTTATTGCTCACGGCGCGTCCATTGATAATGTTCGTGACTGCACTCTCGACCTTTTTCATATTCAGGGTATAGGGAATGTCTGGCGTCTCAAGGATGAGCGCAGGGACGTGACGGGGTGAGGCGTTCTCGCGTAAGGTCCTGCGAATTTTATCCTTAAGTTCATCCGTCAATTCAAAGCCCTCCGCAAGTTTGACGAACAGAATCACGCGTTGGTCTTCCTGATAATTCTGTCCGACGGCAAGGCTATCGGCGATCTCTGATAATTTCTCCATTTGAGCATAAATCTCTGCCGTGCCAATCCGTACGCCGGACGGCTTCAATACCGCATCGGAACGGCCATAGAAGGTGACGCCCCCTGTGTCGCTATGGATCAAAATGTAATCGGCATGCCGCCAAACATTTGGGTATACATCGAAGTAGGCATTATGATATTTTGAGCCATCTGGATCATTCCAGAAATATAACGGCATGGAAGGCGCGGGGGCTTCGCAGACCAATTCGCCCTGCTCGTCAAAAATGGGATCACCTTTTTCGTCGTAGGATTTGATCTTCATTCCCAGCGCGGCACTCTGCAACTCCCCGGCATAGACCGGCAGGATCGGGCTGCCGGCTGCGAAACATCCGTTGATATCCGTGCCGCCAGAGATTGAATTGAAGTGCAGGTCAGATTTGATCTCGCTATAGATATATTCGAAGCCTTCCGCCGAAAGCGGTGAACCCGTCTGTGAAATTTCTGTCAACGAAGAAAGATCAAAATCTCTGCCGGGCGCAATATTTTCTTTTTTCAGAAAATGGATATAGCTGGCACTGCATCCAAACACGCTGATTCTTTCATTCTGGATCAATTTCCACATGGCCCCCGCATCGGGATAATTAGGATTGCCATCGTAGAGCACGATCGTCGCGCCAACCGCCAGCGAACTCAACAACCAGTTCCACATCATCCAACTACAGGAGGTAATGTATAGAATCTTGTCGCTGCGTTTCAGGTCGGTGTGCAAAAGTAATTCCTTGAGGTGATTGATCAGCACACCCATGCCCTGCACCATACACTTGGGTTTTCCCGTTGTTCCGGAGGAGAACATAATGTAAAGTGGATGATCAAAGGGCAATTGCTCAAATTGAATCCCAAGCTCCTTTTCTTTTGAGAGAAAGTCAGCGTAATGGATCGCATTAGGGATTTGAGAAATATTCGGTCTTTCGCGCGTGTAGGAGACGACGATCACTGTTTTCAATGATGGGATGCCTCCCGCCACTTCAGCGGCATGATCCAACGTATCGAAAGCCTTGCCCTTGTAAAAGTATCCATCGGCTGTGATCATCGCTTTCGGCTCGATCTGCCCCAGTCGCTCGATCGCTGCGGCCGGACCAATGTCGGTTGCGCAGGAGGACCAGCTCGCTCCGAGGCTGGTCGCGGCCAGCATGCCGACCGCCGTCTCGATTAGGTTCGGCATATAACCAACGACTCGATCCCCCACTCCTACACCCGTTTCTTTTAATGAATCAGCCAGCCGCGCCACTGAGTCATAAAGCTCTGCATAGGTCATGTGTTTCGAGGTTTGAGTCTCGCCTTTGAAGATGAACGCAAGCTGATCATCGCGATAGCGGAGGAGGTTCTCTGCAAAATTTAAGCGAGCCTCCGGAAACCACTTGGCACCCGGAAATTTCTGCAGGTCATCAACAACCTGGTCATAATCTTGCGAGGCTTTGATTTCGGCAAAGTCCCAGAGCGCCGCCCAAAAGTCTGGAATATTCTCAATCGACCATTGATAAAGTTCCGGGTACGATCTCAAATTTAATTTCTGATGCGCATTAACCCTGTCCATAAAACGCGTAATGTTAGCCTGACGTTTGCGTTCCTCCGAAGGCGTCCACAAGGGAGTCCTCATCTCTTACTCCTTTAGCGTTTACTGACTTTTTATTATCCCTATTATACAATCACAGGTTCAAGTTCCCAGATAGATTGAATTATTTAACTAAAAGTGGCGATTGACTCGCCACTTTTGAAACCAGGTTTACTCTTCCCTCTAACTTAAGCAGTCTTATCTATAAACGCCTGCAATTGCTGGCGATACTGGATTAATGCTTTTTTGCCTGAGTTGGTTAATTTGCAAACCGTTAAAGGCAATTTACCTTTGAAGGTTTTTTCAATCTTTACATAACCCGCCTCCTCCAGTTTGGATAGATGTGCCGAGAGATTCCCCTTTGTCAGACCGGTCTCGCGTTGGAGGAAGAGAAAATCTGCACTCACCACAGAGGCTAAAATGGTGACGATCAACAGCCGCGCCGGCTCATGGATCAAACGATCCAGATCTGTGACCCCGCGCAGATCATTCATTGTTCGTCTCCGCGGGCAGAGGATTCTCACGCAGATAACGGAGCAAGGTGATCGCGCCTGACAGCATGGAGACAATCCCTGTTAATCCATAGAATAACCCCAAACTATATCCCATGGGCAAACCACTGAAAGATAAAGCCATGCCCAGGATAATACAGAACGTTCCTAATATATAAAAGCGACCCACGCCATTTGACCTGGCACGCAGAATAATAAAGACTGCGCCAAACAACAAACCAGTAAATCCGGGCAGCCAATTGAAGGAACCAAAGGATCGCCCAAACATAACCAACAAGGCGGAGACGCTTATGGCAATACCAGCCGTGAATACGCGGCGTGAGGGTGTGTTTTTAGGTCCTGGTTCATATTCCACATAGCCTGTTCGTGGATACGTGAGACGTGTTTTTAACGCGTTGACCAGCCAACGCGTTGCGAGCGTCCCGCTGATGACGAGAAGAACAAGGCTGCTTTGTAACAAAGTCCGTCCCATGGAACCTCCTGGCAACCATTCCTGACCGGCAAAATACAAGCCGATCAACAGGATCATCCCACCTGCCACCAATTCCCCAAGCCCATCCTTGAACCAATAGCGCTTCACGCGCTGTTCGACATCAGATAAATTATTTTGCATTTTGTCTCCTTTGCAAACTAGTCTGTAATGCAAACTTGTTTACAAGCATAATACATTAATACTGTGGAATTGTCAAGGCGGAAAAAAGCCCGGCTTGGGGAGCGGGCATTAAGTTGTTGAACTTTATTTTTGCAAACAGGCAATCAATGCCTTGATCACACCCTGTGGCTTACTCTGAGTCATTGCAAGTACAGGAACTGTCGCAACAGAAAAGACCTCGCGGTCGTCGCCCGCTTTCCAATGTCGCGGCAGGATTCCGACCGCATTGGACTCGTTCACCAATGTATCAGACATCTGCTGGGGAGTTGCCGCCAGGCGTGCAGACGAAGTGATGCTCAATCCGGCCATCACAAATTGGTCAAACGCCTCCTGCACATCCTCTTCTGACGAATAGACCCACACCTGCACGAACGGATCTCCCTGCCCTGCAAACAAGGCGCGCGTTTCTTCAAGACTCAAATTCTGCACCGGGCTTTGGCGATGCGTAACAATCAAAATGTCTTCCGAATCAATTTGATAAGCGGAGGAGGTCAAAACCTTCGGCTCCCCTACGCGCAAGACAATATCGGCTGAGGAAGAATCGTCCACACGCGAAATAACGACGGATGTCCCGGCGCAGTCATATAACGGAGGCAACCAGGGTTCCGCCGCAAAGGTCGAATAAACGGAAACAAGTGCGGGCGTCGCGGGTGTGGTATTGGTCGAGCAGGAGGAAATCAGAAATGAGAAAAGAATCAGAAAAAAGAAAAATATACGTCGCATGAAATTTTCACCAATCAGATGGATTGTCTTACCAGTTGTGCAGTAAAGACGCTATCAACTTAGCTTTTTGTTCCATACTATTGGCAAAAATATACTCGCGCTCTGAGTGAGCACCTTCACCCACCGCGCCCATCCCGTCCAGGACTGGAATGCCGAGCGGCGCGACGAAGTTCCCATCGGACGCGCCACCCGTACCACCCGCTTTCAGTTCCATACCAAGCTGCGCGGCAATAGACTGGGCCTTCTTGAAAGTGGCTTTCATGGTTTCATTGAATGGCATCGGCGGCCGATTCAAGTCGCCGGCAATTTCGAGTGAGGTTCCCTCGAGAACAGGCTTGAGTTTTCTCATTTCAGATTCGAGCCTTTCCCATTCTCCTGGCTGCATTACGCGCACATCCACTTGAATGTCTGCTTCTTCCGGAACAACATTCGAAACCGTGCCGCCTTTTATCACGCCCACGTTCAGCGTTGTTTGTTTTGAATAGTCCGTGAGTTTTTGAATGGCAATGACCTGATGCGCCATCTCTTCGATCGCATTGCGTCCTTTTTCATGATCGCCACCGGCGTGTGCAGCGCGTCCCTTGGTCTTGACCAAGAATTCGCCCACCCCTTTCCGCCAAGTTTTAAGGGAGCCATCCACTAATGCGGGTTCCAGTACAAGCGCCAACGCGGACCCTTTTGCGAGTCGTTCGATATGCGCACGGGAAGTCACGCTTCCAATCTCTTCATCAGAGGTACACAGCAAAGTGACCGGGCGATTCAAACGAAACTTTTGTGCTTCTTCAATGGCAGCCAGAGCAATGACAATCCCTGCCTTCATGTCCAATGTGCCGGGACCAAAGATCTTTCCATTGGCTTCGCGAAAAGGTGTCGTATTGATTGTGCCAAGTGGAAAGACCGTGTCCATATGGCACAGCAGGAGAATTGTTTTTTTATCTTCACCTGTCGATTCACTCGGCGCGAAGCTCGCGATTACATGATCGCCGGTTTCCTGGTTCGGAATGATCTCAATCTGAGCAGCAAGTTTGCGTGCCTCTTCGGCGACAATCAACCCCACGCGATCAACGGCAGATTTAGCATGGGAAGGCGACTCAGTTTCAACAAGAAGTTTGAGAAATGATTTTGGATCCATGCAAAGTTATTTATAGAATAAGCTGAATGCCAAACAGATCACGCCCACGACCGCGCAATAACCAGCAAACAGATAAATGG
>Ga0065705_10001837_pt1 | contig 44392 bp, 39 predicted proteins | sample SwibulcommuniRL2_FD_59092 | JGI IMG/M metagenome (GOLD analysis project Ga0065705, IMG submission 59092) | Bulk soil microbial communities from switchgrass field near Rose Lake, East Lansing, Michigan, USA - RL2 Bulk Soil v2 (version 2) | ecosystem: Environmental > Terrestrial > Soil >...
CTCAGGAATATTTTTGAGGAGCTTACCTCCCTTTTTGAAGAACTTTATGAAAATCAATTATATATACTATACAACTTTCAATGGCGAATTTCAAGACCTAATTTTTGGAGTTCCAGGGCATTCTTAAAGTCGAGTCAGGAGAGCCAGCGCCTGGGAGGGAAAAGCAGCGAAGTAACGTCTAGCCGAGGGGAGAAAGCGAAATTTGCGTTTACCAATCAGGAGACCCAAGACGAGATTATTCAAGCAAACCATGACACGACCGGTCTGTGGTTTGGTCATGCGGGTCTTGTCTTCACGCAGGGTAACATCTCGGCGGTAATACAGTCCATTCTCGATGCCCCAATAGGAACAGATTAAGGTGAGCAATTGCGAGGGAGCAATATTGTCTGGAGATAAGCTGGTAAGGCCATAAACGACTTGGGTTTGCACTCGACCAGTTTTGAGGTAGGTGAAGCGGCGTTCCAATTTGAAGACTTGCTTGAGATAGGGCCAAGCCAGGAAGTCCTGGAGTTAGCTGCTGACGATAAGGGTCCGTTCTTCCAGGCGACCATGCCCTTTACTCACCGTTTGAGTGTTTTCAAAATCCTTCGGAATATAACTCTGACCTGGCATCGGCGTTGGATGGGGTTCAAACCATACGCGAATATCTTCTTCGATCTGAGGTTGGTTGCCTTTTGCCAGCCAGATATAGTCGCCACCCGCTTCTACAATCTGGATCGAAACATTGCGTTGGGTGTGTAGCGCATCTCCCATCACTACTTTTTCTCGCAAATCAATGCTTTTGAGCAGCTTGGGCCCCCTGGGGATCTCACTCCCTTTGCCGGACACTTCCATTTCCATCAGCACGACTCCTTCAGCAGGTAGATAGGCAGCCAACAAATAGACACCTTTTTGCTCTTCATCCAACGTGCCTCGTAGGACTTTCCCATCCATCGCCAAGAGAACTTGCCTGCCAAAAAACCGTTTATCACTCCACATCTCACTCAGCATTTGTTCTAGCTCTTCCACACGGATCACGTCTGCGGAAATCCGCCGATAGGTACTGTGATGCGGCATGGTTTTTCGCTCTAACTTCAAGGCCTCACACAACAACTCTGTTCGATGTTTTGCCCACTCTGCTATCCCGCTTGGGCTGTCTTCCCCACAAATCTTGGCTAGCGCCATTACCAACAGTATCGTTGCCAATTCATAGCGCACCCCTTTCGGCTTGCGCTTATCACTTAACTGGCAAAACTTCGCATATAGACTCCCCGTTGAACTCGCTCAGGAACGTTGGGGCGATGAGTGGCTTACCACCCGACAAGTCGCGGACTTGAAGGGAACCACTACTCGGCAGATTGGTCAATCGATCTTCCGGGGCGCGATCCCGGCCATTCATATCGTAGGCAAAGACGGCCGCCACGAAAACGCGGCTTGGTCCTTCTGGGCAGTTAAGCGATCTGATGCAGAGGCGTGGCAATTCAAGCCCCCGACCTTTGACATCACGGATCGTATGCACGCCTTCATCCTGCTGGCGGGTGCAATCGGACTTAGTGGCATGAACATAGCCAAGCTGACGGGAGTATCACACTCAACAACGTCCGACCGCTTCCAGATCATGAACAATGCCAAGCACGTCAAAAAGATGATCAAGAAGTACGGTCTCGAGGGGATTGAATACCGGCGCAAGGTTGGCGCTCATGCGAACTGGCGAAAATTCGCTTACCGCTTCCCACAGGTACGCAGTGCCTTCGAGCGATATCGCGACGGTAAACACACAATGGCCAATTGCTACCTGATCGTCCGCATCCTAAAAAACCAAATGGCGGCCAATGGGATGAAAGTAAACGTCAACGCTCTCGGCAAGGTTTCATACGGGACGGTTGATGATCTGGTCGCGCGCATGCGCAAGGCCGGAATCAAACCCTATTTGCTACCCAAACCTAGAAGACGATAAGCGGAGGCTGCATGAACATTGAAGAAATCAAAGCGTGGCTCAATCCTCTTGTGAACGATGAAATGCTTGAGGAGGGAAAGGAACCCCCGGACTGGCCAGCAACGAAAGGAAAACTGATTGAAGCTATGGTTACGGTTGGCATCGACGAACAAACGGCACAGAGCATGTTTATCAGCTTAGACCCGTCCATGCGGATCTTGGAAGAAATCACCGAGAACTACGAAGACTCGATGTTGGTCATCAGGGGCGATGAAGCATGTATCACGCCATGGAATAACGATGAGGCAGTGAATTGGAGAGGCTACTTTGAAGGCGGAACTAGCTGTCTGGCGTTGATCCTGCTCACCCTCTGTGCGAAGTGTTATCCACTTGATCTCAGAATTGCCTGGCACGAGGATTATCACTTCTATATCAATGCGGACTGGCAAAAGAAACAATATGGAGTGACTTACTGAACGGATGTCATATGGAAGAAGCACGATGTATCAAATGTCGCAGACCCCTCCGTGACCCCGAGAGTATCGCTCGCGGCATGGGTCCCGAATGTGCCGGTGTCAATGGTGGTCATCGAAGAAGATACCGCGCCAGGGTTAGCCCGCATGGCAGTTCTTATTATGCGGCAATCGGTCATGGCAGCGTGGATACTCCCACGCTGTTTACTTTGGTTGAGGAAGGTCAGCATATAAAGAAACAGCCCTTGGTTGAAGAAGTATTGCCTCACAAGAGAGCGCACACCGAAATCCTGATGCAGTTCCCAACCGATCTTATAGATCTGGTATTGTCTGCCCCTGCTGCAGGCGCGATTGCATCTCACGTCAAAAATTACTCAAAGAAGAGAAAACCGAAAGATTCGGTGCATCCAGCCAAGGTTTTGCAAGAAATTCGCCGAATGTGCATCGCCCTACGGTTGACCTTCTGGCCGGGCATGTTCAACCACCAGGGACAGCAAATAGCATGCGTCCCATATGGGGATGATGGTTGGAGATTTGAAAATTCGGAAAAGGTGATAAGTCGACAGGAATTGGAATCCTACTTAGCCCGATACGGGATGATCCGCTCGGCAAGTAGGTGATAGCACAAGTGCTATCTCATGCCCTAAGGTGATATCGCGATGCTATCAAATAGAAGCAGAGGATAATCCCTGATTATTCGGTTGAATTCATCATGTGTGGACAAATAGTAAGACAGTAACTATTGATCAGACTAGCCCCACTACTCACTTCAATAGACGTCTTCGACACGTTCGTCACGAAATGAAATAACCCACAAACACCAAAACCGGAAACAGGCTTGAACGGTATGGTTCGAGCCTGTTTTCCTATTCACCGCATGGAGGCAACTATGAATATTGACAATACAACTATGTACCGTATTTTGAACTTTGGGGCAAAGTCCTGGTGGGAACACAAGCAGTTGCGCGACCTGGGCAAGCATGTTGAAGCTCGTCGTGAAGAACGCCGCAACATTCTGAGCGATCTGGCAACTGTACGTTCAGCGCTGTACATCCTGGTTGGTCACGGTCGCTTTGTGATCGTAACGGGTCTCCACTCCAATGTTTCCGGATACGGTGAAATGGAACATCCCCTAGTGCTGGCCTGTGTTCTTCGGGGAGTTCCCTGCGTGGAATATTCCAAGCTTGACCGCGAGACCGCGATTATTCTCCCAGTACCTGGTCCAACATTCCCCAATCGTATAGGCCAGGTCCGGCTGCTCGATGATGTTTCCTTCGCTGTCCATGCGGCGATTGCTAACTTCGCCGGCGCGCAGCTTTACAACATTGACCCGGGGACCTACGAACGGTATGTTGTATCCAAATATGGCAACGGCTGGATGGTAGTGGATACTGAGAACGAAAAGATCACCGAGGCAAATGCCTGGCTGATTGCAAAGGCAATCATGACGGACCATAATGGATGGGAGAACAGCGAATTTTGGAAAGGCGAGAAATGGCTGCCTATTACATTCTGGAACAATGAGATTAAGGACGAGGAACATCTGGCGGCGCTTATGTATTCGTGGGGCAATGACGTCGATGTGTTCGACGAGTCGGGTGAATGCCGGTTCCATTTCGCTCACAAGGATTGGAGCGCGACTATTTCCGAGAACATGGGGTTGATCGACATCCATCGGATAGAAAAGGAAATGGTGAACTACCATACCAAAACGGAGGCGTAGTCATGGACCTGAATACTATAAAGTTATTCTCGCGGGAGTTTGAGCAACGCCTGCAGACGTTGACAGATCTGTCCCCGAAAGACGTGCAGGCTTTGTACGAAATCTCGGAAGTGTTGCCGTTGACTGTTCATCCATCCACTCGTAATTCCCTTAAGCGGGACAATTTGATTGTCAACGATGGAACGGGATTCAAACTGACCTCTCTGGGCAAGGTCGTTTATCAGCGGGCATTGGACATGCTCAATCATGATTGGGACCCAGGCCGTTATTTGGATGCTGACCAGATCAATCTACTGAAAGGCAAAGCGCCGGTCTCGGTGGCCAGCCGCATACGCAAGTATCTTGGAGTAGACGTCGAGAACAGCGCCGTAAAGCTGGCGATCTTCCTTGGATCAGGACCGCAAGCTTATCGTCAGCTTTCGAGGTGTTGGGGTGTGGATGTAGCTAGCAACGACCTGGTTGGCATCGTCGGCGAACCTATTCATCCAGATAGGGCTGTCCGCGGCGAGCTGATTGGATTGACCGAAACAGGCATTGATTTGCTGACGCGCGTGATCCCGTACCTCTCAGCGTAACCTGCGGAAGAACATTCACAGATGAGAACAGAGGAAGGTGCTAGCCTTCCTCTGTTCTATGGAAGATCAAGTCCCTTGGGCGGCATCTATGACTCCCTGACAAGCCGAACCTTGTCCTGGAGGGTCTGATGAAATAAGAACGCGAGATCAGCGTGGGCAATCTTGTCTCGTGTCTAAACAGATCCAGAAGGATTTAGGAAGACCAGTGGATCTACTTATAATAATCGTCGTCCTGGTTAATTGCGGGGCTGTGACGTGTAGGAGTTAGTATTTTTTTATTTAAGCGCTGGCGGCATATCTTTTTTGTTTAGGCTGGCGAATATGGTCAAGCATGGAACTGGAGATGCGCTTTTGGTAGATGCGTAGGTGCATAGTTTTTGTCAGATTGAGAGTAACCACAAGGGCAGGGGTGTACACAATTGAACGTATTTTTATTGTGCAGTAGATGGCAAGTGCTTGGAATTAAGAGGAAATCTCTATCTTAAGCAAATACCTATAACAACCAGCTAACCAACATTCCGAAAAGGTAAAGGCCGACTCCAAACACAGTATGATTCATCAAACTACGAAGTCTTACCTGCGTAGGATTGGAGGTCTTTGATGCAGCGATTCTAAGCTCAAATAAAGGTTGCATGATGAAGCATGGCGCCACGAGCGTAACAAGTCCGAAGACGACTGCGGGAAGCAGTGTTGGATGTTGGGTACCACTGCTGGCTACTACTGCAACAAAGGCGATGGCGAACATGATACCAATTGCGTCGTGCGCAATCCATCTATCGTGCATTCTGCGCTTTTCTGTGGAGCCGAGGCAATATTTAAGTTCCTTGTGGCATGTAGCGAAGCCAGTGCCCAACAAAACCTATGCTGGATGGAGTAATCTTAAAGGAGTGTTTGAGAAACAGCCCCAAAGATCAAAAGTGAGAGTTGCGCCAGGTCCAATGAGGATTGCGCTAATGAAGGAAAGAGCCGCATTATTCATGAGTCGCCCGTTTATTATCTTGTGATTCGTGTCCAACGCAATTTACCGACAGCAATGGCATTCCCAAGTCGCGTACCTTCTTCAATAATCCATGCAGCGCGGCTTGATCGATCACCGGGCCAATCAGGAGCGTATTGCCCTCCTCTTCAAGGGTGATGGTCAACCCCTCAAACCAGTCTGTCCGCCGGAGATCCAGATGGCCCTTGATCCTGATTTGATAGACCATTGGCTGGTCTTTATCACGCTCTGACCTATGCTCATTTGTCATCATCGGGTCCCACCGATATGACAACATTCCCTTTTTTGTGTCCTGCATCGACATAGCGGTGCGCCTCGACCATATGTTCAAGCGGATAGCACCGGTCGATGACCGCTTTGATCTTGCCCGCCTCGATCAGCTCTTTGATGAAAATCAGATTTTCCATGCTTTCTTTCAAGTCTAGCCTGGCAATCGTTATGTAGGCCCCGTTTGGCGCGAGAGCTTTTGGGTATTTTGATTTCGGGAATTTTCCAACCGTATCAAAGATGATGTCATAGCGCTCTTTGCCGGAGGAGAAGTCCTCTTTTGTATAATCGATGACCCGGTCGGCTCCCAGGAATTTCACCATTTCCAGATTAGCTGTACTGCAAACCCCGGTCACTTCTGCCCCAAAGTGTTTTGCCAACTGTATGGCGTACGTACCGACACTCCCAGAAGCACCATAGATCAGAACCTTTTGTCTGTGCTGGATGTTTCCTTTTCGGAGCAGGCGCAACGCTGTGGTTGCACCAATCGGCAGGGCTGCTGCTTCCTCATAGGTTATATGGCTCGGTTTTGTCGCGACCATCGCCTGTTCTGGCAGGCATTTATACTCTGCATGAGCGCCGAAGTTTTCTGTGAGGGTCGAGGCAAACACTTGGTCACCCACCTTGAAGCGGGTCACATCTTTGCCGATGGCTTCTACGACACCCGCAAGTTCCATGCCGTAAATTGGATGTTTTGGTTTTGTGAAACCCAACGTAATTCGAGCGGGCAGCCACAACAGCGGAGGAACGTTAAAACTCCGCATTCTACTGTCTCCGGCAGAGACGGTCGTCGCGTACACTTTGATCAAAAGTTCATTCTTTTTCGGAGTTGGTTTTTCAATCTGCTGGAGCTGAAGTACTTCCGGTGCACCGAATTTTGTTGCTACGATTGCTTTCATTTGAGACTCTTTCTTGTTTTGAAACATGCGCTGGGAGAGCTGAGAGCCCTCCCCGTAATCCAATTTCCATTACTATGCTGGGCTCAGTAGTTCATTCGTTTCCGTTTTTGCAGGCTTCGAAGCGTTTGCAGAACCATTGAATCCTTTTGCATACAACCAGATCGGCATAAGGATGATTTCAAAAACGGCGACGGGAATAACCAACAGTCCTCCTGGAGCGCCAGGCGAGGTATCCAGAACACCGAATAGAGCAAGTATGGCGGCTGGCACCAACACGGCGTATCCAATCAGACCGACGACGGAAATAAAACGCGGCACGAGTTTTGTTCGGTACAGTATGGACGTAAGAATAAGACCGCCCAGGCCAAGGGGAATTAACTGCATGGCTGTCATGAACCAATATTCTGCCTGTTTGAGCACCGCGCCGATTGCCTGATACGAGGCGACGTCCGTCGCGCTTGCCTTGATGAATTCCTGGCTTAACGGGATAAGCATCATGGCGAAGAATACGCCGACGATCAGGAATATAGATTCGAACATTCTCATGCTCACATACCCGAGAGCCAGGACCTCACTCTGCTTCTTCAGAATCGGAAACATCAGAAGCCCGATCAATACAATGCCAAGATCGTTGATCAACCAAAGAAGCATTCCGCTTATTACGGTTGCGCTCTGGGGGAAAACCGTGGTCAGATAATCTGGCGCATTGAGAATGTTATTCATGAGGGCAAAACCGGCGATAGCCCCAAAGGCTGTGACCAGCCACAGGGAGGCCAACCATATTTCCGTTCTACGAATTGATGAATTAGTAATCATGTCTTTCTCCTTTTTTGAACCATAAGGATAAGTGTCAAAGTTTGGCACCCGGCAGATTTGCCTGTTTGGTTCAACTGGATCCAATATACAAATGAATGTGGGGAGTTGTCTTCCCCATTCGTGGGGATTTATGTGGGGAGTTGTGGAAGAGGATGTCAAAGAGACAAAAAACTGCGCGGAAAACCATGAATTACTGGCGTATCTGACAGGTTAACGAAATGCAGGCAGCGAGGGTATTCAGCCCTCTCTGCCTGCATTCTCCACTCTATGCAGTCTCAAGCGACCTTACTGGGCTGCGGTATGGCGGAGCCGGTGCTTGCCCTGCTAGGTAAGGGTTCCGAGGCCTGCGTTCGCCGTTCAGACAAGAGCGCATACCCTAACCAGGCCATTGCTAACCCCACCGGCACTGCAAATATCCGATCGAACGGGTGGTGGACCAGCGAAGATCCAAGGAGGGGCAATATGGTCCCGAAGGCGAGCAGTCCGCCCGCCCAGCGTGGAAGGATGCCGGCGCGCAGTGTAGCGATACCAAACAGCAGTCCGCCGAGCACATATCCTACAAATCCTGTTAGTTTATATACCGCTGGGAGGACGCCGAGGTGAATCTCGCTGGGGGCCCCGGTGACGATCCCCAGGAAACCCTCCACAAATCTCGGTGCCTCGGTCGCCAGCACTGGCGAGATAAAGGCTTCGGTGAAGTGAAAGGCCAGTGAGAACGCATAGAAAAGACTAAACAGGATAAAGCCGGCCAGTCCAAGCCAACCGGACTTTTCCACTTGCCTAGCGTAGATCCCTGTAATGCCGAGCAGGCCAAGGAGGTCCATGGCGAGGCTCAAGTAGTGCGTGATTGCCCATTGGGTGGTGGTGACTGACGAAAGAACGTCTAGTGGATGGATCGCCTGAATGGCTATGAAAAGGATCCCGGCTCCCATGGCTGCTAAACCTGCCCAACGGATAACCTTCGAAGCTGTAATCTTCATTTTGCTCTCCTTGATCGCGGTCTGGCGATCGGTATGGATGTGTTTGTCTTCAATTCCTGCGGTCTTCTTGGTAGAAATCATGAGTTGTCTCCTTTTTGAACGATAGTGATAAATGATAGTGATAAGGGTCAAGGTTTGACAGCCGGCACCTCTGGCTGTTGGGGGCAGCGTGAATGACCGACATCAATGGCGGGCCTAGATCACGCACCCGCTGCTCCTGGTCCACTTAACGGCTCTGTAGCTCCCTTTGCCGTACCGTGGCTCAGCCCCCGGATGAATTGGTACAAATACAGCGTGGCGAAGACGCTGCCAACGAACGTGAGGATGCCTGTTCCCTCGTAGAAGATATTCCCGGCTTGTGGCGACCACAGCGAAAAGACGGTCTGCACCACCTCGGCGTCTCCACCGGGTAGAAAGGTTAGGTGTGATAACCCAACCGCCTTCAAAACATGGTCGAGAAAGCCATCAATCACGCCAAGCTGTACGATGATCAGTACATTGTAGAGACCATAGATCCAGGCCGGCCATTTGTTCCCGGTCTGAATAAACCATCGCATCAACACATATGGTAGAAGAATGATGATGCCCCCGGGAACAAGCAGCCCGAGTCCGTCTCTGAACACATGGTGGGTGGCGGTGATGATCGCCGTCAGTGTAATGCTGATCAACGACAACCTGGCGTACGTGTTTGCGCTCAGATTTTTGATCGATTGTGTTTTCTCTTCCGGTGCTGCTACACCAGTTGCTCTAAACTCTTGCTTGTCTCCGTTAATTCCTGCGGTCTGCTTGGTAGAAATCATTTGTTTGTCTCCTTTTTTGAATCATATGGATAAGTGTTTGACACCCGGCATATTTGCCTTGTCTGGGTTCAACTGAATTCAATATACAAATGAATGTGGGGAGTTGTCTTCCCCATATGTGGGGATTTATGTGGGGATATAGGAGGGAGGATGCCAGGGAAACAAAAACCCTGCTCGACAAACGTTGAAATGCTGTTTTTCGGCAGGGCCAAGTGTGCTGCTTTTGCGCGGCTAGATCAAATTCAGCTCTTCTGCCCGTTTGACAGCCGCCCGGCGACTATTGACATTGAGTTTGTTATAGATGCTCTTCGTATGTGTGCGGACAGTGCTCAAGCCGATCACGAGTTCACGCGCGATCTCGGGTCCAGACAGCTCGGTTTTGAACAGTCGCAGAACTTCAAGCTCACGCTGGCTCAGCGGCTCGGTCAGAAGCTGAGAAGCAGGAGTAGTGAAGAGAGGCGATTCACCAGCGCTCGCTGCGCTCGTCTGTGCCTCAACTTCAAAGGCGGCGAGCAGCTTGCCTATGTAGTCTAGCATGATCCCATGCGCCGCAGCTTCGTGAAGCAGTCTCGCCATAGGTGAGCCTTCATCCAGAAACATGCGGACATAGCCCTGCGGCTCAGCCAGCGTCAGGGCACGTTCGAGCGGCGGGAGAGCATTAGGGATGTCGCCTTTCATCTGGTGGGCAAGTGCCTGTAGTACCAGGATTTCGATCGCGCTTCCCATCCTCCGACCTTCTTGCGCAGCATTCAATAGACGCTCCAGTAACGCGATCGCCTCAAGGATCGAACTTTCCTTATGGTCGCTCTGAAAGCGAGCCAAAAGTATCCTGGCGAGAGTGATGTGTTCGAACTCGCGCAGGTAACTGAGATCATCCTCAGTAGATAGTCCCTGCTCACGCGCCCAGCCAAGGGCTTCACCCAACCGGCCCTGCGCGATGCACACGCGGGTCTTCAACGCTGGGATAGGACGCACATTTGGGGAAAAGTCACTCACATACAGGTGCTCTGCTTCGTCGAGCAGGTCGAGAGCGCCGTCCAGATCTCCCAGGGCTTGTCGGATTCGAGCCATAGCCACGCGCCAGCGATACGGGTTTTGTGGTAAACCAGCGAGCTCACCTAGTTCCTTGCTTCTCAGCAGGTGCTGCATTGCGGCAGTCAGATCGTTATGCTCACGCTCAAGCTCGCTTATTCCCACGTACATGTCTGCCGTTCCGCGCAATGCCGGCGTACCCTGCTCCATGGCCATATGCAGGGCCTGCTCGTAAGTGCGCATTGCCTCGTGGAGACGACCTTGCGCAATCCGTATATCCGCCAAGGCGATGGCGGAACCGATGGCGTCGGAGATGTACCCAACTTTCTGCAGCCTTGTCATGCATTCGGTATACGATCGATGCGCTGCCTCAAGATCCCCCCTCCTCCAATATACGAGTCCCAGGAAACCCGCTGCAGCTCCGCGCCCGAGATGGTCGTTCTCAGGGACGAGGTCGAGCGCCCGCCGTGCGTATTTCATGGTGGCCTGCACATCGTCTAAAGCCAGGGCACTTGCGGCACGGTAAATGGCGATCCAACCGGGTAGACGCCGAAATTCATTTTCATCCACAACGACCATCTCCGCCGATGATGCTTCCAGTCGTTCACTCCGGTTCGTATTTGTGTCCAGCCATCCTTCAGCATCTCGCAACCGCGACTCTACACCCTCGAGCTTTCCGTTAAGTAGTAACGCCCCGGCATAGTAAACGCTGAGTACGGGTCTCCTGTGGAACAGTTCATCGGGGAGCGCTTGGAGCCAGCCAAGCATCGTGGCTTCCCGTCGGCTCTGGCGCATTTCTGGCACAGCTCGTTCGATCAGGTCCGCCGCTCGCTCGAAATCCTCTGCAGCCAGCGCGTGGCGGATCGCATCGGCTGCCGAACCATTCTGCTCGTACCACTCACTCGCCCGTCGATGCAGAGCAGGGACCTGATCGGGTTGCTCCGTCATCAAGTGCATCTGAAGAACATCCGCAAAAAGATGGTGATAGCGATACCAGTGACGCTGATCGTCCAGCGGAATGAGAAAGAAATTGCCCCGCTGCAAGGCTTCCAACCGCGCGCCGCTGTCCTCCCGGCCGGTCCCTTCGGGATGGTTCCCTATGACGGCATCGCAGAGCGGACCATTCAAGCGGTCGAGAATGGAGGTCCGGAGAAGGAAGTTGCGAACAGCTTCGGGCTGGCGCTGAAGGACCTCTTCGATCAAATAGTCCACGATGTAACGGTTGTCTCCGGCGAATGCTTGGATGAACCCGGCGATATCCTGGTGTCCCTGCATGGAAAGTGCGGCTAATTGCAGGCCGGCGACCCAGCCTTCGGTACGGTCTTCCAGTGCAGCGATATGTTCCGCCGAGAGGTGAAGGTCCATCGCCTGGTTGAGAAATTCGGCGGCTTCGGAGGGAGTAAAGCGCAAATCCGAGGCGCGCAGTTCAGTCAATTGACCCCGGACACGCAGCCGGGGAAGAGGCAGGGCCGGATCCTCACGGGTGGTGATGACCAGGTGCATCTGGGCAGGCAGCCGTTCAACTAGTAAGGTGAGAGCATCGTCAATTGGCTTGGCATCAATGACATGATAGTCATCAAGAATGAGGAAGAAATCGTCCGGGATGGCCGCAATCTCGTTGAGCAACGCTGTTAGAACCGATTCGATTGGTGGGATTTGTGGGGATTGAAGCGCATCGAGTATCCCTGCTCCTAGATTCCGCGAAATTGTTTGCAAAGCACTGATGAAGTAAATCAAAAAGCGAACGGGATCGCTGTCACTTTCATCCAGCGATAGCCAGGCGGTTGGTCGATTGCCACCAGCGACCCATTCGCTGACCAGTGTGGTCTTACCAAAGCCAGCAGGGGCAGAAATGAGGGTTAATTTGCGGCTAGCAGAGAGACCATCGTTTAGCCGCTTGATCAGGCGAGGTCGGGATACTATTTTTGGAGGGGGTGGAGGAATATATAGTTTCGTGGCCAGAATTGGGTGAGCCATACATCAATTATATAACAGCGACTCAACCTTCACACACTACCTCAGCCAAATATGTTATGAGGCTGTTTCCCTGTCCAGCAGTCCGTTTCAAATTTGAAGACTAGAGGGTCATGCTGGTCGCCTTATAGGAAATTGTTTAGCAGGCATTCTGGCTTATCCCCTATGTTTTTTTAAAAGGTTTTCAAACAATTGCTTGTCTAATAACCATTCAGGAGGCACCTTGAGTGTCTTGGCGAGTGCCATTACCTCGAAGTCTGTAACTTGCCTGATCCCCGCCTCAATTTTTGATAGAGTCCCACGGCTGATTTTCCATCCATCTAGCTCCAGGCGGACTGCCAACGCCTCCTGCGATAATGGGGGCTTGAATTTGTGCCGAGCTTCCTGAACGCGTCTCCCTACAATGTTCTTCATGCCGTGGTCATTGTATTTATGAGCAGCATGATTCTTGCTCCGCCAGCGGAGCAGAAATGATAAAATGTCTAAGCTGGTTGTTCAAAAAGGAGCCAGAGAGATAGAGATAATGACTGCCAAATTCCCCACCCCAGAAGACCGGAAACGTCTCCTTCAGTCTTTTCGCAATCTCCTCGCAGAAGATAAGGAAATCCACTTTAAGGCAGTAGAGCATCTACGCTGGCTGACAATCCTGTGGGACCTAGAGAAACCCAGCCCGGATTCCATGCCCAATATTCCGGAAAAACGACATATACTACTTGCTTATAAGCTCTTGCAAATACTCTGGTTTAACAAGTTGCCGGAAAGGGATCATCAAACCTTTACAGTTTATGTCCGAGATCGTCTTCCTGGTGATCAAGATCCTCAAGTAGTCAACGACATATTCAATACCAGTTCGGACGAGCTTGCAGCCCGGTGTAAGAGTCTGGAACGCCCTAAATGGCTAGCGAAGGAAGCAAAAGCCATAAAGGTTTCACTCGAATCGTTTCCTGACGAGGCTCCGTGATAGCAAATAGACGGCACAAATCAAAAAGGCTTGCGAGGCGATATGCAAGCCTTTTTTAATTTAAGTTGTTGATATTGAAGATGCATCAGAGCTACACTCCGCGAAAAGTCGCCGCTTTAGACGACCTGCCCGCTCCCTAGGAGTTGTGGCTAGCGGAGCGGGCTTCTTTTTATTCCATCGTTTCCAGTCATCTAACCAACGCGTCGACCCAACCTATTCTTCGGCTCCAATGCCGCTTCTGCTTGGATGTGGGCATCGATTTCCGCCTGGTGGGCCCTGTAAAAATTCAATGCGTCTTTCACTTGCTCTACTGTCACGCCATAGTCTCCAACAATTTCTGTAGGTGACATGTTTTCAGATGCAATGACAATTGTCTGAACTCTGATCCCGGTCCCACCTAGCACGGGTGAAAGGACTCCAGAAGCACCGCGACGATAGGTCACGCTGGGAAAATTCGAGTCATCTCCTTCTGCCTGGAGGAGAGCGCCAACCTTTTCCGCAACGGACCAAAGAATGAATTGGTTAAGTGAAATGCCTTGCTCTTTCGCAAGTTGTTCCACATCGCGCTTCAGCGCATCAGGGAGATTTATTGTATGTTGCGTCATTACTGCTCAAGTTCTAACGGTAGAGGTAACAGTATAAGTAATGCCTTTTTGGTAACCAAGCATTATTTTACTCAAGGTTCCGCTTAATACGGATCTTGAAGGCATCCTCATGCATGGAACAGGATGAGATCTAAGCTAACAAGCAAATGGAGGCCTCGTTGGTTGACGCAGACCTCCTTTTTTTGTATAATACACTCATTAATAAAACGGTTCGACCGTTTTACCCGCCCCCGACGACAAGGTAGCCAAGTGTGGTTGTCTTTCTCCTAGGAGAATAGTCGGGGGTGTTTTATTTAATAGGGCTGCCATACGTCAACAATACGTGGGGAAATCAAGTTGAAATGCTCACTGGATATGTTCATCGCATGCAAGCGTATCGCGCCCGCGATCATGTCTGCCAACTGCAAGCCGTCCTCATTCCTGGAGTTTGCGCCAATAATGTTTTTGAACGGGCGAATACGGTTCTCCTTTTTGCAACGCTCGGTAAATTGCACCCGTAAGCTTCGACAAAATGCTGGCGTTGCACCGTCGATAATTAATATTTCATTGGCAATATCCAGTTCGCTGGCACGAAAGGTCAGTTGGATTATTAATTGGGTTGTCAGTGCCTGAGGTGATAGATACCGCCAATTTGAACGGAGTTGCAGTTTATTTATGATTACTGCTCGCACGCGAAATGGAATCGACAGCACATTGCTGAAAAAACGGTCTTTCGGAGCGGTCGCAGTTTTATAGTATTTGAACTCAAAAGTGGGCGACAGGCTGAGTGTTTTACGCACCCAAGCCAGAGGACGGAGAGGCATACGCTCAGGTAGTTGTACCATTGCGATTACAAAGTGGCTTGAAGATCCTGATTCGCCTTCTAAGCCCGGATCTCCTGATTCGTCGACGAAAAAGTATTGTGTCATTGGAGTTTCCGCAGAGAACTAAAGTCGCCAATTATCCGCAGGGCTGGCTTTGCGGTGGGCCTGTTCAACATCTACCTGGGCGATCCGAGCATAGTGCCTTACCATCTCCAAGCTGCCGTGTCCGAGTAGTGATTGCAGTGTGAACACATCTCCACCAGATCGAAGATACATGATTGCCCCGGTATGGCGAAAACGATGGGGGTGGGCATCCTTCACATCGGCTCGTGCGGCGATACTCTTGATGATGTGTCTCAAACTCGACGGATTAAAAGGACGGCCTTCACGGACCACAAACAAGGGAGCATTCGGGTCTTCGCCATCCTCTCTTTGGGCCAGATATCGCCAGAGAGCATTTCTGGCGGTTTTGCCGAGATATACCGCTCTACCTTTTCCACCTTTGGCGCCACCTTCGGCTCCGTGGCGGATCTCCAGCTTCCCACGCTTGGAATCAAAATCACCTACACGAAAGGCACAGAATTCTGAAGCGCGGACACAGGAATCGAGCAAGGTAAGGATGACGGCTTGATCTCGATTTGCGGTTGGTCGGCGCATCACAAATTGTCTGCGATACGTAGTGACCGCCTCCTTCGAATAGGTGCAGGCTTTCAGCATGCGGGAGACTTCCTCCCGAGTACATGGCTCAATTTCGACTTTTTGAAAGCGCGGCGCTGGGACGTTCTGCATCGGGCTTTCGATGTGAAATTCGGACTTTGCCCAGCGAAAGAACGAGCACATCGTGATCCAAATATTGCGCAATGTTTTCGGCGACAAATTGCGCGTGTCCCTGCTCCACCTGCTNGGGACATATTCAGTTCTCATGTAAACGAGATAGGAATTAATATCGTGGTCTGTGAATTGAGCGACGTTCTTGTTCCCCGCAAATTCCGCCCAGTGTTCCAGGATCCGCCTGTAGGAGTCAACGGACCGGTCGGACAATCCCTCGGCTGTTTTATAATTTACAAAGCCNGTGATTGCCTTTTGAAGTGGCANTGAGTTTAAGGGTCTACGGTTCATACAAAAACCTCCAAATTTGGGATTTTTGTCAACCACAGACCTTCGGGTTAAACGAAAACCATAGCTTTAGGAGCTATGGTTTTTCACATATAGCGGGGGCAGGACTTGAACCTGCGACCTTCGGGTTATGAGTCCTAATCCTGTTACCGCTGAAATTTGTGAAAAACTCGTTTTTTTTACATGGTTTTCGGGTTTATGGTTTCAATTGGCCCGACGAACCGTGTTGGACAGAAGTGAGTATAACAAATCAGCGAATCGCCGTCAATCATTCCAAAAAAACTAGTGGATTCGGAACTTGGAAGACAATATGAATCAAGGATAGAGATAATTGTCATAGAGGATGGCCCTATCTCTGCCGACTCCTCCTCGGTTTGCAAATTCTCTTTTCAAGATCTTCTCTCATCTATGATTACAAATATCGATGAGAGCATTTTGCGTGGGGGAACTTCACTAAGAAATTACACTGCGTAGGAAAATAACATCGTAGTAGTGTAGGGAGAGCAGCGCGTCATCAAGCCAATTCATTATTCGTTAATCATTTGATCTTTGAACCGAAAAGATAACTGCTGTTGAAAAGCATCGTTATACTCCAGATTTAATCTCGTCGTCAGTAGGCTTCGACACAAACTGTCTGGATAATACAGCAACACTTCGAACAAATCAAAAGATGGCTATAGCTATACGAGAGTCTGTACGGCTGGCAAATCATGCGATCTGAACGCCATTTCAGGGATATGTCCTATAGAAACACGCCACTATTCCTATACAGTGAACTCCTCCATATTTGACTATTTAGATGGTTGAACCAAAAAGCAAATTTTAGATCGCGGGTTCGAATCCCGTCGGGACCGCAAGTCTAGACAACTTGATGACGTTATCATCAAGTTGTCTTCTTATTTCAAGATGAAGACTATTGCCAATTGTTCATGATTTGCTTTTCTGGGTTACTCACCCAAATTGCCAACGACAATTTCGCGTTCCGCGATGATAAGTTCTTCGAAACCGTTTGTCATTAGGATCCGCACCTCAATCTTTTGAGCACCTGGAAACTGGTTTACATTGATCTCGCTATCGGGTACGCTGCGACCCGCGGAGATTGTCTGCCACGACACTTCGCCTGCGGGCCGGGCTTGAACGGTGTAAGTAATACCACTCCGCTGCGCGTCCTGCGCCCCTGTGAGCCTTCGTCGGTGTGGCTTGCCAGGCTCCGCATCGACCAGCATGATCTCGGGCATGGCTGGCAAACGAATATCGCCTGCTGTGTAGCGGCTTTTCACCTGACCATTGATAAGCAGCAGCACCTCTTTCATACCCTGGACAAAGGGAGCGTTATGACTGACGAGTCCAGCATGGGCATTCGTGCGATCTTCACTATCCAACAACACTTGCGGCTGGTGCGAAGAAAGGAGCTGTCCGTCGGCATCCTTGAACTGCAGTTCGACGCCAAACTCATTCGAGACCGCCCTTTCCGTGGCAACCTTCGCCGGGTTCACATAGCGAATCTCACCAGTTCCAGCGTCAAAATTGACCACCGCCACTACATGCACGAACTGGCCTCGGGTAAGCCTTGCCTTGATTCTGTTCGCTCCTTCCGACCCATCATCCACCAGGTTAGCATCGTCTATTGGAAATTCCCTGGTTCCTTCTTCAACCAGCGGGGGCTTTTCATCTATCGAGAAGGGATCTATGGAAAAAAGTGCTTCCTCATCAAGGAGACGCTGCAGGATTTTCTCATACGTATATGCCGAGAGCCACAAGTTGTCTCCGTAGGTCATCACATCGTGATAAATCTGACCAGGTAACGCCTGCATTGGCAGATTGAGGTTTGCGTCACCGACATCGAAGCCTACGTAGCGATCGCCATCGCTGATCTGGCCCTGGGGATAGGGAAACTCCGGATCATCATCCGGTTGATCAGGTGGAAAGCCCGGGTGAAGGCAGCCTAAGGTATGGGAAAGTTCATGAGTCGCGTACCAGTCTGCATACGAGGCATCCGTATCCCAGGGAAACCGAAAGCCACCCACGCCGGCGGGGCTGGAAGCCGGCGTATTAGGCTGCGGCTGATCTGCGACGCGAAATGCCCTCCCACGCATAAAGTCACGCCCGCCATTGTCGCTGACAAGACCAACATAATGGGTCCGGGGGTCGAACCCTTCACTTGCATCGAGACCTTGGATAACAGCCAGTTGCGCGTTTGCCTTTTCGGCTGTCCGCTCGGTAACACCATCTACTTCAGAGTCGAACGGAGGGGTAATATCGGGCTCGGCCTCGATCACGGCTTGCGACCACTCGACTCGCGCGACAGGGAAGGCGCGCTCCAGATAAGAACGGAAGTACAAAAAGTCGATTGCGTTTGGTGAAACGAAATTGCCTGATCCAGGAACCTTATAGCTCAAGCCGATCACCCGTATCGGCAGCGGTGGCATGCGCCGGAGTTCCACCGTCACCTGCGTTTTGCCTCCAAACGCCAGATCCTCGGTACCAGGTATATACAGGCGATTGACACGGAGCGTGAGGGATCCTGAAATGATGGCTTCGACCGGAAGCCGAAAGTTTAGACTGGCGTTTACATCGTGTCGCTTTTGTATCGGGGTTGGCGGGTTGTGGAATTGCGTATCCACCTGATTGAACGCAGGCAGATATGCCTCGGCGCTGTCTCCGCGGCGCCATGCAAGTTCTCCAGTGAACGGCATAGGAAAAATAGGATTAGCATCCACGTATACACGCACGATAGTGGTCTTGTCGGCGACCAAAGTCACGGTGTTGTCCATGTCTTGTATAGCCTGCGTAACCTCGATACCCTGGACTGACAGAGTGACGCCTTCGAAGATCTTTAATTCCGGAACTCGTCGGGGAAGTACTGGGGGATTCGGTCCCATGATTAAGCTCCTTTCAGACTCTCGTCACGGGTTGTAGACCTTTCCGTTGATATCGCGGATCTTAATGCCACGAGCATTACCTTCCTGCAGAATTCGTGGCGGGATATTCCATTTCTGCACCGGCACTTCAAGGATGTATTTGCCGGTCAGGGCCTTATTTGCCAATGCCAACTTCCTTGTTGTGGCTGTATCAGCGATGATGGCACCGTTCGGATACTTAAGAGCAAATTCCTGGAAGTACTCAATCATCGTGAACTCATTAGTGAAGGCAATCTGTCCATTGCCAGCTGCCAGGCTCTTACGTGAAATAATCTCGCCCTTGTCAGGATCGTAACTGTCGAGGCGACGGACTATGCCCGCCTTATCACGGATTGGGACCTGATTATGTGGGTACTTTTGTCCTTCTAACGTATCAAACAGGTTTCCCTCTTGGGCTTCAGCAAGTCGGACGCTAACAGGCTTCCCTTTCCTAACACCGTGTTGCTGGAGCAGCTCTGCCTCATCCATGATTGCCTCAGCCGTTGTCGAAGTACCACCTGGCTGAGCCTTGCGCATTGATTGTTCAAAGTCGTCAATGGCATGGGAGAGTTCTGTCTCATTGGCCGCGCCATGGAAATATTCCTTCAAACGACTCTCGTCCAGTTGTAGTCCACGTCTCTCGGCATCGGCCAGCAATTTCTCTATTCGGCTTACTTGCGGCGCCGAGGCGAACTCAGGAATACAGGGCGATTTGCACAAGGTGAGAGCATTGGCTGCACGTGGATTTTTAGCCAAGGCATCCCTGAGTTCGGGTTTGTTTGCAAGCATCTCGGATGTCTCTTCATTCACGCCTTTTGGGGCTGCTGCGACTGCACTCCGTTGTGCATCTTCCAGTTCTTTGATGGATGATTCCGCTTGTCGAGCAATATCGTCGAGCGCGTTTTGTTCCTCTGTGGCCAGGTTTTTGACCTGGCCTCGCATGGCACGCCAGTTTTGATAACTCGTACGTAAAGCGTTTACAGTTTGACCGAGTGCCACTGCACCTCGCGCCATGCCATAAATAGCAACCACGCGCTCCACGGTGCCCCAATATCTCAGAAATTCTTCTCCATTTTTGCCGAAGTGTTTAATGATCAGGCCGCGGTGATCATTGATCAAGATACTGGCGGCTCCGAACGCCATCGCCGTGCGATCCGCCCGATGAGCCCAACGCGCAGCTATTGAGGCTCGTCTAGCCCAAGTGCCTGCGGCTGCTTGCTCTCCGGCTACAGTACCGCCTCCCAGGCCCAAGGTTGCACCAGTGGCGAGGGCTTCTCCGGCCATCGTCAACACCTTCGTATCCTCCTGGTTGCCTAATTGCAGAAGGTACAGGGCCGGGACGTAAATCACTTTGCCGCCTTCATCATATAGATGCAAACCTACTACTTCATCCGGATCGAGTTCAATGCTTTCGAGTCCATAGGCAAATCCCTTAGTGGGCAGCCGCTTCGCGTCACGCCAGTGCTCAACCTTCATATGAGTCTTTACCGATATTTTTCCATTTTCCAGGCGTTTCACCGTGAGGCTGGCCGGGCCGACTTTGGTGAAACCTACGCTGGAAAACGGAATCACCATAGCTTTGTTCTCTGCTTCGACAAACTTCTCGGGAGCGATCTCCTGCGCTCGGGCTTTTAAGATGCGATCTGCCTGTATCGCCTCGTCTTCGCCCAGCTGACCCTGGGTGAGTTCATCGTAAAGCCGCAACAACAATTTCCGACCCTCCTCGGTCCTAGCCAGTTGGGCCAATTGTTTGTCAGAAGCCGCCGCCGCAAAGGCGACCGACACATCATCGCGATCAGTCGAATCAAGCTTCTCGAGCGTGGCATGTACGGTAGCAGCCTTCCCCTGCAATGCGTAAGGGAGAAGAGCCGCGCCAAGCTTTTCCTCGTCCAGAAATTTCAGAGTACTATGCTCATCAATCAATTGATCTGGGGTTTTCTCCAGGAATTTCTCTTCTTTGCCCTTGGGTAGGGAAACGCCGGGAGGTGGGGTGGATGGTTTGCTCACTGGCGCGACATGTTTTGGGGGCGCTTGGTCTAATGTTTTTGAGGAAGGTTTGGTAGACAGCCCATAGGTAGGACCCGTCAGTTCGTTGAAACCATCATCCGTCTCAGACCCGCTTTCCATAAAAGCCAGTTCGCCACTCGCCCTGAGTTGGTTGTAGCTTGAATCCAAATTGTATCTAGCGTTGGCGTTCGGTGGCAAAACGATTTGTACCCACTCAGAGCCATCGGCGTTGCGGAAATGATCGATCTGGGCGGCGCCTGCTGAGGCGGTGTACCGAACGGTAAGCAAGCTGACCCCGTTATAGGTGACGGTAATGAAACCAGGCTGTTTCTGGATTTCCATTTGGAAGAGTGCCGCCTGTGCGTTACTCACGGGTTTTCGTGCGAGGATTGATTTGTTCAGCAATGTAGCTGGTGATGGCACAGTTTTATCTAGTCCACCCGAATCTGCGTAAGTCACATCTGACGACTGTTGTAATATATGACTCAGTTCATGTGCCAGAAGTTGTTTGCCGACTCTTGTAGATGGAGAATATTGACCAGAATTAAAAACAATATGGTTTCCCACCGTGTAAGCGCGTGCCTGAACAGCGCAGGCTGATTTTTCAGCAAGCGGTCCCGTGTGGAGTTGAACGTGGCCGAAGGAATAGCCGAAACGGCTTTCCATGAAGTTGCGAGTACTCGTATCGAGTGGTTGCCCAGGCTGGCGCAGAGCTTGTTGGACGATAAGTGGAGCGACAGTTTCTGCGCTTTCTCCAGTTGACTTTCTCTGGAGATGCAGTTGTTCACGCCTACAATCCTGACACATATCCTCATGACCGGCCGGTTTGCCACAGGAGCAGGACTTGCGATGGCTGGCTGAATCAGGCATCTCCATGATCTGGTTGGCGATCTGATCGGCTTCTTCCTCGTATCTGTCGCTAGGCGCGCCGATCTTTAAGCCAAGCTCGACGTGTTCAGGGTCCCTCATTCGCCATAGCGCTTGATTTCCCAGGCTGCGCTGTAAATGAAGTAAGGAACCCACATCATGGCCCGCAGCCGAAAGGGCGTCATGGGTCTTCATCAGCCCGGTGAGCTCAGTCTTCTGAGAGGACTTCTCTTCTTGGGTAAACTTCTGCATGACTTTCAGGTTGTGATATCCATCTCTATAATGTGAAAACTTTCGTCCAGGCATTGAAGAATCCGAATTCACCAATGCCCTGCGGGAGTTGCTGAAAGGAATATTGGAGTGACTCGAGATAGGCAGCCCACTTTGGCTCTTGAACCAGCTCGACGGCTACCCGTGCTGTACGAGCTCCAGCCTGACGCGCGGCCTGGATAGCTGCTTGTTCGAGGGCTCCGTGAATCAGACGACCTCGAGCCGGAATCCTCGATACATTTTCGATTACGGTGTAGCTTACTCTCAATTCGGAGCCAAGCATGGTCACACGCACACCGCCAAGAGAGACACCCTCGATCATAGTGCCCTCCCAGGTACCGGAACTCAGCAGACGAGTAAAGAACCTTAATAGAGTGTTCTGCGCCCGCCCACTTACTACGGTTGCTGCCTCACCAGCTGCTGCTCGTGAACCAGCATAAAGAAGTCCTTCCACCATCGAGCCGACGATAATGAACCATTGCAGTGTCTCAAGAACCTCAATAGCCCCCTTGGCAATTTGGTCGGTCCGTCGGACGTATTCTGCCTCAGCCTCGCGCAGAGCTTGACACAGTCGAGGTGCCGATATGGAGTTGACCTCAGTGGGTACAATACGTCCATTGGGATGGTGTGTGAATCGAATCGTTCGGCCAAATTTCTGGGCCATCCGGGGTAGGTCCCCAAATGACAAACCTGGAGCAAATTGCGCCTCGCGTCCACGAGGCAGGAAACGAATCGAGCCCCGCCCCAGGCTGGGTGCGGTTGACGAGACAGGAATGTGGGAGCTTCTGGGAGTCCGGTAATCAACAGCTTCGAAAGGCGCTTTGATTTCTTCGGGCACAAGCCCTAATTGGATCTGGGATCCATCGTCGTAATGAAGAATTGCAAGCTCGGCGCCGAAAAACTCGATCCGTTTGATGCCATTCTCGAAGTACTTGTCGTCCGCCATGATCTGCTCAACGGGCGTATTCGGCAATTGGTTTTCGGCAATATCTCGCTGGAGGTAGCCAGACTGTGCAGACAGGAAGGAATGGGCAGCGCCTTCTCTTCGCGCCGCGCTTCCCTGCTGGACAACATGAGTCAGTTCATGGGCTAGCAAGTGTAGTCCTGCTTGCGTATCGGGTTCGTACTGACGGCCAAAAAAGATATCCTGGCCGACGGTGAATGCTCTTGCATTCAGCGACTCTGCCATAGTAGAGGCTTCCGGGTCGCTATGCACGCGTACGCGGCTGAAATCGTAACCAAAGCGCGGTTCAACGTAGGAACGTATCGAGTGAGGCAAGAGTTGGCTGCTGCCCTCGGCACGAAGGCTTCTCGTTCCTGAAGTCAGATCCCGCTCTCCCTTATTTGTCCCCTCCGTTCTCGACAGACTCACGGGAAACTCATGCCCGGGCACTACTTGATCTGCAATCCGATCTGCCTCCTGCTCATACGTGTCTCCAGGCACGTTCACCTTGAGCTTCGTCTGTATCTGTTTCCCAAACCTGCGATCCGATGGTCGACCGCGCAAATCTGCGGCTTCGAGGCCCTCTGTTTCAGGTTGCATCAATCGCCATAGCGCCTGATTTCCTAGGCTGCGCCGTAAATGAAGCAGCGAACCTCCCTCAAAGTCCGCGGCAAAATCCACGGGACGAGTCTTCATCGTCTCGGTAAGTTCAGTCTTGTGAGCAGGCTTTACTTTCGGATGAAACTGCTGCATGATTGATCTCGAGGGCAGTTCACAACAACCCATATTTTGCACGGCTGCCGTGATTTCAGGCGGAAGGAACTATCGCTTTTGATTGTCCTTCTGCCATTTCAACAATACTGCTAGGGCATTCTCATAATCTATAATTTTTCGTTCCAGTTCGATGATTTCCGGAGAACGGTTGTAAGGTCCCAATCTGTTTTGGGTTATTTCAAGAGCGGATCGCAAACGTGCCGTTTCGACTTCGATCGTTACTACTGCAATGTCGATGGGAGCCTTAGGATCAGGCATATCAGGCGGGGTTTTGTGCTTAGGTATCTTTTTGGGTATCTTTGGAATTTCTGGAGGATTTTCCACAGGGATTAGGATATTGAACTCAGTAGGGCTCTCGAGCACTACATCGTTGATGAAGACTTTGATCGTCACAGGCCACTTTACCACGTTATCGCGCAGACCCATTATTGGTCCCACCGGGGAAACCACCTTAGTCACGATCTGCGTGGCTGATGTAAGCTCGGAGACAATGGGCGCCTCCGCAAAGTCAAAAGAAACTCGCACGTTGCCGACATCGAGGTGTTCACCGTAGAGATAAACAGGATCGCCGACACGGCCTTCCGAAGGGCTGAAACTTGTAAATGAAGGTTGGGGGGGTAATACCTCGAATGTGTCATCACTGGTGATACTGCCGCCCTGAGTCGTCACCTTAATATGTACTTCCCCCAACACCCCGGTTGGCACCTCGGTCTGAATTTCCGTTGCCTTCACCAAAACGATCGTCCAGGCTTTGACACCCTCTTCACTTTCTAACGGGATAAACTCGACGCTCACATCGCCAACATCGAAGTTGTTGCCGAACAGGGTAATAGTTTGCCCGGGGAATGCTGACAAGTCACTGAACTGAAATCCCTGAGGGGCGAACAATGGTGGCGGTAAAACCACGGTGAATATCTTGTCGCTGACAACCGAACCGCCGCGGGTCGTCACCTTGATATGGACATCACCCACCACACCAGTTGGCACTTGAACCTCGATCTCCGTAGCGATTGGTGTACCCTCGGGATCAACTTTGACACCCTCTTCACTTCCCACAGGAATAAACTCAACCTTCACATCGCCAACATCGAAGTTCTTACCAAAGAGGGTAATGATTTTTCCAGGCACTCCAGAAGGTACACTGAATTGCTGCGCCTTCGCGAACGATGGCGGCGGCACTACAACTATTGTTCTCGGGACCAGCTGCACCCTGTTGTTGTGTTCCGGAGTAGGCTGGGTAGGGACCATCTCATCGTTGCTGGCAACAGCATAGATCCTCTCACTCGTAGTATCTGAAGCCCGAAACGTGATCGTTAGTTTGTCCGAGCTGTTTGGCGCAATCTCACTGGGCGGCACACTGGTCAAAGTAAAGCCTGTTCCCAACGATTTCCCTTCTTCATCGAATATCTTCAAGGGGCCCGTACCTTTGTTGTCCACCTGCAACTCTTGCTCGTGCGACTGACCAACCTGTACCTCAAAATGCAACTCCCTCGGGACCTTGATCCAGGGTTGCTTTGATAACTTGTCAGTACTGGCCACCACCCAAGTGAAGCGACTGACAACTTCATCAGGATTCTCAATTCGCATATGCCAAATAATGCCCGTGGGAGTATCAAGCTCGAGAATCACCTTTACCAGATAGATGCCATTCGGCTCGGCATTCATGTATGCAGTTGCCACAGTCCTGCCATTGCTATTTTTAATCGGAGTGGTCGCAGCGGCACCGATAGGTATGACAGTTTCGGGACCGTTATCATCAGTATTCTTGTCAGCCTTCAACCTGATAATCGGCGCGGCGCCACCACCCAGTTTGGCAAGGCGAATCCATATTCTTTTTTTCATAGAGAGTGAGCCTGGTTCGACAGCAGCATTTTCTTCGAACAGTTGCAAGTCGCTCGGGCGTCCAACCTGAACATCGAGCGGAACGTGCTGGTCCGGATAAACATGCGGATCCATAGATCGGCCTCCTTTAGAGAATTGTGAATGTCTTATCACTAGTGTCTTCACCGCCGCCAGTGATCACCTTGATCTTCACGTCGCCGTTGATACCCGTTGGCACTTTAACCTGGATCTCTGTGGAAGTCGGTGTGCCGACAGGATCAACCCTGACACCCTCTTCACTTCCCACAGGAATAAACTCAACCTTCACATCGCCAACATCGAAATTTTCACCGAACAGGGTAATTTTTTTCCCGGGAAATGCTGACAAGTCACTGAACTGCTGTGCCTCTGCGAAGGCGGGCTTCCGTAGAACCACTGCGAAAGTGCTGGTACTCAGGACTTCACCGCCGCCAGTGATCACCTTGATTTTCACGTCGCCGTTGATACCCGTTGGCACTTTAACTTGGATCTCCGTGGAAGTTGGTGTACCCTCAGCATCAACCTTGACAGCTTCGTCACTGGAAATAAACTCAACCTTCACATCGCCAACATCGAAGTTTTTGCCAAACAAGGTAATAGTTTGCCCGGGGAATGCTGAAAAGTCACTAAACTGTTCTCCAGTCACAAACTTCGGAAACCGCAGAAGCGATTCCATTTCACTCAGCCGTCTCTCCATATCAGTAGCCGTTAACCGGCGCTGGCGCAGATCCGTTATCATCTGTGTTTCAATCTTAGGATTACCCCGCGGCCGTTCAAGTTCTGCCAACGCGTAATATGTGTGCCCCGCATTATTCTTATTGTTCTTCAGCTGCTCTAGAAACTCTACCCGCTTATCTTTAGCCACCCCTGGAGCGACACGCACCATCCAGTTTAATTGCTCTCGAACGGATGTCTGCATACCCACATCGTCGCGGTTGCGTAAGGCATCATCTTTTGTCCCATCAACCTCCAGGAGCCAGACGTCGAGATATATCAGATCGTCCCTTTGCAGATTTGGCGTCTCAAGTTTTTGGATGTCTGGTCGCGCCGGCCTCTCTGATGGGAAAGGTCCTGGTAGGCCTACCTGCTTCATGTAGGTAGTTTCCTCTCCAAGAATTACTTCGTGCCCACCAACCAAGCAATGGCCAGGACAAATACGAAAGTCGTTCGCGGCAGGAATGGCTTCGATGGCAAAGCCATCATCCTCATGAGCGTTTCCATCGCCAATATAGCGCTGGATCAGCGACCGCACCGTTGCCGTGATCAAATCGTTCAGAAGATTTAAGTCCCGGTCTAATACCGGAACGCCTTGCTCGACGTGAAGGCCCACATATCCCTCTTTTTGATTCTCTTCCAGTGTTTTCAAAGGGGACCTAGAGAAATCACCCATGTTTCTTTCTCCTTCTACGATAGCTTACTCAGGTTTAATGAAAACAGCCCGTGCAGTAATAGGCATACACTCAACCAATGCATTTTTCACACTAGAGATTGCGCTATCCACATCATTGGAATTTGTGTTGCCTGTCTCCAGATAAATTCCAACCGTATCACGAGCAATGCGGTTATCATCCGTGCGTTTTCCATTCTTGCCGGCATCATAGGTATAGGCTTGAATGTCCTCCAGTGCGCCTGGCTGCTCTTCCTTGCGCTTCCTGCGAGTATCAAAGGTCGTTGTCCCTGCATAGCGCGCGTCAAATTCGTTATACTGGTTTGATCGATACATCAGCAGGGTCCCTTTTTCGCGATCGATGGCGAGTGGGGCGCGTTCTGAAAAAACTGACAGAGCGTTATCAGTAGCCGACGGAAGAGGACGCCCGGTAACCTGCTCAGGTGTGTCCCAGGTGTTAGCGTCTATATCCAATAATTTGCTCGCCCAGATCGACCAGCTCCCAGAGCGATTTGAACTCCAGAACAGCTCGATCTTATCAGCGTTCTCACCCGCTGCCAGCCCAGGAGCCGGCTCACGGTCGTGGAAAATTGGCTTCTCCTCGTCGGGGTTGACTTCCTCGGTCCTGGGCAACAGCTTTACTTTTGACCAGTCTCTCCCATCGGGAGCCAAACTTCGTTTTCTACGGTATGCAATCCTCCAGCACATCTTTCCTGATTTCTCATCCAATTCATGGCGAGCCCAAAAAAGCCACAACATGGAACCAGTAATATAGACAAACAGATCATCCTCGACGCGAGGATCCTGCGTATCATCAAATGGTAAGCTGACCGAAGTCTTCGATTGCCATTCGACACCATTATGGCGGTTATATTTTACAACCCAGCTTGACCCGACTCGTTCCAGCCAGAAAAGCCATAAGCCACCGGCATTATCAGCCGCCGCGGCAGGGAGACGGCGCTCAATCGCATGGTCCTGGAACGGATCTTCCGCGGATCGAGGATCAACGACTAACCAATTGCCCTCCGAGCGAATACGCAAGTCAATGCGCCACTTTCGATCAGTATCCGGCTGCTCCAGGTCAAATTTTTCCCAGAAAAGCCACAGGCGGCTCCCCTCCAGAGCTGCGGTAGGGTGCTTATCGATTCCGGGCTGATCAACGATCGGCTCGCTGGGCTGCCATGTACCATTCACATACCGTTTGCTCCAAATATCCCATCCGTGGCGGCGAAAGGTATGATAGAAAAACGTCAGGGAGTCGTCAGGCTCCCGTACAACGGCTGGCCGGCCTTCATACACCCAATTTACCGAGACCCGTTCTTGTGTCTCTGACCAAGATCCCCCTCCTGGGCGCTCAGTAGCCCATAAAGTTAATCGTTCAGGCTGGTTGGTCCGTGCCACATTGTGCACGAACTCCTTGGTGTGGCTCTCCCAGCCGGTGACCCGTTTGACCGTCGCTTCCAAAGCAGGGATCGAGCCAATGGTCTGGTAGAGTTGTGGTGCAAAGCGGATTTCATTGCGTTGCGCACCAACCTCCAATTTGTAGTCTGTTTTCCAGCCGATCCACTGCGCCAGCAGCGGCAGTAGGCGTCCATCAGTCTGGTCCAAGTTATACAAATTGAGCGAGGCCCGCGCCAAACTATACAGCTGATCGAGTTGTACACCCGGAAGTTCCAGGAAGCGGTGCAGCGCCTCAGCTTGTCTTGTTTCTGTCTGCGCGTCAGACGCAGGATTCTCGGTCAGGGTCGTGTCGTAGCGATGGTAGATTGCGGGCAGAAAGCTATACATTTGACCTGCGAAGTCATAAGGCGCGGTGGCCATAGACGTTGCACGATTGTGCCGGTCCATTTGCTCTTTCTTGTCTTGGATCAGAATCGCGTTGTCAGGGCTTATGTGTCTGTAGGGGAAGAGGGAATAGTAGTAGACAGTCTCACCTTGCAGACCTTGATCTACCAGGGAGGATAATTCTTCTTCGTAAACACTGATATCATTTTTTCGGATGATATAATTCTGCTCTCCGTCCGATATTTGCCATTTCTTCCCCTGGACCTCCACCTGTATGGACGCGTTCGCAGAGAGAGAATGGTCTTTCTCCGAGAAATTTTGCCTTAGAGCTGTAGAAGTGATGCTATTGTCCAAGTCACTTTGGAATTTCAGCTCCAGATCAAATAGAAAGGCTAAATTCTGATCGTACACGCTGAGGGTCGTGTTGTTGTTAATGATGTATCTCCGCCCTCCATCCAATATCTGCCATTTGGTTCCTCGGATCTCAACCCGTAAGGTCGCGCTCTCCGTAAGAGATGCTTGGTTAATTAAGAACTTTTGTTTCAACTCGCTGGAGATAGAGCCCTTATCCAGGTCGTTTTGAAAGTTCGACTCAAGACTAAATCGAAATGCTGATCTCTCATCATACACATGAAGGGTGGTACGATTTTTTCTGATAATGTATGTTTGATCTCTATCAACCAGCTGCCATTTGGCTCCGGGCAGTTCAATCCGGATCCATGCGCTTTCTGAAAGAGGGTAGTGTTCCTTCAGGAATCTTCTCTTCAGATCATCTGAGATGGTGGCTTTATCCAAATCATCTGCCAGGTCCGGATTAAGATCAAATAGAAATATTGGGCCCGCGAGCACAATGCCATCACTCGGCGAGGTTGGATGTGATGCTTCCCGTCGTACCACGCTCACGCTCGGGTACAGATCCGGCGCAGGATTTTTCCAGTGCAGGTCAACGCGGTTCCCGAAGGGATGTGCCACAGCGCTAATGTTTTGTAGCCTCATATTTAGCTCTTTCTCTAAACAACCTTGAGCCCACCCGCGTATGCAGAGTCATCCGGAGATTTGGGAATCTCATTGGGCCCAAGTTCGATTTTTCCCGAAGGCACAACTTTGATAGAGTCGTCCGCAGGGTCTGGTTGCCGGTCTCCGCGTCGAAACTCCTTGATATTTGCATACTGTACTCCTTCGACGGCTTCGATCACTTCGTAAAACTTGCTTAAGTAAACGGTCTGGCCAAAATCCACATTTTCGAAAGCCAGCAATTTTGCAGCAGCCTGCTGTACGCGCGCCTTCACATCATCGGGTGAGAAATAGCTTTCTACCCCAATCTCGGCGGTCACATAGATAGAGATGTAGTCCACGTCATCGACCTCGATCACTTGGCTAAGCATGCGCTTATTCTCGAAGTAATCTTTTATTTTCAGCTCCAGCACATCGCTTACCTTACCTCCTCCCTGGGGTGCCACAAAGAGCGTCACCTGATTCCAGTTTGTCCCCTCCGCCCGTACCTTGCCAACGCCTGGAATGCTCAGCGCCAGCGATTCATAATCAGAAGCGGTCACAGCACGCTTGAGTGTACGGAACACAGCCGGGGCATGTCTGACCGCGTGCTCAATACTCTCGCGCTCTGCACCACCGTTGGCTGGCTCAGGATTGGTCACTTTTGCAGACAAAGCGGCAAGAGAAGCTGCTTTACTGATCATCTGGATTGTATTGGCCCCCACATTGCCGGCCAGCCCACCGCCGACGCGATAGGTGGCTTTGATGGTGGCTCCGTTGGTTGGAATCATGCCATAAATGCCATCGCCGAAAATGACGGTAGCCCGATCATTCTCATCGATCTCGATCTCATAATCCCTCGCTTTGGCGGGACTGAAAACCAGACTCTCCTGTAATGTCCAGGAATCTTTAGCAGACTCCAGTTCTGTAATGAGAACCACGTCCCCTCTGACCTCCCGAGCAGATTCGCGAGGACTCAGCATGAGGCCTGGGTGAGCCAGCGAGAAACGCTGATTCTTGCTTCCATCCGATGTTCCCAGCACTTCGTCCCGAATCAGCCATCCTTCCTCTACGGGAAGGCCCGTGAACGTCTTTTTGCCGGTGATCTTATCTGCTGTAATGGTATCAAATCGAATCTCGAGTGGTTCATCCTGGGTATATTCAAATTGAATACTAGGCGAATTCTTCTGGCTTTTCGTTGCAAACGCATCGCCCTTCCGGATTTTCACGATGTCGGCAACATTCCCTGGTACCGTTATGCTCAACTTAGCCGTTGCCGGCGCCGCAGTTGCCAGTCTGTAGCCGATCAAGCGTAAGTGCTCGATGACGCTGCGGCGCGTGCGAGCGGTGCTCAGAAAGCTCTCATTGGCCACTCTGTCCTGGTAATAACTCAGGATATCGCCCATATGAGCGAAGAGCTGCAGAAGCACATTGCCAAAGTCTGCCTCGGATTCGAAGTTATTCCACTCCGGCAGTTTCTGTGGAATCAACTCTCGCATGGAGCGGAGCAGGCTTTCATAGTCGCGTGCCATGTAATCGATCGAAAGGCGTCCGTTGGATTGCTTGATCTCTGCCATCTAGTTTCTCATCGAAATTGAATCCGAACTGCATTTCGCGCCAGGTCGGTCCGTTTTGTATAAGCCAACTCGATCGTGACAATCTCTTCCGTAGTCCTCACATCCACACCGTCCACTACAATTTCATCTCCCAGCCAGCGAGTGAGCGCCTGACCAACCGTAAACTCGACCGCCGCGGCCAGAATGGAATCATTGGGCCCGAAAACCAGATTGAACAGCCCGCAGCCAAATTCTGGCAGATTGACTCGCTCGCCAGGGGCAGTAAATAGCACTTGGATGATTTTTCCGCGGAGAGCCTCATCTCCTCCCACCGCGCTGATTCCACCGGCGGTGTTGATGGCAAACGGAAAAGGAAAATTGAAGGTGTTCATTTCTTATCGACCCAGTTAACTGATATCTGGTGAAGTTACAGCTCCTGTAGTAATACTGCCACCCGGTGGGCTGGCGGTTCCCGCACCAGTACCGCCACTAATTTTGGTGTTCGATTTCCATTGGTTCCAAGTCGTTTCAAATCCTTTCGAGATCGCTTTAATCAGCTCACGCAAAGCAGGCTGTAAGGTATTTTGATTTTGCTTTAGCACAGAAGGATCGGCAGACAAATCTATTGCTGCCTCCAGGCTGCTGGCCGACATTTCCTGGTCGCCTATACTGCTGCCACCAGCAAGAGGGAAATCCTTGATGGATCCACCTGCCCAGGGTCCCGGGGTTCCTGTCGGGTTAGCCGGAGGAGCAGGAGGGGTCCAGCCACAAGTCCCTCCAATCGCCGTTAAGATCGCCGAATAGCCGGATGCCCATAGCGGGAATTTCTGCCCAATCCCCTGCGAAATCGCGTTCACCAATGCCAGTAGTCCCGGTGTTGCCCCATCCGGAAATGAGCTAGAGAATTTATCGGCAATCCCTGTAAATGAGGCTGTGCTTGCCAACGTGCCGGGCGCGAGAGTGGCTATCCCTCCCATCAGGGCTCCGCCTGGGGTTGAGGTGCCGCCTGTTACCGGGACCGAGGCGATCACCAAGCCGTCTACCACCTCCGACCAGGCAGTTGCGATGGCGGTGGCCAGATCTGCTTCAAATCGGTCCAGCCCATCGGGGCGTTGGCTGGCTTGATTCCATACTGCAGAATCCTGCCCTTGTATATTTGCCTTGATTTCGGTAGCAGTTGGTTTTGTCATAATCTTACACGCCTATTTTGAAAACTTCGCGTGACCATTCGGAGGCACGGAGTGCGGCGCGCCAGTAAAGAGACAGGCCGGCAGATTATTTACAAAGTTTAGAACGGTCGGATCTCCCCCTCCCAGGCTGCATACAGAGGCAGGTAAGATATTGATGGCGGTGGCGCTCATCTCGATTTTGTTCAGGTTCTTATCCTCAATCACAGTTCCGGCTTGATCCATTTTAATTTTGTTACCGTTGGCTTCATCCAAAATCTTGATCCCGGACTCATTCATCTCAATTTTGTTCTGGCTTTTATCCTCGATCACAGTTCCGACTTGATCCATTTTGATTTTGTTACCGTTGGCTCCATCCAAGATCTTGATCCCGTCCTTGTTCATTGTGATCACATGCTCATGTACAGCCTCGACGATCGTGATCATCTCCTCGCCGTTCTTATCCTCGAACTGGATCGTGTGCCCTTTTCTGGTCTTGAGGATCTTGCGGGTCAGCGGATCCTGTATGTTATCTTCCTCGGAGCCATCCGCCTTGTTCGGCTTGGGCAGTTCATTTTCATGGTCTGGCTTGCTCCAAAATGTGCCAACCCAAATAGGGAATTCCAAATCACCCTCCTCGAATTCCACCCACACCCCCGCCTCGCGATCGGGGATGAACAGGAAACCTTGATCGGCAGCTCCTCCGTAGGGGGCGCAGGGCAACGCCCAGCCGGTCACAACTTCGTTCCCAAGCACGCTAGGGACCTTGAGCCTGAGGCGTCCGAGGTTTGCGGGATCCTCATTATCGACGACCAATCCGCGGTACTTGCCATAAAAGCGTCGCTCGACCTTTTCTACTAAACCTGCAACAATACGTTCCAGCTCCATGTTCTACACCTCAAATTAGACTTTCCAACAGACCTGTGCTTCCTGAGGAGAACTGCTCCGACCCGGTAGGCATCAGCGCATTCCGCTTGACACGGAAATCCTGAATATATCCATCCGCGGAAAACATATGGGTCACGTGAGTAACGTAATAGACTCCACTGTATGTCTCGGCGACGCCCTTGACCGTCACCGTGCGGCGCGGTTTTAGAACGTTGCCATATTGATTCGCAGCCACTTCGCCTTCCCCGGTCACAAACCATTCTCCATTGTTATACAATCCCTGGCACAACAGAGCCATCTCCGCGCTGCCGGTGGTGACCGTCTTGCTGATGCAGACCAAACCCGGCACCACTTCCCCTTCCAGAAAATGCTCTACCCCATGCGCACCCAACATTTTCTGTTGAGGAACCTCGGCCGTGGCATCTAGAATTTCCTTATTGGAACGGTCGACCTGGAACATGGTCACATTCGACGGTGCTAATGCATTGACTTCCAGGCGGAAATGATTGAGGTTGGTCTCCTCACCAAAGTGTACGGAAAGGACCGGTTGGGAAGCTGAATCCAGCTGTGGCGGACCAAAGTAACCTGTATCACCATCTACAAAACACTCATAACCGTTGCGCAACGCCAGTCGTTTCAAGAACTGAATATCTGTTTCGCGTTGGATAATGGTAGAAATTTCTTCTTCATGGACGACTTCCGTATCGGTGACCTTGGGCGTCAGTCCATACGCATCGAAAATCTCGGCGGCGATATCGCTGTCCTTTTTGCCCGGCCAATCTCTGAGCTTATCTTCGCGATCCATGAGGACACTGGCATCCATGCCCCAAATCTCCAACCGGCATTGGCCTGGTCCTGGGCCAAAGTCAGGACGGACGTGGGTAATGAAGCCTGTGATCAATCGTTGTGGATCGTCTTCCAGACCAGCTGTCACGACCACACGCTTCCAAACTCTGAAACGTTCATCATCCAGATACGGCCAGGAGCCATCCGGACGCAACGACAAGGCCAGCGTCAGGCGGAACATATTTGCCAATTCGTCGTCAAGCTCCACTTCCAGACTGGTCAAATCATCATAGAGCCCTTCGACCTCGGCTTCATCGATCTCGATGCGCAAACTTTCGTGTTGCATGCAATGACCTACCCGAAACCTTTTGGCGGAATGATGATTTCCTTGCCAAGTTGGCCCATTTCTGTAATCTCGCCCACAATAAAACCGGACTCTTTCATGCGCTCCGCCAGGACTGCGTAGGTAACATTAAGCCGGTTGTAGGTAACGCGTACCTCCCAAAGGTATTTTTCTTCAACCACAGTAATGGTTTGATCATCGACCAATCGTTGTTCTTGCATAGTCCCAACGTGCTCGGTCATTTGCACACGCTCTACGCCTAAAACATCGTAGAGTGTAACGAACAACTTGTCCCAAGTAGGCATCCCGACACCTGCTACCGTCAGATGAAAACGGGTTGTTACGATAACATCATCTCCGAGCAAAGCCAAGGGAGACAGGATTTCAGGATTCGCGTCGCAAATACGCCACCATTGCAAGGACTGGCTGTAATACTTATAGGATAACTGATCCAGCCGGTCGCCAGCTTTGACCATGTGCCGGAAGGTCCCTGTCACCTGCGGCAACGGACGCAAGTCTTTTACGGAAAGAAGTTGTCCTTGCGCATCGGGAATAACTACATTTGCGACTTTGGAATAGCGGGAAAGTTTGCTAAACATAGGAACTATCCAGGAATGACAACATCAGCCACCTCTTTGATATTTGCCAGGTTTAAGGCAGACATAGCCTCTGTCATGGCCTTAGAGTACAGGTAAGGTATGCTCTGACCCTCGATGACAGTCAGGTTCACGGCAACAGTCGCCCGGATGGGGTTCAAGTCACTGCTGAATTCTGTTTCGGTGATATTCATGCTGTTCATATTCACTGGCAGAACGCGCTTGCGGCCCCAAATAAACAAGATCATCGGAGGGTTTGGCTTCTTGGTAAAGCTAAAACCCTTTTGATTCAGTCCCAGTAGGTCATCCACCAGCCCGCCTAAAAGACTTTCTCCTTTGGGATGCAGCATTAACTCGAGAGTAGCCAGTTGCGGGGCCACACCGAACTGTTCGGTGATGCGGTGACGTTCGTTCAGCTTGTCGGTTGCGTCCAATCGGATGTCAAAATTCATTGTCTCCTCCTGAACCGTGACGCGTTGTTCTTTCTGCAAATCTGGAAGACTTGAGACCTGATTGTGAAATTCGCGCAGTGTTCGCGCCGAAGATTCATTGGGCGTTGTATACGACAGGCTGCGGCTGCGGGTGAGTTGCAGGGGGTTGAACTGGAACACCACCACCAGGGGCGGCAGGCTCAAGCCGAACTCGACGAATGCGCCGCGCAGGGTCTTGGGTTTGTTAGGGAGTCCATCTGACATAGTATTGTTCACTCAAAGATATGTTCTGAAACCTTAGTGGCTGCAACTCAGGCAACCTGATCGTTGTTCGCCATCCTTGGAGGAAGTGGGGTTTCAGGTCTCCCCACATTCGGGTTGAAAGCACCACTTGGATCGCAACGAACATAATCACCAAAGTTAAACCCGAGCACGGGATTGTGAGAACCGGTTCCAGCATAGACAGGGGTACCGAACGCACGTGCGAGTGCGCAAATCAATGTGCGATTTTGTCCGGTGTGGCAGTTTTGCATATGAACTATGGCGCCAGGTGCGAAATGGGAGCGCAAGCGACCGAGCACACCCGAATAACGAGCTACGTCAGCGGAACTAGCGAGCCAGTCGTTACCTATTTCTAGACCATTCTCGTTTCCGTGATCCATAATGTTGAGTCGAAGCATTCGACGTCCATTTAGGAAAGTAATTACATTCGTGACCATGCTTGCTACATTGGTCATTTTCACATCGCCTCTAAAAAACCAGGCCAGAGGCCCGGTGTAACGCCATGGCTTATACCATTCTGTAGCGGTCTCTTCTCGTGCATCTACTGCGTTGACCTCAACTGGATGATCAGTGAGGGTGGGGATGGGTTGAGTTACGATCGGCATCGGTGGAATCAACTGTCGCTGAATTGAATGGGAGACATTGGGTGCATGCTGTTGTATGACGTGCGTCAACTCATGTGCCATTAATTTCATGTTTTGGTCGGTCTCTCCCCTGCCTAACCAGATATGATGACCATAGGTGAATGCTCTCGCATGGATTTCTGATGCAGCTCGATGAGCCTGTACGTCGGTGTGCAATCTTACGTGACCAAAATCAACACCAAAGCGGCCTTCCATGAACTCTTTGGTTGACGGCGATAAAGATTGACCGCTACTCTGATCGCGCACAATTCCCAAAGTAGGACTCAGAGGGCTGCTGTCAGACGGAGAGATGCGTTCAATGGACATATCTGAATTTAGGCCTTCAAATTCTCTCTCAAAAGACGCCTCCGGCATTCGCATCACTTGCTCAGCGATGCGGTCTGCTTCCCGCTCGTATCTATCTCCGGGCCTGTTAATCGCCAGCTTGGTTTGAATTCTTTGCAATTCATCTTCTTTATCATCACAGGCACATGCCCTTTGAATCCTAGGCTCTCCCATTACGGTTAGTGGTTGTGCAAAGCTTTGGTTACCCTGAGCTACAGAAGTGAAGTAGGCGTTGCCCAAACTCCGTTGATATAGCAGAGCAGGATCTATTCTGGAACGACTCGGAAAATCAGAATCAATACCCGTTTTCCTGTTCCCGAAAACAGGGCCCTGATTTTGTTTCTGAGCATCTTTCACAGCAAACATGGGAGATCCTTTAGAGAGAGGCACATGTTTTTCTTATCCGTTCCAGAGCTTACCCATCTTTGCAAATTCTCGCTTTGCTCCCTGCCGAATATGTTCTGAAGTGATCACGCCGCCGTTCGCGGCGGCCAGGAAGGCCGCATTCAGAACGATGTTTTTGATGCTTCCACCGGAAATCTTTAGTTCGCGTGACAGGTATTCGTAATCGATATCGGCACTCACCGGTGACTCCTTTGGGAAATGGGATCGCCAAATCCGTTGACGACTAGCCTCATCCGGAAAAGGAAACTCGACAATGAACCGGATCCGGCGCATGAACGCATCGTCCATGTTCTCGCGCAGGTTCGAGGCCAGGATAACCATGCCTTCGTATTCCTCCATCTTTTGCAACAGGTAACTGGTTTCGATATTGGCATACCGATCGTGGGCATCTGATATTTCTGTGCGCTTGCCAAACAGGGCGTCGGCCTCGTCGAAGAAGAGAATCGCATTGCTCGTCTCAGCTTCCTGAAAGATCTTCGCCAGGTTCTTCTCAGTCTCGCCGATATACTTGCTGACAACGCTCGACAGGTCTATTTTATACAGGTCGAGTTGAAGGTCATTCGCAATGACCTCTGCAGCCATGGTCTTGCCTGTGCCTGGAGGGCCTGAGAATAAGACACTTAACCCTTTGCCGCGCGAGAGTTTCTGACCAAACCCCCATTCTTTGAAGACACGGTAACCATGTTTGGCTTGACTACAAATCTCACGCAGGCTTGCCAGCTTGGCATCGGGCAAGACAATGTTCTCCCACCCATAATGTGGCTCGATCTTGACTGCCAACTCACTGAGTTTATGGTTGAATTGTTGTCGGCAGGCCGCAATCAGATCTAAATACGCTAATTCCCGCGGATCTGGCTCCATCAGCAGACGATTTTCAGCCAGAGCCACTGCAGCCCGGATCTGCGCGGGCACCAGGCGAAACTGGGTGGCGAGCGGAACGGCCCAGTTTGCGAGATCGGGAGCGCGCGCAGCCAATTGCATTTCCCATAGGGATACGCGCGACCCCACGTCCGGGATTGGCAATGTTACAGCATGGAGGGAGTGATCCATGAAAGCATCCGTATGTGACCAGGATCCTTCCCCACTCAAAAAGACGAGCCAGCCATAATCGGCGACCATCAATTCAAGAGCTTTCAACAACGGTCGGGCCGCATCCTGCAATAACAAATCGGCATGTTCAAGATATAGGACTGCTCTTTGCAGTAATCCCTCACGAAATGCCAGGGATAATAAGTCTGTTCCGGTTGTCCCCTGCGCCAACAATAATTCCAGATCCAGAGTCAGTAAGGAACAATTGATGCGACGGCAGATGTGCAACGCCAGGTCGCGCTTGCCTATGCCATACGGACCGTGTAAATATAATATCAGTTTGCGCTGGTCAGCGCTGCTCTCGGTTCCATGATGCTCAACGAGTCTTAAGAGGCTGGCTGCCATCAGGGGATTGACCACGAATTCAGGTAGCTCATTTTCCAGCCGATAGAGCTTCGTCAGGCCCGCCAGCCGCGCGTCGACTTGATTGCTGCCAAGCAGAACTTCACAGATCTGCGAGTCCAGCTTAAGAAACTGTGCCAGCTTGCTCGACCCTGACGGACTGTGCGGGTCTTCTACTATTTGGAGTAATGCTGCTCGTCTTAGAGGCGCTGACTCGGAGAAGAAGCGAAACGCATTCCAGCGCTCGGCCTGTGTTTCGCACAACAAGGACAGCACCAGGTCCACGCTGGGGCGTTTGCATGTGATGTCGTCTTGTAGGAAAGCATACAGCCGGTCGTACTTGCGATTCAATTCCGGCGCGAGGCAGATCACGATCGCCTTCATCTCGAAAGCAGACAGCCCAAACAAGCGCCCTAATTGGGGCAATGAGAGCAGGACTCCCGCCTGCAGACTATATTGCACGCGATTGTCGATCTCATTTGTCAGGCGTGCCAATTCACTGCGCAATTCTCTCGTCATGTCGTTCTCTGCAAGCGACATTGCATCTTGCATCAGCAACCACTTGACTTCCTCGGGTGAAATGTATACAGTCCGCGCCGTTTGGGATTCTGGTATCTCCTGGTTCTGCAATGTTAAAGTAGTTGTCCTCAGTTGAATGAGGGTATCCAGCCACCGCAGCACGTCGTTGAGATGCTCAAAGTTGTCGCGGTAAGGCAGGATCCTGGAGTTGGCATTCATGGCGTGACCTCGAATGAGAACTGCCGCCGAAACAGGCCCGCAATATCTACCCGGATGTCATAAAATCCCGGCTGTAACTCAGCCGGAATTGACATAGTAAATGTATCTCCAGTCAGTGTTAGTGCTTGTAACACTGGCTGTCCGCCCATGGTTACCTGGGCGCTTCGATCTGTCAGGTTTTGACCTATGAATGTGATAAGAGTACCGGCAGAGCCGCTGACGGGTAATATCTCAATGATGAGAGGTGGGTTGAACGGTGTCTGGACTTGAGGAATACCAATCGTCCGCACCCGTTTGGGAAGTGGTTTTTCCCCTTCCGAGGACATATCAAGTTGAATTGTGGAAACCTGATACAGAACCGACAATCGATATGGGTGTGAAAAGGTTCCCCAGATGCGACTGAGTTCCTCCGGGTCTATTGTATTATTCACGATCCGTAATTGTTCCCGAGCATCTTTCAGCTTAGGTTCCAAATAACCTTCAGGAATTACCGGATGCTCATAGAATACCCGCATGGCTTCCCCCATGATCGCGTGGGCAGTCGAGTTGCCCGTCTGTTCATCGTTTTGCGCATACGGTGTCATCAAGTAATATAAGTACAAAGACAAAGGGGGAGGTATCAACTGGCTGGAGTTGCCGGGTTTCAGCATCCAATCCTGGTTTTTCAGAAATGGATTTTCCTCCACCTTGTACAGGAATAAGTTAATACGCCGGTTGCCCCCCGGCTCATCAGGGGCCAGGATCGTCACGGCCACCGCCGGATCAAGGTCCATTTCACCGACCAGCAGATTACGCAAGGACGAACTTACCATCCCAATGGCGGTCGATGCACTCATCGTAATAACCTCAGGCGATAATGGCTAAGATGTCTGCGTTCCCAAAAGGCATGCGTTCTCGGTTTCGATGGAACTTCTCTTTGCCAAAGTATATTAACTGTCTGTGCAGGAGCGGGCACCTCACTTCGAGTTGTTGGTTCTGGCTCCGGTTCTGCACTCTCAGCTGACAAGACGATTGCAGGTAACGAGACTTTATCCTTCGTTGCGATACTTCTGGTCGGCGACTGGGGGACTCTGGTGATCTGTTCTGGAGGATCTGCATCTGTTATCAATTCCACGGTATGTATCTTTTGGGTTGCTGGTTTGATGGGTGGACGAGGGAACGGAGGAGTTGTCGGACTTCCCAGAGTTGGTGCTGGTTGGGCGGAAGGCAGCAAGGGTCCTCGATCAGGAAGATATGACTGCTGCGGTTCAGTGTTTGCGATCCTTGTTTGTTCCACAGAAGGTACAGAGGCATGTGTATAAGGCGGAGTTGCGCTAGAGGGTACCTGGGTGGACTGTTGGGATTCTTGTTCCGGAACAGACAGCATCTGCGCCTGGGTTCCGTGCGAGATTTCATCCCCATCAACCAAGTCTTTGGGTTGATCAACGTGAACACCTACCCCGCCTGCACTCGCCGCTCCGGAAAGCCATTGGATTTCGGCAGCCTTTGGGCTCTCGTTTTTGGAAAAGCTTGGTACCTCTAAATTTCTAAGTTCCGGAATCCGGTGAACACGCACAACCCCTGGCTGGGCGGTAACTACGGACTGATTCTCGAGGCTCATAGAGCCAGGCGGTTGGATTGAGCTTCTTAACTCCGCCTGTTTAGGAGCTTCACCTCTCGCCACGGGCAAAGTACTTGATTGAATATTCTCTTTCTTCTCTGTTCCTCCGGGTTCTTGCTGCTTCAAAGGCAGATCTAAATCGTTTTCGGAGGAGGAGATTTCTTGTTTCTCTACACTCGGAACAGGGTCCGAACCGATCAAGCTGGAAGCTGAACGAATTGAGGAGACGCTCCTCGATTCGTCTTGCAGGTTGAGAGGGCCATATGAGATTGGGGCTTGGATTTCCTCTGGTGAATAGAAGTCCTTCATCAACTGAGCCCGGGGGTAGACAAAGCTCAGACTAGATGGAAACGAGCTATAGCTTACTTTCACGCCTTCACTCCTGGGCAACCCCAACAAAGTATGCAGGCGATTGCGGTAACGAAAACTCCGTGAGCCATCCAAGAGCACACGGTGCAGATAATTACCGGAAAAACATTCAGACTCAATCACTGTTGTTCAACTTCTCAATTTCGTCGGCAAGCACATCGATATATTTACGCCGTTTTTCGACGGTCATTTCCATAATCTCGCGCTCGCTCCAGTGATAGTGATACGCGAGGTAATGGACTTCACGATAGAGAAAATCGCTTCTTGCGCGCAGTTCGCCAAAGAAGAAGCTCTGGAGATCGAAAGGCGCATCGAAGAGATGTCCACACTCTGGACAACTCATCTCCATATCCAGCTCGACCTTGGGTGCCAGCCGCGCCATCTCTGCTTCGATTTCTTTTCTTGCCAGGGGCGATAACGATTCAATTTGTTTTTCACTGATCCGGGCGGATGGCCCAACGCGCTGGACACAACGCATGAGAAGAAGGGTTAACGCCCTGGCCTCATTTTCGGCAAGGAGCGGAGAAACGAATTCCTGATCTGATCCGTTCGGCAGACGGAAACAAATCTCACGATCTCCTGGTTCTTCCGTACCCGCCGCCGCGGAAGAAAGGACCATTTGATAGTGTGGACCTTTGTCTACTGATTCCTCAACCGGCACATCACCAATCCCGAAATCAATGGATACGCGCTTTCCGCATTCTGGCCATGGACAGAACAGGTCCGCGTGCACCCGGTCGCCGAAGGTCATTTGGCGTAACTTGAGGAGCAAATACTGTCGATCGCCCACCAGCAGCTGACGGGCAATCGCGTCGCTGACAGGTTGAATATCACCCAAGCGAGATACGCAGCGACTGATCAGCTTGGTCACCAGTGAGGCGCTCTCCCTGCGTCGCGCCTGGGCCAGCAGTTCTTCATCCTGTCCGGTCAGCGCGGCTAGCTCGAATTCCCGGTGCAGCCGGCCAGATTCATCAACAAAACCACCTGGTAGTCGTCCCTTGAACGCTACTATCATCCTTGCTCGTTACGTTTCCCTGGGCTCCAGGACCGACGTGTCGCGTTCCCAACCTTCATTTTCGAGCTTGATGGTCGTAATCATGACGGCATTTCCACCCGCATCCAATTGAGGCAGGGCTTGATATTCGGACACCCAGCAGCGGAATACGTTATAGGCAAGCACCTTCGAGCCCTGTTGGTTGTAGACCTCAATAATGACATCTTTGCGGAAGGTGGCCAGGGACATGGCCGCCTCGCCCTGATAATTGTTGACTTTATTTGCCCACGCCTCAAAGGCTGTATCCTGGGTTACTCCGGCTTCGAGGGTGATGGGATCGTATTTCGTTTTGCCAGGGATCTGGTGCGGGCCACTCGGGTCGCCGCCCTCATACCAGGAGGTGACCTCGGTTGTCCGCTTGAGGGCGCTGCATTTGTTCAAACCAGCCACGTAATTTCCATCCCACTTGATCTTGAATTTGAAACCCAGGTAAGGGTCGAACCGGGTGCTGTTGACACTAAACTTAGCCATTGGTGCCTCACATTTCCTTTTTCGGCTTGCATCTTATCAGGATGCTTGTCCAGCCTTTTGACTAATTTTTACGACAATGAATTCGGCAGGCTTGAGAGGAGCAAAACCTATCAGCATATTGACCCTTCCGTTATTGATATCATCCTGCGTGGTTGTTTCGGAATCACATTTGACAAAGAACGCCTGCGACGGGGTTGAACCTTGAAACGCGCCCTGGCGGAAGAGGTTCATCATGAAGGATCCAATGTTCAGGCGGAGCTGTGACCAGAGCGGCTCATCGTTCGGCTCGAAGACTGCCCATTGAATCCCGTTGTAGATGCTAACTCGAAGCAAGATGGCCATACGGCGCACAGGAATATATTGCCATTCCGGATCGGATGTAGATGTAATGGTACGCGCACCCCACACTACGGTACCCGAGCCAGCGAACTGGCGAATGACATTCACATTAATGGGATTGAGGTTCCCTTGCTGAAGGTCTGTGAAATTGACGGCCAACCCCATCGCGCCCCCTAGAGCAGCAGCAATGCCCGCCGGGGCTTTCCATACCCCGCGCTGCGCGTCCGTTTTGGCAAATAGCCCGGCAACAAAACCAGATGGCGGTACAAGAATGGGCTCAGCGGATCGCCCCGTGGGATCGAGCATTTTCACCCATGGAAGGTAAACGGCACCATAGGAGTTCGGAGGTGAAATGGCATTCCGAAATTCCCTTGCTTCTTCAGTGGTATCGGTGTCCTGCGACATATCGCCAATAAAAAAGCAGTCACTTAAAACTCGATTGGCGCAATAATTCATGCCCGCGCCTACAACCGTCGGAGAGCCAATGCCAGGCACACAGATCAGACTTACATCTTCAATCGGGTCCAAATATTTAAATGCATCGAGATAGGGTCCATCACTGATAACGGTGTCGCCATCGGATCCTTCCTCTACCGTATCGACTTCTGCAGTATCAGTCGCGTTGTCGCCAATCCGATATAATAAGTTCGTCGTTGTATTGAATTGTGGGCGAGTTAGAGCTGCGCCCAACGTCTGCTCCCCTCCCGCTAGTAGACCTAACTTCAACCGATGGCTTGCATCGTCGGCATCGTTGCTGGCCGAGGCTACCCGAACGGACGATGCTGCTCCCTTCGTTCCGGAGATTAACAGCAAGGCACTATCCTCAACTTTACTGATAAACTCCTCAAATGCGCTGACAGGTGTTGAGTTACGCAGCGGTTTCAACCCTCTAACCATAACCTGGATGGCGGTTGCAACATTATCTGGCGTTTTCAAATCCGGCACCTTATTTTGGCCATCCCCAACAGCCTCCTGTAAATCAACCTCTTGATAGCCATCGTCATTAATATTGATGCGGAACTTGGTTTCGGGCGCTGCCAATGGGACGGAAGGTGCTCCTTTTCCCCGACTCATTCCCGATCCTACATTCGAGTTTTCTGCATTATGCTTGGCTCGAATATATTTCGAGGAAGAGATAACTGTATCCACAAAGTTGGAAGTATCGCGTACCACGCTCAAATTCGGGAAGGTTTCCAAGAGAACAGGCTCAGGATCCGCCTCCCGGAAGACGGATAGGTCAAACTCAT
>Ga0065705_10001819_pt1 | contig 44345 bp, 31 predicted proteins | sample SwibulcommuniRL2_FD_59092 | JGI IMG/M metagenome (GOLD analysis project Ga0065705, IMG submission 59092) | Bulk soil microbial communities from switchgrass field near Rose Lake, East Lansing, Michigan, USA - RL2 Bulk Soil v2 (version 2) | ecosystem: Environmental > Terrestrial > Soil >...
CATGCCAAGTACGATACTGCTACCAAATTTTTGGGATAACGTCCGCACCACTTCTTCAGCATTCGGAGTGCTATATGTAATCTCAATGCCGACAACACCCCCGGCGATCAGCGCTTCCACCATCTTGATTGTTAATTCAGGAGATGGGCCCCGGATCACAGCCAGCAGACCCAATTCTTTAACTTTTTCAAGGACTTCAACTTTGTTCATATGTTCTCCAAAAACATGCATTGCTTATCATTGCTAGGCAACCCGAAAAACTGGTTCTTCGTTTCTTAAGACTGCCAGACAATCTTTCATTGCCAGCCAGCCCATGTTACTTGTCGCGCCATCGGTTTGCGCACCCAGATGGGGAGTAGCGATCACCTGCGGCAAAGCCAACAGCGGATTTTTGGGATCGGGAGGTTCCGTCGTAAAGGCATCCAGCGCGACACCTTTGAGATGACCAGTTTGTAGTGCTCTCAAGAGAGCATCTTCGTCGATGACTTCTCCGCGCGATGTGTTAATAAGGAACGATCCTTTTTTCACCTTGTTCAAAAAGGCATCGTTCACCAGGCAGCGCGTCTCGGTCGAAAGTGGAAGATGCAAACTGATAAAATCTGATTGCTCAATGGCTGCATCCATCTTCACCAGTTCAACATGATTGTCCCTGGCAAACGCTGCATCCGCACATGGATCGAAAGCTAAGACTCTGCAGTCAAAGCCGGCTAGCCGGCGGGCAAGTTGTTTCCCAATTGCGCCAAGCCCCAGAATCCCAATTGTCTTTCCTTCCAGACTTAATCCTGCAGAGCGTGGCCATTTCCCCTGATGCACCGCTTCAACGGCTTCAGGGATTTGTCGCGCCAACGCCAGCATCAATCCAAGGGCCAATTCGGCAACTGAAACAGAATTTGCCCCGGGTGTATTGGTAATGACAATTCCTTTTTCCCGCGCAGCACGAAGATCCACGTTATCAACGCCAACCCCATAGCGTGCGATCACTTTGAGCCGATCGGCTGTTTTTATGGCATTCGCATCGATGCCGTCCAACCCGGCAATATATCCATCTATTCCTGGGAGTAACTTCGCAACATCGGCCGAGGTAAGCGGCTTGCCGGTTGGGTTGTATATGACCTCCCCTACCTGGGCTTCCAATTCCGTTTTGAGTCGAGAATCATTTTTCCCGTAACTGGTGGGAGTCACGAGCAAACGACATTCCTTAAGGTTCATAGATCCTCTGGATTACTCGCAGCGTGGGTTATCTACAATTTCAGGTCCGCTCGCGCCGTCCAAAACCAACTTTCGAAAGCCCTGACGTTCGATCGTGCCATAATCGTGGCCTGCATTCGCCGGATAGGCAAAGAAAGTGACCAGGTCTTCCTGCCTGGAAGTGCATACAGAACGATGCGCCCAGCGCGGCGGCACATAGAGGACTTTTCCAGGAGACAAAGATTCAACAGAAGTTTCTCCTTCCGGTGTTTCCATCACCATATATCCTTCCCCGTGCATGCAATAGTAGACTTCCGATGTTTCCAGGACAGAATGGAAATGACCTTTCGTCATGAAAAATTCCCTGCCCACTTTTCCCGGATGAACAATCGAGATACCCATTAGTATTTCGCCTTCCACTTCCGGTCGCTTGATTTCATAGACTTCATAGATCAATTGGTCTTCAGCAGAAAGCATTTTGTCATAAGTCTCTTGATCAGAAAATTGACCCCGCAGCGCAGAGAGGCGCCTTTCAATGTGATTGTCCACTCTCGAAGGAATGACATCGTGCATCGGGAGCGTAAACGTAAACGGCAAATCAGACATTTTATTCTCCAAAGTCGCTTTAATTTATTCCGGCCAGCCGACGGGCGATATTGCCGCCCAGCATTTGCTTTTGGGCAGCTTCCGGAATTTCTTTTTCATTTAATTGATTCTGAATCTCACCTGGCAGGCTTGCCAAACCCGCGCCACCTCCAATGAAGTGATACAGTTCAGCCTCGGCCATGTCGGTCGCGAGAGCAACAGAGTCTGAAAACCCGGCGCTGACCATTTGCTCGATCAGGGGCCAAAGGTTTGCCGATGGGTTGTATTTGGGTCTGTAAAATGTGTCATATTCAAGCAGGACCCCCAAGCGTGCCAGCTCTTTTTGAAGACTGATATCCGGTCTTTTATCCATATGACATAACACCAGCTGGTTTGGTGACAATCCCAAGTTCATGAAATAAATGCAAGCCTTTTCGGCCAGAGCGCCTTTTTCGGTATGGATCTCCATAAGGGCCTTTGATTTAAGTGCCGCATAGGCGGCACCTTCCATGGCAGGATGAGGGCAATCAGCCCACGTGGCTTCGAGGGCAATCTTGATAAATCCGGCCCTGACAGGTGCCGGTGTGTTCAGGGTCTCAGAAAGTCCCTGCTCCAGTTCGCAATATAAGAATTCGCAGATTTCATTCGCGTTGGCCTTCCAAAGCCAAAAATCCTGGTGATAGTATTTTTTGCGATGAAAACCTGTACACGCGATCAAATTGACTTTGGAAGCCTTCGAAAGCGACAATAGCCTGTTCCCATTCCGACCGCACCCTCCAGGTTGACAATCCAATAGTGTTTCACCACCTTTTTCTCGGTACTCGATCAACTCCTTAAGGATAGAGTCAAACTGGTTGAGAACAGGGCTACCAGGGTCCGCGCCCAGAACAGGTTCGATCCACATATGATTATGAGCGTCTGTAATACCCAGTTGGTCATAAGAGAGGTGACCTTGAACCGTCATTACTGGATATGGCACGGCGGGCTGATCAGAAAGTGTCATTGAATTTATGGTTCCAAAACGATTTTGAGAGATTTACGATCTTCCGCGGCTGCGAATGCCATGAGAGCATCCCTGAGTGGAAAACGCTTGCTGACCACATCGGATAGATCGACTAATCCTGAGTTTACAATTTGAACTGCCTGCCAGCAATCCGCGGTGCTGCAAGCTGTGGTGCCGGTGATCACCAGTTCTTTATAATGAACAAGATTGGAATCAAAGTTGATTATAGGGCGATCCTTCGGAAGCCCACCAAAAAAGTTGATCCGCCCGCCAATAGCTGCCAGGTCAAGAGCGCTTTCCTGGGCAGCATGGATGGGTGCTGCTACGATGATCACATCTGCGCCACGACCCTGACTTTCTTCAATTAGAACTGATCTTAGATTCTCCGTTGCAGGATTAACCACCTGGTCCGCGCCCATGCGGAGGGCTTGTGCAGCACGGTCTGCCATGGGCTCGCTGACAATGACGCGGGCTGCGCCGCGCGCTTTCGCGAGTTTGATGTGCATCACCCCGATGGGACCCGCGCCCATGATCAAGACAATCTCTCCGGGTTTCATATGGAGCGCGTTCTGCCCTCTCAGTACACACGCAAAAGGTTCCATTAAAGCAGCCACAGCCGGATCCACTGATCCGCTGACGGGTATTACATTGCCTTGTTGAACAGAGTTGGCGGGAATGCGGATGTACTCCGCAAAGCCGCCATCTGAGGTGACACCTATGGCGTCATAATTGGCGCACAGATTGTTATTACCGGTTACACACTGTGGACAATGTCCACAGCCAGTATTCGGTGCACAAAAAACTCGCTGTCCAACGGAATAATTCTGTGCTTCCTCATCCACCTCCGCGATCGTTCCGACAACTTCATGCCCGGGAATTCGAACAGTTCCGTCCGGATACATACGATGATTTCCATGAAGAATCCGTAAATCGGTTCCACAGATACTGGCGCTGATTACCTTGACCAATAACTCCCCATTGCCAATTTTTGGAACCGGTACATTTTCTACGCGTACGTCATTTGGAGCGTGATAGACCGCGGCTAACATATTTCCTCGCTTCTCATCAACTTCATTCACCCATAATTTCTTTTAAATAGACGGGGCGTTCTTCCAGGAAGGATTTTGTTCCAGCCAAAACACCGGCAACTGCCCAGCGACCCTCCATTCCTCCAGCGCGGGGAGTCATTTCATTTTGAATGCAGGAAACAAAATGTTCAAGTTCGTTGATGTAAGCCCACGCAAACCGTTCCGGCCAGGTCCGGAAGATCGGTGTGATCAATCCCTGATCGCGGTTGGTGCAGACCACAACAGATTGCCCCTGGAGTTGACCAATTTGCATAATCCCTTTGTCGCCGATAATCTCCACCCGGGCATCGTACCCATATCCACAGGGACAGACTCCCGAGATCATTCCCAACCCCCCACTCTCGAACTTCACATTGACGAGAACATTGTCGTAGAAATTAGGGGTATCGACATTATTGGCTGCACCCTTAAGATTCGCAACTTCTGTATAAACGCGTTCGTGGTTTGACATCATGAACCAGCGCGTGGTATCCCAGTCATGACTGTTGACCTCTGCTAGCATTCCGTTGGAGGTACGTAGATCGCGCGCCCAGGGTGGGGGCAATCCCGGGCCATGCGTATTGGATTTGATCATCATGGGTTGACCAATTTCACCGGCTTCGATGCGCTGCGCGGCTGCGACAAACTCTGGATCAAAACGCCGCATAAATCCTAACTGCAGAACGACCGCATTCCGTTCAGTGACCTGGATGATGGCATCACATTCCTGTAGATTAAGCGCCATCGGCTTTTCGAGGAAAACGTGCTTTTTGTTTTCAGCAGCCAAGGCTGTCAGGGGTAAATGTGTAGGAGTCGGCGTGGTGATCACCACAGCGTCAAAATCAATGCTCTCCAGCGCTGCTTCCAGCGTATCAAACTGTTGGTCGATCCCAAATTCAGTTGCGGTTTCAGCGCGCGCTTGTGCCATTGGGTCAACAAGCGCAACAATTTTTCCACTGGGGACATGTCGGGTAAGCGCCCGGGAGTGATTTTTTCCTACTCGTCCAGCACCTATCATGCAAATTCGAACCGGCTTTTTCATTAATTCTCCTCAACAATAGGGTAATTTTTATTTTCTTAGCGAGATCAATTTGCAAAAAATTGATTTAATGTTTGTTGCAAAGTGATATATTTTTCTATAAGAGGCAGATAAATTTCATGGTTTGTCTGGGAGGGAAAAGAAGGTTTTCCATTCAAGATGGTCGTTTGCTCGGCGTGTTCAGCCAGATCACGAATCAACCCGGCTGCCTTTCCAGCAATCATGGCGGCTCCCCAGGTTCCAAACTCATTCCCTTTTAGTTTTTGAAAGGGGACATTGAGAATGTCTGCCTTGATCTGATTCCAAACTTCGCTACGCGCCCCACCACCCACGACACGAGATTCCACTAGTTGAAGCTCAGGGAGTAGTTCCTTGAGAATTTTTAGGTAATAGGCATATTCATACGCGACCCCTTCCAAAATAGCCCGTGCGAAGTGGGCCTGCGTATGAGACCAGGACACGCCAACCCAGGCTCCTCGCATTTGAGGGCTGGATGGGCAGATGCGCCCGCCAAGATGAGGCGAAAAGAACAACCCGTCTGAGCCTGGCACAACAGTTTCCACCAAGGAGATCATGGGTGGATATAAGTCCTCAGAAGAAGGAAGAGCCTTTCCCTGAGTCGCACTAAAAAACTGATCACGGAACCAACGCAACGCGAGTCCTCCGCCACCAATATAGGCAAGCGGATGCCATAATCCGGCGATGACAGAGTGCATGGTTAACAAAGCGCGATTTTTGGTATCTGCTACAAATTGATCGGTGCACCCTGCAAGAACAGAAGCCGTCCCAGCCACATCTAAGAGCATTCCGGGGCGCACGATCCCTGCACCCAGCGCATTTGCAGCGGTATCGCCGGCACCTGCTGCGATGAGAGTTCCAGGCCCCAACCCAAACTCAAGCGCAGCACGCTCTGATACTTCCCCAATGACATCGCAGGGATCGACAATCCTGGGGAGTTTATCCATATTGAATCCAAAACGTTCACAAAGTTCATTGGACCAAATTCCCACCTGGGTATCAGAAAATCCTGAAAAATGGATGAATGTCCGATCGATAAATGCCTGATCCGCTTTTAGGCCCGCGAGTTTGCCTGCCACGTACGTACTGGGCATCACAAATTTTGCGGTCCGCTTGTAAATGTCAGCTTCTTCATTCTTCCACCAGAGCATTTTCGGGCCATGATCACAAGTAGGAGGGCAGCCAGTAAGTTGAGTAACACGATCACCAGCTTCTTTATCCATCCATTCAATATAGGGTTGGCAGCGCATATCAAGCCAGGAATCAAATCGAGTGACGGGCTTAAAATCTTCATCGATCAGTCCAACCCCTGCCATTTGCGAATCAAAAGCAATCGCTGCGATGGCGCTCGCTTCAATGCCGCTGGATTCAATACACTTCCGCACCGTCTCAGCGGCTGAGGCATAGAAATCCTCATTTTCCTGTTCGACGATGCCCGGTTTTGGGTAATAGAGCGGAACTTCAACCGAAGCCTCTGAAATGAGTTTTCCATCCATCTGATAGAGTGCAGCCTTAGTACCGCTTGTTCCGAGGTCAACACCAATCAGGTATCTATTTTGCATTGTTATCTCCAGTAGGCGCCATATCAAAAACAGGATACCGTTCGAACCTTGATGATTTAAATCATTGTTCCTTGAGAGAGTTTTTAGCGTTCAAAAGTTTAGTTAAGACTCCGCGCTTTTCGTGCTGGATTCTCGCGATCTCACTAGCTCTACGTCAAAGCGTGACCGGTCACCACGATGCAGTGCGTGATAATACTCAATTGGCTGGTCGCTCTCTGAAAAACTAATACTATCGAGCATTAACAGAGGCGCTCCCCTTTCAATGCCAAGAAGTTCAGCTTCCGTCTCGTTTGCGAGCACAGCTTCGATATAACGTCGGCCTTTTGCAATAAATATCCCACATTCTTTTTCTAAATATTCATATAAAGATAGATCGGTTAAATCAACCTGAGCCAGACCGGGACAAATCTCAAATGGAATATACGTGGTAACCAATTGGATGGGTTCTTCATTAATAAATCTCAATCGAAGGATATCGATTACCTGGTCGCCTGGTTTGATACCGAGAAAATTTGCCACCTTTTCATTTGCAGGTCCAACATCCTGATGCAGAACCTTTGTACCGGGTTTTAGACCGCGTTCCACCATATCCTGGTAAAAACCGGTTAGCTTTTGTACAAGCCCTTCGCTGATTTTTGGCAACGCAATAAAAGTTCCCCTGCCTTTGCGGCGATTGATGACTCCTTCAAGTTCCAGTTCAAGCAGAGCCTGGCGAACAACAGTCCGACTAACCCCATAGAGTTCACAAAGATCCTGCTCGCCTGGAATCTGATCACCAGGTGCCCACGTTCCCAATTGCACTTTTTCTTTTAAGATATCCATTAATTGAATGTAATAAGGGATATGGCTGTCAAAATTGATTTTCTCGTTCATAAATCACGCTCCCTGAAACCAAAAAGGTCTGTTGTAATCCTGTCATTACATCTAATTATAAGGAAAACCATGGGCTCTGTCAATAGAGTAATCTGCACAACCAGAACTTATCGTAGAAAACCAGTGCTGCTTTGACCTTACATGGATACTCGTGATGCAAAGTCATTCTGACATACAAGCCAAAAACATTACTAACTTGGTTTATCCCAGATATGTCCAATGTCATTGAAAAGCAGTATGCAAATAACTCGTATTGACTGCTTTACATGTGCTAGACTTTTTAGTAGATCCTTGGTATCTCAATATCAGCTATTTTCGGCCACATGAAAATATCTCTTGCAATTTGAGAATGATATCGTTATAATAATGTTATCCTGTAATTACATGTTGCTTGTTAAGTATTTATGTGAGCGGATTTTGTATTAAAGGCAATGAATTAATCCAAAAAAGTCAAAACATAAAAGATTCATCAATCAAAACAAAAATCAGGAGGCACAAAATGAAGGTCGGAATTGATAGCTATTGTTACCATCGCTTCTTTGGTGAAGTGTATCCAGATCAGAAAAAGCCTGCTAAAACAATGACAATGCAGGACTTTCTAAAACGTGCCAAAGAACTAAAGGTGGACGGGGTTTCTCTGGAATCCTGCTTCTTCCCCTCCAATGCTGACCAGGCATGGTTCAAGGATCTCAAAGCTCAATTGGACGAATACAAGTTCGATAGAGTTTACGCCTGGGGACATCCAGACGGTCTTGAACGAGGCCAGAACTGGACAGCGTATGAAGAGATGGTAGCCGGTATTCCTAACGCGAAAGCGATCGGCGCGGATGTGATGCGGGTTGTTGGGAGTAGTTTGATGTTCCGACATGAACCACATGGCCCTCAGATTAAAGCCCTTGTAAAAATGTTCAAAAAAGCAGTGAAAGTTGCCAAAGATCAGGGTGTGAAGCTGGCTGTAGAGAATCACATTGATTTCACATCCGATGAGATTCTTCAACTGCTCACTGAAGTCAACTCTGAATATTTCGGCTTGAATTTTGATACTGGAAATTTCCTGCGCCTGCTGGATGATCCCATAAAAGGAATGGAAAAACTTGCTCCGTATGTGCTGGCAACTCATGTTAAAGACCTGATGCCAGATAAGAGCGCTCGACCTACGGATTGGCATTTCTTTGCCGGGGTTCCTGTTGGAAAAGGTTTGATTGATAACCAGGCTCTGGCGCAATTGCTTCAGAAAGCCAACTTCCAGGGCTTCCTGGCCGTAGAGATCGACCACCCACACGCGGATTGGACCGAGCGTGAAGATGAAGCCGTGGCATTCAGCATTAAAGCCTTAAAGAAAATTGCCTTATCGTTGAATTAACTTCATCTTAGGAAAAAGGAGAGGATCCCTTGAAAAAAGTTAACGTGGCAATTATCGGGACCAAATTCATGGGCAAAGCGCACAGCAATGCCTGGACTTCGGCTCCGAAATTCTTTAGTCTGGGTCTGACCCCGGTTCTAAAAGTGGCTTGTGGCCAGGATAAAAAAGGCACCAAGGAATTTGCAAAAAATTGGGGTTGGGAAGAAACCACTACAAATTGGAAAAAAGTGATTGAACGGTCCGACATCGATATCATCGATATCTGCACCCCAACCTATCTCCATAAAGATATCGTGCTTGCCGCGGCCAAAAACGGGAAACAGATCTTTTGTGAAAAGCCGGTAGCCTTGAATTTTGCAGAAGCCAGGGAAATGTACGAAGCTGCTGAAAAGGCTGGTGTTCTGCATTATCTCAATCACAATTATCGTCGGACTCCCGCGATCACATTCGCTAAACAATTGATCGAACAAGGAAAGCTCGGAACAATCTTCCATTGGCGCGGCGCCTACCTTCAGGATTGGATCACGGATCCGAACTTCCCCCTGACCTGGCACTTACAAAAGAAATATTCAGGGGCAGGTCCACACTATGATCTGAATTCTCACAGCGTCGATCTTGCGCGCTACCTGATCGGCGAAGTGGAAGCAGTCTCAGCGATTCTGAAAACCTTTGTCACCGAACGACCATTGCCCGGGAAAGATGCTGGGACCTTTAAATCAGGCTCTGCCGCTTCAGAAATGGGTGAGGTCACGGTTGACGATGCAGCTTTCATGGTTGCCGAATTTGAAAACGGCGCTTTGGGCTCCTTCGAGGCAAGCCGATTCGCCAGCGGCCGTAAAAACTACAACTACTTCGAAATCTACGGGAGCAAAGGCAGTTTGACGTTCAATCTTGAGCGCATGAATGAGCTTGAGTTCTTAAATCTGGAGGATCCGGCCGATGAACAGGGCTTCAGAACGATCCTCGTAACAAACTCTACCCATCCCTATATTGGAGCCTGGTGGCCACCTGGACATATCATCGGGTATGAGCACGAATTTACGCATGCCGTTGCAGACTTCCTAACCGCGCTGCAAAAGGGCACGGCCCTCACGCCTAATCTGTATGATGGTATGAAGGATATGCAGGTTCTGGAAGCGGCAATCCTCTCGTCAACAACCGGCCGAAAGGTATCTGTTACCGAGGTCAAGTAGTTTTTGAACGAACCCGTTACGAAAGTAATTTGAAGAGGGACAGGAGTCTTTGAGGCTCATGTCCCTTTCCTGACTGAATTCAACATAAATCTTTCTGTTAGATGCAGGAGCCAACCATGAAAGCTAAACTCGTACCCATTTACTTTAAGACTGCTGATGCTCCAGATTTTTCAACACAATTGCGAAATCTCCACGAACTGCTTGCGGATGAAGCTGAAATATTGGAACCAGTCTTGCTAGGAGCAGAGCTGCCCGAAACAGACGGTGTAATCTTTCCAGAAATGTTGGGTCAGGCCTACCGGGAAGCGGAAAAGCTTAAGAATCTTCCGCAACCGCTCTTGATCGTCACCTCTGAATTCGGGACTGTCTCCATGTGGGATTGGGAGATTAACAGCTATCTGACAACCAAGGGAATTAAAGTAATTGGTCCAACGAGTCTTGAAAAAACCAAGCAAGTCTGCCGAGCGTTCGCGCTAAAACGACAATTGAAAAAATCCAAATTGCTGGTATTTCAGGATAATCCAGCCAGCGGCGGAGGAAACCAGGACGAGATCTTCAAACGGTTCTACTGGTGGGAACCGGAATGCATTACTGCCATAGAGAAAAAATATGGCGTCAGCGTTGTCAAAAAAAGTTTTAAGAAATTAGCAGAGGACGCGCGCGCCATTCCTGATGAATCCGCTCAGCAAGTCTGGGAACAGCGGAAAACCAAAACTCCCGTAGGTAACATTACCAATCGCGCGATCCTGAGCGCAGTAAAAACCTATATGGCCGTAAAAGAAGAACTGGATCAGGACCCAGATATTATCGCGGTCGGCATCAATTGTTTAAACGAATCCATGTTTTCGGAAACCACCCCTTGTCTGGCCTGGAATTTGCTCTATGAAGATCAGCGGATGGTTTGGGGTTGTGAGGCTGACCTGGTTTCAATGATTACCAAGGTTCTGGTCGGCAAGACACTCGAGGTTCCCTTCATGATGACGAACCTTTACCCGTTCCAAATGGGCGACGCAGCATTAAAACATGAGCATATTCCAAATTTCCCAGAGGTAGAGGGTGCACCGGAAGATTATATCCTGGCAGCCCATTGTGGTTATTTAGGCGTTGTCCCACAATCCTTTTCAACAGAGTGGAAATTGAAAGAGAAAGTGCTGGCGATTGTGGATGACAATGCAACCGCGATTGACGCGCGCCTCCCGGAGGGAGATATCACATTGGTCAAACTGATGCCACCCTTTGATCGCTGGTCCGTTGTAGAAGCTGACCTGCCCAAGTATGCCCAGTTTGCAAACTCACATTGTCTAAATGGCGCTGTGATTCGGGTACCCAATGGCAAACGCCTGGTAGATGATTTGGTTTCGCATCATTACATCATTACTACTGGCCATAACCTGAACGGATTGGAAATGGTCTCTAAAGTATTTGATCTGGAATGCATTACGACATAAGACTTGATGAACTAGAAAATTAGAAAGACTTCCACTTAGGCTATTTGTCTACATTTCTAAGACTCGCATCTAACCGAAAAAGTCATAAGTGATTACATTTCTTACAAAACTATTGACAATTAAAAACAAATGCTTATAATGATGTAATCATGTAATTACTGGCTTGCTTCTCCTGATGTACTTATTTGAAGACAAAATTTCATTAGCAATCGCGGATCCACATTCTTGGTAGGCTGGTGTTCCTTTTCAAGTCAATGCTGCCTATCTCGTAGCCAAAGAAAAGAGACCATAACCAGTAATGGGAACCGTACGCGAACTATCGTATAAGAAATTAAAGCTAAATCCCTCACTGGATAAACCAAGTTGGCTTATCCAAGCTGAATCTTTACCTAATAGAAACTTTATCACCAGCGCCGAAAAAAAATTGATTGATCTGATCCGTATCTATGGGGAATTTACAAAGGCGGATTTTGTCACATACACCGATTATTCCCGAACCAAAATCACCAGTTGCATTGACTCCCTCCTGAACAAGAAAATCATCGTCGCGAATAAAGCCACTGAATACTCGGGCGGTCGACGCTCAAAGACATTTGGTCTAAATGGAAAACTTGGCTTATTGGCAGGTGTTGATATTGGAGCAACCAGTATCGATCTGGGGATTGCTGATTTTTCTGGCAAGCTTCTTGCGCGTTATGCGGAACCTGCCTCCATTAAAGATGGGCCAATAAAAATCCTGGGCCGAGTATGTTTACTGCTTGAAAAAATGCTCAAGGAAAATAGCTGGGAGCCGGAGCAAATGAACGGTATGGGGGTCGGTGTTCCGGGGCCAGTGGATTTTTCTGCAGGAATTGTTGTATCGCCACCCATTATGCCAGGGTGGGATCGCTATCCAATTATCCAGACAATGCAACAGTGGTTTCCATCTGCCAATGTGGTTGTTGACAACGATGTCAATGTGATGGCGCTAGGCGAAATTAATCAGGGTGCAGGTAAGCGGGTCAACAACCTGATCTTTGTAAAGATTGGAACCGGAATCGGCGCAGGGATCATATGTGACGGAAAGATCTACCGCGGAGCAAGCGGATGTGCAGGCGATATCGGGCATATNGGCGTAAATAAATCGGGTCCGCTGTGTCATTGCGGGAATCAGGGTTGNNTGGAAACNGTTGCCGCNGGTCCGGCAATTGCTGAACGATCATTAATATCAGCNCAAGCCGGCAAGAGCCCTATTTTATTGAAATATTATGAANGAAATGGAAACGTTCTTCGNGCTGAAGACGTGAGCAATGCCGCAAGAGAGGGTGACACGCTTGCGATCGAAGTGATCCGTGAGAGTGGGCAATTTGTTGGTGATGTACTTGCCAGTTTAGTGAATTTTTATAACCCCGAGATGATCGTCATTGGGGGAGGAGTNAGTAATCTTGGGAACCTGTTGCTTTCTTNCATCCGGCAAACAGTCTTACATCGTTCTTTACCTCTGGCAACTCGCAATCTTGAAATTGTTTTTTCGGAGATTGGACCAGACGCAGGCGTGATCGGGGCCATTAATCTTGCCATGGACTATATGTTCAGCCTGCCGGCCATGACTGCGGATCCAAGCAGAGGATGAGGAGCATCTGATGAAATTCGGAGTCAATACATTTGTTTGGGTTTCACCCTGCACAACGGAAGCTATAAAGGATTTAGCTCCAAATGTGAAATCAATGGGGTTTGATATTCTTGAGATTGCGGTTGAAAATCCTGATTTGATTGAGATCCAGGTTGTGAAGGAAATTCTGCGGGAAAACCAACTACAAGCTATTGTTTGCGGGGCCTTTGGTCCGAATCGAAATATTTGTAGCTCTGATCCGGATCTCCGTGAAAACGCTCGGACGTATCTTCTCTGGCTGATCGAGGCCGCGCATCAACTTGGCTCTGAGACGATTTGTGGTCCCATGTATTCCTCGGTCGGCAAAGATCACATTGATGATCCCGCTGAACGTCAGGAAGAATGGCAAAGAGCAGTATCGGGAATCAAGGAAATAGCTGAGGTGGCGCAGCAGAAAGGCATCAAACTCGCGCTGGAACCCCTCAACCGTTTTGAAACTGACATGATCAATGTAGTCTCTCAAGGATTGAAGTTTATTGATGAAACCGGGATGGAAAATGTTGGCTTTCACCTGGACACATTTCATATGCACCTTGAGGAAAAAGACAGCGCAGATGCGATTCGAAAAGCAGGCAAAAAAGTCTTTCACTTCCATGCCTGTGAAAATGACCGAGGCATCCCTGGAACGGGGCAAGTTCACTGGGGGGTGATTGCCCAGGCATTGAAAGATATAAATTATCAAGGTCCGGTCGTCATTGAGTCTTTCACAAATCAGGTGAAGGAAATTGCCCGAGCAGTATGTATCTGGCGGGAGATTGCACCCAGCCAGGATGCAATTGCAGCCCAGGGATTGAATTTCTTGAAAGCTCTACTGGCGTGATAGGCATCTTGAAATCAAGAGGTCGTTATGAATGAAGATCAAAACATGATCGTTCAGAAAAAAAACACTGAGCTAGAACCCTTGCTGGAAGTCCGAAATATTACCAAACGGTTTCCTGGCGTAGTTGCATTGAATGACGTTTCCCTTAAGTTTATGCCGGGTGAAGTACATGCGGTTGTCGGGGAAAATGGTGCAGGCAAGTCCACTTTGATGAAGATCATAGCGGGCGCATATATTCCGGATTCTGGAACCATTTATCTAAGTGGTGAAAACGTATCCTTCTCTCACCCACAAGAAGCACAACTGCAAGGGATCAGCATCATCTACCAGGAATTCAACCTTCTTCCTGAACGAACGGTGGCGCACAATATTTTCCTGGGCAGGGAACCCTCGAAATTTGGATCCCTCGATATCCGACAAATGAATCGTCAAGCCAAAGAGGTCTTGAAAGAGATTGGCGTGGAGGAAATGATTTCTCCCACGGCTCTCGCCAGCAGTCTCTCGGTTGCAGAGCAGCAGCTTGTTGAAATTGCGAAAGCAATTTCTTTCAAAGCAAAAGTACTGATCATGGATGAACCTACTGCCGCTCTTACTTATACCGAGGTCAAGCTTCTGGCTGATTTGATCGGGAAACTTAAGGATAGGGGAATGTCCATCATCTTCATTTCCCACCGTTTGGTCGAAGTATTCGATATCGCTGAAAAGATCACCGTGCTTAAAGATGGACAATTGGTCAATACAGTGAATAAAAAAGATGTTAAACCAGCAGACGTGGTATTTATGATGGTTGGCCGCACTCTGGATCATTACTACCCACCTCTTGGTAAGGCCGAAGACTTTGGTGAAGTGGTATTGAAGATCAAGGATGCTTCAAACGAGATCATAAAAGACATCAATTTTGAGCTTCGCAAAGGTGAGATCCTGGGGATCGCAGGGTTGCAAGGATCGGGGCGTACAGAACTAGCGCAAGCATTATTTGGGGTAATGCCTTTCAAATCAGGTACCATGGAACTGCATGGCAAGGCGATCGCAATCAAAAGTCCGACCAAGGCGATTAAAAACAAAATGGGGTTTGTCACCGAGGATCGAAAATCAGAAGGGATTACTCCCCGGCAACCGATCCGGGACAACATGCTCTTGACGGTTCGGGCTATTCAATCTCTATTTGGCCCCATCCTCAAGGACGGCATCCGAAAGTCCCCTAAACTGGTTCCAATGCTTGGCAAACAGGTCGATATCCGAACCGATTCATTTGATCGCGAAGCTCAATACCTGAGTGGCGGTAATCAGCAGAAAGTTGTGCTAGCCAAATGGCTGGCTTCGGACGCAGATGTATTCATCTTTGATGAACCCACGCGGGGGATCGACGTGGAATCAAAAGCCAGCATCCATGACATGATCCGGGAGCTGACCAAACGTGGTGTGGCTGTTCTCATGGTCTCGTCCGAATTGCCGGAAATCATCGGGATGAGTGACCGCATTCTCGTGATGTCAGATCGGAAACTCGCTGGTGAACTCGCCGCAAAATCAAGTGAACAAGAGATCATGCTGATGGCTACCGGTCACTCGAACACGAATATCAAGAACACCGCCTTGGCAGGAAAGGAATAATATGACGACTGCTACTGTTTCAGGGAATGAATTCCGAAAAACCCTGCGTTCCATTCATATACCACCGGTCTATTTCTTCCTCATTCTTGTCTTTATTGCAGGTGGATTACTGGATCAGTTTTTTGCGGATGGGCAGATATTTAAGAATCAGGCCATTATGCTGAACATTGCTGTACGGTCTGTGGCATTAGGGATTGTGGCTGTAGGACAGAGTTTGGTGATCATTGGCGCGGGTATTGACCTTTCGGTTGCCTACACCATTAGCATTACTGCTGTCATGTCTTCCTATATTATGCAGGGAAAAACAGAGAATGTGCCTCTAGCGATCCTGGGAGTCTTTGCAATCGGCGCGCTCATTGGTTTGGTAAACGGACTCACCGTCACAAAATTGCATGTCAATCCCTTTATTGCCACACTCGGAACGAGTCTGATCATCAAAGGGATCATCAACGCCACCTTCTCTAACTACACTGGCAGTGTTCCAGAGAGTTTTCAATACTTTGGATACGGTACGATTGGTCCGGTTCCGGTATCCATCATTATCCTCTTATTAGTTGTCTTGGGGGGCTGGTTCTTGCTCGCCAGGACAAAATTCGGATCCCACCTGTATGGGGTTGGAGGGAATGCCGAGGTGGCGCGCCTTTCCGGTGTGCGCACCGATCGGGTTTTGATCGGGGCTTATGTCATCTGTAGTATGACTGCAGTTTTGGCGGGGTTGTTTTTGGTCAGCCAGATGCAATCCGGCGCTCCCTGGGTGGGTCCAAATGGTGTCTATGATCTGAACTCAATCGCGACGACTGTGATTGGTGGCACAGCCCTCTCAGGTGGAAAAGGCGGCGTGTGGGGTACGCTTGGCGGGGTTTTGATCTTCGGTGTTCTTGAAACGGTTTTCAACCAACTGGGCGTCAACCCATATCTCAAAACGGTCCTGCAAGGCGCGATCATCGTTTTAGCCGTAGCCAGTTACACGATACGCTCGAAAAAAGAAGCGGCTTAAGGAGAGGATCGAATGACGACATCTGCCATTACTTCACCGGGAGGGTTTTCCCAAATCCTCCGCTCAACTTGGGGATGGATCAAAAAGATCCCACCGGTCTATCCAATCTTCTTTATCATTTTCATCGTCCTGGGGCTTCTCAACCCTAATAAATACCAGACCATGAATGGGGCTATGACTTTTCTCCGTACCGCTTCACCATTGGCGGTGCTGGCTATCGGAGAAATGTTCGTACTGGCTCTGGGTGGCTTCGACCTTTCAGTCGGAGCGATCGTCACTTTTGTTGTTCTGGTAAGCTCAAAACTGCTGGCGAATGATCCTGCCAATGCCTATCCCGCCATATTGATCATGCTGGGATTTGGTATCCTGATCGGATTGGTGAATGGCCTGGTTGTCAGTTATTTGAAAGTGCCATCTTTTATTGCGACATTGGGCATGATGCTTCTAGTGCGCGGCGGCGCTCTTTACTGGGTAGGTGGCGCACCACAAGGCTACCTAACCGACAACTGGCGGGCTTTTGGCCGAAATTACATTGAAAATGTTCCTCTGTTTGGCAGAATTCCATATGCCCTGATTATATTGATCGTGATTGGGATCCTGTCTTATTTTATTTTCCACAGGGCCCATTTCGGGAAACAAATCCTGGCGATCGGCGATAATGTGCGCGCCAGTCAGCTCTCAGGCGTCAGAATCAGGCTGGTACGCGTGATTACCTTTATCATTTGTTCGGTCTTTGCGATTATTGGCGGTGTAATGATAGGTGGATACGGTGGAGTTAACGTTACGATTGGTGAAGGGCTGGAAATGCAGGCGATTGCTGCATGTGTAGTTGGCGGAGTACTGTTGGGTGGAAGCAAGGGGTCAGTGCCAAATGCAATATTTGGAGCATTTACCTTACAGGCTATTGTTAATCTACTGAACTTACTGGGTTTGCCCAAGCCCTACACGGACGCAGTTCAAGGGTTAATCATTATTGCTGCGGTGGCGTATGCAGCCCTTAGTACGCGCAAGAAGCTTTAAACATTCAATTTATTATGTACTCGCTGGAATGGTTATCCCAAATTATGTGCCAGACGAGCATATTGATAAAGGAGGTGGCGCATCCCATAAATAGCGCAAGAATACGGTTACGTATCAGTACGTAAATCCATCGTTGAATACACTTTGTAAGGAGAAGAACAAATGAAAAAAAGCATAATGTTAGTTGTTGTTTTCGTCCTGCTGCTCACTGCATGCCAGGCAGCCGCGCCCGCGGCGACTGAAGCTCCAGCCGCGGCCGCGGCGAACCCCGGGCTGCAGATGGACACAGCTAAAGTAGCGGCACAGTTTTTCACTGATGCGGACTTTAACAAATCTATGGAATTGATGAAGGCGAAAGCCCTCAATCCAAATGACCCCATCTATTTGCAGTATCTGGTTGATAACGCAACGGATATTTCAAAGTTCCCGCAGTACGCCGAATTCGCAAAGAAACAGGCCCCCTACAATATCTGCTTCTCCAACGCAGGCGTCAATAATCCGTGGCGCGTGGTTGGCTATGTTGATATGCGCGAACAAGTTGAAGAACTCCGCGCGCAAGGCTTGGTCAAGAACTTTTATCATTTGGATGCGCAAGGCAACGATGCAAAGCAAATCGCCGATATCCAGGATGTCATCAATACCCCGGGAAAATGCGATATTTTGATCGTCGCTTCAAACACCAGTGATGCTCTGACCCCCATTGTCGAGAAGGCCTGCGCGGTCATGCCTGTGGTCCAATTCGACCGCTATGCCCAAACGGATTGCCCGGTCGTTTCCGAACGACCGATCGGTGGTTACGCTTTCGGCATCTCTGGTGCCCAGTTTGTTGTGGACAACCTGCCCAAGGGCGGCAATGTGCTTGCCTTCCGTATCCTCCCGGGTGTGGACGTCCTCGAGCAGCGTTGGGGTGCAGCTCGCAAGATCTTCGAACAGCATCCGAACCTGAACGTCATCGGTGTGGAATTCGTTGGATATGACAGCTTCAAAGCCAACACCGTGGTGAGTGACTACCTCGCGAAATACGGCACCATTGATGCAGTTTGGATGGATGCTGGCGGAACCGCCGTAACCATTCTGGAAGCCTTCAAGGATGCCGGAGCCCCTTATCCGAAAGTCATGGTTGGTGAGGATCAGGAAGATTACCTGCAATATTGGAAGGCCAATAACCTGACTGCCATCGCACCCACCTTCCCGACCTACCAGTGGCGGACTGCCGTCCTGGCTGCTGTCAAGTTCCTGAAAGGCGAGACTGTCCAGCACAACTGGGTTCTGCCCCAGCCGGAAGTCACCAACGCCAACCTCGACAAATATATCAATAAGGATATGCCCCCGCTTCACTACACTTTGTGTGGATGCGAGGATATGAAGAGTTACCCGGATGCCTGGAAGAACGTTGACATCAACAAATACAAAGATGTGATGCCCTAAGCATTGACGGAGTAATAATCGATGAGCCCGCTCGATCATCGGGCGGGCTCATTTGCTAATTACAGAATTTCCGAGAAAGGAGTTCAAGCATTATGATCGAAATCGGTTTTCACACAGATGCATTTAATAGCAGCTACTGGAATTTCGAGCAGTGCTTACAATGGGCGCAGAAAAACGATGTCCATTGGATCGAGTGCGGGATGATTGATGGGGTAAGCTGGATCCACGGTCTTGGCTACCAGCCGCATGTTGCCATGTGGGAAGATCCTATGCTGTGGCGCGAAAAAATAGCCGGGTATGGGGTGCGCTTTTCTCAGATCGATGCCGCATTCCCTTTGTCGTTGCCTGAGGGCGCCACGCTGGGCGTGGAATATGCCTTGCGGACGATCCGCTGGGCATACATCGTGGGCTGTGACCACATCGATACGACCGATGATCGGTTTGCCCCAAAAGGTCTTACGGACGATGTGGCCCTCGACATGATGAAACGCGCTTATGCACAAATCCTTGAGGTTGCTGAGCGCTACAAAATGATCATTGATATCGAACCTCATGGCTACTACACAACCAAGCCTGAATTCATGGAAAAGATGCTCGCATTTGTCGACAGCCCTTATCTTCGCATGAACATGGATACGGGGAACACCTTCATTGCAGGACAGGATCCGGTCGCGTTTCTACAGAGGTTTAAGAATAAAGTCAGCCATGTTCATATTAAGGATGTCAGTGAAACGCTGGCAGCCTCATTACGTGGTGAATTGACTGGGATCGCGGTGAGTCAATGTGCGATCGGAGATGGCGCAAACAAGGATAATATCAAGAAGTGTTTCGATGTCCTTGTGGATATTGGTTATGACGGCGTCGTGAGTCTGGAATGTGAAGGTCAGGGCGGACCGATGATCGAAAAGAGTCTGATCTTTGTGCGCGAATTAGTGGAAGAGGCTAATCAGCGCATGGCGCAAAAAGCGATGTCTGTGACATGATGTCGCAGACATCATGAGAACATTGGAGGCATCGATGGGAAAAGTATTCTTGGGCGTGAATATGGAGTTTGTCAGACACCATGACAAACCTTTTGATTGGGGCGTAGCCAAAGCGGCTGAGATTGGCTATCAATACGTTGAACCTATGGTTCACTGGGGACGGGAGCTATTGAGCGAAGCCAGATATTTCCATAGCGTGTCTATGTACGATGATCCGCGCTGGGCACGTGACCTGTGTGATAAGCACAACATCAAAATGTCCGGGCTTTCGGCGCACACTCCGTTATGCAAACCGGAGATCAGCGTGGAATATCTAAAACAGGCTATCCGTTGGGCTTCGGACGCCGGCGCGCCGGTCGTGAACACGGATGAGGGTCCAAAACCGGAGTGGACAACTCAGGAGATGGACTTTCAGCTGATGACCTATACGCTCAAAGAGGCGTCAATGGTTGCTGAGCGGTATGGCATCCAGATCGGGCTGGAACCACATCAGCAATACAGCAGATCACAGGATGGACTCGATTGTATCTATGAGCTCGTGAAATCTCCCGCTATAGGCATCAACTACGACACGGGCAATAGTTATCTGGCGGGTACTACAGATACCTACGAATGGCTGATCCATGTGAAAGATCGCCTGGTTCATCTGCATGCGAAAGATATCAGTTTTTCGCAGAGTGATGCAGAAAAGGGCAAGGTGACAGGCACTCCAGTCGGTTGCGCCTGCGGCGATGGCGTTGTGGATTGGCAAAGAGTCATCGACATCGTCAAAACCTGCCCGGTCGACATTGTTTTCAGTGTTGAATGCGGCACTGTTCCGGACGCAATTCGCAGTTTCGAACACTTAAGCAAGTTAATCTGAGATCAGTCATGGGAATGGCGACAAAGGCGTCATTCCCATCCTGGGGCGGAACTCGAGCGTCGGTGATGAGGAACTACGATGAAATCACGGCGCGCAAAAAAGTAGACAGCCCTCGAAAAGTCTTTTCCGGGCTAGTTGTGTATTCTCTCCTACAGGCAAAGCCAATTTATTCGTAAACCAAGATCCATTTTGGGTATTTGGTAACCAGAGAGCATATTTACAGCCTAAAGCTAATAGGTAACGGGGTAAGCCCTTTTTCGAAATGGTGGGTTATTACTGATAAGATTAGGTGAGCCCGAGTCTACTCTGATTAAGAATTGGGATGATGGCATCGTGAGGCAATCAGACTCTGTCCTTGAAGCGTTAACATTTTTGGATAATATTCCATTATTTTCCCATTTGGATAAAAAATCCATGGAGGTTTTGGCGCGTGGCAGCCGGTTTCAGCACATTAAGAATGGTGAGATTCTATTCTTTCAAGCAGATCCATCTGAGTTTGCGTATATCGTGCGTTCCGGAGAGATCTCCATCGTGTTGAGCAGTCCAGATGGCCGGGATATGATGATCAACAATATGCGCCGCGGAGATATTTTTGGCGAATTGGGCATTCTGACAGCTCGGCCCCGTTCTACAAGCGCGATCGCACATGCAGATACCGATATTATGGTCATACCGGGTGAGGTGTTCCTGCGCATTGTGGATGCGGAGCCATCCCTTGCGCGCCGCATTCTAAAAATTACGGCGGAACGCTTGCAAAGAAGTGGTGAACGTGAAGGAGCTTTGGCATTTTTGGATGCTCAGGCCCGTCTGGCCAGGTACCTTCTGGAATTGGAAGAAAAGGAACAGGATAAGGGATATGTCACCATATCGCAGGAGGAACTGGCACACCAGACAGGCTTGATCCGTCAGACCGTTGCCAAGGCACTTGGAAAGTGGCGCCGTGCAGGCTGGCTGATCACCGGACGCGGGCATATTCTCATTTTGAACCGCAAGGCTCTTGAGGACCTGGAAAGCAAATTATTGGTTTGACCTTATGTCGCCGAAGCGACAGACAGGAAGCAATATAAGTTGTATATTTAGATCAATAATATCCAAGAGCAAATCAAAAGGAGATAAAAATGAAATTCACTCAGAAGCAGGCTTCCACTAGATTATTCAAGAAATTGTCCGCGCTGCGGGCGACGCTCTCCAATGAAGAACGAGCCATTTTGGACAAATTAGTCGGCGTCGATGAGGTTCAAGCCCACAAGATCAACACGAAGATCAATAGCAAAGCCGCTGGCAAAATCAACTCCAAGGCTAACGAAGTTCAGGCTCATAAGATCAATACCAAGATCAATACTAAATCCGCCGAGAAAACCAACCCTAAAGCTAACGAAGTTCAAGCTCATAAGATCAACACCAAGATCAATAGCAAAGCCGATGGCAAAATCAACTCCAAGGCTAACGAAGTTCAAGCTCATAAGATCAATACCAAGATCAATACTAAATCCGCCGAGAAAACCAACCCCAAAGCTGACGAAGTTCAAGCTCATAAGATCAATACCAAGACTAACAGCAAAGCCGATGGCAAAGCAGCCGGGAAAACCACTCTGCGAATCGCTTTCGATCCCAATTCCGAAGAATATAAGATCCAAGAATAACCTACGGGCGTAATCATAAAAGTGGATTTTCTGCAGTAACCATATTGTGGAAAATCCACTTTTCAATTTATACTCAGTGGACAAAGAAGGCACGTACAATACAGTGTTGGTTTTAGCTAAAACGGCGAATGGAAGGCATTATGACAGCAGATCAGGATATCGATGAGGAGAAATTATCTGAGCAACTGCAACGTCTGCTCACGTCCATTGAAGCCAGCGGGCACGCAGTATTACCCGGATCCAATGATGCGCTATTGCAATCCATCGTAGAAACTGCTGCAAAAATATTTGGTGCGGCGGCGGCCTCGTTATTGCTCGTCAACGAAGAGGAGGAAGCCTTGGAATTCAAAGTGGCATTCGGCCCGGGGGATCGCGACTTGGTTGGCACCAAGTTCCCCTACGATCAAGGCATTGCGGGCTATGTATTCATGACCGGCATGCCGATCGCTACATCCAACGTGAAAGAGGATAAGCGGTTCAACCAGGATTTCGCCAAAAGCACTGGCTACGTACCCAATTCGATTCTTGCAACGCCACTGATCTCCTCCGATGATCGCGTTATCGGTGTAATGGAAGTATTGGACAAGATTGAGGCTGCATCGTTCGATATGCATGACATGGAGTTGATGGGCATGTTCGCCCAGCAGGCCGCCCTGGCTATCGACCAGTCCCAGCAGATCGATGAGATCCATCAATCCCTGGTGCGTGGATTGAAACGGCTGGCGAGGTCTGATAAATCTGCAGATTCAGCTGAACTTCAAGGCGTACTGAGTCAATCCCTGGAAAACAGTGAGGAGATGCCAGACCTTCTGGAACTGGCAGACTTGTTCAATCAGATCAGCGCGCTAGGCGAAGCAGAAAGAAAAGCCTGTATACAGGTCTTAAGCGTGTTTGCCGAATATCGAAAATCCACCTCAACCTATCGCAGGTTCAAATAAATGTCTGAAGAAGCAGTACGCCCGGCCTGGTCGCAGCATTTCGCAACGGATGCCATTCAGGAACTGCTCGCAAAGGGTCCCTTTGCGAAGATCACCCCCGACTGGGCCTGGGGGAACAGCACGGGCAAAGGGATACGGGTGGCTGTTGTGGACAGCGGCATCGAATGTGACCACCCTGCTCTGGATGATTGTGTGCATGGGGGTGTAATTGTTGAATATGATTCAAGATCAGAGAACCAATTCCGCATCAAACCGGACAATAAGCCCACGGACGTCTCCGGACATGGCACCGCCTGTGCAGGGATTATCCATTCCATCGCGCCGGAAGCGGAGCTCTATAGCGTGCGCGTGCTCGGACGCAACATGGGTGGGCGCGCCATTCAGTTTGCAGCTGGTTTGGATTGGGCAATCGAAAACGATATGCAGATTGTCAACCTGAGTCTGAGCACCTCGCTTGAGGAATTTTTCGGTCTTTTCCATGACCTGGCAGACCAGGCCTATTTCAAGAACATGAATCTGGTTTCCGCAGTGAATAACATTCCTGAACCCAGTTATCCGTCCTTGTATTCATCCGTGATCTCGGTTGCCGCGCATGAAGGCAAGGATCCGTTTACCTATTACTATAATGTGAATCCGCCGGTCGAATTTGGCGCACCTGGCATTGACGTGGAAGTTGCCTGGAACAGAAAGCAATTCCTTACTTGTACCGGTAATAGTTTCGCGGCGCCGCATCTCACGGGAATCACCGCACTCATCCGTGCGAAGCATCCTGAGCTAACCCCTTTCCAGGTCAAGACTGTGTTGCTCTCGTGTGCAGCAAATACGAAACGACAGAACAAATAATGATTCGCGATCTCGAGAATATGATCACAGAACCTGCCCGACTCGCTTGGGAGAAGAGCGCTTGACGACCACCCGACGCCCATCCAGCTCCCCGTTTGCCGTTTTTCGGAACCGAAATTTTTCCTTGCTCTGGACCGGTCAACTCATCTCCACGATGGGTAGCGCGTTGACCTCCCTCGCCGCCTCGATCTACATCTACCGCCTGACAGGTTCCGCCCTCAGTGTGGGGCTCATGCTGATGGCAACGGCCGCACCCAGCCTTTTTGTTGGACTCTTTGCCGGCGTATTTGTGGACCGCTATGATCGCAAGAAGATCATGATCGCTGCCGATATTCTGCGCGCCTTACTGATCATTCTCATCCCGCTTCTAGCTCCATTTAATGTGATCTGGTTATATGTGATCGTGATGCTGACCAGCGCGATCGGTCAATTCTTTGACCCGGCTCATGAAAGCATTCTGCCTGAGGTGGCCTCGGACGAAGATCTCTCAGCGGCCAATTCGCTGATCGCGATCAGTTCATTCGGCTCGACGGCAATTGGCTTTGCGGCAGCCGGCTTGATCGCCTCGGCGGCGAATATCAATTGGGCGTTCTATTTCGATGCGATAACCTTCGTCATTTCAGCGATCTGTGTTTATCTCATCAGTATGAAACCGATCCAGGCCGAAGAAGAGACGAGTGTGGCAGTCGTGATCAAAAACCTGCGGGCCGGCGTACGTCAGCTTTTTAATACGCCTGTATTGCGCTCATTGTTTTCGGTGCAGTCGGTGGTACTGATCTCGTTTGGTTTATCGAACACATTGTTATTACCGTTTGCATTGAAGGCCTTGAAAGCTACCGAATTTGAATACGGCCTGCAGGAGGGCCTGACCTCCATCGGCTTCGTCCTGGCAAGTTTATTGATGGCAAAGGTATTTGACCGCTTGCAGGCGGGCGCCTGGCTGGCGATCAGTTTTCTGGGCATGGGATTGATCGGGATCGTTTATTCATTCCTGGACTCTGTTCCACTCGCTATCGCATTGATCGCGTTCTCGGGTTTCTTCAACGCGCCGTCCTCCATTGGACGGCGCGTGATCGTGCAACGCAATACTCCGCCTGAAATGCGTGGACGCGTAAGCAGCGCGTTCTTTGTGGCGCGCGATGTGCTGTTCCTGATCGGCATGAGCGCAGCCGGTCTCGCGGATTTTATGGACGTGCGGCTGTTATATCTCATTAGCGCGTTGATGTTGGTCCTGGGAGGAATTGCATTATTGTTCCTGCCGGAGCTTGGACAGTCGCGCGCCCAATGGAAACGGACAATCAAGCTGCTGCGAGGCGTCGAGGCGGCCCCCAGGCTTGGTGCAGGCCGACCCGCCACAATGTCCGAAGTGGAGCGCTTCATCGGTCACCTGCCGGAGTTGAAGGGGATGAGTCCCAAAGAGCGGGCGCAGTTGGCATCTGATACGCTGGTCGCAGAGGCGCAGGGCGGCAAGCTGGTAACCTATCGTGGGGAGGCGAGTGATACGGCCTATTTCATCCTGAAGGGAAGCGTGGGCGTAGGGTATATCAAGGATGAGGAATATATCATTCTGAATTACTTGCATGACGGTGATTTCTTTGGCGAGGTGGCAGCCTTGACTGGCATGCAGCGCACGGCGAACATTATCACGGAGGAGGATTCAGAATTCCTGATCCTGCCTGCTAAAGTATTGAAAACCCTCACAAAGCGCTACCCCAGCTTGAACGTGATGTTCCATACACTCATTGGCGAACGTCTGAGTCAGACCGAATTGCCGCGTGGAACAAATTTCGATCAACAGTTGCTGCGTGACCTGCGTACGAACCAACCTGATATGGAACCGGAACCCGCTCCAGCATAGAGTTGCAGTATGATCGTTTTTAGAAAAACGCGATTGTCAAATTGCATTCACTTTTAAGTGTGTCGCCCTGAGCAATAGCGAAAGGTATTTAAGGCTATTGTAGAGATCCTTCGCAGCGAAGCGACTCAAAATGACATTGAGTAAATAACATTAGACAAGACAGAGGATTGAGGAGCAACGGGTATGGCAAAGAAGTCATCAACCGTGGATGAGACCGTTCAGAAAAAAGTTTTGAAACCGAAAACAGGAAAAGCAGAGAAGCCCTTGGAGACGGACTCCAGCAAAAATCAATCCGTTGCCAGGGAGAACGGCAAGCCTGTGGCAGGGAAAAGGAAAACAACTTCTGTAGATATTCACTCGCTCAAAGAAGAGCTTGCACAGCGCAACGCCGAGCTTGCTATCATCAACAGCGTTCAGGAGGGGCTGGCGTCCAAATTGGACATACAGGGCATTTACGACCTCGTAGGCGACAAACTCTACGAGATCTTCCGACCCGATATTCTCTATATCGCCTTATATCATCCGGAAAAAAATAATACTTCCTTCCCGTATGGAAGCATACACGGTAGGAAGAATATCACCTTACCTGAAAAAGAAATTGGCGGATTCTCAGGCGAAGCGATTCTCAAGCGGCAGACCATCATTCTCAATGAGGATATTCAGCGCCGCAGCGCTGAAGTCAACTCATATACTATGGCTGGTGACGAAGAGCCCCAATCAATGGTGTACGTTCCGATCATTGCAGGCGAAAATGTATTGGGGGTTGTATCTTTGCAATCCTATGAACTCGGACATGTTTTTCCTGAATCCGATGTGCGTTTGCTGGAAACCCTCACGAACAGCATGAGTGTGGCATTGCAAAACGCGCAATCCTTCAAAGCCGAGCAGGAACGCGTTGCCGAGTTGCAGATCATCAACTCCATTCAGCAGGGACTTGCGGCCGAGTTGGACTTCCAAGCTATTGTGGACCTGGTCGGCGACAAACTGCGCGAAGTGTTCAAGACGAGAGATTTCGGTATTCGCTGGTACGACGAGAAAGCCAACTTGGTTCACTTTCTGTACGAATACGAACATGGCAAACGACTGGCGATCCCATCTCGAACGCTTGAGCAGGCTGTTTCTATTCGTCTTCTAAAAGAGACACACCAGCCTGTTGTTGCCAACACGGCTGAACTTGGAGCACGAATAGGCGGCGCCCCGTTGCCTGGCACTGACATGAGCAAGTCCATTATCATCGTACCCATCATTAGCAGTGACCGTCTCATTGGTTCTTTACAAATGGAAGACTACGAGCGTGAGAATGCCTATGGCGAATCGGAACTGCGCCTTCTGACTACCATTGCCGCGTCACTGGGGACAGCTCTTGAAAATGCGCGTCTCTTCGATGAGACACAGCGTCTCTTCAAAGCCGAACAGGAGCGCGTCGCCGAGTTGCAGATCATCAACTCCATCCAGCAGGGACTCGCCGCCGAGTTGGACTTCCAAGCCATCGTGGATCTTGTAGGAGATAAGCTAAGAGAAATACTTAACACAGGCGACCTCAGCATTAACTGGTATAACGAAAAAGCTAACCTGATGCATTATCTCTATACGTACGAACATGGTAACCGGCTGGAAATCCATCCCAGGCCTCCAATACCCGGTGGGCAATTCGAAACAATGCATAATACACGCCAGATGATCGTTGCCAATACTCCCTCGGATTTCGCAAGGCTTAATATACCCGTTGTGCCCGGTACAGATTTAGCCAAATCATTGGCTTCTGTCCCCATCATCAGCAGCGACCGCGTGCTTGGCGGCATTCAAATAGAGAATCATGATCGTGAGAATGCCTTCGGGGAATCTGAACTGCGCCTGCTGACCACCATTGCTGCATCCCTGGGAACGGCACTCGAGAACGCCCGTCTCTTCGATGAAACCCAACGTCTGCTCAAAGAGACCGAACAACGCGCGGCCGAACTTGCCATCATCAACAGCGTACAAGAAGGATTGGCGTCCAAATTGGATATTCGGGCGATTTACGACTTGGTAGGTGACAAGATTCGCGAGCAGTTTGACGCAGACCATGCCTACATTGTGACCTTCGATCGTGAAGCCCATCTGATGCATTTCGAATATTCTTTTGAAGAAGATAACAAGGGTTGGGGATGGGATATTCCATTGCCACAACTATTGCTCAATTACTTTGATGAAAGTACGCAACCTCTGCAGATCAACAAGGATATGTGGATCGAATCTCCGAGGTATGGCCTCTATCACATCAAGGACATGAATAAGGTATTCGATCAAAGCGGCAATTTGCTTGAAATCTACAAGGGTGAACCTCCAAGCCTTTATGACAAAGACTTCTCTATAAAGTCATTGTTATGTGCGCCACTCATTGTTGGTGGTCAAGTGAAGGGTATGGTTGGGCTTGAGAACCAGGTTCACGAGAATGCCTTTAGCGAATCGGATAGGCGCCTGTTACAGACACTTACCAATGCGATGAGCATCGCACTTGAGAATGCTCGTCTCTTCGATGAGACCCAGCGCCTGCTCAAAGAGACCGAGGAGCGCAACGCCGAATTGGCGGTCATCAACAGTGTGCAAGCCTCGCTTGCCGCCGAACTGGATATGCAGGGAATATATAACGCTGTTGGTGACAAGATTCGTGAGATATTTGATGTACCAAGTGTTGTGATCTTTGCGATTGACCGCCAGGCGCATGTATTCCGTGTGCCTTACCCCAAAAAGGAAAAAGCCTATCCGATCGGGGAATTTGTGCAGTACTTTGATGAGACAAAAGAACCACTTTTGATCAATCAAAATGCACAGGTCGAGGCTCCCAAATACGGTATCTATAATTTGGAAACCCCTTCGGATCTGAGCACGATCAGCGGTTCCATGCTTTTTGTGCCGCTCCTTGTAGGCACGGAAGTCAAAGGACTCATTTCGTTGCAGGATGGAGACCACGAAAACGTTTTCAGCAACAGTGATATGCGCCTTCTGACAACCCTCGCCAACTCGATGAGCGTGGCGCTCGAAAACGCCCGTCTCTTCGACGAGACGCAGCGGCTGCTCAAGGAAACCGAGGAACGCAATGCCGAACTTGCCATCATTAACAGCGTGCAACAAGGCTTGGCATCCAAATTAGAGATGCAGGCCATCTATGATCTGATCGGTGACAAAATCCGCGATCTGTTCGGCGCGCAGGTTGTGATTATCACTGCATTGGACAGGCAGACGAACCTGAATCACCTGAAATACGCTATCGAACGTGGCAAACGAATCTCCGTTCCACCGTTGCCCATCCGAGAGCGTCTGCAACTTTATCTCGATGAAACGCATCAGTCTCTTGTCATAAATCGGGATGCCATTCACGTGGCGCGCGAATATGGAATTGAGATTGTCCCTGATACAGACGCTCCAAAGGCGCTCGTTTTTGTTCCGCTCATTGTCGGTAGTGAGGTTAAGGGCACGATCTCGCTCCAAAATCTAGACCGCGAAAATGCCTTCAGCGATTCAGACGTGCGCCTGCTTCAAACGCTTGCCAATTCGATGAGCGTTGCTCTTGAAAACGCGCGGCTCTTCGACGAGACCCAGCGCCTGCTCAAAGAGACCGAACAACGCGCGCAGGAACTTGCCATCATCAACAGTGTGCAGGAGGCGCTGGCTTCCAAACTGGATATGCAGGCCATCTTCGACCTGGTCGGTAACAAGATTCAAAGCATGTTCAACGCACAATCGGTCATCATCAGTTCGTTCGATCACGAGAAACAGGTTTCGCGTTTGGATTACGGTTTTGAAAATGGCGAGCATGTGTCGGACGATGAACTGCTTCCATTCAACTCCATGAATATCCATCTCATCGCCACACGCCAGCCTGTCGTGATCAATGAGAACGCAATTGAAGCATCGAAACAATATGGCTTGAAGAACATTGAGGGAACACTGCCACCCAAGTCTTTGATCTATGTTCCGTTTGGGACGGGCGCACAAGTCAATGGCTATTTCAGCCTGCAAAATTTTGACCATGAAAATGCCTTCGCCGAATCAGATGTGCGCCTGCTGCAAACGCTGGCAGGCAGTATGGGGATCGCGCTCGAGAATGCCCGTCTCTTTAATGCCGAGCAACAGCGCGCCCAGGAGCTCTCTGCCATTAGTACGATCAGCCAGGCTCTCGTGGCGGAAACGGAACTCGAAGCCATGATTCAACTCATCGGGAGTCAGACGCGGAATGCCTTCAATGCGGATATTGCCTATGTGGCTTTGCTCGATCCGCAGACGAATCTGATCCGCTTCCCGTATCAGCATGGCGAGAATTTCACCGTCCTGAATTTGGGCGAAGGGCTGACGAGCAGGATCATCCAAACCGGTGGGCCGTTGCTCATTAACCAGGATATCCAGGAACGCCGCGAACAATTAGGCACTGCGCTCGTCGGAAGGGAATCGCTTTCCTATTTGGGGGTGCCAATCAAATCAGGCCGCGAAACGATCGGCGTGTTAAGCGTACAAAGCACCACCGAGGAAGGCCTGTTCGATAACGATGACCTGCGCCTGCTGACGACGATTGCTGCCAATGCAGGTGCAGCGATCCACACTGCGCAGCTGCACACCGAAACGCAACGCAATGCCAATCAGATGGCAACCATTGCCAATGTGGGACGCGAACTCTCTGCTACCCTGGAATTGGATACCGTGACAAAAACCGTCGTGGAAAATGTGCACCTACTCTTCAACGCCCGGGATACGATCCTGCGCCTGGTCGATGGGGATGGCAGATCATTACGAACCGCTCTTGCCCTCGGAAGGTATGCGAACGAGCACGCTACCGATGTACTTACACTTGGCGAAGGGATCACAGGAGAGATTGCTCAATCAGGCATCGCGGAAGTGGTTGATAATATTGATCTTGATCCACGCGGGGTGCATGTGGCTGGCACACCTGATCAGGAAGAAGTCCCTGAAACGATGATGGTGGCGCCGCTGATCGCCAGCAATCGCACCCTCGGTGTGTTGTCTGTTTACAAGGATCGCAATGCGGGCGCATTCTCACCAGTAGATTTGGATTTCCTCGTCGGACTCGGCCGGCAGGCTGCGATTGCCATAGAAAATTCACGTCTGTTTGATGAAGCCCAATCGGCACGAGCCGCCGCTGAGCAAGCCAATAAAGCCAAGAGTACCTTCCTTGCCAACATGAGTCACGAACTGCGGACACCACTCAATGCCATCATCGGCTTCACCAGAATTGTGCGCAAGAAAGCCGATGGCGCCATCCCTGAAAAGCAGCTTCAGAATCTGGACAAGGTCCTTGCCAGTTCGGAACACCTGCTCGGTTTGATCAACACCGTGCTCGACATCGCCAAGATCGAAGCCGGGCGCATGGATGTTATCTCCTCCAACTTCAGCATCAGCATGCTCATGGACCAATGCGCCAATCTCGCTACGCCCCTGCTCAAGCCGCAGGTTAAACTTGAAAAGAACCTAGATCCTAACGCGAGCATCATCTATTCCGATCAGGATAAGATCAAACAGATTGTCTTGAACCTGCTCAGCAACGCTGCCAAGTTTACACGTGCAGGCAAGATCGTGCTGGCGGTACAAAAACAGGATGAGGTCCTGAACATTTCTGTCACCGATAGTGGCATCGGCATCAGTGAAGAGGCGCTGGGTCGCATCTTCGAGGAATTCCAGCAAGCCGATACCAGCACCACGCGTCAATACGGTGGCACCGGTCTGGGACTCGCCATCAGCCGCAACCTCGCCCGTCTGCTAGGTGGGGAGTTGAAAGCCACCAGCGAACTCAGCAACGGCTCAACCTTCACTCTCACCATCCCGATTCAGTACGGGAAAAGACCTGTCTCGCCCTCCCATGCCAAAACTGATTCCGTCCAACCAACTGAATCTCACACCCCGACCGATGTCTCGAAAAAACGCATCCTCGTGATTGACGATGACCCCGACGCGGCCTATCTCCTGCAGGAAAGCCTCAGCCATAACGAGTTCACGGTGATTGGCGCGCCGGACGGTCATGCGGGTTTGCAAATGGCCAGAGATCAACAGCCTGATGCCATCCTGCTCGATATTCTCATGCCCGAAACCGATGGCTGGCAGGTGCTCAACGATCTGAAAATGGATGGCGAAACAGTGGATATTCCAGTCATCCTGCTCACGATTGTCGATAAAAAAGCATTGGGCTTCAAACTCGGCGCAGCGGCATACTTGCTGAAGCCGCTCGACCCCACCGTTGTGCTGGATGCGCTCCGTCGCGTGATCGGCGAGAGAGGTCATCCGCAAAGGCAAATCCTGGTGGTGGACGACGACCCTCACGTCGCAGAGATGTTGCGCCAGACTCTCCCCGAATCCGATTTCGAGTTGACTTGCGCCGAAGATGGCGAGGCCGGGCTGCAGGCGATGGAAGCGCGGCGCCCCGATGTCATTCTGCTCGATTTGATGATGCCGAAGCTGGACGGTTTCGGGGTTATTGAAAAGCTGCGTGCCAATCCCGAACTGCGAAACATCCCGATCATTGTCATTAGCGCAAAGGAACTCACCGCCAACGAATCCAAAACGCTCCGGGAGAGCGTGGCCTTTGTGATGAAAAAACAGGGATTCGATAGCAATTTGTTGAAAGAGGAAATCAATAGCGTGGTGAAGAAATAATATATACGGTGGTCGAGTAGATGCGAACGTTAGCGAGTAGCGTATCGAGCCTGCCCGTTAACGACAAGTTTTTCAATACGGGTAGTCTCGATACAGGCAAGAAGAACACTTGCCCTGCTCGACCACCGATAAAACAATTATGGAGAATTAATGAAGACCATACTGATTGTGGAGGACACAGACCTCAATATCGACCTTCTCACCCAAATTCTGGAGGAGGACTACAACCTGCTAGTTGCAAAGGAAGGGGTACAGGGTGTTAACATGGCCCAGCAAAACAGCCCCGACCTGATCCTGATGGATATTTCTCTCCCCGTCATGGACGGTTACGAAACCACACGCCGGATTCGCACCACACTAGAATCGACGCCCATTATTGGGTTATCTGCTCACGCCATGCAGGGTGATGCGACCAGGGCGAAGGAGGCGGGTTGCAATGATTACCTCACCAAGCCCGTGGATGAAGATCTCCTGGTAAAAAAAATCAAGGAATATCTGGGGTAAGCCATGCATCAAAAACCTAAAGTGCTCATCGTGGATGACGAACCTTTCAACGTGGACTATCTCGAGCAGGAACTCGAAGATCTAAACTACGACATTCTCACCGCGGTCAACGGCCGGGAAGCGCTGGACAAGATCCAGAGCGAACGTCCCGACCTCGTCTTGCTCGACATTATGATGCCTGTCATGGATGGCTTCGCCGTTCTCAGTCGATTAAAGGCTGACGCGGTCCTGCGCGATATTCCTGTGATTGTGATCTCGGCCGCGAATGATCTTGAAAGTGTGGCGAAGGGAATCCAGCAGGGCGCGGAGGATTATCTGCCCAAGCCATTCGAGCCAACCCTCCTGCACGCCCGCATCTCTGCCAGCCTTGAGAAAAAGTCACTGCGAGACCAGCACCGAAAACTGTTGCACACCTTCGCAACCGAGGAGGTAGCTGAAGAGCTAATGAAAAATGGCTTCAGCCTGGGTGGCCGGAGCCTGGATGCCACGATCATGTTTGCGGACATTCGCTCCTTCACCACCTACACCGAGAAACACGAAGCCGCGGACGTGGTTGAATTACTCAATTCCTATTTCGCCACCATGTTCAAGCCAATTTCAAGTCATGGTGGGATCGTGAATCAGATCATTGGGGATGGATTGATGGCTTTGTTCGGCACGCTTGGAAAAACGAATGACAATCGTATACAGGCCGTGTTGACAGCCATTGAGATGGTCAAAATGCTTAAAGGGTTCAATGAGGAACGAGTGGCCGAAAATAAAGCTCCGATCACTATTGGGATTGGCATTGCCTCAGGTACAGTCATGGCAGGTTATGCGGGCACACATCACCGCGCCACCTACACCTGCGTTGGGGATACTGTTAATCTTGCGGCGCGCATCGAAAGCCATACCAAAATCGTGGGCTGTCCCATTCTGATCGATGCAGAAACCCGTGCCAGTTTACCCGAGTCCATGTCGGTAGATTCACTTGGCGAGGTCGTCTTCAAAGGAAAGAGTATCCCGATTCAAATTTATTCGGTTCGAACAGGGTAGATTTACGAAGTACCCGTTAGACTGCCTTTTCGCGCAATCTGCGCGAGAGACTGCGTAAGACAGCAAAGGAGACATTGGGCCGTTCGCGTAAAATTCCTTTGAATGTTTCATCGTCTATGGCAAGCACACGAACTTCGCTTTGGGTATGCAGCGTTGCAGAGCGCGGCGCGGATTCGATGATCGCCATTTCGCCCAGGAAATCTCCTGGACCACGCTCTGCCAAAATTTGATCCTTGCCATCCATATTCCGCACGACCTGCAAGCGGCCATCTACGATCACGAACATCATGCTGCCGTCCTCACCCTGACGAAAGATGTCTGTATTCTGTGGATACCACTCTTCGTGTGCGATCTCAGCCACATATTTCAAGTCTTCAGGAGAAAGATCTGCAAAGATGGGGATTTCACGCAACAGCATAATACGTTCCAGAATGGAAACAGTCTTTAGGGTGTCCATTTGTTTCTCCTCGCCAAACTGTGACAATGCTACCAGTGCGGCTTCACATAGAAGCAGATCCGCGCCTGATTTCAACTGATGCAGCAGGGGAATGAATTCGCGCAAGCCAAGTTCAGATGTGGAACACATCGCCAAAACCCGAAGCCAGGGATCTGTACTTTTAAATAAGATCGCAATGACATCCGATGGGTCGGATGTCTGCGGTTCTTCTTCGAGCAGAGCAACTACACTTTTCGCAAGCTGTTTATCGCCAATCGTTTCCAACGCTTCGAGGGCGGCAGCGCGGTTTTCGATATTCGTTCCGTTCATGCTTTTGCGGACCAGTTCCATCGTGTGCGTATCACCAAACAAGCCGACGGTTTTGATAAGCCGTCCTTCACAAAGAGATCCTTGTACACGCAGGTAATTGCGCAGGAATTCGGTCGCTCGCCCTGAGGATGGAATGCTAGCAGCCTGGTTTCGCAACCGCCGGGCACGAATAATTTCGCGCCTGGCATATTCGCGAAGGGGGAAAAGCGTTTCGGGATGCCCGGGGGCGAGTGCGTCGAGGGCGGAATCCACCGCAGCGTTTTCTGTTCTAAAAATTTCCAGCACAAGCGCACGGCTTTCGTGGTTACGTCGGCGCAATGATTCTGCAGCTGTGTTACGGACATTGGTATCGGGATCTGTCAAATAGTTAACCAGCGTCTTGCTGATAGATTCATCATTCAAACTTCCCAGGGCCGCGATGGCGGCCCGGCGAATGATTGCCGATGAATCTTCGATGGAGTTCATGATGAGGTTCATATGAAAAGAAGAATTCAAATAGCGCGAAATTTCGCTTACTGTCTCTAAAGCAGAAATACGGATGCGGGAGTCTTTTGAATTGAGTCGCGGGATCAGATTTGAAATCGCTTCATCAACCCCGCCAAGTTTGGACAGTGCAATAATTGCCTGGGTCTGAACCGATAGAGATGGATCGTTGGTCATCAAGTTGGAGATTTTTGCAATCAGTTCCGGGGAAGTAGTTGGCTTCAGCTTTGAGAGAACAGTCAATGCTTCTTCACGCACCTGATTATCTGAGTCATCGAGTAAAAGAAGGATCTCTTGGATGGCGGAGTCTGCATACAACGCTCCCAATGAGGAAACTGCCGCGGCACGGATAGCAGGCTCGGTGTCAGATAGGAGACGGATCAGGTGAGGGATTGCTGAGTCCGATTCCATCCATCCCAACATTTCCACAGCGAGGCGGCGCGTCGTCGCTTTTGAATCCTGCAAGGCTCGCAGGGCAACCTCCAGCGCGGCGGCATCGCTTTGAAATCCACTGAAAGCATCTTTCCTCGCGCTAAAAACTTCAAGCCGACCCGCACGCAACGCATCCACCAGCGCCTGCCCATAAGCCGCACGCATCCGCCAGACGAAGACGCCGCACACTAGCGCAACAAAAGCGCCGATCAAAAATATCTGCTGAACGGTAAAGACTTTATCTGCAACGATCAACAGCACGCCGGAGAGCATTACACCAATTTGGGAAGGGACGCCATTGTTGAAAGCCAGCACCTGCCCGCGTTTTTGCGAGGGGACTACGTTAAATAATGCGTTCCAGGCTGTCCCTGCAATGCCTGTAAGAACGACAAGCTGCACAAACCGGGCGATAGCTGCTCCACTAAGATCGTATCGGAGAGTAAAAATGGCGAAGCTAAAAAGATAAGCCAGCGGCATCAGAAAAACGCTATTGATGATGCCGAGCCGTGTATAAATGCGATTCGCGAGGAAAAGTGAGATCAAAAAAGTTGCGGCGGTTGTAATGCTATTGAACAGTCCAAAAAAACCAGCGACGCCGGCTTCGTCTGGAAACGATGTAGTGATGACTTTGTTGAATGGAAAAGCAATGGTGAAGAAGAGTACCGAAAATAAAATGGAGGAATACGCGATCAGACGCATCAATGGCGAGGTGCGTACGAAATCAAAACCCGCGCGCAAATCATCCAACAAGCTTGTTGGATGCCCCAAAGTCTTTTCCTTACGAAAATAGGATTTTGCGATCAAGCGAGTGAAATAAAACGAGATCCCGAGCAGCAATGCGTATAAAAAGAACAGGTTATCTGTTCCGAGCAGCTTGGCAATAAAACCCGTCATCGCGTTGCCAAGCACGCTGCCGAGGATGCCGGCACTAGTGAATAATGGAAATAGTCGTTTTGCCTGGCGTGCATCGCACACTTCCCCTGCCAGATTCCAAACAAAGGTCCCGAGAATTCCGCCCATGCCGTTTACTGTTAACCACAGGGCAGGATACAAAAATGGAAATGACAAGGCCAGCGCAGCGCGTTCAATAATTAGCAATATGGCAAAAGCGGAAATAATCCATAAGAAGAATCTACCCTTTTCGAAACGCCCCAGCCCTGCGGAATATGCCATCGTGATGACAAAAGTCAACACGCCTGCGGCGATATACATATAAGGCAGATAGTCCACACCGAATCGCAGGAGGAATAATGCGGAAGCGGCGTTATCCCCCATGCCCTGCCCTGCTTGAATACACGCAAAAAGCAAAGCCACCAAAATTACAAGGCGACCTTCTTCCAGGCGGACTTTCAATAGAGATGCAAGACGATTTAGCATTAGAAAGAGAGTACACCTAGCTGTTGCAATAAACTGACTCCATCCTCTTCACCCCAATGTTCCACAATTTTTCCATCTACAATTCTGGCAATATACATTCCGGTAAATGAAACATGTTTCCCGGTTGCAGGAATACCCATGAAACTTCCAGTATGCGTACCACTCATGGTGATTCGCACGGCCACTTTATCGGCTTCAGCAATTAGATCATCAATGATCGTTTGATAATCGGGGAATCCTGCCAGCATGATTCGATGAGCAGCTTTTGCACCCTCCATGCCCTTGGGAATTCCAGGCATGATTTTAGGTGTTAATAAATCTTTAGATACGACTTCCCCTAGAGCTTCCAATTCATTGCTGTTATAGATTTCTTGGTAACGTTGAACGATTTTTTTATTCTTTTCGATGGACACGCTGATTCTCCTCTTTGGATTTATCACATCAAGACCTGGACCCGAGGCTGGTTCAGGAACGATTCACTGAGCCCAACCTCGTCAAGCGATTCTGCAATCTGTTGAATGATGGCACGTGCTTCTTTTTTATTTTCTTCCGCTTCTCCATTTTTTTCGAGTTTTAAATTGACTGTTGACAAGCTCTCTAAAACCGCCCAAAGCTGGGGTTGTGCATCCAGTCTTTTCGCCAGCGAACAAGCTTCACTTAAGACCTGATACGCCTCGTCGAATTGTCCCAATCCTATTAATGCCTTGCCCTTCCAGCGCAGTACATCGGGAATATCCACACGCGTCAAGGGAATCACTTCGCTCAACAAATCATCGGCTAATTTGAGGCCTAGCTCAGAGTCGCCTCTTGAGACTGCGAGCTCGATGTTTGCCAGGCAAAGAAAAATGGTGTAACGCGCATAAGGAATCGAGATCGGCTCAAAGAGTGCGTCCCCCGCAAACTGGATCGCGGATTGAACATCACCTTGCAGTAAATGCATGCGTATTTTCGCCGCCTGTGGAAATGCTTTCCAGGCAGGTTGTTTCGCTTCCGCAACCTGTAAAGCCTGTTCTATTAATTCATAGCCCTTTTCAAAAGCACCGCCATAGGCATAGAACCACGCCAGTTCCGAGCGCAGGCCGATGCTGCTGGCGATCAGTCCTGCAGCATCGGCGAGTTGAATGCTTTGCTCTGCCAGTCGAATGCCAATCCCGAGCTGACCAACCTCAAGGTAAACAAACGACATGAGCATGCGGTCATAAGATTGCCCCCAAAGGTTTTCGATCTTTTCCGTGATTTGCAAAGCCTGTTGACTGCAATTCAAAGCCCGCTCAAATTCACCTGCGTTGAAACGCGCCTCCGCCTCCGAGCCAAGACTATCTGCAAGCATGACTTGATGATCCAACGCGCGCCACAGTTCACGTGCCTCTTGAATGACTTCATACGCTTTTTCGAATTCTCCCCGGCAGGTATAAAGCCGGCACAAATCATTCAACACAAACGCAAGTTGCTCACGGTTATCAGATTCACGCGCCAGGCTGAGAGCAAGCATCCCATGCTCCAATGCCTGATCCGGACGCTTGGAGAATAAGTAGGTAAGCATCAGATTCCAGCTCAATTTGGCTTGTGCAGCGCGATCCCCGATCTCGCGTGAAATATCAAGAGCTTCAATCAGCAATTGCTCGCTGAGAGATGAATCATGGATTCGTGAAAAGATCGAATACATGGTGGCTTTTGCCATCAGGGCAGCCACTTCAGTGGATCGATCTCCGTTTTCACGACCAAAGGTTTGCATATCATCATAGTTTTGCAAAGCCTGTTCATAACGTCCACTTAGCTCAAGCGCTGACCCCAGCTGAGCATAAAGCTTGGTGATTTGTTCAGCATTGTTTTTAGCACGTCTGGCAACTTCCAGGGCGCGACTGAAATGAGCCGCGGCTTCAGCATTAGCATATAGACGTGCCGCTTTTTCACCCGCTAGTATGTCATATTTAAGCGAGCGCGCATCTTGGGCAGCATAAAAATGATTAGCCACTAGCGGGGCAAATTCTTCGATTCGATTCGTATGGAGTTCTTCAAATGCTTCCCCGATCTGCCGATGGAGCTCTATACGCCTTTTGATAAGAATGGATTCGTACGCCGTTTCCTGAATTAATACATGCCTGAATGCATATTCATTCAGCAACGGTTCAACGAGACTCACTTCCTCCAAATATTGGATATGCAGGTTAAGTGCATCATTTAAATGGGTCAGCCTGTTAAGAACGCGTAATTCAAACGAGCGACCCACCACAGATGCGTTTTGCAAAATATGTTTTGTGAATTCAGGTAAACGGTCAATGCGTGCGCCAAGCACGCCGCGCAACGTATCTGGAAGAGAGACTTTGGCATCTTCACTGATCGCCCGCCAGTGACTATTCTCGCAGACGATCTGATTTGTTTCGATGAGGGAGCGAATTAATTCTTCTATAAAAAATGGATTCCCATCCGCTCTTTCGACAATCATATCCCTGACATTTTTTGACAAATCAGTCACACCCAGTAAATTATTCAGCAGTATATCGGTCTGTTCCTCACGCAGGGGTTCCAATAAAATAGAATGATAATTGCCAATTACTTTTTGTTGAACTTTGTTAATTGTCTCCCAACTCGTCGCAGTTTTATCGGGCCTTAACATACAAATCAACAGTATCGGTTGTGTATCGGTCAATTCTACAATGTTGAGCAATAGATTCAATGAAGCTTCGTCTGCCCAATGCAGATCATCAAACGCAATGACAAGCAAATTTTCCCCAGCCAGCCCGCACAAATATCCGCGCGTGGCATCAACCATTTTTTGAACCAGGGCTTCGCCCTGATATCCCGTTACAACCTGCAAACTTTCTTCACTCTCCACTGCAAGCATAGCTTCCAAAAATGGAACATCTCCCCCAGGCATTGCGCAACAATTACAGACATAACGCAGTTTGCCGCGCACTTCGTTGGGAGAATCATCTTCATGCGCATCGATGGATTGGCGAATGATCTGCCGCCATGGATAATAACTGACCGAACGCGCGTAGGAGACTGCATCACCTCTCAGCCAGACGGTATTCAATTCTTTATTTGCTTTTAGTAACTCGGTAATCAAGGTGGACTTCCCAAGGCCTGCTTCCCCTATGACAGTGACAATCGATCCGACTCCGATTTTCAATTGATTCAATTGTTGTTTGAGCAAAGCCAACTGTGCTTCGCGCCCAACCAACGGAGAGGTCAATCCTTCCAGTCCGCGCAAATGACCTGGACTCTGTCTTAATCCCAGCGGACGATAGGCTTTGATCGGAGCAGTTTTGCCTTTCACTTCGACCACTCCCAAGGCTTCGAAGTCGAATAATGGCGCAACCAGCTTGTAAGTCTCATCGGAGATCTGAACGGTTCCAGGCACAGCGGTCTGTTCCATGCGCGCCGCGAGATTGATCGCATCCCCTATGGCCGTATATTCCATGCGCAGATCGGATCCAATCGCACCGACAACGACGAGACCTGTGTTAATTCCAACGCGCAGGCCAAATTCGATTCCATATTTGAGACGGATCTCTTCCACATAATCTTTGATCCCCTCCTGGATTTCCAACCCTGCCAGCACAGCCCGTTGCGGATCATCTTCATGCGCAATTGGGGCACCGAAGAAAGCCAGGATCGCGTCGCCCATTAGGCGTGGCACAGTTCCTTCATATTTATAGATTGGACGGATCATATACTCAAAGATACCGTTCATAATATCCGACCAGACTTCGGGATCAACTTTTTCGGCGGCGGCTGTCGACCCCTTGACATCACAGAATAACATCGTGATGACTCGTCGTTCCCCCATCATCGCATCCTGTGCGCGGGCAGCTGCGAACTTCGTCATCAGCTCTGGCGGGATAAATCTATCTAAAGATGGAGTCTTTCCTTGGATTTCACTTTCCCTCATCCCTGTTGCAGGTGTCGCTGTCGCGAGCGAACTTCCGCAGTTCATGCAAAACTTTGCTTCCTCTGGATTGGTCGCCTGGCAATTTGAGCATCTCATTCCATCACAACCTCGAGCCAATGCTTACAGTTAAGAAAAAAACGATAAGACCTGTCTTATTCTAGCATAGGCGAACAAAGTTTTATTATCACTCTTGTGTTTTACAGATAATTGAGGCTGCTTCCTTCAACTATGCTGGCTCCTGGGTTAATACCTTATGATGAGAAAGTATATATTCATCAAAGCATATGCGCTCCTAACTTCCTGCTCTTCTTGCTGAGGTCGCTAATAGACAATGTGCTTACCTCCTGGCATTGCCAATTATATAGTTAAAAGGGTTCGATGCAGATCCGAGGAAGCAACGCCTGATACTCCTCGATTGGGAAATCTGCGGTTGCCAGTGTTCTCAGGCTGGCGCCCGCAAGTGCAAAGCCATACCGCAAACCATTTTCAAGGGGTTCTTGACGAAGGTAGGCCAGGGCCATCCCAGCCAGGACACCGTCCCCAGCACCTGCGGAGCTCACAACCGGGATGGAGATGGAATGAATGAAGTATGAAGCCTCCTCAAGCACTGCGATGGCTCCCTCTGCTCCTAATGTAACGATCACATTGGCGCCAAACTCCTCGTGTAATTTCCGGGCAGCCTGCCGCACTTCGTCTTGGGATGTGGGCACGAAGCCCAGCAAATCACCCAATTCCGGGAGGTTCGGTTTGATGAGGTCAGGATGGCTCTTGACCCCGGCGACCAGTGCCGGTCCACTGGAATCGAAGATCACCGGCACTCTGGATGCATGTGCCTGAGCAATTGCATCCCCATAAAACTCGATGGGCGCGCCCCTTGGAAGGCTGCCTCCCATGACCACGCAGGACGCGTCCTCCAGAGCGTTTTGAAATCGAACAGTGAAATCAGCTAAATGCTCCCTGGAAACGCTCAAACTTGAAGAGGTGATCGTTGATTGTCCCTGACCGGGAACCACGATGATTGAGTTTAGTCGTGTCTCTCCATCAACCTGTACAAAGTCTGGCTCGACTTCCCGCTCGCGCAGCATTTTTTCCATCCGCAGGCCGTTCGGTCCGGCTGCGAAACCGAGCGCGCGAGTGGGAACGCCAAGTTTGCCGAGGATCCAGGAGACGTCGGTTGCTTTCCCGCCCATTCCCCACGCAGAGTCCGTTGCACGGATCGTATTGTTTAGCTGAAAACTCGGTATCTGAACAGTATGATCAATTCCAGTGTTAGGAGTTAGCGTGAGTATCATTGAACGTTTTAATCGCCTCACTTAAATTCATTCGCATGGTTTCCGGATCCAGGGGCCCGCCTTCAGGCAGTAATCGACTCATCAAAATACAATAAGCATTTGTATCTATTCGTTCCGTAAGGTCAAAGCAGGCATCGAGATCTTTTCCAACGACGAATAATCCATGCCACGGCGCCATTACGGCAGTGGCATACTTGCCAATAGCCTCCTCTTTACCTTGCATCGCCTCGGCAATTGCATCTGCCAGTTTTTCTGAATGCGCGGGAGCAAATTTTTTCGTCACTGGAATTGTGTCAAACTTCAGTGTGGCTTCCAGCACCGGTTGGATAGGTTGACCCGAAGCGACGAAGACCATCACGTTACGCGCATGCGAGTGGAGTACAGCTGTAGCATCTGGGAATTCCTGGTAGAGCCTATAATGCACCTTTGCCTCTCTGGAAATTTCCCCGTCACCCTCCCGTTTGTTGCCCATCAAATCGCTGACCAAAACCTGGTTTGGTTGCAGCTGCCAATGGCGTTTGCTCCCGCTGTAACGTGGTGTGATACAAACCGAATCCCCAACTCGAACACTGATGTTTCCCCCCGCGGCATCTGTTAAATGGCGCTCGAAGACCCTCCGTCCGGTTTCAGCAATTTTGTTTCTTGTTTGAGAAATTAGATCAGCAGTCTTATCAACCTTTCGTACGGGCATTTCTGCCCGCAGTCCGGTCGATCGTTCTGCTTCGATCTGGGAAATGATTTCCAAGCGGGCAGCATGCCGACCGCCTTCAAACTCGGCCTCCAGCCACGTCTTCACGATCATCCTCGCCAGCTCTGAGCCGATCACCCGTGATCCAAGAGCCAGGATATTGGTGTTGTTGTGTTGACGTGAAAGCAAAGCAGAATAAGGCTCGCTGCAGACCACAGCCCGGATGCCCTTGACCTTGTTGGCTGTGATTGCCATCCCCACGCCGGTACCGCAGATCAGGATTCCTGCATCAGCCTCTCCTGAGGAGATCGCAGTTGTAACCTCTCGCGCGAAAAGTGGATAATCTGTGCGTTCCGTTGAGTGCGCGCCAAAATCCTGATACGCGTATCCTAACTCGTCCAGATACTTCTTTATTTCTTCCTTTAAGGGGTAACCGACATGATCACTCCCGATAGCAATTCGCTTTTGCAAATTTAGATGATTATTCACGAGACCGGATCTCCTTACTCGATATGGATACGAGGTTTCTCACCATCCCTCGCATTTGCGCTTTGCCCAAAGTGCAGCGCCAAGCAGTCCGCCGTTGATTCCCAGTTCAGCTAGAACGAAGTCCACCTCCGCAAGTGGAATGACATGGACGCGTTCTTTCACTGTCTGCAAAATAGGTGCAAGCAATAAATCACCCGCGCGGCTTACGCCGCCACCAAAAATCACTCTCTGTGGGCTAATGACGCCTAAAATATTTCCCACGGCAATGCCTAAATACATCCCCACTCGCTGCAGAATTCCATTCGCAATGGGGTCTCCTGCTTTTGCAGCCTGGACAATGATTTCCGCGTCGATTCGGTTCAAGTCATGGTCGACCAGCTCACCGATCCGCGTTGTGTGCCCATGCATCACTTCCTTCACGCCCATGGCAGCGATGGCTGGGCCCGAAGCGTAAAGTTCCAGGCAGCCCTTCCCACCACAACCACAAGGAAGGCCATCTACCTCTACCACATGGTGACCGAACTCGCCGGCGGTTCCGCCAATTCCAAGGTGGAATTGACCATTTACTACCACTCCACCCCCAATTCCGGTTCCGATGGCAAGGCAGACCAAATTATCGACTCCCCGACCCGCGCCGAACATCCACTCACCCAGGGTGATCGCACGCACATCGTTAATTAGCGCAACCGGTAACTGCACCTGCTCCTCCATAATGGCCCGAAGAGGAACATTCAGCCATTGCCCCGGCA
>Ga0065705_10104181_pt1 | contig 44233 bp, 37 predicted proteins | sample SwibulcommuniRL2_FD_59092 | JGI IMG/M metagenome (GOLD analysis project Ga0065705, IMG submission 59092) | Bulk soil microbial communities from switchgrass field near Rose Lake, East Lansing, Michigan, USA - RL2 Bulk Soil v2 (version 2) | ecosystem: Environmental > Terrestrial > Soil >...
GCTCGCTGCCCTGAAAACGGGCCTCGCAGCGGGCCGGGTCGGCATTGCCGGCGGCGAAGCGACCGAAGGCCGCCTGCCGCTCCTGTCACATGACGCAATTCTTGCGGAGCTTCGCCGCGGACTGGCGATCTATGAGCAGCATCTCGGACGCCGGCCCGAAGTCTTCGGCCGCTGGCGGTACGGCCTCACGCCTCATCTGCCGGGAATTCTTCACCGACTTGGCTTTCGCGGCGCGCTGCACGCCAGCTTTGACGAGGGAAAAACGCCCGACGGCCTGCAATTCAAAATCCGCTGGGAAGGTCTCGACGGCAGCGCGATTGACGCGATCGCCCGCACCCCGCTCGATGCCAGCAAACCCCAGACCTTTCTGTCGTTGGCCACCAAAATGGGCGAATCGATGGACGCCGATCACGTGGCGACAATCTGCCTGGCCCACTGGCCCGGCCAGGCCAGTGAGTGGCTCGACGACTTGCGGCGGATCGCTCGCTACTCGCCGGCGCTGGGCAAGTTCGTCACGCTCGATCAGTATTTCAATGGCACCGCCCAACCCGGCCAACTCGACCGCTTCGAAGCCGACCGCTATCGCTCTCCTTATTTGAAACAAGCGATTATCCGCAAGCAGGACGATCCTATTTCGTCGCCGGCCCGCCAGTGGCAGCGCGAGACCGAGGCGACGGCCGCGCAGGCACTCGACACACTGGCCACGCTCGTCAGCGGCAAGGCGAGCGGGGGGCGGGGCACCGACGGCGAAGCCGCTAGCCCCCCGGAGGAATCCACCACCGCAGAGGGTCGGGGTGTGAGTGCATCGTGCAGCGAACAGCACCGCGCCACTGCCCGCCTGGCCTCTGCACTCACCGGCCCACCAGCCAAATCCACCGCTGGCACCCTCATCCTCAACCCGGCGAGTTTCGTCCGCCGGATTGGCATCGAAAATACCGGCCTCGCCGCTCCGCCGACCGTCGAGCGACCCGTCTATGCCGCCGACCAGCACGCCGGCCAGATCCATGCCGTTGTCGATGTCCCGGCGCTGGGCTTCGTGCACCTGACGCCCGGCCAGGCAAACCCCCGCGACAAAAACACGCTCCTGCTGGTTGAAGACAACGTCCTGCGGAATGAATTCTTCGAGGCGGTCATCAACCCCACAACGGGCACGCTCGCGGCCATCCACGAATACAAGTCGCGCGGCAACCGGCTCTCACAGCAACTCGCCCTGCGCTCGCCCGGCCCGAAGCAAAAGCCCGGCGACAGCTACCGCGATCCCGACGAATCGGCCGTCTATTCGGTGATGGCGGCCGATTCGCTCGAAACAACGATTGCGACGAGCACGCTGGGCGAGATCGTGGCCCGCGGCCGCCTGCTCGACTTAAGCGGGAAAAAACTCGCCGGCTTTACGCAGACCTATCGCCTCTGGCGCGGGAGCCGCGTGTTGCATTTGGAAGTGGAACTCGACATCGCGGAGGAGCCCAAGTCCGACCCGTCGAATTCGTACTACTGCGCCCGCTTCGCTTGGGCGGACGAAGATTCCGAGCTCTTCCGCACCCAGCACCAGACCCGGCAGCCGTGCACCGAAAAGCGAATCGAGTCGGCACATTACCTCGAGATTGCCACCGACAAAGCGAACACGGCGATCCTCACGGGGGGCCTGACTTTCCATCGCCGCCACGAGCACCGCATGCTCGACACGCTGCTGATCACGCGCGGCGAGCGGGCTCGCACGTTCCGCCTGGGGATCGGCGTGGACCTCGCTCATCCCCTGCACGAGGCGATCGGCCTCTTAACGCCGCCGGTGATCGTGCCCAATGCCGCCGCGCCGAGTTCGGGCAGCACCGGCTGGCTGATGCACTTAAGCGCCCGCAACGTCATTGCTACGTACTGGGAGCCGCTGGAGGGAGGGGGCCGCATCGCCGGTTTTCGCGTCCGCCTTTTGGAAACCGAAGGCCGCCCGGCAAGTCTTGTCCTTTCCGCATTCCGCCCGGTTAAGTCGGCCCAGACCGTCGATTTCCTGGGCAATAAGCTCGCCGATCTGGCGATCGACGAGGGCAAGATCAAGCTCGACCTGGCCGCCTATGAATGGGCCGAGCTGGTTGCCCGATGGTGAAAAAGCCCTGACCATTGGTCAGGGTGACTAGCAGTTTGGTCGTCCAATCACCCAACACCCCGACCATTGGTCGGGGCTTTGATTCACGCCCGCGCCTTCGCTTTCTTGGCTGATGTCTTTGGCCGCTTGGTGGCCGCTTTCGCCGCCGCGCGCTTGGGCGGCGACTTCCGCATCGTCTCGTAGCACGTTTCGTAAAACTCGATTAGCTTCTTGACCGGCATCCGCTTAATCGCCTCGCCGATCACCGGCAGCGGCAGATCGTCGAGTTTTTTGAAGCGAATGCACGAAACGCCCATGTCCAGCTTCTTACCCGTTTTGGCCCACGCCTCACGGAACCACCGCGCAAGCTCGTGGTCGCCATAGACGCACCCCATGTAGAGCGACATGTAATTCTTTTGCGAAGCCAGGCACACAAACGGCAGCGGCTGCTTGGGATCGCAGTGATAGCCGGGCGGATAGACGGCATGCGGCACGTAGTAGCCGATCATTCCGTACTGCATTCCCTCTTCGTACGTCGGATCGAGATTGGCGAGAATCGTTTGGCGCACGGCCTCAATGGCCGCGCGGCGATCGGCCGGTAGGCTGGCCAGATAATCCTTTACGGTTTTGGCAGAGCTTTGCATGGATAGGCCTCCAAAGCCCTGACCATTGGTCAGGGTGAAACAGGGAATCAACCGTCCAGTTGCCGAGCACCCCAACCAATGGTCGGGGCTTTGCATTTCATCCCGCAATCCGAAATCCGAAAGCCGACATTACTTGACCAGCTTCCACCCGTTTTCATCCGCCGCTAGCGCCGTGTGCCCCTTGTGCTTGCCGTACAGCGTGTGCATCTCGTCAATCGTGTCAAAATAGCCGACGATGTGGGCCGCACTGAACGAGTCGCCCGCTTTGGTCGGGCGGCCGTGGATCTCTTCGATCATCACGATGATGTTGCCCGGACGCTGACTGGCCCAGGCTTCATAAACGACCGACGGCTCGAGCGTCAGGCCGGCCAGCCACGGCCCCTCTTTGCCGGTCGCTTTGTCGCGCAGGTGGTAAGCCCGAATGAACTGGTCCGGCGCAGTATTTGTGTTGCGGCGGTAGCCGTACTTCTGGTCCGGCGGAAACGGCGTGAAGAACTCGCTCGCGGGAATTCGCATCCCGTTTGGCCCACCCACGTAACTCAGATACAGCTCACTGAACGTATCCCCTTTGTCGTGCCGCACGCAGCCGGGCGTGTCGTTCCGCAGGAACATCTCGTCCGAATCGTTCACGGTGTCGATGCGGTCCATCAGCAGAAAATAGCGCACACCTGCCGGGAAGACGACAAGCTGCGTCCACCGCGAGCCGGCCTTGCGCCCCGGGGCGGCATATTCGTACTGGTACGTCGTCTCGACGGCGACGAAGTCCTTGCCGCGGATGATCTTCGGTTCGACCGGCTTCATGCGGTGGCAGAGCTGCGGCCCCTCGACCACCCGCTTGCGATGGCTTGTGCCATGGGCCAGGCGGGCGTATTCCCGCTGGGCTGGATCGGTCTCGTTGGTGTACCAGCGGTAGCGGCCCACGCCGTTGCCATCGGGGGCAATCACTTTGTCGCTCCACGCTTCGTCGCTCCCCGCCTCCATGAGCCAGTCGATGACCATCAGGCCGTCGCCTGCCTCGCGAAAGCCGGTGGACTTGTCGAGAAACGACCCCTTCTCAATGCCGGTCATCCAGTGCTTGGGATGATTCTTCGCGATCACCGCTTCGAGCTTGTCAGTCTCGATCTTGATGGCCCGCTCGTCCTCGGTGGCCTTGGCGAAGGGGGCGCTGGACTGCTGGGCGAAAGCGGGAATGGGGACAGCCAGGGCAAGCCAGAGGGCCAGCCTGGAAATCGAATCGCGAACAGCGGTGGCCGGCATGAGGTCGATCCTCGGTGGGATGGGTGTGAGCAAGTGCCCCGACTTTAGCAAGTCGCCCGCTGCCAATCCACTCGCTACATCCGAAGCCGCGTGGCTATATGGTAGAACAACGTCAACAAACCGCACTTCGCCATCCGCATACGGCACTCGCATGATCGTCGCCATTGACGGACCCGCCGGCGCGGGAAAAAGCAGCATCGCCCGCCGCCTGGCCGAGCGGCTGGGCTACCAGTTCCTCGACACCGGGGCCATGTACCGGGCCGTGGCCCTGGCCGCCCTTCGCCAAGGGCTCGGGGACGCCGACGCGATTGCCCGCTTGGCCGGCGAGCTGTCGATCGACATGCGGCACGAGCGGACCATTCTCAATGGCGAGGACGTTTCGACGGCAATTCGCCGGCCTGAAGTTTCAGCCGCCGTCTATCTGGCCGCCGACAACGTCGCAGTCCGCCAGCGGCTGGTGGATTTGCAGCGGCAAATCGCCGGGAGCCGCGACACGGTCACCGAGGGGCGGGACCAGGGGACGGTCGCGTTTCCCCAAGCCGAGTGCAAGATATTCCTGACTGCCTCACCGGAAGAACGAGCCCGGCGGCGACTTTCGGAACTTGTCGCGCGCGGCGAGCCGATTACGCTGGAACAGGTCCTCTCCCAACAAGCGGAACGTGACCGCCGCGACGCCGCCCGCCCCGTCGGCGCCTTGATCAAAGCGCCCGATGCCGTCGAGGTCTGGACCGACGATCTGACGCCGGAGGAGGTGGTGGATCGGCTCGAGCAGATCGTGCGCGAGAGGATGGCGCAGTCCTTAGCCGGGAGCAAACCTGCTCCCGGTTGAATGGCCATAACGGCTGGCCACAATTACCGAGCTTCACCGAGACCAGGTTTGGTCCCGGCTAAAGAGCACCATGCAGCGCACCCGCGTCCAGCGCCTCGGCTACGACACGCTACGCGTCCTCGCGCGGGTCGTGAGCGTGCTGTTCTTCCGCCTGCGGGTGCTGGGTCGCGAGCACTGGCCGGCCACTGGCGGAGGACTCGTCTGTTCGAACCATCAGAGCCACCTCGATCCGCCGCTGGTCGGCTTGACATGCGACCGGCGCATGAACTACCTCGCCCGCGATTCGCTCTTCCGCGTTCCGGGCCTGGCGCAACTGATCCACTTTCTCGACGCGATTCCCATCGACCGCGAAGGGGGCGGTCTTGCCGGGCTGAAGGAGACGCTCAAGCGGCTCAAGGCGGGCGAGCTGGTGTTGATTTTCCCCGAAGGGACGCGGACGCACGACGGGGAGGTCGCCCCACTCAAGCCCGGTTTCATCGCCGTCGCGCGCCGCAGCCGCGTTCCGCTGGTTCCGGTCGGGCTGGACGGGGCCTTTCAGGCCTGGCCTCGCACGAGCTGGCTGCCATGGCCCACGCGCCTGGCCGTCGTCATTGGCCCGCCAATCCCGCCCGACGAAGTGGCCGCGATGACTGATGAAGATCTGCTGGCGGAGTTGGAGCAGAGGATTCTGACGTGTCATTCGCAGGCCCGCGAGCTGCGCGAGAATCACGGCGCGGCCACACCGATGCAATGATCGCTCATCATGGGTGGTCAGCAAATGGCATTCTCAGCGGCACACGGAGTGTGCCTACTACTTTGCTCCCGCCAGCTTCAGGATGGCTTCGAATTCAGCTTTCCGCACCGGCTGAACCGAGAGCCGCGAGCCTCGTCGCAGAAGCTCCATCTCCTTGAGGGCCGCGACGCCGCGCAGCTCATCGAGCGGCAGCGGCCGCTTAAACGTCTGTTCGAACTTCAGATCGACCATGAACCAGCGGGGGTCGTCCTTGGTTGATTGCGGGTCGTAGTGCGGGTCCTTTTTGTCCCAGGCGGTGTGGTCGGGATACGACTCGCGGGCCACTGTCGCGACCCCCACGACTGCCCGCGGATCGCTGCTGGAATGATACACGAGCACGCGATCGCCCAGCTTCATTTCGCGCATGTAATTGCGGGCCTGGTAGTTGCGAACGCCAGACCAGCCTGTTGTTTGCTGCGGCGCTTTGGCAAGGTCGTCGATCGAAAACGACTCGGGCTCGGTCTTGACCAGCCAGAATTTGGCAGCAGAGGACATGGGATTACAATCGTGGAGCGAGGGGACCGAATATCACGAGGGTGCTCAGTGGGCGCAGCATTGGCATTCAGCCATCAAGGTAGCCGAACCATTCATCCCGCGGGAGCGGATCGGAGATGGCCCCAACCGCTTCAGAGGCCTTCATGAGTTTCATGTTGCTGATCGGCGTCGCTGTCGCAGTTCTACTCGTGATCGGGGTCGTCGTGGCCATCGTGATCGCCGCCTCGGCGAGCCGCGATAAGGACGACGAACGTTGACAACCGCTGGGGATAAGTTCCATGATCGGCCTTGGAATTTGGGAACTCATATGCATCTGCAGCGCGATTCTGATCGTCGCCGGCACGGCACTGGCCATTGCTTTTTCTCTGACGGCCAGCCGCCGAAGGGATGATTGAGCGTAGGAATCTCGCAAGCGTAACGCTACGGCGGAGTAGGTAGAGGGGCCAAGGTCCAAAGTCCAAGGTCTAAAGTCCAAAATCCGCGACTCCATGTTGAACGTACTGAGTACCGAGTACCTCAGTACCAAGTACACCGGCTCCCGCCCCCTGGTTCCTGGCTCCTGGCTCAGTCATCGCTGTCCTTCCCACTCCGCCAAAAACTGCTCCAGAAATTGTTCCATGTATAGCTGCCGCTCGGCCGCCAGCCGCTTGCCGGTGCGCGTATTCATCCGCTCGGCCAAGAGCAGCAGCTTCTCGTAAAAGTGATTGATGGTTGTTCCCCCGCCCCGTTTGTAGGCGTCGAAGGTCGCGTGCGGCTCTGGCGGAATGGTCGGGTCGTGGATCGGCTGGCCCTTGTGCCCGCCGTAGGCGAACGTCCGGGCGATGCCGATCGCGCCGAGCGCGTCGAGCCGGTCGGCGTCCTGCACGACCTGGCCCTCGAGCGTCGTCATTGGCGTGGGTACGCCGGCCCCTTTGAATGACAGGCCGGCAATAATCTGGCAGACGTGGTCGATCAGGGCGGCTTCGGCCCGCTGCCCCACGAGCCAGTCGCGCGCGGCCCGCGGACCAGCCGTGTGGTCGCCGCCGGCGAATTTCCAGTCGTCCACGTCGTGCAGCAGAGCGGCCAGCTCCACGACCGTCAGGTCCGCCCCTTCCTCGCGGCCAACCGCGAGGGCCGTCTGCCTGACGCGCTCGATGTGAAACCAGTCGTGTCCCGAGCTGTCGCCGGCCAAAAGCCCCCGGACGTGGGCTTCTGTTTCCGCTATGATTCGTCCCACCATCGATTGTGAACCTTCCAATTTCGAGATTCTCCTGCCCAGAGCGAGCTTCCCACCATGGCCAAAAGGAAACGGAAACACAAGGACGGCAAACGCAACAAGCGGATCATCCTTCGTACGGGCGAAGCCCTCGTCGAAGCCGAACCCGCGTGGTCGGCAGCCGAACCGGAGGTCGTCATTGGCGAGCTGGACGGCCCGGTCGGCTTTGCGATTGCCAACCTGATCGGCAACCAGGCCAAGGGACACACCAAGGTCTTTGCGATTCTCAACAGCGACGTGCAGATTCGCCCGGCGACTCTGATGGTCAGCAAGGTGACCGTCAGGAGCAGCAAGTACACAAATATTTTGATGGGGACCGTGCAGGCCGCGATTGCCCATGGCGTGCTCGATGCAGTGCGGGCCGGCGATATTCCCAAGAGAAAGGTGAACGATCTGGGGATCATCGTTTCGGTCTGGCTCGATCCGAGCATCCTGGATGCCGAAAACGTCGATTACAACATCCTGTTTCAGACCAACCGCGAGGCAACGACCAAGGCGATCCACAAGGCCATGGCCGACGAGCCGTCGATCGAGTGGCTGCTGGAGAACCAGAACCAGGTGTCGCATTACTTCCATCAGTTGGCGCTGGAAGGAAAGCTCGAGTAGGCCCTGGCCGCCGGCTTTTAGCCACATTTGCTGCCGGATTCGCGGAGGGATTCGCATGGCACGTTCCGCCTGGGCGCGTAATAATTAGGTTTGATAGCCGCCGCACAGTGTTTCTGGCGGCGGGCTATGCTTTCCCGCCTCGGTTCGCCGCCCGTTTTGGGAGCTCAATCGTCATGTTTCGCTCGCTTACCCTCCTGTTAGCATCGCTAGCCTTCGCGGCCGCCCTTGCCGTCGCCGCTCCGGCTCTGGCCGACAACGAAGGCCAGGCCGATTTGGACAAGGCCGCAGAACTGCAACTTACCGCGGAGACCCACGCCGAGCTCGAGAAGGTCATCGAGCTGACCGAGAGTGCCCTCAAGAAGGGGCTCGACAAGGATCAGACGGCGTTCGCCAAGCAAATGCTGGCGGCCACGCTCTATCAGAACGCCAATCGTCGGACCGAGTCGATTTTCGGCCAGTCCCCGCCCAGCAGCCAGTGGCCGCGTCTAAGGCAAATTGCCCTGCGGGACCTTGCGAAGGCAAAGACTCACGATCCAAAACTTCCGGACATCTACCTGCTTGAAGCCAAGCTCCAGCTTCTGCCCGCCGGTGATCCGAAGGCCGCCCACGCGGCGATCGACGAAGCGGTCAAGCTGCTCACGGCGGCCGATCAGGTGAAGCAGCTATCGAAGGCCCTGGTCCTGCGGGCCGCAATGTCGGACGACAAAGACAAGCAGCTCGCCGACTTCGATGCCGCGGTGAAGGCCGATCCCGAGAATACCGACGCCTGGCAGGGACGGGCGCTCATCTATCTCGAACGGGGCGAAAGCGAGAAGGCGATCGCCGACCTCGAGAAACTCGTCGAGAAGGAGGCCAAGAATCCGGCCGCGATCGGGGCCTTGGCCGAAGCCCTGACGAATATGAAAAAGTATGACGAGGCGCTAAAGTATTGCGACAAGGTGGTCGAGCTGGCCCCGCGTTCGACGCTGGGCTACAGCCTGCGGGCCCGGATCCACATCCTCAAGGAAGACTTGAAGGCGGGACTTTCCGACCTGAACGAGGCCCTCAAGATCAACCCCAACGATTTGCCGGCGCTGCTCATGCGCAGCCGACTCAATGCGGCTGACGGGAAACACGAGGAAGCCAAGGCCGACATCGAGAAGGCGCTGCGGATCAGCCCCGACCTGCCGCAAGCGATTCTGATGCGGAGCATGCTCGCGGCGCAGAAGGACAAATTCGGCGAAGCGATCGCCGACATCCAGCTTTTGCTGCAAACCGACCCGACCAACGTCGAATATCGCCTCCAGTTGGCGACCTACATGGTGGGGGACAAGCGGCCCCGCAAGGCGATCGATGTCTTGACCGCGATCATCGAGGGGTTGGGAGAAAATCTCGACGCCGACCAGAAGGAAACGAAATCTGATGCCTTGCGGGCTCGTGGCGATGCCCAGTTAAGCGTGGGCAAACATGCCGACGCGATCAAGGACTATGACGAGGCGCTCAAGCTCACTCCCGACGACACGGGTGTGCTCAACAACCTCGCATGGGTGCTGGCCACGTCGCCGGAGGATGGCGTGCGCAACGCCTCGCGTTCGATTGAACTGGGCACCAAGGCCTGCGAGCTCACCAAGTATGAGAAGCCGCACATTCTGAGCACTCTGGCCAGCGGGTACGCAGAGAAGGGTGATTGGGAAACGGCCATCAAGTGGTCGAGCAAGGCGGTCGAGCTGGGAGGCCAGGAAAAGGAAGTGGGCGATCAGCTCAAGAAGGAGCTGGAGAGCTACAAGGAGAAGAAGCCCTGGCGCGAGAAGCAAGAGATTGAGGAGAACACCAAGCCGCTGGGGGCCAAGTCGAACGATCTGGAAACGTAGCGCAGTTGCGGAATGCGGAGTGCGGAATGAACGGGAGGGCGAGGCTCCCGCCGAGCCGTGATTGTGGGTCAATAGTCATTGCGTGAAGCGCCGCCTGAGAGTGAAAATGTACTTTGTACTCAGTACTGAGTATTCAGTACTTTGTACATAACTCTTAAGCTCTGTACCGTCACTGCGACACTTGATCCCCGCTCCTCGTTATGCATGACCGTTCCGCTGCTCTTGCCCTAATGCACGAGTACACGGCCTCGGAGTCGCTCCGCCGGCACATGCTGGCGGTCGAAGCGGCGATGCAGGCTTATGCCCGCAAGTGGGGCGAGGACCAAGAGAAGTACGGCATCGTGGGCCTCTTGCACGACTTCGATTACGAGCGCTGGCCCGATCCGCCGAATCATCCGCTCCAGGGCGCCGCCATATTGAAAGAGCGCGGCTATCCAGACGACGTGATCTACGCGATCAAGTCTCACGCCGATTACCTGACCGATTGCCCCCGCGTCAGCCGACTCGATAAGACGCTGTATGCCTGCGACGAGCTGGCAGGCTTCATTACGGCCTGCGCGATGGTCCGGCCCGAACGGCTGGCCGGCATGCAGGCCAGCAGCGTCAAGAAAAAGCTCAAGGCCAAGGGCTTTGCCGCCAGCATCAACCGCGACGATATCACCCGCGGCGCGGCGGCTCTGGGGGTCGAGCTTGACGACCACATCCAGTTCGTAATTGACGCGATGGCGGCTGAGGCGGAAGCGCTGGGGCTGAAGGCGACCACATGACAGTTGAGGAGATTCTCCAGGCGCTTGGCTATACCCACGAGTGGCTGGAATGGGGAATTGTCGATGAGGAGTACCTGCGGTCGCAGTATGCAAAGTACTCCCAATCGGACGACAAAAACCAAGAACACTATCGCTGCCAGGGATTCCTTGACTACCTGAATCTCCTGCAGCAGGTGACGGACGAGATGATCGACCGGATTTTCCTGCTCACGGATGCAGGGCCGGATGGGTGCGATCTCACAGTGAACCGGCTATTTGAACTGATCGGCAGCGGCATTCTCACGGACGAGCAGCACTTTGCGCTGGCGCATCGCCATCCTGGCGTCCTCGAGAAACCAATCGAAGAGTTCTACAGGCGGCACAGTCTCCTCCGGAAAGTCCGCCAATCGGGCCTGGCCGCTAACTTCACCGAAATACAGGAGAGCGCGGACAGCTTCATTCAACTGCACCTGCTGGATCATCCCGACGTCGCACGTGAACACTTGGAGTGGCTCAAAGACGCCGGCGCAAGTAAGAGCATTCGAAATCGTGCGGAGGCATGCCTTCGAAGCAAGAAGTTTCGGACTACTTAGGCCGTCCGCACGGATCAATGTTGTTCTTATATGGCTTGCGCTTGCACGACCAACGCCGATCGGCGCTTTGGATGCCGGCGGGCAAGCCACACGAGCGGTCCCAGGAACAGCGCCAGTAGCAGCAGCACGACGAGCCAAGGAGACACGGCGACGGCCAGTAGCACGCAGGCTTCGGCCAGTTGCCTCAACTGATCGACCGAGGTCCAAAAGGTGGCGGCGACTTTGCCCGCGAACGTCGCTTCGGGGGGACGATAGTCGCGGCGCTCGTAAGCGGAGATTTCGACCGTCGTCAGCGCCACGCGATCGGTGAGATAGCGCAGCTTCCCCTGCATCCGTTCGACCTCTTCGCGGACCCGCGCCAACTCGGCCTCGACGGCAATGATGTCTTTGATTTCGCCCGCCCGCTTGGCGACGATCTCCAGCAAGCGTGCCTCAAGCTGCTGTTTGTTCTTCAGCCGGGCTTCCAGATCGACGAACTGCTCGGAAACGTCTTCGGACTTCACTTCGCGGTGATCGGAAACGCCCAATTTGCCGGCTTCTGCCAGGAAGTGGTCGAACTGGGGCACGGGAATGCGGACCGTCCAGCGCCCGCCGCGCTGAGCGCCGGAGGGTCGGTCTTCGCGGAACTGGGCGACATATCCGCCGGTCTCCTTGATGAGCTGGCCTATCTTTTTTTCGGCCACGCCAAAGTCCTCGACGTGCAAGACCAGGGTCGCCTGGTAAATGACTTGACGCGTCGCGCCGACGGTTCCGGCCGGCTCCTGGGCCGCCTTCAGGTCGGCTGTTTCCACGGCCGGAAAGTCGGAAGGACGCGAGGCCTGCGGCGCAGCGCCGCAGCCGGCAATCCCCGCGAGCAGCAATAGGGGGAGCGCGGAATCGCTCATGGTGAAGCTCCTAAAGAACAAGCTGCCTGAAATGGATCGGACTCTACGACCCTGGGCAGTTCCGAATTATTCCCACACCCAGCAGCAAACCCGCGCCGATGCACCCACAAGTAGAAGAGTTGAGGGCGCTGCCTGAAAACAAGCACAACTTGCGAGCGACCGACTACTTGCCGAACTGCGCCATCTGCTCGGCGATCCACTTTTCCAGCTCGGCGAAATCGACCGGCGGCAGTTTCGACAGATCGGGTCGCAGGCGCACCGCGTCCTTGATATAGACGTGGCGGATGGCGTGCTGCGGCTTGTCGGTGTTCCAGTGGACCAGGACTCGCACGCAGCGTCGCAGGCTGCCCGGAACATCGACCTCATACGTGCACAGGAGCGGCACGTCGAGCCAGCCAAGCTGCCGCGCGGCCAGGGCGGGGAATTCAGCGTCGAGGTCGCGCGTCAGACTGAATACGGCGCTGCCGACGTCTTCCGGCTCAATGCCGTTGACCCGGATCATCAGGGCCAAGAGTTGCCTCGTACACGTCAGGATTTCCTCCCGCGTGTTGGCCTCAGCCGTCGTCGCTCCCCGCACCCCGCGGCACATCATACGTCACAGCCCTCTCATTGGCGGCACAGGCACAGCATAACCTCTGGCCGCCGCCAACGCAGGCTTCCCAGGGCCTAGCGGGTCTGCTCGCCCGTCGTCCGGACCATGCGATTGTTCATCGGCTGCATCGCGGGCTTGGCGGCGGAGGGGGACATGGGCTTGGCCTGACCCACACGAATCGGGCTGGGCTGCTCAGCTTTGTGGATTGGCTTGCCGGGGATCGGCTTGGGACTGGGCGTCCGGTCCCAGTTTTCAGTCATGATGCTCTGGCCATACGGAGCATTGTCGTAATAGACCTCGCCCGGCGTCGCGGGCATGACGCTGCCCTGCATGAGATGCTCGCCGCCGCCGCACGCGGCGCAGCCGGCGCCGCCGCGCCGACCGCAGCAGCCACCGCACCACTCGCCGCAGCAAGGCCGGGGGCAGTATTTATAGCCGTGCAGAGCCGCGAGCAGGTGCTGCAGAGGCCCGAGTTGGCAATAGCCGTGGGGGCCAGTCCACTGTCCGAAGCATTGGTCGCACGGGTCGCAGCAGTCGGGCGGATCGCTGACCCACTCGCCCCAATAAACCTCGCCGCAACCTTTACCGCAGGTCTTATTCCAGTGGCAGAACGAGAAGAGGCCGCAGTCGCTCGGGCAGGCGCACGAGTCGCAGCCGTGCGGCCCGCACTCATTTTCGTAACCACACCAGACGATGGGCTTGGGAATGCAGAGGCAGCAACCGCCGTGGGTAAACAGTCCGCAGCCGCCATTGCACGGCGTTTGGCACGGTTGGTGGCATGCGCCCGTCGCGCAGCAATCGGCCTGGCACGGGCCGTCCAAGCAGCCGGCTGTTTGATACCCGCCGCAAGGACCGCAGCAGCAGCAACCCGCATGGGCCAGGGCCGCCAGTGCGGCGCAGACGAAGAGCCAACGAGCCATCATGGCACGATTCCCGGAGTGAAAGCGCAAACGGGGGAGAATACGCTCGCTCCCAGTTATCGGCCCGCAAACTCTCCCCAGTCGAGAAAATCGCGCTAACCGGCAAATTTTGCCGCGCGCCAACCATTGAATCTTGCTGGCAATGCTGTCATCTTCCATGTCCAAGGTCTCGAGTCCAAAGTCGCGGAATGCTGAACTTGGACCTTGGACTTTGGACCGCCGCTCGGAGATTCCCCATGCGTCTTGCCCGATTTCTAGCCCACGGACGGACGACCGTTGGCTTGTACGACGACAAGTTCGTCATCCCGCTGGCCGCCGCGGCCGAAGCGTATTCCCACGCAACGCACGAAAAGGTCGAGTTGCCCGCTAGCGAAAACCTGCTCGACTTTCTGCCGCCCAGCGGAAAGTCGTTTGCGGCAGCCAAGAAAGTCGCCGAGTGGGCCGCCCGCAATGACGGTGGCGTGCCGGCGGCGGCTCGCCTGCCGCTGGAGAAGATCGATTTACTGCGGCCGATTGAGCGCCCCAATAAGCTCCTCTTGCTCGCGGGCAACTACAACGAGCACATTACCGAGGGGGGCGGCCGAGCCACCGAGCGGGCTGAAACCTTCCCCTACGTCTTTATGAAGCCACCGACGACGGCCCTGGTAGATCCGTTCAAGGCGGTCGTCATTCCCAAGGTCTCACCAGACCATATCGACTGGGAGCTCGAACTGGGCGTCGTCATCGGTCGGGCGGCCCGCCACGTGAACGAGGCCGATGCGTTGGGCTATGTCGCTGGCTACACCGTCTGCAACGACATCTCCGACCGCGTTTTCCGCCCCAACCCGAGCCGCAAGCCTCGCGACAACGACAAGTGGTTCGACTGGGAGCATGGCAAGTGGCACGACAGCTTCTGCCCCTGCGGCCCGTGCATCGTCTCGGCCGATGCCGTGCCCGATCCGCAGAAACTGGCGATGAAACTGACCGTTAGCGGCAGCCTCAAGCAGAATGCGACCACCGCCCAGCAGATCTTCCCTGTCGCCGCCGTCGTGGCCTTCATCAGCGATTTCGTCACGCTGGAGCCCGGCGATATCATTTCCACCGGTACCCCCGCCGGCGTCGGCCACGCGACCCAGACCTACCTCAAGCCGGGTGATCGGATGGAAGCCTGGATCGAAGGGATCGGGACGCTCGTCTCGCCGGTCGTGGCAGAGGGGGATTTGCGTAAATAACGTGAGCAAGTCAGGTTCAGCCCGGTGGTGGTCCACGCTGCCCCGCGACTATACCACGCTGCTCGCCCTGCTCGTCGCGTGCGCTGTGTTAAGCGCGATTACGCTCGCCGAGCAGAATCCCACCGGAACGGCTGGGGGGCGGCAGGTCGCGGGAATGCTCGCGAGCCAATTGCCGCGCGGTGCCGGCGTGCTCGTTGTCCTCCGCGACACCCGCGAAGACCGCGCCCTGGCTCAGGCCCTTCAGGCAGGCGCTGAATCGGCCGGCTTGAAGGTCGTCGCCATCGTCCACGGCGAGCCGGCCGATGCCCGTGCGGCCCTGGAGGCTGCGAACAGTTCGGGAAAGTCGATCGACGCCATCGCCTGCATCGACGAAACCCGCCGCTGGGCCGTCTTCGATGGACTGGGCGAAAAGTATCCCGCGCTGGCCAGGACCCGCTTCTTCCAGCCGCGGCGCTACTGGTGGCCGAATTTTCTCAAGTCGGGCAACCTGCTGAACATCGTCAACCAGATTGTCGTCACGGCGATCGTAGCAATCGGCCTGACGCTCGTGATCATCGGCGGCGGAATCGACCTCTCCGTCGGCAGCCTGATCGCTCTGTCGGCCGTGCTCACCGCTCTTCTGATCCGCGACTATGCGGGGGGCGACGCGGCATCGCCTTTGGGCCTGGTTCTGTGCAGCCTGGCGGCGATTGGCATCTGTGCAGCCATCGGCGCAGTGACCGGCGGACTGGTCGCCTATGTCCGCATCCAGCCGTTCATCGTCACGCTGGCCGGCATGTCGATCGCCAAAGGCCTGGCTCACATCGCGTCGAATGGTGCCACCATCACGGTCCCGCACAAGATCACCTGGCTTGGCGGCGGGGCCGACCTCTTGGGAATTCCCAATGCGGTCGTGCTGATGGGCCTCTTGTATCTTGTGGCGCACCTCACCCTGTCGCATACGGTATTCGGCCGGCACTTGTATGCTGTCGGCGGCAATGAAAAAGCAGCCTGGCTGTGCGGGATTGCAGTCCGGCGCATTCGCCTGGCGACGTATGTCGCCAGCGCCGCCCTGGCGGGCCTGGGAGGGGTGATCATGACTTCCACATTCGCCAGCGGTGCCCACACTTATGGACTTGGGTATGAACTTCGAGTCATTGCGGCCGTGGTCGTCGGGGGGACGTCGCTCTCCGGGGGAGAAGGGCGCATGCTCGGTACGCTGCTGGGGGCGCTGTTCATCGGCGTCGTTCAGAATGGCATGAACTTGCTCAACGTCAGCAGCCAATGGCAGGACGTCGTGCTGGGCGTCGTCATCCTGCTGGCGGCAATCCTCGACCGGGCCAAGGCGGCCTGGCTCCCCCGTTAACAATTTGGAATCTGCATTTCCTACTTTGCAATTTGCAATCAATCGGTGTCGTCGTTCTGCGGCACTGCTCACCTTCAAGCTCGCGCTCAACTAGAATGATGCCGTCGCAACAATCGCTCGGAGACCTCTAGGTGTATCGGCTCGTCGCACGGATCGTGGTATTCACGTCAATTGTCTGGGCCTTACCACACCTGTGGGGCGATGACTTTCCACTCCCCGCCAACCACGGCGCGGGCGCTGACCTAGCGCCGCCGAGCCCACAAGAGGCCGCCGCGGGATTTCGCCTGCCGCCGGGTTTTCGCGCCCAGGTGTTCGCCGCCGAGCCCCAGGTGCAGAATCCCGTAGCGCTGGCCTGGGACGGACGCGGCCGGCTCTGGATCGCGGAATACTACACCTATGCCGACCGGCCGCTCCGGTTTGACCTGACGCTTCGCGATCGCGTGCTGATCCTGGCCGACACCAACGGCGACGGCCAGGCCGACCAGCGCAAGGTATTCTGTGACAACGTTCAGCGGCTGACGAGCATCGAGGTTGGCCTGGGGGGCATCTGGCTGTTGGCGTTGCCGCATCTCCTTTTCATTCCCGATCGCAACGGCGACGACGTGCCCGACGGCCCGCCCGAGGTTGTGCTCGACGGCTTCGAGACCTCGACCGAAAACTACCACAACTGTGCTAATGGTTTGCGGTGGGGTCTCGACGGCTGGCTCTATGGTCGCTGCGGAGCATCGAGCCCGGGCTGGATCGGCCCGCCAGGAGCGGCCGAATCGGACCGCGTGCCAATTTATGGCGGGTTGTGGCGCTATCATCCCAAGCGGCGCATTTTCGAGACCATCTGCCACGGAACCACCAACCCCTGGGGCCACGACTGGGACGCTTGGGGCGAGCTCTTCTTCACAAATACGGTCACCGGGCACCTGTTCCACGTTCTTCCTGGCGCTCACTACACGCGTAGCGCCACGGTCACCGTCAATCGCCGCGTCTATGAAACGATCGATACGCACGCCGATCACTTGCACTGGGACACGGGCCGCGGCACGAACTACCGCGAAGTGGCTCATGACAAGCTCGGCGGCGGGCACGCCCACTGCGGCGCTCTCATCTACCAGGCCGACCAGTGGCCCGCCGAGTATCGCGGCAAGCTGCTGACGCTCAATCTCCACGGCCGGCGGATCAACGTCGAGCGGCTCGAGCGGGCGGGGAGCAGCCTCGTCGCGCGCCACGAGCCCGACATCGTCTTTGCCAGCGATCCCTGGTTCCGCGGCATCGATCTGTCGTGTGGGCCGGACGGCAGCGTGCTGGTCCTCGACTGGAGCGACACAGGGGAATGCCACGAGCACGACGGCGTGCACCGACAGTCTGGACGCATCTTCCGCCTAGCGTATGGCCCGCCGGCCGTGCACCCGCCACCCAATCTGCCCGCGCTTTCGAGCACTGACCTTGTCCGATTGCACGAGCATTCAAACGAGTGGTTCGTTCGTCAGGCGCGCCGTGAACTGGCCGATCGATCGGCCCGCGGCGTCGATATCAGCCCGGCGATCACTCAGTTGCGCGCGGCCTTCGACAAGCCTGGCATCGATCCCCAGCAAAAGCTGCGGCTCCTGTGGACCCTTTGCACGCTCGACGCCATCGACCGATCCGCACTCACTGCGCTGCTCGCCGATCCCGATGAACATTTGCGGGCCTGGGGACTTCGCCTGCTCGTCGATTTCTGGCCGCTCGATACTGTGCATGGTCGCCCGCGAGCAACGACGGAGGCAATCGACCCGCAGCTTGTCCCGCGGCTGCAAGAAACGGCCCGTAATGAGCCGCCGGGAGTCGTGCGGCTTGTCCTGGCCTCGACACTCCAGCGCCTGCCGGTCGAAATGCGGGCGGGCGTAGCGGCCGGTTTGATGTCGCACGCCGACGACGCCGCGGACCACAACCTGCCCAGGCTCGTTTTCTACGGACTTGCGCCGGTTGTGGAACAACATGCCACGGCGCTGGTCCCCCTGGCCGCTGAGGGGCAGTTTCCGCTTACTCGCGAATGGATCGCGCGGGCCTTGGCCGAGGATCCCGTCAAGAATGCCTCGCCTCTCGATCAGTTGCTGAGTTCGGCCACCAGAGCGAGCGAATCGGTCCGGGCCGATATTCTCCGTGGGCTGGTTGCGGGCCTGGCTGGCCGGAGGAGGGCCGACCCCCCCAATAGCTGGCCGGCATTTGCTACGAGCCTCGGCGGCGCGTCGCCTGACGTGCAAGAGTTGGTCCGCAATCTGAATGTCGTCTTCGGCGACGGACGGGCGCTCGAAGAAGTCCGCCGCGTAGCGCTCGACGGTGACGCGACGATCGGCGTCCGCCGCTCCGCCCTGGAAACGCTAATTGAGGCCCGGCCCGACGATCTGCGCGAAGTCTGCCTGCGGCTGTTGCGCGTCCGGTTTCTCAATTCTACGGCCGTTCGGGGACTGACGCTGCTCGACGATCCACAGATCGGTAGCGACTTGGCCCGCAACTACCGCTCGTTTCACCCCTCTGAGCGCGGGCCCGTGATCGACGCCCTCGTCAGCCGCCCCGAGTTTGCCTCTGCTCTGCTTGACGAGATCGAGGCGGGGCGGATTCCGCGCGAGGATCTCGGCGCTCTCCAGGCCCGGCAGATACGCAGTATGGGCGACGCAGCCCTGACCGCCAAATTGGCCGCCGTCTGGGGTGCACTCCGCGATTCGCCAAAGGACAAACAGGACCAGATTGACAGGCTAAAGCGCGACCTGACCACCGAGCGTCTTGCGGCGGCGGATGTGCGCCAAGGGAGGGCCACGTTCCAGGCCACGTGTGCCAATTGCCATAAGCTGTACGGCACGGGGGGCACGATCGGCCCCGATCTGACCGGCGCCGGCCGGCACAACCTCGACTACCTGCTCTCAAACATCGTCGATCCAAGCGCCGTGGTGAATAAGGACTACCGCATGTCGGTCGTTCGCCACGCCGATGGACGAGTGCTTCAGGGAATCATCGTCAGCCACGACGACGCGCGCGTCGTGCTGCAAACGGATAAGCAGAAGCTCACGGTCCTCCGCGGCGACATCGATCGAATCGCCCCCTCCTCGTTGTCGGTCATGCCCGACGGCATTTTGCAGCCGCTGACGCCCAACCAGATTTGCAGCCTGATCGCGTACTTAATGACTCCCGGCCAGGTGGACCTGCCACAGGCCGCTCCCGTCCCCGCCACTGCCCGAACCAACCCCTCCATGAGCACCCAGAGTATCAACCAGCGCCGTGGACTGCTCCGCCCGCTGTTTCGCTTTCGCTCGCGCCGCGGATAGTGCTGCTTTCCATCGCTCCGTCCCTCCGTCCGAGTTGCACGTCCCGTCTCCCACTACCTATGCTGCGTCGTTGGTGTGGCATGACAGCGACGAGCGCAATCACCGATCGGCCGAGCGGCCAATCTGCTGTCGCCGCGCCGCGCGCTCGTCGCCCCGCTTGGAAAGGGGTGCTGTTTCGGGCCGCCGCGGTCCTTCTCGGCCTCCTGCCGCTGGTGGCGTGTGAACTGGCTCTCCGCGCCGTGGGGCTTGGAAAACCGATCGATTCCAACGATCCGTTCGTCGGTTTCAGCGACATCCATCCGCTGTTCGTGCTCGACCAGCAATCGGGCCGCTACGAGATTCCCAAATCCCGTCAGACGCACTTCCAGCCGGAGTCGTTCGCCGCCGCGAAGCCCGCCTCGGAGTTCCGCATCTTCGTGCTGGGCGGCTCAACGGTGCAAGGCTGCCCCTGGTCGATCAACACGTCGTTCACCACGTGGCTGGAGCTGCATCTGAATGCGGCCGACCCTTCGCGGAAGTACGAGGTGGTCAATTGCGGCGGAGTCTCTTACGCCACCTACCGGCTCGTCCCGATTTTGCGCGAGGTCCTCAAGTATCAGCCCGATTTGATTGTCTTCTGCGAGGGGCACAATGAGTTTCTGGAGGACCGCACATACGCGCCGCTCCGATCCCAGCCCGCAGCGCTTGCTTGGGCCCAGCGGCAGGTCTCGCGGCTGCGGACTTACAATGTCGTCCGCAATTGCGCCCTCAGCATCACTGCCGCACGGCGGCCCGTGCTCGGTTCCGAGGTGGATGCCCAGCTCGATTGGAAGGACGGCCTAGCCAAATACCACCGTGATCCGGCGTGGCAGGCGGCGGTTATCGCCCATTTCGACGACAGCTTGCGGCGGATCGTGCGAATCACACGGGACGCCAACGTCCCTCTCGTTTTCGTCAGCCCTGTCTCGAACCTCGAGTGGCCTCCGTTCAAGTCCGAACACCGGGCCGATATCACTACCGCAGTACTTAGCAACTTCGATTCGCTCCTCAGTCAGGCCCGCGACGAATGTGCCGGCGATTTGCCGCAGGCCTTGCGGCTGCTCGAGCAAGCGGCCGTAATCGACGACCAATACGCGGAAGTCCACTACCAAATTGGTATTTGCCGCCTGGAGCTCGGCGCGCCCAGCGAGGCTTACCCCGCGCTGCTCATGGCGAAGGAGCTCGATATCTGCCCCCTCCGAATGCTCGAACCGATGAAAGCGGCGATTCAGGCGGTTGCCGACGAGACCGAAACGCCCCTGATCGATGCCGAAGCACTCTTTGCCTCTCAGAGCCGCAGCAGCTTTCCCGACCGCCAGTGGCTCGTCGATCATGTGCATCCCACGATCTCTGGCCATCAACTCCTCGCCGATGCCCTGGCCGAAAAGCTCGTAGCCCTGGGCCTGGTGCGGCGCGACGCTGGCTGGGAAGCCGCCCGCGACCAGGCGTATCAAGCGCACCTGACCTCGCTCACCCACGCCTACTTCGAGCGCGGCAAGCAGCAGCTCCGCTCCGAACAGGGCTGGGCCCGCGGCTGGGTGAAGCGGGTCCATCGCCCATGACGGCCATCCTGGGAATCTCGGCGCTCTTTCACGATAGCGCGGCAGCGCTGGTGGTTGACGGCCAGATCGTCGCCGCCGTTCAGGAAGAACGCTTCACGCGAGTGAAGCACGATGCCGGCTTTCCGACGCGGGCAATCGAATACTGCCTGTCGGCGGCCGGCCTCGCGCCGCAAGACGTCGAATACGTAGCCTTCTACGAAAAGCCGCTGGTCAAGTTCGAGCGCATCCTGGAGACGTTCCTCTCGCTGGCCCCTCAAGGTTTCGGCAGCTTCCGCGAGTCGGTACCGGTTTGGCTCAACGAGAAACTGCATCTCCGCAGCCGCTTCGCACGCGAGTTGAAACATTCGCGCAATAGGCCGCTGGTGTTTCTCGACCATCACGAGAGTCACGCTGCCAGCGCGTTCTTTCCCAGTCCCTTTGACGAGGCAGCGATCCTGACGCTCGACGGCGTCGGAGAGTGGAGCACGACGACGCTCGGCTCTGGCCGCGGGAATCAGATTCACCTGACGCATCACCTTGCATTCCCGCATTCGCTTGGACTCTTGTATTCGGCGTTTACCGCCTACTGCGGCTTTGCGGTGAACGACGGCGAGTACAAGTTGATGGGATTGGCCCCGTATGGGCAGCCGGTCTATGCCGAGGCAATCCGCAAGCATCTGATCGACCTCAAGCCCAACGGCAGCTTTCGGCTGAACATGGACTACTTTCGCTTCGGAGACCGGCAAACGATGACCAGCCGGCGGTTCGAGCGGCTCTTTGGCACGCCGCCCCGCCGGCCGGAGTCGCTGCTTGAGCAGCGGCACGCGGATTTGGCCGCGAGCGTCCAGGCCGTTTTGACCGAAGCCTTGCTCCAGATCGCAGCTGAGCTTGCGCGGCGCACGCAACTGCGCAATCTCGTGATGGCCGGCGGCGTCGCGCTCAATTGCGTCGCCAATTCGCAGCTCCTGAAGGGCGGCCCGTTTGAGCGGATTTGGATTCAACCCGCCGCCGGCGACGCGGGCGGCGCGCTCGGCGCGGCCTTGTTCGTGTGGCATCAGCTTCTCGGCCAGCCGCGCATTGCCAATCTCGCCGATGCTCAGCAGGGGAGCTTGCTTGGGCCGCAATTCTCGTCGGCCAAGATTGGCGCCTGGCTCGACTCGCAGGGAGCGCCCTACCGGCGACTTTCCGATCCGGCGGAACTAATGACGCTTGCTGCCCAAGCGCTAGCCGCCGGCCAGACGATCGGCTGGTTCCGCGGGAGAATGGAATTCGGGCCGCGGGCGCTGGGCGCGCGAAGCATCCTAGCCGATCCCCGCCGGCCCGAGATGCAAGCATTGCTCAACCAGAAAATTAAGTTTCGCGAGGGCTTTCGCCCGTTCGCCCCTGCCGTGCTGGCCGAGCATGCCAGTGAGTGGTTTGATCTGCCGCGCGGACACGAGAGCCCCTATATGCTTCTCACCGCGCCGGTGACCGAGCGGCAGCGGACGCCTATTTCGTCGGCCGACCAGGCGATCATGAAGTCGCATCCCGATTTTTGCCGCCGAGCCGCCGTGGTTCGCAGCACGATCCCCGCCGTCACGCATGTCGATCACAGTGCCCGAGTCCAAACCGTCGATGCCCGGCGGAATCCCGACTTCCATGCGCTCCTGACCGCATTCCACAAGCTCACTGGCTGTCCGGTGCTGGCCAACACGAGCTTCAACGTCCGCGGCGAGCCGATCGTTTGCACGCCGGCCGATGCTTATCGCTGCTTCTTCGCTACTGGCCTGGACCTGCTCGTGATGGAGGACTGCGTGGTTGAAAAGGCGCCCGGTTCTCAAGAGCTTTCGACCACTGACAATTCAATTGGCAACAAGGAGCTGACGCATGCGCTGGTCTGATGTCACCACGGCGCCCACCGACCGCAAGCTGCGCGAATTCGCTGCGATTGCAGCGATTGTGCTCGCCGCGTTGGCGGGATGGCAAATGGCTGCGCGAGACGGTCTGTTTCTTGCCGCCGGCTATGTGGCCGCCGCGGCGATCGTTGGCCTGATCGGCCTGGCGAGGCCCCGTTGGCTGGCACCGCTATTCTCGCTTTGGATGATCATCGCCTTCCCGCTCGCATGGCTGGTCTCGCTGCTAGTGCTCGCGGCCATCTTCTACGGGCTGATCACGCCGCTGGGCCTGCTCTTTCGGCTGCTGGGTCGCGACCCGCTGGATCGGGCGTGGCGCGGCGGCCACGATAGCTACTGGAAGGAAAAACCCGCCCCTCAGTCGCCCGAGCGCTACCTGCGCCAGTTCTAGGCCCGCCCGTTATGACCCACGAGCCGCCCAGCGATTTCGAAAAGTTCGCCCAAAGTGTGCACTCGCCGACGCTGCTCGGTGAATTCTGGCAATTCCTCCGCCACAACAAGAAGTGGTGGCTGCTGCCGATCCTGATCGTGCTGCTGGTGTTTGGCCTGTTGATCTTCCTCTCGGGCACCGGCGCAGCGCCGTTTATCTATACGTTCCACTGACGCGCGGATGCAGGTACGAGAACTACCGGCCGTGGGCGCTAGATCTGATCGATCAAGTTGCCGATCGCGCGCCACCAGTTGCTGGGATTGATGAGTAGGCCAATCGTCAGCCGCAAGCCTAGCCCGGTGGCCAGACCAATGGCCACTACCGCCAGCGCCAAAGCCAGATTGGAGATGCTGGCCAGGGTAGAAATCGTCTTGTGATCGCCGATCCACAGGGCGAGCACGTAGAGGCCGATGGCGATCACCGCCACCGCGGTCGGAATGATGAGTTCAAAATCCATGCACCCACTCTCTCTATTGCGATATAGCTCACACGGCGGCGCGGGCAAGACGAGCCGACCGGCGCGCGTGATACAACCCGCACAATCCGACCGCTAAGAACCCGCCGCTTGACGCACCTGTGTACGATGTCCTCGTCACCCGGCGAGCGTCGTCACAACGGCCACAGCCATGTCCGATCCCCGCATCTATTTCGCCGCCGAACGAACGCTCCTCGCCTGGCTGCGCACTGGTCTGGCGGTAATCGGTTTGGGCTTTGTCGTCGCCCGCTTCGGCCTGTTCCTCCGCATGCTCGGCCAGCCGCACAATCCGGCTAGCCCCTCCCCCTGGTCACTGGCGATTGGTGTCTTTTTCGTAATCTTGGGAGCGGTCATGGTGGGTGGCGCCGCCCGGCAACATGCCCGGTTTACCCGCAATCTGGCACCTGCAGAGCGCCCAGAGCGATATTGGCTCGGCTTTGCGCTTTTGGTCGCGGTGCTCATCAGCGGTTCTGGGCTCGCTTTGGCGGCCTATTTGCTGGCAAGTGCTGGTTCCGGCTCCGGCTAGTCTGCAGAGAACGATTGAGATTGCCCGGCCAGGCTCGCAGCCGTAAGATAGATTTTGGATTGAGGCCTCCATGATTTGGGGTGGTTCCATCGGGCGCAGATTCGTGGCCGTCGGCATGTGCTGCCTGACGGTGCTTGGTGCTGCGCCGCGCCTTGATTGCCATTGCCCGGATCGTGCTTGCCAGGTCAGTTGCGAGTCGGGGCATCCCGACACATGCTGTGCGATCGCTGCCAAGAGCAAACCCACGACACCCCAGCACGTCTGCTGCCCCCACTGCAATCGGCCGGCTCCACCGCCCCAAGGCGACAATCCGGTCGCGCAGCGAACTCCTTGCCACTGCGACATGCAAGTCGTGCGAGACGCCCAGTTGCCTGTTGTCCGCAACACTGGCCACACGACGACGACGCTGGTAGCGTGGATCCCTGCCGACGACGTTTCTCTCGTTCTCTCTCGGCCTGTGCCGCACGGCGATCGCAGCCTCTTTAACGGCCTGCCGCCCGACGATCCGGTTTCGCGCGCGCAGATCTTGCGCTTGTAATCGCGCCATAGGACGGATTTCCAATCCGTCCTCATCTTCGCTCGGATGCCACGTCCCACGCTTGCGTGGGCGTGCATCGACCTTGATCGCGCAGTTCACATCCTTGGCACAGCCGGCTCACGCAATGTTCTTCCGACCACTTCCCTGGGAGTACGGCGTCCGCAACCTTTGGCGGCGGCCCGGTCGAAGTGCGCTCACGATGCTGGGCCTGGCCACCGTCGTCTTCCTGGTGCTCCTGGTCACTGCATTTGTTCGCGGGCTGGAGTCTTCGCTGGCCAAAAGCGGCGACGCGCAGGTCGTCCTTGTCCACTCACTGGGCGCGGCCGAGAACATCGAAAACTCGACCATGCCTGGTCGCAGCTCAAGTTTGCTTGCCGCCAGCCTGAAGCGGATCGAGTCGCGCTTTGGCGAGCGCTACGTTTCGCCCGAGCTGTATCTGGGAAGCGAGGTAACAACCGCCGGCAGCGCCGCTCCCAGCAAGGGGCTGGTGCGCGGAGTCACGATGTCCGCGCCACTGGTGCATCGGCAGTTCCAGTTGCTAGCAGGCGCCTGGCCCGCTAGCGGCGAAGTACTCGTCGGACGACTGGCTGCCGCGAAACTCGGCCGCCAAGCCCGCGACCTTGCCCTGGGCCAGACGCTTCACTTTGAAGGGCGCGATTGGACGGTCAGCGGCCAATTTGCGGCTGGTGGCTCGGCCCTCGAATCGGAACTGTGGTGTCCGGTCGAAGACCTCCAGCAGGCGATGAAACGCCAAGACCTGAGCCTCGTGGCAGTGTCGGTCACCGACCCGGAGGGGCTGGTGGATCTAGCCGAATTCTGCAAAGAGCGGCTCGATTTGGAATGGCAGGCCACGCCCGAGACTGCGTATTATGCCGCCCTCCAGCGACACTACGGTCCGGTGCGGGCCGTCGCCTGGCTCGTCGTCCTGCTCGTGTCCGGCGCCGGCGTATTCGCGGGCCTGAACACGATGTACGGCGCGGTCGTCGGCCGGGTCAAAGAGCTGGCCATGCTGCAAACCCTGGGCTTTTCGCGGCGAGCAATTGCCCTGTCGATCGTTCAGGAAGGGACGCTCCTGGCCGCGGGTGGCTCGCTCGTCGCCGCCGCCATCGCGCTCCCTCTGCTAAGCGGAGCAGCCGTGCGGTTCACGATGGGGGCATTCACGCTCCGCCTGGACAGTACGGCATTGCTTGTGGGAATGCTGACGGGACTGGCAATCGGCGTCGTCGGCTCGCTGCCACCAGCCTGGCGAGCGCTGCGGATGCCGGTAGTGGAGGCACTGAAAGCGATTTGAGGAATTCGTCAGTTGTCAGTTGTCATTGGTCAGTAGTCATTAGTCATTAGTCATTAGTCATTTGGTTCAGTACTTAACCGCGAACCCAGAACCCTAAATCTCGAATCCCGACCCCTTTCCCCTTCAGGAGAAGTTTCTCATGTGCGTTCGACACATCGCTCTGCTCTCGCTGGTCCTCGCCCTGGCCATCGTCATTGGCTGCGGCACAAGCTCCGGCCCAACCGCCACCGCGCCCGCGTCGCCCCCCGATCCGCGCTACGCCCTCGCCGAGGAACCGGCTGAAGCGAAATCGGTCATCGAAGTTCGCAAGGCGGCGAAAGATGGCGACGAAGTGACGATCACCGGCCGCATCGGAGGCGATCGCGACCCGTGGATCAAAGGGCGGGCCACGTTCGTGATTGTCGATGCGTCGCTCAAAGCGTGCAGCGAGCTCGAAGGCGATACCTGCCCCACTCCCTGGGACTTCTGCTGCGACGACATCGGCCATCTGAATGACTCGAAAGCCACGATCAAGATCGTCAATGAGGCCGGCGAAACGGTGCCGACCGACGCCCGCGAGCTTCTGCGCGTGAAAGAGCTGCAAACCGTCACCATCCGCGGCCAGGCGAAGCGCGATGACGCGGGCAACCTGACCGTGCTCGCCAAGGGCGTCTTTGTCAAACGATAGGACCACTGCGATGACTACCAAAGTTGATTTGCGCGAGCTGGCTGTCGATCGCAGCCAGCGGTCCGCGACCGGCGTTCGCCGTCCGCGCAACTGGTTCACGCGGCTCGTGATTCCCGCGGTGCTCCTGGCCGGTTTTGTCGGCCTTTTGGCATGGTCGCTCCGCGATCGGCTGCTGCCGGCAACGCCGGTGACCGTCGTGCCGGTGATTGCCTCGCGGGCCGATGTCCTGGCGGCCGATACGCCCCTGTTTCAGGCGGCCGGCTGGATCGAGCCGCGGCCGACGCCAGTGCTGGTCAGCTCGCTCGGCGAGGGCGTGGTCAAGCGGCTGACCGTCATTGAGGGTCAGGCGGTGGACGCCGGTGAGCCGGTGGCCTATCTCATCGATCGGGACGCGAAGCTGGCGGTGCGTCAGGCCGAGGGGGAGCTGGCATTGCGGCGGGCCGAATTGGCCGCCGCTGAGGCGGCGCAAACCGCAGCACAGAAGCTATTGGCCGAGCCGATTCCGCGGCAGGCCGAACTGGCCGACGCCCAGGCCCAGCTCAGCAAGGTGGAAACCGAGCTCTCGCGCTTGCCGGCGCTGATCGAATCGGCCGAAGCCCGCCGCGACTTTGCCCAGCGGGAGGTCGAAAGCAAACAGGCCGCGGGCGAAGGCGTGGCGGCCATCATGCTCCGCAAGGCCCAGAGTGACCTCAAAGTGGTCCTAGCCGAACTGGAAGACCACCACCGGCACCACGCAGCCCTCAAGAGCGAGCGTGACGCGATGCAGGCCCGCCGCGACGTGCTTAAGCGGCAATTGGAGCTGAAAATCGACGAGCAAAGGGCTGCCGATGAAGCCGACGCAAAGGTGGCGGCGGCCAACGCCCAGATTGAACTGGCCGCTGCAGCTCTCGATATCGCCAGCCTCCGGCTCGAGCGGACGGTCATCCGCGCGCCGATTGCCGGCAAGATTCTCGCCCTCACTTCGCGGCCCGGCGCGAAGCTCATGGGCCTGGCGCCCGCGGCGATGGCCGACGCGAGCACGGTCGTGACGATGTATGACCCGTCGTCGCTTCAAGTACGGGCCGACGTGCGATTGGAAGATATCTCTCGCGTCATCGTCGGCCAAAAGGTCCACATCGAGACGGCCGCACTGAAGCAACATCTCACCGGCCAAGTGATTACCGCGACGTCGCTGGCCGACATTCAGAAGAACACGCTGCAAGTGAAGGTGGCGATCGACAATCCACCCCCCGTGATCAAACCCGACATGCTCGTGCAGGTGACCTTCCTGGCGCCGCCGCAGCCAGCGAGCAGCGTCAAGAGCGAGCCCGTCACGCGAATTGCCGCTCCGCTGGCCTTGATTGAAGGCGCGGGCGACCACGCAACCGCCTGGGTGGCGAATCTCTCGGCGGGTGTGGCCCAGCAGCGCCAGCTCACGCTCGGCCAACCGATTTCGCAGGAGCTCGTCGAGGTGAAGTCAGGCCTGGCCATCGGCGATCGATTGATCTCCGCTGGCCGCGAAGGACTCAAAAATGGCCAACGAATCCGAGTGCTGCGCGAAGATCCCAGCGTCGGCAGATAAATCTGAAATCCTAAATCTGAAATTACAATGTCTCTCGTCCAAGTCGATCGCGTCACCAAAGAGTTCACGAAAGGCGGACACACGATCCGCCCGCTCGACGAGGCCTCGCTCACGATCGAGCAGGGAGAATTCGTCTCGCTCATGGGGGCCAGCGGCTCGGGCAAGAGCACCCTGCTCAATCAGATCGCGGGGATCGATCGCCCGACTTCGGGGCGGATCAGCGTTGCGGGCGTCGATATTACCAGTCTTTCGCGGACGAATCTCGCCCGCTGGCGGGCCGAGAACATCGGCTACATCTTCCAGACGCACAACCTCATCCCCGTGCTGACGGCCTACGAAAACGTCGAAATGCCGCTGCTCTTGTTGCCGCTGTCGGCCCGCGAGCGCGAGCGGCGCGTGGCTGTGGCTCTGGAGGCAGTTGGCCTTACCGATCGGGCCGAGCATTATCCGCGGCAGCTTTCGGGGGGACAGGAGCAGCGCGTCGGCATCGCCCGGGCGATCGTCGCCAGCCCCACGCTCGTGGTCGCCGACGAGCCGACGGGTGACCTCGACGCCGAAACGTCGCAACAGATTCTCGTGTTGCTTCAGCGGCTTAACCAGGAGCTGGGCATGACGCTGCTCATGGTGACGCACGACGCCAATGCCGCGGCGATGGCGACGCGGCAACTGCGGCTGGTCGGCGGCAAGCTGATCGAGCGCGAAGCCGCATTGCAATCTGCAAGTGATAAGTGACCAAGTCCCATGTTCCGATTTCTTCCCTACATCCTCAAAACACTTTACCGCCACCGTACCCGCACGCTGCTGACGATCAGCGGCACAGCGGTCGCGCTCTTTGTCTTTTCGTTCGTGGGAGCGGTGCAAGAGGGCTTGATAAGACTCCTGAATGACCGCCAGGCCGAGCGGACGCTGATCGCCTTCCAGGCTAATCGGTTTTGCCCCAGCACCAGCAAGATCCCCGAAGACTATGCCCGCCGCGTGCTCGAAGTCGCTGGCGTGAAGGATGCGGTGCCCATCAAGGTGTTCATGAACAACTGCCGGGCCAGCCTCGACGTAGTCGTGTTCAACGGGCTCCCCGCCCAGAAGCTCCGGTCGGTCCGCGACTTGACGCTTGTGCAAGGGGACTGGGCAACCTTCGAGAAGCAGCGCGACGCGGCTGTCGTCGGTCAGGCGGTCGCCAAGCGCCGGCGAATCAAGGTAGGCGACAAGTTTTCGATCGGCATGCTTACCGTGAGCGTGGTCGGCATTTTTACTTCGCCTGATCAATCGACCGAGGGGATGATCTTCACGCACCTCGAATTCCTCCAGCGGACGAAGGGGCTCAACTCAGTCGGCACCGTGACGCAACTGGAAGTGCTGTTGACGCCGGACGCCGATCCACAGAGGACCTCGGATGCGATCGACGACATGTTCCGCGCCGGTCCCATCGCCACGAACACGCGTACGAAGGGCGTTTTTCAAGCCAGCGCGGTGGCCGACCTGGTCGAGCTTGTCGGCTTCACGCAGTATCTGGGCCTGGCGTGCGTCGGTCTGGTCCTGGGCCTCGTGGCGACGACGACCGTCATGGGGGTGCAGGACCGGATCAAGGAACATGCCGTGCTGCAAACGCTGGGCTATAGCGGCTGGCACATCTTTGGGTTCGTGCTGTCCGAGAGCTTGCTCGTCAGCCTCTGCGGTGGCCTCGTCGGGGTCGGCTTGGCGATGCTTATTCTGCGGACGAGCAACCTGGCCCTGGGGACCGAAGGCATTCTGATCGCCTTCCTCCCTTCGGTTTCGTTGGCTTTGACGGGCCTGGCTGTGAGCGCGCTGGTAGGCGTCTTCGCCGGACTGATTCCGGCTTGGCAGGCATCGCGCGCTGAGATCGTGCCGGCGCTGAAGTAGCTCACCTCTGCTTTGATTTGAGTCTCGCCCGCGCTCCGCATACACTGTGGAGCACCCTGCCCGCCTCGCGCCTTTCTGGAGACCGCCTCATGAACGCTCCGCGCCTCTCCCGCCGCCGTCTGCTTCGCGTGATCGCCGCAACGGCCGCACTTGGTCCGACGATTCTCTCGCGCCACGCGCGCGGACGCCTGGCAGCCAACGATCGCATCGGCCTGGGCTTTATCGGCGTTGGGATGATGGGCCGCGGCCATGTCGGCCGATTTCTCGGATTTGAGCAGGTGCAAGTGGTGGCGATCAGCGACGTGTGTCTCGAGCGTGCGACCAACGCGAAAGAAACTGTCGAGAAGAAGTACGCCGAGGCGACGAAGTCCGGCACGTACAAAGGGTGCGAACTTCACAATGACTTCCGCGAGCTGTTGGCCCGCAAAGACATCGACGCGGTCGTCATTGCCACGCCCGATCACTGGCACGCACTGTGCTGCGTCGCAGCGGCGAAGGCCAAGAAGGATATCTACTGCGAGAAGCCGCTGACCCACACGATCGCACAGGGCCTGAAGATCATCGAGGCGGTGCGGGCCAATCGCGTCGTGTTTCAGACCGGCAGCCAGCAGCGGAGCGAGTTCGGCGGCCTGTTCCGACAGGCGGTGGAATACGTCCGCAATGGACGCATCGGCAAATTGAAGACCGTGCGCGTCGGCGTTGGCCCGCCTCCCGTGGCATGCGACTTGCCCGACGAACCCACTCCCAGCGGAACCGACTGGGATCTCTGGCTCGGCCCGGCCCCGCAGCGCGGCTACAACGAAATCCTCTGCCCCAAGGGGATCCATAAGCACTTTCCGGCCTGGCGGAACTATCGCGAGTATGCCGGCGGAGCCCTCGCCGACATGGGGGCCCATCACTTCGACATTGCCCAGTGGGCGATGGAGATAGATACCAGCGGCCCGGTCGAAATCCAGCCCCCCGACGGCTCGGCGACCAGCGGCCTGCGATTCGTCTATGCCAGCGGCGTCGAAATGTTTCACGGCGGCCGCAGCGGCTGCACGTTCGAGGGTGAGAAGGGGACGATCTATGTCGATCGGGACAAGATCGAAAGCATGCCCGAGTCGATCCTCAAGGAGCCGCTCACGGACAGCGACAAGCGGGTTTATCGCTCGGATGACCATGCCCGCAACTGGCTCGACTGCATCGCCAGCCGCAAGGAACCCATTTGCACGGCCGAAATCGGAGCCCGCTCGGCGGCGATCTGCCACCTGGCAAATATCGGCTATCGCCTGCGGCGGCCGCTCAAGTGGGACCCGGCGAAGGAAGAGTTTCCTTCCGATAGCGAGGCGAATAAACTGCTCGATTATCAGATGCGAGGCGACTGGAAGTTATAGGGACAGAGGCCGGAAGTCGGAAGTCGGAGAACAGAGATCGGCGCTCGGAGATCGGAAGTCAGAGGTCGGAGGTCAAGTAATTTGTACTGTGTACTCAGTGCTTAGTACTCAGCATTTTTCTAACGGTGACTTTGAAATCTGGGAGTCTTGTCCATGCGTCGTCTCGTTTGTCATTTAACGGCCGCTCTCTTCGCGCTTGTTGTCTGCGGTCAGGCCACGGCCGATGTTCGCTTGCCGGCCTTGTTCACCGATCACATGGTCCTTCAGCAAGGGCAGGTGAACCGCGTGTGGGGTTGGGCCGAGCCCGGCGAGCCGGTGACCGTTTCGATCGAGAAGCAGGAGCACAAAGCGACGGCCGACGACAAGGGGCGCTGGAGCGTGAAGCTCCAGTCGCTGTCAGCCGGCGGTCCGCACGTGCTGGCGGTGAAGGGGAAGAATGAGATCAAGGTCCAGGACGTGCTCGTGGGCGAGGTCTGGATCTGCTCCGGCCAGTCGAACATGGGCTTTGCGCTCGCCCAGGCAACCGACGGCGACCTCGAGTCGGCGACGGCGAAGTTCCCAAACATCCGCCTGATCTCGGTTCCACAGGTCGGCACGCAGGAACCGCAGGACGACTTCAAGGGCAAATGGGCCGTTTGTTCGCCGAAGGAAGCCGCCGGTTTCTCGGCCGTGGGGTACCTCTTTGGTCGGCAGTTGCACCTGACGCTCGACGTGCCGATCGGCCTGATCGATAACGCCTGGGGCGGATCGGCGTGCGAGGCGTGGATTCGCCGCGATCTCTTGGCTGCCGATGAGAAGTACAAACCACTTCTCGACCGCTGGGACGAAACCGCCAAAAACTTTGACGCTAGCAAGGCCGCGGCCGATTACGAGAAGCAACTCGCTGTCTGGCGGGAAGCGTCGGCAAAGGCTCGCAGCGAAGGCCAGCCGGCCCCTGTGCGGCCCCGGCCGCCGCAGAATCCGCTCCTGGGCAATCACCGGCCGGCCAACATCTACTGCGGCGTGCTCAAGCCGACCATCGGCTACGGGATTCGCGGCGTGGTTTGGTATCAGGGGGAGTCGAACGCGGGCCGGGCCTACCAGTACCGCGACCTGTTCCCGCTGATGATTCAGAACTGGCGTGACGAGTGGCAGCAGGGGGACTTTCCATTTTACTGGGTGCAGCTCGCCGACTTCAAAGCCGAGCAGCCCGAGCCGGCGGAGAGCGATTGGGCCGAACTTCGCGAGGCGCAAACGCTCGCGCAGAAGCTGCCCAACACCGGTCAGGCGGTGATCATCGACGCCGGCGAGGGGAAGGATATTCACCCCAAGAATAAGCAAACGGTGGCCAATCGGCTGGCTCGGCTGGCGCTGGCCCGCGACTATGGCCGTACGGACCTGGCCTCCCGCAGCCCGGAATACAAGTCGATGGCGGCGGAGGGCAGCAAGATCGTGGTGACGCTCGATTATGTCGGCTCTGGCCTGGAAACGTTCGACACCGCCCAGCCGCGCGGCTTTGCAATCGCCGGCGAGGACAAGAGATTCGTCTGGGCCAAGGCGGAGCTGGTCGGCACGAACAAGGTCGCCGTCTGGAGCGACGCCGTCGCCAAGCCGATCGCCGTGCGATATGCCTGGGCTGATAACCCGGTGTGCAACGTCTATAGCAAAGAGGGCCTGCCGGTCACGCCGTTTCGCACCGACGATTGGGCGGGCGTGACGGCGGGCGTGGTGAAATAGCGTCCTGACTGTGCTTAGATGGCTCGGAAGCCACGGATGGAACACAGAGAAACATGGATGAGAAAAAGGTCCGTGTTCAATCCGTGTTGATCCGTGGCTTCTTTTCCAATCGTTCAACTTCTTCGACGAGGCTTTCCATGCGACGACTTTCCGCTGTCATTGCTGTGGCGATGTCGGCGTGTCTTCCATCCCTGGCAGACGCCGAGGTCACTCGCTGGGACATCACGAAGCGCGAGCCGTATGCCAGCGGAAAGTCGATCGGCGATCGCGGGGCCTGCGAGCGCTGGACGGGCGTCGTCCATTTTGCACTGAATCCCAATCTGGCGGCCAACAGTCAAATCGTCGATTTGGCCCTGGCGCCCAAGAATGCCGATGGCAAGGTAGAGTTCTGGGCCGACTTTGAGCTGCTTGTGCCGGTCGATCGGTCGCGGCTCAACGGAGCAGTCTTCTACGAAGTGAATAACCGCGGCGGCACGACGGCCCCGCGGATCATCGACGGTGATGCCGATGATTTTCTGCTCCGGCAGGGCTTCGCCGTGCTCTGGAGCGGCTGGATTGCCGAGGTCCATCCCGGCGGTGGACGTTTCATGATGTCGGCGCCTGTGGCCACGCAGGACGGCCAGCCGATCCGCGGCCTGGTGCGTAATGAGCTAGTGGTCGATCGGCCGCAGCCAAAAATGTCGATTTCGCACCGCTCAGGGCTGGGCAGCTATCGCCCGAGCAAACAGGGCCTGGCGACAGCGACGCTCTCGATGCGCGAGCACGAAGCCGACCAGCGGCAGAGCGTGTCGCGCGAGCGGTTCAAGCTACTCGAGAGCGAGGTGACCGCCGACGGGCGCACCGGTCAGCTCCCACTCGTGGAGCTGGAGGTGGAAGGGGGACTCAAGCCCGGTTGGGTTTATGAAATCGTCTATGAAGCCGAAGGGCCAATCGTCCAAGGAGTCGGGCTGGCGGGCATTCGAGATTTGGTCGCCTGCCTTAAGTACGACACGACCGAGCGGAACCCGCTGCGATCGAGCGATAGCAAGCCGCTGATTGACCGGGCGCTCGGATTCGGCACGTCGCAAAGCGGACGGTGCCTGCGGCAGTTTCTCTACGACGGCTTCAATGCCGACGAACATGGCCGCCGCGTCTTCGACGGCGTGATACCGCATGTGGCGGGGGGCGGATTGGGGTCGTTCAATCACCGCTTCGCGTCCCCCACGCGGACCAACGGCCAGCATGAGGAGCACTTGTTCCCGGCCGATTACTTCCCCTTCACCTACGGCGATGAGAAAGACCCGCTCAGCGGCCGCGAGGACGGCATCCTGCGACGCTGCCGGATGCTCGGCGTCGTCCCGAAGGTGATGCACACCCAGTCGTCGAGCGAATACTGGCACCGCAGCGGCTCGCTCGTGCATACCGATCCGCTCGGCGAGCGCGACGCTGACCAGCCGCGTGAGGTCCGCTATTACACCTTTGGCGGCGCGCAGCACGGACCCGGCAACGGCCTGCCGGCGGCCAAGGGGAGCGGGCAATTGCCGTCCAATCCGGCCGATTATCGGCCATTTATGCGGGCGCTGGTCCTCGCGCTGGATGCTTGGGTGAAGGACGGCAAAGAGCCGCCGCGCAACATGATTCCGCGGATTGCCGAGAAGTCGCTGGTGGGATGGAAGCAGAAGGAAAGCGGCTGGCCGGGCATTCCGGGCATTAGTTATCCGCAGGTGATTCATCAGCCATCATTCCTGTACCGTGGTCCCGATTGGTACACCAGCCGCATCGCCTCAATCGAGCCGCCGCATGTCAAGGAAAGCTACGGCGTTCGCGTGCCGGCGTGTGGTCCCGATGGCAATGAACGTGGGACGCTCAATTTGCCGGCGATCAGCGTGCCCGTGGCGACCTACACGAGCTGGAATATGCGGGATGACTCGATTGGTGCGGCAGGCGAACTTTTGGGTCTGCAAGGCGGGTACATTCCCTTTGCCCGAACGAAAGCGGAGCGCGAGAAGTCGGGCGATCCGCGGCCGGCGCTCCTCGAGCGCTATCGCGACTTTGCCGACTACGAGTCACAGTACCTGGCCACCGCCCAGAAACTCGAGGCCGAGAAGTATTTACTGGCCGAAGACTTGCCGCGCCTTAGGGCGCTGTGCGAGAAGCAGCGGGGGCTGTTCGAACAGGAATAGCCGTTAGACAAGCGATCTTCTGGAGTGACGCGACTTGTTGCCGCACTCCCAATTCCTATTAAATCCGAACAAAGATCTTCTGCCGATACAACCAAAACAGAACCAGCCAAAAGACAACCAGAACCGTTGCCCCGGCCACAAGCGGCTCGTAGGCCTTGCCAAAGTATTCGAAGATATCCGGCCGCGTGTGGATCTTGATCGAGCGGATGATGAAGTTCTCCCACCCGTGAGCCATGACGTAAGCCAGAATCGAATTGGCCCCGATCACACGGAGCGGGAAGCTCCACGACGAGAACTTGATGCCATCGATCAGGAAGTAAAACACCGCCAGGAAGAAGAAGCACCAGCCGCCGCTGTAGAGGGTCCAGCTTGGCGTCCAGATTCGTTTGACGGCGGGGCAGAGCCCCGTTTCATGGGCCAGCCAGGCCACGGCGATCAGGATGCCGCCGGTCAAAATGAACTTGCCGACCTTGGCCCAAGAGGCGCCCGACTGCTTGATCCAGCCGCCGGCAATGAGGCCCAGGATCATCGTGCCCAGCGTGGGAATGAAGCTGAGCGTGGCGTAGCCGCCGCCGTTGTGCGTGAAGGGCTTGGCGCGCGGGAAGAGGTTCAGAAACCACTGATCGAAGGCCCAAGCCGCGTTGCTGTTCTTGTTCCAGTGCGAGGCGAAGCTGCCTGCGGCGAAGTTGCCGGTGAAGCTGTCCGGCACGCCGACCGTGGCATATTCGAAATGTCGATCGGGAAGCGAATAGGTCGCAAACAGTGCCCAGTAGCCGACGAGAATTGCCACAAGGGCGATCCATTGCCACCGCTGGCGGGTGAGGCCCAAGAGGAAGAGCGGGACGTAGCCCAGGCCGATCTGCGACAGCGTGTCTTCGAAAGTCCAGTTCGTCTGCTTCGCGGACATCGAACGCAGAAACACACCCAAGAGCACAAGCACCAGCGCCCGCCAGGCCGCGTGCAGCGTCATCCGCCATTTCGATTGCCCCTTGGCCACTCGGGCGGCAATCGAAAAGGGGAGCGCCACGCCGACCAGGAATGAAAACGACGGCTGGATCAAGTCGTGGAGCGTGCAGCCGGACCATTCCACGTGGGTTTGGTGATGTGCCAGCAGCTTCCAAAAGTCTGTCGGCACATCCTTGGCCACCTGGGACAGTCTGAGCACCTCGGCCATCATCAGGAACATGACCATGCCGCGATAGGCGTCGATCGAGCCGATCCGCGGAGTAGGCTCCACGAGGGGCGCCGGCTGGAATTCGAGCTTTTGGGCCATGGGAATGATTGTGTGACGACGCGAGCGGCGCGCCTACCAGCATGACGGGAATCTAAGAGCGAATCCAGTATTGCACCTTGTACATTTCCTATCCGGCGGGCAGACTGATTCCCAAGGCACGGCATGCCGCACATGGTGCCTGTTCGGGCCCCGGCGGGCCGTGTGGGTGGTCCTCATTCAGACAGAAGGATCGACCCTTGGCGGAACTTTCCATGGGTGACAGCATGAGCGGACCGCCGTCAACGCGGATCACGCTTTTGACGCGGCTGCGCAGTCCGAGCGATGGCGAGGCCTGGCGGACTTTCGTCGATTTGTACCTGCCGCTGGTCTTTCGCTATTGCCGCCGACGCGGCCTGCAAGACGCCGACGCCCGCGACGTGAGCCAGCAAGTCCTGGCCAACATCCACCGGGCGATCGACACATTCATTTACGACCCACAAAAAGGCAAATTCCGCAATTGGCTGGGGACAATCTCCACCCGCGAGGTTACCCGTTATCAACAGCGTGACCGCCGGCCCGGCAAGGGAGGCGGCGACGGCCTGGGCGACTTCGTCGCGGGGCAAGAAAGCGGCGAAGTCGATGCCGACTGGCAGGAGGAATTCAACGCCCACATCTTTGCGGTCGCTCTGGAGCGCGTCAAAGCCGAGTTCGACGAAGCGACCTGGAAGGCGTTTGACGTAACCTGGCTCCACGACGTAAAACCACGCCAGGCCGCCCAGGACCTGGAAAGGCCAGTGGCCTGGATCTACAAGGCCCGCTTTCGGGTGCTGGAGCGCCTCAAGGGCGAGATCGAGTTTCTCACGAATGATGCCGCCATTTTTCACAAGCCATCATGAGCTCAAATCCTGGCGGCCCTAGCACGGCGCGGAACTGCGGCGGCGATCCCGCGCAGCCCGCTGGAAACCATGCCTTGCCAGCCGCAAGCCACACGAACGATTGCCCGCCCATCGAGACAATACAAACGCTCGTTGCAGGCGAGCTTCCAGCCGACCTGGAATTCGTCGTTTCGCGGCATTTGGAATTGTGCCCGGCATGCGAGCGCATGGCATTGCAGATCTCCGATGACCGTTCGACGCGCGCGCTATTGGCGGAACATCGCCGTGTTGCCGCCAGCGACAACGACGCGGCGACTGAACTCGACGAGATTCGCGAGCGGTTGCACGTCCTCAGTTGGCTCAGCCAGGGTCTGGCGCCAGGAGCAGCCAAGGCGTCGTTCGACGACGGCACGCAAGCCGGCGCCGTCACCAGCCGCGCGGAAGAGCGCCCAGCGCCTGCGGTCGGCAAGTTCGAGATTGTACAACCCATTGGATCCGGCGCCTTCGGAATGGTGTATCTGGCTCGCGATCGAGTCCTGAACCGCCAGGTGGCGCTGAAGCTGGCCCGCACAAGCGTCCTTGCCGACCCCGATCTCAAGTCGCGGTTCATGCGCGAAGCCGAAGCGATGGCTCGACTCTCGCATCCAGGCATTGTGCAGGTGTACGAATCGGGCGAGCACGAGGGCACGTGTTACCTGGCGGTCGGCTTTTGCGCCGGGCCAACCCTCGAGCAGTGGCTGGCCGATCGGGCGGGACCCGTCGATCCCAAGCTCGCGGCCCGCATCGCCCTGGCTTTAGCCGAGGCCGTTGAACACGCGCATCAGCACGGCATCTTGCATCGCGACATCAAGCCCAGCAATATCCTCCTCGATGGGGCCGAGGACTTGTCGGCCAATCGTGTCGCGGGAAAACACGACAGCGAGCGAGTTGGCCTGGCCGCAGACCTCCCATTCGTTCCGAAACTCACTGATTTCGGCCTGGCGAAGATTGCCGAGCAGCCATCGGGGGCAACGATCAGCGGCATGGTGCTCGGCACGTTGCAATACATGGCGACTGAACAGGCGGCCGGCTTAGTTGAGCGCGTCGGGCCGCCGACCGACGTCTATTCACTCGGCGCCGTGCTTTACGAATTGCTGACTGGCCAGCCGCCGATCCGCGGCGCTACCGCGATCGATACGCTGCGTCGCGTCTTGGTCGATGAGCCGCTTCACCCACGGCAATTGGCCGGACAGGTTCCCGACGATCTCGACGCCATCGTCATGCGGTGCCTCGACAAATCGCCGACGCGGCGATACCCATCGGCTGGCGAATTCGCCGCCGACTTGCAGCGATTCCTGGACGGCAAGCCGACTCTGGCCCGCCCGCTTTCAACCGGCGAGCGCGTCGCGCGCTGGGTCCGGCGCAATCAGGGAGCCACGGCGGCATTGGGGCTGCTGACCATCCTTATCGCCGTGGGCTTGGGCCTATTTGCCTATGCCGAACGCCTCAAACAGTTGAACGTAGCTCACGAACAGCGGCGGGCTGAATCTGCATACCGCGACGACATCTACACCGCGGGTCAGCGGTACGCGGCTGGCGATGTGGTTCAGACAGTCGAGCTTCTCCAGCGCCAGCGCCACCCGCCTGGTCACCCCGATTTGCGCGGCTTTGAGTGGCACTACCTCCGGGCATTGACGACGCGCGATACATTTGCGCTGGCGCATCCGGGGAAAAATATTTACCAGCTATGCCTGTCGCCAAAGGGCAATCAACTCGCAGCGGCCTCGAGCGATGGATATCTTTACCTTTACGATGCCCCCATGCTGACCAACCAGCAGGTCATCAAAACCAAGCATGTCGAAATCAATGGTGTCTCCTACTCTCCCGACGGCCAGCGGATCGCCACTGCCGGTGATGACGGGTTCATCCGTCTATGGGACGCCCAGTCGCACGTCCTCCTCCACGAGTGGCGCGCCCACAGCGCCCGCGCCTACAACGTGGTTTTCTACGACGATGGCCGGAAACTAGCCACCTGTGGCGAAGAGCCGGTGATTCGCCTGTGGGATGCCCAGACGCTTAAATCTGACGGCGTGCTAGAAGGCCATACTGCGGCCGTTGAGTCGATCGTCCTTTCTCCGAAGGATGACCTGCTCGCGTCGGCCAGCAAAGACAATAGCGCCATCACCTGGGACCTGAAGGAAAAGTCGATGCTGAATCGCTTACAGCAGCACAGCGACAAGGTGATTTGCCTGGCCTTCTCGCCCGATGGCAAGTGGCTGGCTACGGGGGGGCAAGACCGCTTGGTCGTTCTCTGGCGAGACGCAGGCCTGCGTTGGCGGTCGAGGGGCGTACTTCGCGATGCAGTCCAATCCGTGGCGTTCACAAACGACGGACGACTGCTCGTGGGGGATCGGGCTGGAACCGTTCAGGTTTATCGTCTCGGGCCAAATTTCCCAGAAACGGCTGACGCAAAGTCTCTACACCACCCGGAAGAGCAGTGGCTCGCACACACGGGCCGAGTATGGTCGCTCGTCATGCTCCCCGAGCGTGGGCGGTTCTTGTCGTCTGGCGGCGACGGCGAAATCCACGGCTGGCAACCGGGAAGGGCGCTGATTTCCAAGTGGAAGACCGAAAAAGACGACCACTACGCGGCTGACTTTTCTCGAGATGGCTCTCGAATGTTCGTCCTCCGCCGCAACGCCGGAATCGAAGGCTACGATCCAACTTCACGGGCTCTACGATTTACCTTGCAAGAGCCAGGGATTCAGTGGGAATCGCTCGCTGTGCTCAGGGGGCGAGAGCAAGTGGCGGCCGCATCCCAGACCGGCGACATCGTCATCTGGAATTGGCGCACGCGCAACCGGCTCTTCAAGTGGAAGGTCGGCGATGCGGGATTCGATCGACTCGCCTATTCGCCGGCGACCAACTTGCTGGCGGCGATTGCTTATGCGCGCGAGGACGTACTGATTATCGATCCCTATACGGGCCAGGAGATTGCAGCACTGCCCGCACCCAGCTGCACCGACTGTGCCTTCTCACCAGACGGGCAGCGGCTGGCCGTGGATACGATGAACCAACTGGCGATCTTCGACCTCAAGACGCAAAAGCAGATTGCCTTGGCGGCCGGCCATACCAACAACATCAACGCCATTGCCTACAGCCCCGACGGCCAGCTAATCGCCACGGCAAGCAGCGATCGCACGGCGCGGCTGTGGACACCCTACGGAAATCCCGTTGACGAACTAATCGGCCACCCGACCGAGGTCTTGGCAGTAACCTTTACGCCTGACGGCAGGTCGCTGATTACAGGCGGCAATGACGGCCAAATCAGAGTTTTCCACGTTGCCACGCGCCGCGAGCTGATCAACTTCAGGATCAGCAGCGACTTCGGGGTGGTTCGGCATATTTCGGTCAGTCCGGACAGTCGGCAATTGGTTGTCATCGGTGACGACTGGAAAGTGGTCCAAGTGTACACGCCGAGGCGCGGAGATGATTGAGTTCGCGAAGAGGGCCGGGCAATCTAGCAGTGCTCACGTCGGCGCGAGAAGGTCGTCGAGCGGCGGCCTCCACCAAGGCAGCTTAGGAAATAATGCGCGGGCCACCTGTACGGCCGTCTTCGACGAGGCCTCAATCCGCCCCGCCTCGACCATGTCGCCTAGATGCCAGTGACCCAAAAGTAGCGGCGCCAGGTCTCGCTTTCGTAGCACGAGGTACTGACGACCGACGGAACCGCGGACCAGCTTCATTCCCCTGCCGGTGAATACCAATCGCAATCGGGCGACTTCGACAGCGTGCGTGCCGCCCGGCTTTGCTCCGCACTGAATTTCCAGTCCCAGCGCGAGCGGCTTGGGCAGGGCCGCCGCGCGATGCCGCGCGAGCAGCACGCCTTCCAGTTCCGCCAGCAGGCGCAGCGGATCAAAAACCTTGGCCATGAAGACTTCGCCGCCGATTTCTTCGGCCTGTTCGATCCGCCCGCCGGATTGATGGAACAGGTGATACAGAGGATCGTCGGCCGCGGCATCGAAGCGGACCTGCCAATGGTCTTGCTCGCTGGCATCGGCGCAGACGCGGGCCAGCAGGTGCTCGGCCAGTAACGGTTGACCTGGCTGGACCATCAGTTCCACGATCCGCCCTTCGCGCACGAAGACATAGCCCTGGATCGCGGCGAGTTGTGCCGCGAGGTCGGCGGTTTCCGCACCCTCAGCCACGACGTACACGCGATCGCAGGCGCCGCGGTTGATCAGCCAGTCCCAGTATGCTTCGCTGCGCGCCGGCCAACCCCATCGACCAACCAGGGCCGCATCATACAGCCGCATGATCGCCGGCAATTCGATTCGCCGCAGCGGGCGGACCGAGATTGGCTGACGGGGCTCGCGCAGCAGGCAGGCGGCCTCGCCTGCGTCGCGATCTGGGATTAACCCTTCGGATGTGGCCTCCAGGTGAGCCAGGATTTGGCGTGCCCCGGCTGTGGCAAATGCGTGCCGCCCGCAAACCGCCCATCCCTGACGGGCGAATAGCGAGACGGCCCGTGTTCGGGTCAGTCCCAGGATCACACCCTGCAGGCGAGCTTGCCTTTCGGCGGCGGCGATCAGCGAGCTGGCAAATCCGAGCCCGCGATACTCCGCTGCAGTCGCCAAGTCCATGAGTTGCAAGGCGCTTGCCGCCAGACCATCCAGGTGAATCGTCCGCCGGCTGAGGCGGAGATGCGCGGCAACCGAATCGCCATGGCGAACGACCAGTCGTGACGACGGCTCGTAGCCCGGCTCGTCGAGTTGCGCCTGGAATTCGGCAGGCGTGGGGCCGTGACACGCGGCCAGGAGCAGCCGGTGAATGGCCGGGTGATCTCCCGCTTTGGCCGGAGAGAGGCGGGGACCGCTTTCACCGGCAGGAGCCAAACTTACGATCGGAACGATCGTCGGCGTGTTATGAATGGCGACTCTTGCGGGCCGCCGGGTGGACTTCGTGCGTGCGACCGGAAGCGCGGTGCGCGTATTCACTGGCGAGTCCTCTCGCTGGTTGTCGAATCCCTCCGCGGCTCGTCTTGGCCGCCCGAACATCTCCAACTGCAAAGCCTTCTTCGCAGAGTGTTCACACAACTTACTTTTCCGGCGAAGCCAGTGCTAGTAGGCGCGGCACTAAATATTCCTCCGGGTACAGGACAAACGAAAACTCGCGCGAACCGAGCGTGCGGGCTTGTTGAAGCTGACGGGTGAGCCGCGAGTGCTCGGCGCGGAGATGCGCCTCGAGGAGCTTGAGCCTCTCGTACATCGAGGCATTGATTCGCTCGAGGCCAGCAAACACATCGTGTGAACCGCGGCGAATTGTGTGCGAGCGCACGTACCGGCGCTTCTCGGCGGCCAGGGCCTGAAGCTCGCGCTCGAGTGCGGCATCGTTTGCCAGCAGCGGGTGGCCGACTAGCGACTCTGGTCGATAGCGCACGTTGCGGACCAGCCGTGCGGCATCCCGCACATCGTCGATCGTAATGTTTGGCCGCTCAATGGGCAGGCGAAACGTAGCCGTGGCCGTCAGATACCGCGGCGGCTCGATGCCGAAGAAGCGGCGGATGATCTCGTCGGTTAACTCGTCGTATTTGGCCCCGCCGATGCCGTGGATGAAGAGGTCGCTGAGCACCAGCCGGGCGTACATTGTCGTTAGTAGCGCCCGCGGGCGAAGCGTCACTCCGTCGCGGAGCGTAACATACATGAATGCGGGCATGTCCGTCCGTTGCCCCGCCACGGGGCGCAGCATGATTGTTTCGCGGTCGGTCAATTCCCAGACACCGGCCACGCGACGGGCAAAAACGCGCCGCCGCCGCGGATTATCCCTTGACCAAATCCAAAGCGGCACTTCCACCCACTCTCCGTCGCGGGCTAGGCCGGGAACCGGATGCGAGTGGCTGCGAATGCCGTTCAGTGCCCGATACTCCGCCAGCGCGGCATTGTGCGCCGCTTGAAATTCCGCGCACCGTGCAATAAGCACTTCTGCAAAGAAGCCAAAGTCGAACCAGAACGATAGCTCGCTGAGGAGCGACTGATACAGCGTCAGACCGGCCTGCCGTTCCAATTCGTGCCGCGCAGCCGCGAGGCACCAGCCCGGCCGCACGGATCGCTCGGCCAGCGATGGATGGCACTCGTCGGGAATCGCCAGCGCCAGGTTCGTGCAGAGGTCCCGGGATTTGCGCTCCGCGTCGGCACGTTGGCACTCGGGCTGCTCGACCGCGAGCGGCCATAGTCGGTCCACAAGGAGAGGCTGATTGTCTCCGCTCGCGCCGAGCAGGGGCGGCAATGTCTCATGGACGCGCCGCGGAAACGACGCGAATAACTGTGGATCGACCAACCTCCGCTCTTCCCAGGGGACTTCGTCGCCTGGAGCATCGAACAGCGCCTCAACTAACCGCGTCTCGTCGCCAACCCCCGTTGGCAAGGGGATTCCGGGCACGCGCACCGTGTCGCTATCGACGACCAGATTGACCGCCGCGCCGCCCACCGACTGTGCGATCGAAGACACGAGAAAGTTCTTGAACCACACGCCCGGATGAAACAGCGTCGGCTGGTGGCCGGTCATGATCACCGTCGGCGCACTATCAGCATCGCGCGCCGCTCCCGCGGGCAACATCCGCTGCCGCGCGTCGGCACAAAACCCGCGTCGCAACCCCAGCCTGAGATCCCGATCGCGGGCCGCCGCTCGATTGGCTGCAATCATCGCCGGCACATCCGCCGGCGGCGG
>Ga0065705_10104182_pt1 | contig 44130 bp, 74 predicted proteins | sample SwibulcommuniRL2_FD_59092 | JGI IMG/M metagenome (GOLD analysis project Ga0065705, IMG submission 59092) | Bulk soil microbial communities from switchgrass field near Rose Lake, East Lansing, Michigan, USA - RL2 Bulk Soil v2 (version 2) | ecosystem: Environmental > Terrestrial > Soil >...
TTTTGGGCCGGAGTTTAAAGAGGTTTAATCCTGTGGGGGGTTTGATTTCTACGCCCGGCCCTGATTTTAGCAGAGCGAGGGGAATATGCCTGATAAACATAAACACACGCTGCCCGTTGCGAGTCTGAATAAAGAGAAACGTGGCGTCGCAGAATATTGGTTTTATTACAAAGATCGATTGACCTGTGATGTTCGCCAGGGCGAGATTCCGATGTGGGAAGAAATCGTTCACGGTCTCAATTCGCGCACCATGTTGTTGGAGGCGGCGAAAGAAATGCTGGACGTGCTTATGCGTCGTCCAAATGGCCCGTTGTGGCCGAACGCAGAGGATCTAAATCGAAATGTTATTCGCTGGAAACAGCGGATTGACGCAGCCGAGTCAAAAGGAAGTTCTTGAGGAGGAGTGCCATGGCCTGGAAATATAGTCAATCGACGGGACGGCTGACGTACAATGGAAAACTTGTGGCGACTGGTTATTCGGGTTCTTATGGGTACGTCAACCGGCCTGAGTGCGAGATGTATAAAGATCGCGGGGCTATTCCGTCCGGGACTTACCGGATAGGGGCGGGGTTTAAACGCGGAAGACAAAACGATGTGATGAGGCTGGAGCCAACCATGAACGTATGTGGTCGAAACGGTTTTTTGATTCATGGCGATATCGCTCGGGCTGATCACAAAGCATCGGAAGGATGCGTTATATTCGGCCCAGCGATTCGTCACCGGATTTCGACGAGCGGTGATAGAACATTCCAGGTGATACCATGAAAAGACGAAATGTATTCGTGTTTGCATTGAGTTTGTTTGCATCGGGATGCTGTTGTAATCCAGTAACACCGGGGAGAATCCGGCGTGAAATAAAGGCGACTGGCGCGACTGCAACGGTTAACAGACTATGGGCGCGTGTCGGCAGATCCGATTGGGATTTAGTGATCGAACAAATAGCGATGGGGAAGCCGGAATGGTTAGCGCTGGTGCCTGAGATCAAGCCAGGAACCGACGCCGGAGCGACGGAAGATTTGATCCTCGCCTTATCAGAGGCGCTTCCAAAAAATACGAGTGGTGTTTTGAAACTGATCGGCACAGATCCAATCCTTTCTTACGATCAAATTTGCAAATCGCCTGTCATGGAAGGTGGCACGATGGACGAGGTTCGGGAATATCTCGCCTCAGCCCAGGCGGCACTTGAAAATTTAAAAGATCCCTCCGTCGAGGACCGGCGGATGAAGTGCCTCGCTGAAATAAAAAAGGGAATGCGGCGGGTGAAATGAATGCATAGACCTCTATATTATCGAAGAAACGGAACACCGTACGAAGGGCCGAATGTCATATTCAAATGGGGCAAAGATTTTAAAAACCCCAAATATCAGATCGTGAAACAATCAAAACTTGAGAATGGGTTATTTGTCTCTACAGTGTGGTTGGGAATTGACCACAGTTTCACGGAAATTGGTCCACCAATTATTTTTGAAACGATGATATTTGGAAAGGATGTCTTAGATTGCATGAGATATTCAACAGAAGAACAAGCTTTAAAAGGTCATGAACAACTCTGTAGAAAGTGGGCTAGCTAAACTTTAGGTGGGCGGCCCCTCTCGTTCATCGCTGCCAATTTACCGTGCCACGACTTAAAAGTGGGGCCTGGTATAACTGATGGGTGCACCCCGAGAGCCAGTGACTCAGGCCACGGAAATTCTTTTAGGCAATGTGTAGGCAATCGTCATGTTAATTAACATGTCAGTTAGCAAGTAGCGTTTTCGCCGTGCGATCAACCCCTCACGCTCAAGGTCTAACCGATCCGGCGGGTCGAGCCTGTGCACAAGTGTTGGGGGACCGGACCACGGTTGATTTTGGGGGAGGAGAAAAATGAAATTCAAAAGAATAAGCAGGGCAAATATCCCGGATCAATGGCCCCTGTTTCACACGATCACGATGTGGTTGTGGCTTGACCGGCTGCATGTGTCTGCTTGGGTGTGGGGTGTTTTTTGGTCGAACGTTGTTCTTCTGTGGATCGCCTCTGCAATTCTTATTTTCAAGTTCGAGTATGTTGACGTGCTGGAGGAGAAGTCATGAGCGAGGAGAAATCATCTTGGTTTAAACGTTTTTCATGTTGGATGGGTTGGCATTCCTGGTTTGGATACGAGGATGCCCATCACGATCCGAACGACCCGTTGCAATTTCTTGTTTTCGCTAAATGCCCTTGGTGCAAGTTTGAAGGGCAAATTGATTCTCAGGGGAACTTATTCTGATGACCGCCAAGACCGATGACGGGGGGCCTGAATATACAACCAACAATTTGGAAGCGAACCTTATGCTTATGCGGGCTCTAAACGAAATCCAATGGTGGGATCAGATGAAAGAATTGGCGCCATTGGTTGTGAAGGAACTGATTCGGATGGGAGTTAAATTCCCACCTGCGAACGCCATGCTTGCCGAAGGAAAGAAGAAATGAATACCGAAGAGCTAAAAATGTTGGGAGAAATTTTACGCCGCTGGCATGTACAGCCTTATGACGGTCTGACACTTCAGCAAGCATCGTTTGACATCGGATATCTTGCCGGATTAATCATGAAGCTGGAGGGCACCTTAGCCGAAGGCAAGAGGCGGACGGAGGGGAAAGAGTGAGCGAATTTTTCTGTACTGAACATCAAAGTGGCATATCCGGCGGCTGTCGATTTTGTTTTGAGAAACTCGAATCCTTCGCTCGGGAGGCGGTGGAAAGGGCCAAGAGAATTGTAGCGCTTGCGGATAGTTTTGGTGACATCCCAATGCCACAGTCGACATTTCTTTGCGCTATTGAAGCGAAGCAAATTCTTTCCAAATCCGCCGAGATCTTGGGAGACCCCAAATGAACGGCCACGAACAACTACAACTGCTGAAGTTTGAGAATGAGAGGCTGAAGGGGCTTTATCGGGAGGCGGTGGAAGCAATGAAAAGGATTACGAAAGATCATCCTCTGGCAGAAGTAGATGATCCCTACTGCCCAGGTTGTCATGCATTAAAATTAATCGCCAAATCCGCCGAGGTGCTGGGGGACAAAGAAGGGGCGGGGAAGTGACGAACGCACAAGCTGAACAAATAATCTCTCTGCTGACTTCAATCTTGAGCAAACGACGATGACTGACGGCAGTCTCTCAAAACAAAAAGCGACAGTCACCATTGGATATGAAATACGGGATCGATTAGAGGGAAAGATGACTGACCACCAGTTCGTGACGAAGGAAGAGATTGAACAAGCGTTCGGATATTCTCCTGAAGCTTGCAGGGAAGTTAAGATGTTGGCCGAGCGTCTGCTTAAGGAGCGCGATGCGTATCGTGATGTGGCGTTTCTTTTTTTTGATGTCGGCGAATTGGGGTCTATCGAAGCGCAGACCATAAGAGAAACCATCGACGCCGAAGCCCGGCGGATGCTTGAGGAGAAGAAATGACCCATTGTAAAGACTGCGGCAAGGTTGTCGTGATAGTTCCAAGTCTCAGCAGCAATGTGTCCGTCACGCTCGAATTATGCAAATTCGCCTATCGGCTTGTGCGTGAGACCGCAGAACCAAAGACCATCGAATTCGCCACGGTCATCAACAACGAAGATATTTATATTTCGCACTTTCTTACTTGCAGGAAAGCAAAAAAGGAAATTGAGTGACAATTGACGAATGGGCCAAAGAGATCGGCGGCCGCTTCGCCCATATTCTTGAGTTGACGCTGGAAAACGGCGAACTCTTCGCGCTCGTCCGCACCAACCACAATTGGGACGGCATCACCTACAAGGTACCGGCGGACGTGCAGTTTGAGCCGAATAGAGTCAAAGGATGGGAGAAGAAATTGGTGGAGCCAGCACCGCCAAGCGATGAGGCATTGCCGTTCTGATGTCTCTCTGTAAAGGCTGCGGCCGTGAAATCCTCTACGCCAAGAGCTACCAGACGGGCAGCACAATCCCTCTTGAGGAATGCAAGCATGTCTACCGCGAACTTGAGCCGGATCTGCTTGGCTTAGAAGGCGGGCTGATGGTTGAGCAGATCAAAGACGAACGGTTGTGGATCTCTCATTTTCTGGTTTGTCCAAAGGCCGACGAATTTAAAAAAGACAAAAATCCGTCGGAAATGCCAAAATGAGACCGCCAATTAAGGCAAGGGGGTTGACGATCTGGCTCACTCGCATGAGCTAAGACTACGGTACATTAACGTTCTAGGATATTGGTCCAAACGAGACGACGAGAAAGTCGACGACGCCAAGTGGTATGAGGGCGATGTCGCCGTCTGTGAATGCGGCCTTAAATTCTTTTTTCCAAAAAACGGAGCAACCGCCGTTGAGGTTGATGTTGCTCCGCCCGAAGAACTCTCAAAAATCTGGCCACCCAAATCATGTCGGGTGGCCGTATGTGTTTAACCAATAACGGCGAGAGGTCTGAGTTGAAAACAATAGAAAACAAAATCGTTTGCCAACGCTGTGGCCCCAATCAAGCGGTGATCAGAGACGTGGCGGGGCGCATCATGATCGAGTGTTCGCGCTGCCAAATATCGGTCATTGAACAAACCATCAACCAAGCCGTCGAATCCTGGGACGCCCTCCTCTTCGAAAAATTCTAAAAACTCCTTCCCCTTAAAACCCACGAGAGGTAGGCTGGAAGCTTCGCGTTGTCGTGTAGGGGGTCTCCATGCATTACCCTGATAGGAGTCCATTCCTCACGGCAAGCCTTGATGCGGTGTTGGCCTATGTCTTGATGTTTCAGCGGTTACGAGAAAAAACCGAAAAAAAGGTTTTTGCGAAAGATGACCCTGCCATTGAGTGCATAACGATCCCCCAAGAGTTAACAGGTGCCGAGTACAGTCATTTCCATGCTGACCCCCTCATCGCTTGCGAAGAGGAACGAAAAGAAGAGTATAGGGCGTAGTACATGTTGTTGGAGTCTAGGGGAGTAGTTACTTTATGTTCTAGAGTAACTATTCCCCTTTTCTTAAGTAGTAACTAAAGATTGCGGATAGACGGACAACTATCCAAGCCGCCTCTTGAGACATAAACCATCTTGGGAGGCGGCGAATTTTTAAAATTACCTTGACCTTGCGTATCACTTGCTGTAAAACCCTCATGACTTAACGCGATACTTTGTGCGAGCAGGGTGTCCATTCGGGGCGCGATAGCGCTTTCATGGAACCAAGCCTATGACACAAAGCTTCGCTCATCCTCAGTTTTGCACTTTAAGCCTCGACGCGCCCAATCCCGCGCCGGGGCTTTTTGTTGTCCGAATAACCTCGAAATTCAACGACTCAATCAACGGTCATGCCTAGGAAACTTTTTGAGAAAGGGAACAAGATGGCAACGGGCGGCGCGAGACCGAATGCTGGACGCCGCGCAGATGAGTTTCGCATCTGGTTAAGAAAAGCCGCGCATAATCCGACGGCGCGTAGACGTTACATCAAGATCCTAAACGACACGGACGACGCGGACGAGAAGATTACCGATCAAGGCGTCTGTGTTCCTACCAGAACCAAAGCCGACACGTATCTCAAAGCGATTGAACTAGCATGGAATTATCTCGAAGGCCGGCCGGCGCAGCATATCCACCAAACCGGCCTTCCCGGCATCAACATCCTGCAACTCATCCGCGAAGCCGAAGAGGACCGAGGACTTCCCTCGTCGTTCGATGATTAACACTGACGCTATCGGACTCGACAACGACGTGGCGGGGCTTGCCGTCCTGGGGTTTTTCTTGTTGGCCGTCGTATGGTCGGCGCTTGTGCTGCATGACCGGCGGAAGCGATGAGCCTGACCATCGAACAAGCCATCGAACGCTGCAAAGATCCGATGTTTTTCATCGAGCGGTTTTTCTACATCGTGGACAAGCAGCGGAAGCGCGTTCCGTTCAAGTTCAACCCGCCTCAGAAGAAATACTTCTCTAGCCGTTCGTTCAACGATCTCATCCTGAAAGCCCGTAAAGAAGGCTTCTCTTCGCTGATCGAAGCGATCTGGCTTCACGCCTGTATGTTCTTCCCCAACATTCGAGCCGTGACGCTGTCGCACGAAATGGAGTCAACTAAGCGCCACTTCGACCGCGTTCGTTACTACCTGGAGAACATGGGTACCGCCTCTCGACCATTCGTGATCGAACTGGACGAAGACACGCAGAAGCAAATCAAATTCCCTGAAACCAAAAGCTCCTACTGGATCGGGACCGCCGGGGCCAAAGCCTTCGGTCGCGGCGACGACATCACACATTTACACCTCTCCGAAGTTGCCCATTACGAGAACCAGGATGTCCTGACTTCCGCGTTAGAAGCCTGTGTGCCGGGGGCGTGGAAGGTCATGGAAACGACAGCCAATGGCGTCGGAGAGGCTTTTCATGAGATGTGGCAAGCGGCCAAAGATCCAGCTTCGGGCAGCCCATGGAAAACCCATTTCTTCGCTTGGTTTGACGATCCGACAAACCAAAACGAATTGCCCCAGCAGCTTAATTTCAAGGTATTCGAGATCGAACGCAAGATGAAAGAGACGCACAACCTAAGCCGGGAACAGGTGTTCTGGTACCGCTTAAAGAAAGCGGAGATGCCGGACAAGGCCATGATGCCCCAGGAGTACCCTTGCACGGATCAAGAGGCGTTCCTGACTTCCGGCCGCCACGTTTTCAATCTCGAACAACTGGCCAAGTTCAAAGCGCGGACCAACACCAAGCCGCCGATTCGCGTGGGCGAGCTAATGGACGACCATGCGGAGATAACCTTCCGGGACAGCGAGGAAGGGCCTATGCGCGTTTGGGTCATGCCAAGACTCAACCGGAGCTATTTAATCGCGGCAGACGTAGCCCAGGGCGTCCAGGGAGGCAATTATTCAGTGGCTCACGTCCTGGACAGGAACAGTTGGGAGCAGGTCGCGACCATTCGGATGAGAGCCAACCCCGGAGCGTGGGGGAGAACGCTGGTTACGGCGGCGAATTTCTACAACAAGGCTGTGGTCATCCCTGAAAACAATTCCATCGGCCAAGGCACGATTGAGGCCATCAACGACATGCAGTATCCGCACCTTCTCAAGGCCCAGGAGTTGTGGCCCAATTCTCAGACACCACAAGACGGCTTTCCCACAACCGAGAAATGGCGCGGCGTTTCCATCACAGCGCTTAGGAATGCCGTAGATGACGAAACGATCTGTATTAACGATCTGGTGACTATCCAAGAGATGGAGACTTTTATCCAGAACGAAGATACGGGCAAGTTCGAGGCGCAGAAAGGCTGTCAGGACGACTGCGTTCTCAGCATGGCGATTGGCACGTACTGCCTTCGCTTCCTCACGGTGGACGAAACCTATGGGAAGCACTCTTATCAGAAAAAGAAAGCGCTTCAGTTTGAGGTAAGTCTGGCGGGCGAGGGGAATGAGCGGCGTCGGTCGGCTACGGGATACCGATGAAATACGCCCATGTAAGACAAGTGGCGACGTTCACATTGACTGGAACAAAAGGGCATGAAGAACAGATCAAGGATCAGTTGTTGGCTGGGCGTTTCGGCTACACGGAGACCATGCCGGAATTAATCCAGCGATGGGCGGCGACGGGGTATCGATGAAACACTATGTAATCGCCAATATCGATATTGAGGGATCGATGCTCCGGTTGAATTTATTTGGCTGGAGAGTTTTTCTGATTTGGGGGAAAGATTTAAAGGTGAACGAGAATGCCTAGCTTCGACCAAGCCATGGTTGACGCGATCAAGGACCGCCTTGCGGCCGACACGGAAGCGCTGGCCTATATCGCTGAGATCGAAGGCCAAAACGACCGTCTTCACGACCATCACTCCGATTGCAAGGAACGCATGGGAAAGGAGATGTATGCCACGAACAAATGGCGGATTCGTTCATTCGTTGTGGAGCGATTGCTGAAGTACCTGAACAAACTGAATCCTTTCTGGTACCCGGATGATTTGCACAAAGAGATCAAGATGCAAACGTCAGTCTTATTCGAGAGGTGGGAACGCCGCGAGGCGTGGTGGTTGGACTGATCTCATGCCTCTTCCACAAAAACGATTTGAATGGGCCAACCCCAAGAACACCGCGAAAACAATCGGTGGAATTCCGCGTGGCGGATGGGGCGAGGACGAAAGGATCAGGAAGAAAGCCAAGGTCATCGGGGAAGAACCTAGGCAAAAATACGTACTGAAACGTAAGAATGGGCGCGACATTTACGACGTTGAGGTGCGATAAAGCCATGCGGGGCAAGCCCGCCGCGTGGGCGTACCGGGACGTGGCGATCAAGTTGTGGGATTTAACGGGGTTAAGTGGAATGGCTTATCGAGAAATAGCGACAAAAGTGGATGACATGGCCTATGAACTGGAACGAGAGAAGCGCAGAAGGGAAGAGGAAATTCTGAAGACGAACCCGGAGCTGAAACTGGATGAGTAACCAATTCGACGCCAACGTGATGCTGATTGCGCGGAGTTACCGGCGGATTGCCATCCGGCAGCGACGCATGATCCACATTGAAGAGGATCTTGGGACAGCGATCAATTGCGTGGATCAATTGGCTAAGAACGAAGCGATGGACATTCAAAAAGAAGACGCCGGCGGAATCCCGGTTCATGGAGATGGATCACAGAATCCCGATTGGTTTTACGATTTGTGTCGTGAGATTCCGGGACTCATGGAGGAGGAGAAGCCATGATCAATGTGTTATTTGTGGCGTTGCTTGGAATCTCGGCCTTGGTTGGATGCATACACCAGCCAAAGAACCCGTTGCTCAAACAGTGTGAGGATCAATTGACGGTGCTGAATATCGACATCCAACAAAAGAACGAACGGCTACGAGCGTTCAAGCAGTTAAACGACGATGGCACCCTGCGATGACAGTGACCATCGATGCGAATCTGGTCACAGGAATGGTGATCGGGTTCATCGTTGGCGTAGCACTGATGGGCGCCTTTATGGCGTGGAGCTTTTTCACGGAAGGCACATGAACGACATCATTTTGAAGATCATCGTGGAGACCATGCCGGATTACAACACGTTCATGTTTCTATGGGATCAGGGCAACAGGATTGAGATTGTGGCGAGGTTCAATTGATCGTCAAGGCTTTCAAAAAATGGTGGAGAGTTTTTCGGCATGAGCACCGTTATCCGGCGTATTGGCCGACGATTTATCCGAAGTCGTGCCTGAGATGCGGGGCCTTGGATGACGACATTCGAAACCAAAGCTAGGGGAGAGACGACTATGTTTAACGAGGTTGTTGTGACATTCATGATTGTTGTGGCGGCTGGATTATCGGGATGTGTATCAAAAGAAAAGGCCGAAATGCTGGCCAACCAAGCAGCCAACGCCGCACGGCTTGAGGCCTTGAACGAATGCAATGAGAAATGCGCGGGCGTTGCGTCTCAGAATGTGGCGTTTAAGGCACGGCTCGAGAAACTCAAGCAATTCAAGGCTGATGGAAGCCTACGCTAAAGAACAAAAGGAGATTGCCCAATGAGCAACGACACAGCAGAAAGACCGACGATAAGAGGTGCCAACACTCTCAACTACACGGAAATCGATGCATCAACGTTTCAACCGTTGGGAGACCGTATCTTGGTGACGTGGGAAGAGGCGCACGATGAGATCAAGGTGGGAAAGACGACGCTGGTTCGCCCCGACACCTTCAAAAAGCAACATTACACAGGAGAAGTCTTGAACATCGGACCAGGCGTCACGGTGGAAATAAAGATAGGCGACCGAATTCTATTCGATCAGTTCGGTAATTTCGAGAAGCTGTGGGATAGAGAACTTGGCCGTTTGGCTTTGATCTCGCAATCCAGCCAAGGCTCAGCCTTCGCCATTATCCCGGAGCGGACGAGGATCGGCGGTGGAGAAGGAAATTTTGATTTCGATGCAACCTAAAGAGGGAGGAACGATTTAAATGAGGAAACTGATCTTATTCGCAGTCTGTTTGTTCTCGGTTCTGGATATATGCAGCGCTCGTGGTCGAGAAGGATACATGGTTAAACCAACCTACGAAGACACCGGCAATATCATCGATGTCTATACAGCGACAGTGGGAACAACCACGCCGGTGCAAGTTTTTTTCAGTACATGGGCGCAATCTACGAATTATCGGGAACTCATGTTTCAGAACTCCAGCACCAATACCTACCGGGTGTATTTGGGGACGTTTTCGACAGTGGCGGACACCTCAGGGGGGCGATGGTTCATTCCGGGCGGCGGATCTTGGACCACGAACGCGCGAGACAATATCTGGGCGATTTTCGAGAGAGCGGCGACGGGAAGCTTGGAGATATTGGGCGAATTCGAACGGGACGTGTTAGATGAAAATATCACTGATCGTTAAAAGCCTTGTTGTTTCCCTGGTCTTTGGGGCAACTGCTTTGGCAGGGACCATCATTGGAGAAACGCCGTCCAATGCGAGCGTTCAACCGAATTCGATCATTCTCACCGCTCAATCGACTTGTCCGATTGGGTACACGGAATACACGGCAGCGCGGGGGTATTTTTTGGTGGGGGTTCCTTCAGGCGGAACGGTCGCCGGAACCGTGGGCAGCGCTATGACCAATCAGCAGGATTTGACCCACACGCATTCGATCAGCAGCACCACGGCAAGCAATGCCAGCATCATCGGGGCCGGTATTTACGTATCGAATGTCGTGAGTACGACAGGGACAGGAGCAAGTTCAACCATTGCTCCCTATCTTCAGATCAGACTGTGTACGAAGAATTGATGGATCATGAGCGACGAAAAAAGGATCGATCATTCTAAATTCGAGATCGGCCACATCGGAAACCCGACGGACCCGGATGCGATTATCGTGTCGATTCCGATTAAAGCCTATGCCGAGCAAGGAGCGGATGGGATGGACATGTTTTATGGAAAGTGTCGAAGGCTGGAAGCCATCGGCGCGACCTTGATTAAGAACCATGCGCAGAGAAAGCAACAACAGACAGCTATTAAACCAGGCGTGATCTTGCCGGACGGAACCCCCGGCATCGTCGCCTAAAACAAAGGAGAACTACTATGCCCGAAGGAAAATTGATCCCCATGGAGCAAGGCGAGTACCCGGAGATAGACGGACTTGAAGACGGGGCCACCGTCACGTTTTCAGGAACAGCCACGAAAGAAGCGGGGGGGCTGTTGATTCAGACAATTGAGTTGGAAACAGAAGGCATGGCCGACCGGGAGCTTTCCAGCATGACCAAGCAGCAGGGAACATCGTCCATGAGCCAGCCGGCGATTAAGAAAGTGGAGGACATGTAGATCAGTGCCATTTAAAAGCGAGAAACAAAGGCGATATATGAATTGGGCAGCAGCTCACGGGAAAATATCCAAGGCTGTTGTCTCTGAATTCAATGAAGCCTCTAAGGGTAAAAAGCTGCCAGAGCGAGTCCGCAAGAAATCTACCGGGAATCCCGGTGTTCGCGGCGTGGCGCCGGCGAGGATGGCTTGATGGACCAAGACGTTAAAAAAGTCACGGTTGAATCCAGCGAGGCGCGTGTTTCTACGCTGCCCGCCTCCCTCATGGACAACTACCGTGACCGCATGGGGAAGCTCGTCGAACTCACTGAGACGCAGAAGAACCGCCTCAAGAAATGGCTGAAAAGCCGATTGGACGAGTGGGTGCAGGACACCTCCGACCTCCACCAAAACCTGGTCTACGACAATGATCTTGTCGAAGGCATCGTCTACGAAACAGATTATCCATGGGAGGGGGCCTCTAATGTCCATGTGCCTCTCACCGAAACGTACATGGAGATTTACAAGTCGATTTTCAAGCGGTCTATCTTGGGCGCCGACATCATTTGGTACGGCGAAACCGATTCAGATGACCCCCAGGTTCAGGAGATGCTGGCGGATGTGGAGGGGATGCTGAACTACAAGGCGCGAAACGAGTGGAACATCGCGGAGTGTTTGAAAGCCGTGCTATGGATCACGCCTCGAGACGGGTTGGCCGCCATGGAAATCAATTGGGAGGAGCAGTACAAGAAAGCCTCCGACATCATTCTCCTGACGAACGAGCAGGATTTCTTGAAAGAGTTTCCAAGTCCTGAGGAAGCGGGGTTATCCGAAGAGGAATGGTTCGGATTGGCGCAGGAAGCCGCGCAAGCCTCAGACGAATTCCCGGTGGAAGTGCCGATCACGTTCGAGAAGCGCGTGTATTACGGCTGCAAGGGCGAGGCCGTGGATCTTGTGAACTTTGTGACAATCCCCGCCACGGTCCCGGACATCCGGCATGAACTCTGCCGGGGCTACGGCAAGCGCTACCAACAGCGCAGCGCCTCGATTCGTAAGAAGATCAAGGAAGGCTTCTATTACAAAGACGAAGCCGAAGCGCTCTTAAACAAAGGAATCTCATACCAGCCCAACGATTTCACCAAAGCCCAAGACGAGATGGAGGGCTTGCGCCGGACCAGCACCGACGGTACATTTTTGAATTATGCGCTGAACATCAGCGTCACGTTGAACGGGTTTGACAAGAACGAAGAAACTGGGGATGAGAAGTACGACGAAGAGATGGAGTTCTCCGTCGAGTACGACCTCCAGAACGACAAACTCCTACGCCTCATTGAGTTCCCCTATCGTGTACATAACTACGCTACATTTCGCATTGATAGTAGACCTAATCGGTTGGTGGGCAAATCAGTTCCGGCCAAAACCAGAGATTTAAACGACGAGGTGGACACCCAGCACAACCAACGGATCAACGCCCGGTCAATCTCGACCGTGCCCATGTTCAAGGGATTGTCCTCGAAAAAAGAGGAGCTTCAGCTTGATCTCCAGCAGCAGAAAATGAAGCCCGGAAAGGTCTTCTGGGTGAATGATTTCAATTCCTTCGATCAATTCAAGATCCAGCCGACCGACCTGGGCGAATCCATGTCTGAAGAAAAGAACAGTCAGGCGATTCTGGATCTGTATCTTGGGTCGGCGGCGTCTTTGTTATCAGGGGGGGCGCCCACCCAAGATCCAAACGCGCCGGGAAACAAAACGGCGATGATGATTGCTCAGTCCAACCTTCGCATGGACGACCCCTTAGACGAGTTAAGGGATGGTGTGGAGCAAGTGGGCGATATTTGCCTCTCTCATACCTACCAGTTTGGCCCTCCGATCCTTCAGTTTATGGCCCCGCAGGAAGGCGGCGGGTATGAAACCAAAACCATCCACAAAAAATTCCTCCGTAAGAACATCCGCATGAAGATGAATGGGATAACGGTGACGCTAAACCCCGAAGTCGAGATGCAAAAAGGGTTTCAGCTCCACCAAATGCTTCTCACTGAACCGCTTTATGCCAACAACCCCCAGCTTCGCATGGAAGGCTTGCGCTATGCCTTAAGAGCCGGACGCATCCAGGGACGGAACAAGATGCTTCCGCCCATGCAAGAGATCCAGCAGCAGCAAATTCAAACACAGAAGATCGCCATGAAAGAGATGGAAGTTGAAAAGCTCATGCAAGCCAAAGCCCAGCAAGAGGAAGAACTGAAAGGCCGCCTTTCTGGAGCCAAGCAAGAGATGGACATCAAGAACACCGCCCGAAAAATGGCGGAAACAAATTTGGCCATGAACGGCGCGGCCAATGGAGCAATGAATGGACAACCATGAGGAGATGAGACACCGGCGCATCATGAACAAGCGGCGCGTGGACCCGGAATCTATTGATGGACTCGAAACACAGGCGGGCAATTTAAAAGAGGCCATCACACGCGGAGAAATCATCGTGAACAACTTGAAAGACAACCCCGGATGGCTGGCGCTTCAGCAAAATTGGACAGAGCAATTGGAAGAGGTTGAAGAGAAGTTGACGGATTTCCACACGCTCAGCGATAAGGGCCGCGATTTTATTTTGAAGGAACGGCAGGATTTGAAGCATGTGATTGAGACGGTGGAGCATGTGGAGAAAAGAACCGTGTTTCTGAAAAATCAATTATCGGAAACGCTGAATACCCTACGAGAAAGGAAAGAACGACTTGGAGCAGCACAAGTTTGAGGCGAGATGCCCGATATGCACGAAATTTCTGACGGAACCTACCTTGAACATTGAGAAAGGGGATCTGTCGGAGCAGGAATTTATGCGGATGAGGTCGAAAATGAGAATCAGTTACGGAAGCGAGACCATGTGCCGGCGCTGCAAGCAGATCCGCGCCACGGTCATGATCGCTCGGGAGCAGAACCAGATTTAACAGAAGCCCCAAAAACTAAACATAAGAGGCTCGTTTAGAAGCCCACTTCGAGATCCTTCGGGATTTCTTGAAGTGGGTTTTTTTATGACCAAGGAGACACGATGGATAGACCAAGCGGAGTGATGGAAGAGGTGGGAGGAGGATCAGATGGCCCTGAAACTCAAGAAAATCCGGAAGCTCGGCAACCTGAGCTTGAGCCGGGCGACGGCACCGATCCTATCGGAGGAGGAGCGGATCAAGCGGCTGGAGAAACGCCTGGAGAAGTGGAAACAGACGTACCAGAACAGGCGGAAGCACCAGAATCCGAACCTCGGATAGATTTCGAAAAATTCAAAGACGACATCCTTAAGAACATCGACGAGAAGCTGAAGCCCGTCACGGAGAAGCCGCAGCGCGAGATCACCGAGGAAGAATGGGCCAAGCATGAGGAAGAGTGGGGGGTGCCACGCACCACGATCGACCGCGTGACCCGCCAATCGGTCCAGGTCTTTGAAAGAGCCAAGGAATACATCGATTCAAAGCTGGCGGCCTTGGAAGGCGCACAGGCTCGCGCCAATATGTCCAAGGAGTTTCCCGACATCAACCGATTGAAGGCCGGAATGGACGAATTCTTAGCTGACTTCGACCCCAAACACCACAACAATCCGAACCTCTTAAGGCGAGCGGCCATCTATGCGCGTGGGCTGGCCTCCCAGGGCGATATCAAGCGGGTGCGAACATCCGACGAGAAGAATCGCCAGGTTGCCGGTCGGATTAAGACCGGAACGCAGGAAGGATCTCGAACGCCGTCCTCGGCGCAGAAACCATTGAGTTCTTCCCAGCGCGAAGCCGCTTCCATGCTCCCCGGCGGAGAAGCCGAATACAACAAGATCAAAGCCAATAAGAGCCGGATTATTGCGGTGTAAATGAGACGACGACTGCTTTCCCACGGAACAAGCGTTTATCCCTCGCCCACCGCCTTTCGGCGCAACCGGCGATTGGGCGTGACGCCCTATCTCTACTGCGTTCAATGCGGGATGCCCAACGACATCAGGAAAACGGGGTGGAGCGATAACGGCGATGGACTTGGAGACGCTTTCACCGTGACCGTGACAGCCGTTCCGGGACAGACCGCGCAAGTCAACACCAAAGACCGGAACGTCTTATCGGGCTGCCGGTTCTGCGGATCACTTCAGTGGCAGTACTCAAAGCCAGACGCTTTGCCGGATGATCGGAACCAACCGTCCGATGAATGGCGAAGAAATCGACGAAGACATAAAGGGAGGTGAAACAAATGACGAAATGCAAGACGCTTCTCGTTTCCGCCGAAAACGCGGGAACGATTGACGGCAAGAAGACCACAACCATTGCCGACGACATCGACAAAGCCGTGAACGGCCTCGGGGTGGACATCAAGGCAGTTTCCACCGCGCCAGCCGGGTCCGCTTTCTCGGATCAGATCATCGTGACGGTTCTCTATGAGGGCAGCAGCGATGACGACAAGCATGGGGGGAAAAAAAAGTGAATCAACTTAAGGAGGTGAACAAACAATGAACATTGCTTACAAACACGGCAAGGACGCGATTTACAACTTGCCTATTTTCGGTGCAGCAGCGGACATCCTACAAGGGGCGTTCGTCATGCGGGGTGCCACGCCGGGCACAAACAACGGAGAGTTGATCAAAGCGTCCGGTAGCAGCGCCACGCCGGACATCATGGGGCGTCTTTTGGCGATGCTCGACTATTCCGTAGACGGAGAGACGCTGATTGCCGGGACGGCCTTCGTGACCAAACCCGTTCAATTGGCGCATCCGTTCGGTATTCATCGTGTGGAATATGACCTGACGAGTCTTATTGATGCGACTCAGGCCGTTTCAACCACGACCATCACGTTGACTTCTCTCGAAGACAACATCGATGCGGCGTTTCTCTACGTCGTTTCAGGGGTAGGAGCCGGGCAGACGAATTATCTGACGGCGTCGGCTTCCGGTTCTGCGACGTTGAAAGCGGCCTTCGGAACAAGTCTCGATACAACCTCGAAGCTCATCAAGATCATCCCTCGTTTCAATCAGCTCATCTCGCTGAATTCAGACGGAACGAAGCTCGCGTCTCAAGCAGCGGCCGGGGCGATCAACGCGATTGTGATTGACACCTACATCCAACGCAATGGTGGGGCAGCGGTACAGATGAATCCCGTGACCCACGCAGCACTGACGGGGCTGAACAACCTACGCAGTATCAAGTTCTATGCGGACATCGCCATCATCGATGCGATCCCGTACTCGATAGCTTAAATAAGGAGGTGAATGAACAATGATTGTTACAGGAAATTGGCAAGACGCACTGGAACCGATTGCGATCAAAAACTTCCAATTGGGATTCCGTGAAAAACCTCAAGAAAGGGACATGATCTTTGATGTTAAAAAGTCAAAGAAACTCATCGAGACCTACCTTGAGTTGGGAGACATCGGATCGTTCAACGCATTTAGTGGCGATCTGGAATACGAAGACGTGACGCAAGGCTACAAGATGACAATTGAAGCGATTGAGTTGGCCAAGGGAATGAAGATTCAGAAAAAATTCGTTCTCACCGACCAGTTGGACGTGGTGGAAGGCTTGCCCAAGCTGCTTGGGTTAGCCGCCCGTCGTCGGATGCTCTCCGACACCTTCAGTTTGTTCAACAACGCGTTCACGACAGCGATCACGACCATCGACGGACTCCAGTTGTGCAGCTCAGCGCACACCTCAAACAACGGAGGAAGCAGCCAAAGCAACACCGCTTCCGCCGCCTTGTCCGCTGCGAACGTCGAAGTCGCTCGCCGCGCCATGCATACGTTCATGACGAACACAGATCAGCTCTATGACGTGAAGCCGGACATGCTGATTGTTTCTCGGGCGAACGAAGAAACCGCGTATGAAATCATCAAATCCTCGGGGAAAGTGGATACGGCGAATAACAACCGCAACTTCCATATGGGCAAGTACAAACTGCTCGTCTCTGATTATTTGGATGACGCCAACGATTGGTTCCTCGTCGACTCCGAACTCATGAAAATGTTCAACGTCTGGAATGTGGTGGCCCCCCTCGAGTTCAAGCAGTCCGAGAACTTCGATGGATACACCGCACGATATGGCGCCTACATGTTCTATGGCTTCGGTACGAGGGACTGGCGATGGATTCGCGGCAGCCAGGTCTCATAAGAATTGACCAATAGAAAGGAGAGTGCCCTATGAGTGCCCTGCCTAAAGGAGTTCACATCCTCTCGCCAAGAGAGCGAGAGCGTCTGAGAAATCAGATCGAGCAGGATAAAAGACGGCTGAAAGGGGAGCTTGTTGTCCCGACGTTCCGCCATATCAAGGAATCGGTACCGACCCGCACCATGGGCCGCTATGCCGGATTCATGGACAACAGCATCCAGGAAGATCCGGGGGAGATCATCAAGCGCATGAGGCGGATGCAAGCCACGCTTGAACAAGGATCGCCCCGGCCCTTAAACAGCCGCCAGCGTGAAAAACTGGAGAAGCAAGCCGTCATCGACCGGGAATGGTTACGGAGCCAGATGTGTCCAAAAAAACTGGCGTTCGTGAAGGAATCGGACCCGGATTTTTCGAAGGCGGTGGAAGCAGCGCAGCGCGAGGATACACTTCAGTATCACCAAGTGGCCGAGCGTTACAAAAACGCCATGCGCCAGCTCGATACGGAAACACCGGACGCTTCAAGTGTGGAGAAGTTTAGGCCCAACTAAAAAAGAGGAGGAATACATGAATTCTTTGAAGATTCGAAAATGGCTGATCGCGTTCTTCGGCGCGGCACTCTATGCCGGAACCGTTCACGCCATCACATGCGGCGCCGGTTCGACGCCTGTGGTGAGGTATACCGTCGCGGGCAGTGAAGTCTATTGCCTGGATCAAGACGGAAATATCACCTCAAGCGGAACATATGTTTCGTCTGGACGGGTGCAGACATCCAGCACCACGGTGAGTTTGGGAAGCAAATTCGGCAATAACGTAGGGAACCCCACGCAAACGCCGACCTCGACCACGGCGGTTCTCTATGGCCTCAAAGTTCCCTATGTGAACGCTTCGGGAACCACGGTTCCCGCGGGCGGCGTGGTGATTGCCTCGGTGACAGCCGCCGCTGGCGTTCCTGTGCCGGGCGCCCCCAGCGTCTACACCGCGACCAGCACATGGATCGGGATTGCGGAAAGCGCTCTTGTCGCCGGCGGAACCGGATATATGACGATCTCCGGCTATGCCACGGTTCTCACAACGGGTGCCGTCCAAATTGGCGAATACATTGTGAGCAGCGCCCCTGTCACCGGCTATGCGGGATCGTTGGGTGTGAATCTCTCGACCTCCACGCTCATACAAAACTGGCCCTTTATTATCGGGAAAGCGATGTCGGTCGGAACAGCGGCGGGCGGAACCACGATCATACTGCTGAGAAAGTAAGAAGCGGGACGTTAGATCCCCATGACGTTTAAGAGGTCTTTCTGGCTTCTGTTGGCATTTGTTCCATCGGTCGCATGGTCTCTTTCTTTGGCGGACTTAGAGACCAACATCCGGCGGAACGTGCGCGACGTGTCGAGTACGCAGCAGCGCTACTCCGACACGATTATTGACGCCCTCATTAACGAGGCGCAGCGTGCCGTCATCAACGACACCTGGGCGGTGAATTCATACACCAGCATCACGTTGGTGTCGGGAAGCACCTACTATACCCTGCCGGCCACGACAATCAAAGTCTGGCGGGTGACGCTCGACGGCGCCAACCTCCCCGAACTCGACCTTAAGCAGTTAGACGCCGACAGTGGCAATGGTGTGTGGTCATCCACCGGCACTGCCACGGCGTATTTCTTAGACCCTTCCAGCACGACTGTAATCGGCCTTCAGCCTTATCCGAATTCATCCGGCGGGGCGCTCAAGGTGTTTTTCCACAAGCTGCCGGTGGATCTTTCTTCTGATAGCGACATTCCGTTTGATGGAGATATCCGGCTCTATGCCTACCACGATCTTCTCGTCTATCACGTCTCGTTTCGGTTGCTCGTGATCGAAGACAAGCTGCAAGAGGCGCAAGCCTATCAGGCGCTTTATGGGGCGGGAATACAGACCATGGCATTAAACGTGGGACGCAAGCCTTTACGTGAGATCGCGCCATCCAAGGAGATTCGGCCATGAGACGATTTAAGATCAGCGCTCTTTGCTTGGTCGCTTCTTTATGGCTCATCCCTTCAGTCTCATCGGCTTTAACGCTGGGGGATATGAAGGTTCAAATTCGCCAGCGGGTGAATGACCGCGCTGACCCCAAGCTTCGCTATTCAGATTCGATCCTCACGGGTTTCATCAACGAAGCCCAGAAAGACGTGGTGAATGACACCTGGTGCCTCCAAAACACCACGTTCTATATGCTGGTTGCCGGAACCACCTACTACAACCTGCCCAACGATTATTTGGCTGTGATGCAGGTGAATTTCCGCGAATCCAACGGGCGGATTCGGAGCTTGGAGGAAAAAGGGAAACGGGCCTTATTTCAGGAAAATCCCGATTGGGCACGTCAAACCGGGGCGCCGGTGAATTACTTCACGCAAGTTTCCACCTCGGGCACGAGCATCAATACGGCCCTTCAGATCGTCTATATCCCCATCCCCACTTCAGCCTCCACCGGAACCGTCATGATCGATTATTACAGCCAAGTCACGAATTTGAGCAGCGACAGCGACGTTCCGTTTAATGGTTTCCGTAATTTGTACCCCTACCACCACGCCATTGTGGATTTGGTGAGCTACCGCATCAAAATGATCGAAGGTCAGGCCGACCAGGCCAAGGCGTATTTTGAGTTGTACAGCGCCCGCGTTCAGGCCATGGTGAATCGGTTTCAATCTAGCCCAAACTATTTCCCGAATGTATCCGCCGCAGGGAACACGAGGACTCGGTGAAACGGTGGGCGTCCCTTCTCTTTTTCTTCCCTCTTCTATTCGTTAGCGGGAGAGTTTTTTCCGAGGACAATTACAAAAGCCAGGTTGTCGGTCCTTTCGGAACTTTAAATAACACGGATCGCTCCTACGCGATCCCCGCCGACAAAGCGAGCGACTTACTCAACGTCGACCTGTCCCCCGGCGGTAAATCCGTAAAAAAGCGCAAAGGCTACAGCACCGCTTTCTCTCTTGCTGTTACCACCAACCCAACGCACGGCAACTACAAATTCTATGAGTCGGGCGGCAGCGACGTGGTGCTTTATTTCTACGACAGGGCTCTGGCAGCTTCAATCAGTGGCGCGTCACCAACCGTTCTGTTTGCAACCGGCACATTAAACGCTACCTATCAATGCGCGGATTCCGCCGGCTTCGCCTACTGCAACAATACGGGTCGAACCTGTACTATTAAAACCAACGGGACCACCGCGACCAACATCCCCGTGACCTCCACCGGGACCATGATCGCCATCACGCCCGAGCGCATGGTGACATCGGGTTTTTCCGAAGCGCCCAACCGTATCGACTTCTCAAAATCCAATGACTTCACGGTGTCCACGCCAGGGGGAAATCCCACCGATCCCATCACGTTCACGATTGTGGCGCCCGGTGCCCGTGTCACGCACATCGTCTACGCGCATGGGCGCGTCTATTGGTTTAAGGACACGAGCTTCGGCTACATTCTGGAAGGGCCAACGCATTCGGATTGGGTTTCTCGAACGGTCAATCCGTCTATCGGTTCGTTCTACAACACCTCAATCTTTCGAGATGACATCCTCTACTTTCAAGCGCAGGACGGGCACTTTTACGCCTGGGATGGGACAAGCCTGGAGAAGATGAGCCGGGATATTCAGGCGACGATTGCAGCAACTCAAGGAAGAATTGCCAATTCTTGGATACAGACTTTGGCCGCTGACTTTGGAGCGGGTTCGTCAACTTCTACCATCGTCGTCGATACAACGACGGTCCCCGGAACTGTCCGCTTGAGTACAACGACGAGCGGCGTTAATGGGATACAAGATTCGATTTCTTCGGATCGGTCATCGTCCCCAGCAGATCCGTGTACAGGCCCTTATTACTCCGCGCAATCGTTCACTTCAACCAATACTTACTTGCTGCAAAACGTGACCCTGGTTTTGAAGAGGGTCGGTAGCCCAGGCAATTACGACGTTAAACTTCTGACAGACAACACATTCGCCCCGGATGTCCTCATCTCATCAGTCGCTTTCAATCCATCAGGGCTTTCAACATCAGTGAACACAGAACAAGCCCTCAATCTGCCTGATGTGTCGATTGTTAGTGGTTCTCGTTACTGGATTGAATTCGTACCAACGGGAACCTGTTCTTATCCGGGAACCTATGTGATCTGGCAAGGACAAGCCGGTTCTTTTACCGAGAAAATAGGCTATGGGTCTACTCTAGATACAACACGAAAAAGAGAGTTGATAACAGACGGCGTTGATATCGTTTATGCCTCCGGTACATGGCAATCGCAAATCAAGAATGCCCCGTCCCTTGCAACATGGGATTCGTTCCAAGCTACAAAAGCTAATGTTGACGGGGCACACTCCTTTTTTATCCGTGCAGCGGTAGGCGTTTTCACCGTCAATTCTGGAACACCCGCATGGACAGCAATCTCTCCAGGTGCCATCCCTACTGCTTCAACTGGCACCTATTTTCAGATTCGAGACGTTATCACAACGACGATTTCAACCACGACGCCGATCCTCTATGACTTCACGCAAAACTGGTTTGAGGGGGGCGCTTCCGACAAACCCTACGCCATTTACCACGACAACGCCCTCTGGTGGTCAGTGACTTCTGGCGGCGGTGCCACGACCAACAACAAAATCATCAAGTACGACATGCTCAATCAAGGCTATTTACTCTATGACATCGCGGCCAACGATATGTATGTGAGAAACCAGTCGCTTTATTTTGGGAGTCCGACGGCGGGAACGATCTTCAAATACGGCGACTCCGACAATGACAACGGAGCGGCCATCAACGGCTATTGGCAATCCCGCGATTTCTTCGGAGACAGCCCTTTCCTTGAAAAAGACTTCTGGCAGATGTCCACGGCGGCCTACGGAACGACAGGAACAAATCTAACAGTGACCTATACCGTGAACGGTAGTTCCGCTGTGGCGTATGCCGTCCCTCTCACCAACGGAAGCGACACCTTCATCAAACGGAACGTTTTCTTTCCGTTCGGCACCACTGGAACCACCGTCAACCTGAAATTCAGCAACAACTCCGTGGACAGCCCTTTCGAAATCTTTGGCTCACAAATCGATTACACCGACCGGCGATATTTCCCGGACGACAACTGAGAAAAGGAGTCTTTTATGGTCATGCCCGATGTTCGTGCCTTAGTAAATAATCCGCCCCCAGCGGTCAATCCTGGCGTGGGAAATACACCGCTTAGCGTTGAAGAGTTGAAAAAACGCATCTTCGCCAATCGCGCCGGAAGCTACGGCGAAGGGGCCATCGGCGAGGCGAATAAGGTTTTTAAAGAACTCCAAAGCAAACTTGCTTCTGGAGAAATTACACAACAGCAGTACGTGGACGTAGCCGGACAACTGGCCCCTGATGTCAAAAGCTACATCGCGCAAATTGCCGGAAGCGGGTCGCGCCAAGCCAATGCGGCAGAGGCCGCCGGCGCGTCTACGTTCAACAACGAAATCGGGCGAGACCTGGACATCTACAAAACAGGTCGGGAACTTTTGGGGCGGGATCTCACCCAAAACGAGCTCTATTCACTTCGGCCCAAGTTCGCAGGGCCGAACGGGGGAGATGTGGGGAAAGCCTACCTGGCGGAGCTGGCGACCCAGGAAGCCCAAAGCCCCGAAGCGCTGGGCAAGAAAGCCCCGGAGTATGCGGGGAAGGTGAATGACCTTTTCAGTCAACTTCTCGGGCGCGAGGCCACGGGGAGCGAGTCGGGCTATTACGGGAAGCTGTTGGCCTCGGGCGAGGTGGACCCCTACGAGATTGAGCAGCAAATCAAAGCTGGCCAGGAATTCCAAGGCGGGGCCGATAAGAAGTTCCGGGGAGAACTGGCTGGTGAACTCGGCGGGTACACCCAGGAAGCCTTTGGCAAGGCCAAAGAAGACATCCTGTCACGCTACAGCAAGGCGGGACTTAATAATTCTTCGGATCTCGATTTCGCCCTGGCCAACGCCATGAAGGATCTGGAAAGCGAGCGGGGGCAGTTCCTCACCGGGGTCTCCGCTTCGCAGTACGGAGGGAACAAAGGCGCTGCCCGCGAGGACTACCGGACCATGCTGGACCGGAGATTCCAAGGGCAGGACTACGGACGGGGCCGGTCGGACAGTATGCTCGACTACTACACGCAGCGGGCGGATCAGGGCGTGGACTACCAGCGGGAGATGAACGACTACATGGCTTTCCTGAACGGTCAGCCAAAGAAGAAAAAAACAGGTGCCGGAGGATTGGCCGGGACATTAATTGGCGGGGGCCTTGGCGCTTATTTTGGTGGACCAGCGGGAGCAAAAGCAGGGGCCGACATGGGCAACGCAGGGGGTGGGCTTTGGGATTGGAACCAAGCATAAGGAGGACAATGTGGCATTAAACTTTAATCCATCGGGATATTTTGAAGCGTGGAAAATAGGACGGGCGAACGAGGAAGGCCCCGACCTCAAGTCAACTGTAACCGATCCTTTGTTAAAAGGATTCGAATCTCTAGCGGAGAGGGACTCCAAAAAGAAAGACCTGTTGGCCAAGAGGCAAGAGCAGGGCCTTGAACTGGCACTCAAGCTTAAAGATCAAGGACTTCAGCCGGACGAAGTGAACAACGTCGTCAACAATTTCATCTCCACGGGCAGTCTTGAATTGCCATCAATGCGGGCGAAAGTGGTTGGGAATGAGCCGGACATTGGCCCTATTTCGTCAGGGGTCGAGCCGATTAAGTACGGGAAGCCGGAAAAACAGAAACGCCTCTACGCTTTCGACAAGGGAACCAATCAATGGACAGAGAAAGTCGTGCCGGAGGGAGTGGACCCGGAAACGGTTTCTTATGACTCAACACCGGCTGCCCCTGTGCCCTTCTTCATGCTTGATCCTGAATCTGGAACGATGCGGCAAGTTGGAGCAGGACCAAAAGGATCAAAAGTTGTGACTCCACCAAGTGAACCGGCGGCCAAAGAAGATCCCACTCTGAAGGCGCAGCGCGATTTGTTCAAGAAAACCACTGCAACCATAGAGAAACTACAGGCCGACGGGGAAGACGTACCAGATGCCCTGATCGCCCAGGCAAACGAACTGGCGGCAGCGGTCGGACTTGAACCTCAAGAGCAAGTGACCAAGCCCGCTGGATGGTTCAGCGATGAACAGAAGCGAACCGTCTACAAACCCAAGGGAACAACCGCCCCGCCGCCCGCGAAATACGAATCCGCCGGAGCCGTGAAGCTGGCCTTAAAAGCTGGCCAGTTGAGTCGGGATCAGGCCGTTAAGATTTTACGGAATCAATTCGGGATGAAATGAAGAAACAGAGTGCCCTGTCATTTTTAGACGAAGAAGAGGAATTGCCATCCGCGTCCGCCGAATCGTTCCTGGATGCGCCGGAAACACCGGAGACGGCCTCGCCCGCCGATAATGCCTCGGCTGATGCTTTCCTCGATTCTGACGAACCCGACGATCTTTCCCCAAAAACGCCCGGCATCGGACGGCTAATCAAGGGAGCCATCAGAACTGCGGTGCCGGGCCTGCCTCTTTTGGGTGTGCGGGAGCAGGCGGAGGGAACTGGGACTCTATCGCCTGCCCCGCCACCCAAACAAGACGCCTTGCGATCCATGGTTGCTGAGCAGGCCGCCAGGGCGACGCCGCTGGCGGGGCCGCTCTTACGGACAGAGACGGGCAAGCGTATTGTGGGTGATATCTCATCCGGCGGTCTCGGCACAATCTCCGGAACCATGGCCGCTGTGCCGGCCGCCGAAGCCTGGATCAAGTCAAAGCTGCCCGCGCTGGGCGGAGATCAGAGCAAGCTCGCCCAGGCCGCGCAGAAATCCGCCGAATCCATCAAAGATATTGCAGCGGGGCTTATGCCGAATGATCCAAACTTCGCGGACGATCTATGGAGTGGCGCAGCATCCGCCGCAATGTTCATTCCTGCGGGTGCTGGAACGGGGGCCGTGGTGTCGAACATCCCAAGAATGGGCGTTTTGATGACCAAGTTGGCTCCCGCTATTGGCGCAGGAGTTTCCGCCGTCCTGGAAGCCTCTACGGAAGCGGGAACGGTCTACCAGGACCAGGTTAAGAAAGGACTCAAACCAGAAATTGCGTCAAAAGCAGCCTTTTCGGATTTTTGGCAGAACGCTCTACTGGTGGGGCTAACTAATCATTTCGGGATCTTTGGCGACAAGCTGACGGGACTGAAGAAAGCTTTGGCATCAGCACCGCTCGAGGGCTTGCAGGAAGCGGGCCAAAGCATCCTGGCCAGTGTGGCCAAGGATGAGCCGATTGATTGGACCGATGTGACGACTTCGGCTGGCGTCGGCGCTTTGATCGGAGGTGGGGCCGGGGCGGCGGTGGATGTGGCCCAACCCAAACAGAATGTTCCACAAGAAACAATTGTCTCTGAAAAAACGCTTGGCCCTGAAGGATCTACCTACCTAAAAAACAAATTCCCGGTTCTCCTCGAAACCGTGAAAGACGCCAAGTTGCCCATTGCCGAAGAACAGGCCAACGAACTGATGATTAAGTCGGCCACGGCCGGAGAGGAAGCCTTGTTAAAGGGGGCCAGCCCGGAGGAAGCCAACCGGATCGCGCTGGAAGCCTTGAAGGAATCAGCCCAACCACTTCTGGAGGAGAGCCAGGCGCAGCAGCAGGAGATGGCGGCTACCCAGGAACGGCGGGTGGCGCGGCCTCCCATGGAAGAGATCCTTGAAAAGTTTGAGCCGGAAACAGAAGGCAAGGCTCCTTTAAATCCACAGCCGATAGAGGATGTTTCGGCTTCTCCTCTTTCTTCGTCAGGGAAGAGATGGACAGCAGACCCCGGATCAATGCCAGGTGAACCAGCTTTGTATTTAGATGGGAACGCCACCACAGCCAAAGCCGCCGTTATAGAAGAGCCTCAAGATGGAGGAGGTGTTTTGTACCGGCTACTGGATTCGAATGGAAAAAATATGGGGGCGTGGCCGACACAGGAAGAAGCAGCAAATGCAGCAGAGAAGGTTTTCCCTCCACAGGGAAATATCACGCCAGAAGTCCGCATGACCAAAGCCAAAGAAGCAGCCGAGAAGGTGCTGAAAACGAACAAGATCGACAATCGCGTGATGGTCCGAATCGTGGATCAGATCGCCGGGGATGAAACCGCCTTCACGGCTGGCCGTCCTCAAGCCAAGATGGAGGACTACAACATCCTGGGAGCCACCTATCCGGGGTCTGAGCGGGTCCAGAGCCTTATCGAGTTGGCCAACGGTGCCACGGAAGCCACAGGCCGCCACGAAGCATTCCACGCGGTCACAAACATCCTTCTCGATCAGGCCGAGCAGGACGTGATTACGAAGAAATACGGCGACATGGAAAAGGCCGCCGACGCCTTCGGTGCTTTCCGAACCGGAACCTCAACAAACGACAGTCTCATCGACCGGGCCTTTAAGAAACTTCAAGAATTCCTGGAGAAGTTTTCAAACTATTTGAAGGTCAATAAATTTACGACGGCTGACGAGTTGTTCAATTCTATCGAGGGCGGGAAATTCGCCGAGCGGGTCACGCGCCGGGGTGAGTTGGCCAAGCAGTACAGCGCGGAACCGGGTGCCAAATTCATCGGCTGGCAAGTCAGCTCGCGGCCTGATTTGACGATGCCACTCTACAACGTTCCCAATCCCAACGGCGGAACCGATACATTCAGCGCCGAAACTCTTAAACAACGTGGAATTCCTATTCCACCGACACCCACCATTGAAGAATGGAAGGCCAACCCGAAAGCACAATACTCCGCAGAAGCCAAATCCCTAGAAGACAAAGCCATCACCAAGTTCGGAGAGACAAAAAATTTCGAGGACGCAGGATTTGTCCTTTCTGACGGACGGATGGTGGATGTCTCGGTGGGAGGAGAGGGACGACTTGAACACCGAGACGTGGCGAACGAGATATATAAGAGAACCGGAACCATCGGAGACCCAACCGAAAAGCTCCACATGTTCATGAAAGAAACCGGCGCCGTCCGCATCGTGAACTATCCCGGCCATATCTCCATTGAAGCCCATGGACCCTTAAGCCGAGAGCAACTGCGGCAGATCGGGGAGCATTTTGAACTGACGCCCACGGACGATGCGACGTTCTCCGTTGTGGACGACATGGGGCGGGAAGTGCGGACGAAAGCGGTGGGGGGTCCGACGGCGGAAGATGTCGCTAGGTTTTTTAATGGGTCGTCGGCGCAGTACAGCGCGGAGCCGAAGAAACAAACGGAGACGAAAGCCTTTAAGGAATGGTTTGGGGAGTCGAAAGTCGTGGATGAGAAGGGAAAGCCGCTGGTTGTGTATCACGGCTCGGGGAAAAGCGGGATAACTGTTTTCGACGTGAAGAAAGCTGGAAGCATCCTGACAAGCGATTGGGGAGAAGGAATCTATTTTACGCCTTCAAAATGGATGGCGCGGGGGTATAGGGGAGGAGCGGTAAAAGCGCTTGATCCGACCGCAAGAAAGACCTGGGACGAGTTTAATCGAGCCGCAAAAGAAATGGGTACGGACGTGATGAGAATGTCGCTGGATCTTCAGGCGAACAAGATTAACGAGGAACAATACAAGACACTCCAGGAGTACGAAAACAAATGGCGGGCCGCGTTGAAAGCCGCAGAGGAATCGGGCGCGGGAGATGTTTATCCATCCTATGTGAAACTCGAAAACCCGCTTGATTATACCTACGAGGGGATCACTGATCCGTACCTAACGCAACGCGCTAAGGCGGAAAGACACGACGGGATAATCATCCGTAATGAAGACGGTCATATCGATGAAGTGGTGGCATTTAATCCAACTCAGATCAAATCCGCCACCAGCAACGTCGGTACCTTCGACCCGAACAACCCGGATATTCGGTATAGCGCGGAGCCAAAAGAACAACTCCGAAAAGATATCGATAAGGCCCTCATCCCTTCGCGTCGTCCAGATCCGAAGCTCTATACCGAACGCATGGCGTTACGCCGTTCACTTCAGCGCCAATCTCAAGTCGCAGCTCAGGCGGTCCGCGCAACGACGGCGGAATTGAATGCTCTCAAGAAACAAATCTCGGATGCCGTTAAAGATCAGCTCCCCGCAGAGCATCGCGGAACATTCCTGACCACAATTGCCAATGCGAAAACCAGCCGGGATCTTATTAATGCGATGACCAAGCTCGATGCGGAGGTCGAGAAATCCCAACGCAAGATGTTGGTTAATTCCATAAAGCGTGAAACGCAGCGTATTCAAGCCTCAAAAAACATCGCCATCGATTACAAGCAAAAGATTTCCGCCATCATGAATGACGTTCTTTTCCAGCGGCCGCGAGCCTCCACATTGGAGCGTCTGGCCGACCTCAGGAAATTCATGCAAGCCGAACTGGCAAAAGGAAAAAACGTGAAAGTTCCGTCTTATGTGGCGGAGCGGCTTCGCCTTCTTGTCGCAAAACCGCTGGCTGAATTTAAAACCACGGAGCTTGAAGATATCCAGAATGAACTGCGGACCTTGGCCGACTTCGGAAAAACCAAACTCCGGGTCCGGCAAGAGATCGATTTACTCAATAAGCAAAAAGACATTGCGGATCTGGCACACGCCACAACCCCTTATGAAAAACGAGCGTTGGCCCGCCCCATGCCCGGCGAAAATCTTCCTGTCTCCTCTTCCATCGGCAATGCTTTCAAATCCGCCATCAACCAAGCCATTCATGTGCAGGAAGCTATTACGCCGCCGGATGTGTTCTTCGACATGCTGGACGGCAACCAAAACTACACCGGCCCCAACACGCGGATCTTTAAGTCTCGCGTTGATTCCAGGTTCGGCGTGTACCTGGACGAACTAAGCAAGCTGAAAAAAGAGGCCACGGATAAAGCCAAGGGCCTCTCCGCAAAAAGCATGGAGCGGATCGGGGCTTATGCAACCTCGGTTCAAGAAGGCGGCATCGAAAAGCTCTACAACAATTACGGCATTCCGCCGAATCCGACTGATCCCAAACACATCGCTTTGAAAGCGGAACTGGACCGGAAGATCAAAGGCATTCAACTGACCGCGAAGGAAATGGAGTTTTACAAATACATGCGCTCCAGATTGGACGACCTGAGACCCCGCATCGCTGAGACCATGAAAAATGTTTACAACGCCGACTTGGGCGAAGTGAAAAACTACTTCCCCTTTGTCACGGATCATACGCTCATGTCCGAAGATTCCGTGCAGGACAGCATCTTAAGCCAAATGATCGGACTCAGCAAAACAACGCCCAAAGGATTCACCATTGAACGAACCGGGCGAGGCGAACAAAAGATTGTTTTGAACGCCTTTGATGTGTTCAACCGTCACATGGACGATGCGCTTTACCTCGTGAATACCGGAGAAACCATCAAGTACCTGGGCGAGCTGGCCAACAGCGACGACTATCGGAAGGTCGCGGGGAATGAGGGATCTATTTGGGTCCGCGAATGGATCGATACCCTCGCCAAGAAAGGCGGCGGATTGGGCGGCCAGCAAATCGCGCTTCTCGACAAACTCCGCGTGAATGTGGGCATGGCCACACTGGGATTCAAACTCTCATCAGCGCTGATTCAGATCACGCCGATTGGCGAAGGGGCCACGCTCATCGGTCCTTATGCCTTTAAAGGAGCGATGCGTTACGCCTCCTCAAAAGAATGGCGGGATTTTATTGAGAAAAACATGCCCGAGATAAGAGAGCGGGTCGGAGATGACCCGGCGTACCGGGAATTCATCAGCGAACATGGCATCCGTGCGAAAGTGGGAGAAGCCGGCTATTGGATGATTAAGAATTTGGATTCGATGGCAGCAAGCAGCGTCGCCGCCGGTGCTTACGAGAAATACTTGAATGACAGAAATATTCCCATCGATTTAAGTTCCCCGAATCAAGAGGCGCTGGCCTACGCCGAGCGAGTCGTCCGTCGAACCCAATCCAGCCCATTTTTCAAAGATGCGCCGCTGTCCCTTTCTCGTGGAAAGTTGACTGGATCGAGATCATTCGACCGGGCCTTATTCCAATTCCAGAACTTTGTCCTCACGAATTACAGCCTCTTGAGACATGAAGGATTCCGGGCTGGTATTGCCGAAGGGAACATTTCTCAGGGCGCGAGTATTTTTATGTGGTCGATGCTTATGGCCATGGCTGGAACCGGGCTCCGCATGGGCATGAAAGAACTGATCGATTTCATCACGGGACGGGAAGACAAAAAGCCTGTTCCTTTCTCAGACAAATTGTGGAAGGGAGCGGCCAAGGAAATGTTGGGAAAAATTCCGTTTGTTTCTCAGGCGATGAGCGTGATCGGCTACGGATCATTCCCGGTCCCGTCTCTCGATTGGATTGAAAAGGCGGGCGAGGGAATCAAGGCCGCAACGACGGGGAAGAAAGCGGCGACACGGAAAAAGGGCATCGCGCGGACCGCTTTTGCTTTGGCCCGACCTCTAGGCATTCCAGGAACGTTACAAACCGAAGAACTGTATCGGTCGCTTATCTCGTCAAAGAAGAAGGACCGATGAAAAAACTCCTCTTCCTCGCCTCCCTCCTCATCCCCGAACTCCTCTCGGCCGCTGGCCCGAAGTTCCGACACAAAGAGGCTGAGAAGCAGATGGAATTCGACAATTTGTATCAGGACATCCGCAGCGTTGCCATCGTCTCCAGCGCCACGCTGCCCAGCGGTTCTACTCAGTACATCCAAAATTCAGCCACGCTCCAATCAGGTGCCGTCTTCTATGTTTCAAGCGGCACCGTCGAAGGATCGGCGGCCGGAGACGGAGCCATCATTTCATACGTGAGAAACACAGGCACAGGCTATGCAACGAAATTGGTGACCAATTCCGCCGGAGGCGCCTATCTGCTCATCTCAGGATTGGGAACGGGAGCCTCGGGGAACAAGGGGGGGATACTCAACGCTGATACGTCTCTAGTAGAGGGAGGCGGCGGCCATACGATGTTCGTTACTGCGAGTGCTGGCCAGTTGGTTATTAATACGGAAACCGCTGTGCCGATCCTGCTTCGGACAAACAACACCATCGTGTCCTCTTTCACTGCTGCTGGAGAAATCCTCCAGCCACTTCAGCCGTCTTTTGAAGTGCGGTTAAGCTCATCGCCCCTCAATGTCACAGGCGATGGAGATAATTTCACAATAACGTTCAACACTGAAATTTATGACCGAGGCGGAGACTTTAATTCCGGAACCTACACGTTCACCGCACCAATCGCGGGGGTTTATCATTTCGATGTTCATGCCCATTATGGGGGTGCCTCCGCTGTTACGGACGGTGAAATAACTTTGGTGACAACGAGTAGAACTTACAAGGATCAATTCGTTAACACGACAGAACTTTTCGGATCGCTGAAACTATCGGAGAGCACGAGCATGGCTGCCAATGATACGGCGTTGGTTCGAATTGCGGTGAGTGGCGGGACTCAAGTTACAGACGTGCGAGAGTCTGATGCCGGCGGCATTTACACGTATTTTTCTGGTTATTTAGTTCATTGAGGTGAATATGAAAAAACTTCTTTTCCTTTCCATTCTTCTAACGGTTCCCGCCGAAGCCCGGCAGATCGTGCTGGATATCTCCGACCGTGACATTGCCATTGTTGAGAACTACGTGCTTGATGCGGAGCAATGGATTAAAGAAGCGTGGGCCGGGCAAGTCAACAAACGTAGCAGCCAAATGATTGACGAAGAGATTCGGAAGTCGATTGAAAATCAAGAGGCCATCCCTGCGGGGGAGGCGGCCATCATTGACAAGGCGCTTTCTCGACCGGACTACAAAAGCCGGCAGCAGCGGGAGGAGATCGCCAAATGATGGAGCTGTTGCGCGACACATTCACCGACACCGCCACGATTGGGGAGCTGTACTTTGACGGCGATTTGCTGTGCGACACGCTGGAGGACAGGGTTCGCGTTGGAGAAGACGGCACCATGCAGGAAGTCGAGAAGATTTTCGGACAGACCGCTATTCCGGTGGGGATGTATGAGGTGGTTCTTCTCCATTGGGACCGCTACGGCTGCAAAATGCCGACCCTTCTAAACGTGCCGTATTTCAGCGGCATATTTATACACCCCGGGAACACGGACAGGGACACACTCGGGTGTGTCTTGGTGGGTGACCGCCAAGCCAATACCCCGGATCGAGTCATTAATAGCCGGGTCACGTTTTTTGAAAAAGTGTTGCCCCGCATCCACGACTATCTCGATATGAAGCATCCGCTTTTCATCGATGTGAGGAACGCATGAGCGAGAAAGGCCCCACATTTGATCGGACCCTGATGAGGATCAAAGATTTCATCATTATCAGCACAGCCATCTTCGCCATGCTCCGCTGGACGTACCAGCAGAAAGAAGACATCACGCAGCGGATGAGAGGTTTTGAGGAACGGCTGACGATTGCCGAGCGCAACATTTCAACACTTGTACAAGTGAGAAAAAATGATGAGTAAAAAATGACAGCCGAGAAAGGACGTATCCATGCAACGAAAACGGGTATTGGTGGCCTTCGGAGACATACGTTCGTTCACCTCCTACACGCGACGGGCGATGAACTCGCCGGAAGAAAAAGAACGTGTGATTGATGCCGTCTATAACGAATTTGAAAAACTGGCCAAGCAAAATCCGACGTATTCCGTTAAGTATACCGGCGATGGATTCATGGCTTTGGTGGAGCTGGGCACGAATGGCACGAATCCACGGCACAAGGTCGTGATCGATTTCCTTCGGGCGGTCTATGTCGAATCAATCCTGATCGTTAATCTCCTGCAAACGATGGTTGGCAATGACCTTTTTTTTAGGGTGCGCTGCACCAATGGATTTGCCTTCAAGAAAATGATGTTCGAGCGCAACATGGGCGGGCGCCTGGGAAGGCGCCGTGTGCCTGAATATGTGGACTATCCGATCAGCCTGGCCGACCGTTTGCTGGAGGTCTATGCGGACCAACATTTGTGCGTGTTCCATTCGAGCGTCAAAAAGCTGTTGGGCGAGAAAATCGACGGCATGAAAATAACCCCCTTGCCTCCCCCCACCGTATGTCCTCTTGGAGTCGATCAAGAAGATATCGAAGAACTGTTTGCTTTCGAGTTTGATTTAGATCCGCTCCCGCGCAAAGCATGAATCTGCGCCAAATGATTGAAGAAAAGGGGCTGTTATTTTCGCTTAAGTGGAAGTTTAAAACGACGTTTTCAAAAAGGGAGGAGAAGGATGATATTCCGTACAAAAGTGAAAAACATGTTCAGCCCGGCCATGTGGATAAAGGGCTTTATGCTGACGAAGTTCGGGAAAAGGATCGCTCAATTCGGCGCGGCGGCGCTGGTGGGCCTCGTTACGACTCCGAAAATCGCTGATGGTCTGACGCACTATGGCATCACGTTCAAGATGGATAAAGACGTGCTGGCGGATGCCTTAGCCGTTCTCATCGTCGGCCTCCTTGGAGGGATTTTCAATACGGCAAAACACGGGCCATTGAAAGATGAGCCTGGCCAGAAATGAACGGAAAGGAGTGGGGATTGCCGGAACTATTGGTTGCAGCGGCGACACTCATGGGGCTGGGCTTATTGGGATTATGCGGCCTTTCTGTGGAGGCAATGGCCTGGGGGATGGTCATCATTAATAGCGTTTTCATCCTTTCTTGTGGTATAGCAAGATGCGGCAAAATAACGAATATTGTTGCTCCTCATTGATATTCGTCAAAAATGCGTCATCGATGACTCATCAATGACTCACCGGTGACTCACTGATGACGCATTGGTGAGTCATGTGCTAGGATGCGGCGCTACTTAAATTCAATGTACCGAGTTCGACGGTTCATGAAATGGAGACCTCCGGGGGGAACTCCGAATAAATACTCCGCCCAGAAATCAGACTACCGAGGGATCACCTACCATTCCAAAAAAGAACAGCAGTATGCGTTTGATTTGGACATGCGGAAGCGAGCGGGCGACATCAAAGATTGGGAACGCCAAGTCAAAATCTCACTCGACGTAAACGGACATCACATTGCGAATTATTTCATCGATTTCATCGTCACGCATAACGACGACACAAAGGAATATGTCGAAGTGAAAGGGTTTGAAACCGAAGTTTGGAAAATGAAGTGGCGGATTTTTGAGGCGCTGTACAGCGATCAGCCGGACGTGCGGTTGACGGTTGTGAAATGAAGCGGCCGACGTGCTTGTATCCCACCCTGGCGCGGGGGATTATTTCAGGCCCTATCAGATGCGAGAGTTTAGACGGGAGTGAAATCTGGCTTCCCCCAGCAAACGGAATCCTTCGCATCGAACCATTCAATAAAGATGGGAAGACCTACGCGGTGAGTCATATGCAAAAAGCATCATCGTCTGGTTATTTATTGATGTCGCCATTCATCTTCCATGCTTGGCATTTCTGGAAACATCAAGCAAAAGACAGCGCGGGTGGATGGCTACCGGGAACGGAGCAGGGGATCTATACCAGGAGCCCCGGTTGGCGATGGGACGTGGCTGGGACGAATGGGGAACATTGGATATTTAGCAAAGGGTTTTTAGGCGGACATTGGGATTAAATGGAAAGGCCAAGGAAAAACCCCGCTTTTGTCGGGAAGGTTTTTAAACACCTTACGATTATTGGGACGGCATCACGTTCTCCTAAAAGGAATGTAGTCAGGTGGCGTTGTTTATGCGATTGCGGGACGGAAGCCATAGTCGAGGAGCATTATCTTAATAGTGGAAATAATAGTTCGTGTGGATGCAAAAAAAGAAACGCTGATTCGAAAACAAAGCATGGACTTGCACACATGAAGGTTTATCACGTTTGGAAAAACATGATTGATCGCTGTTCTAATCCACGGCTGAAGTTTTATCCATATTATGGGGGACGGGGAATAAAAGTTTGTGAGCGATGGCAAGATATCAAGAATTTTTTCTTGGATATGGGGGAACCGAGAGATGGGAAGACATTGGACAGAATTAATCCGGATGGAGATTATTGTCCCGAAAATTGTCGATGGGCCACCAGGCGCGAGCAAGTACTGAACAGAAGGATTCAAAGCGGAACAAAAGCAGATGGAACTGTCATCGGTGTTTACGCGAGCGCGCCCAGCGGATGGATGGCTTGCTTAAAAAGAAATGGGAAAGTGTTTTTTAGAAAACGATTCAAAACTCGCAGTGCTGCTATTACGGCAAGAAGAGAAGCAGAGGTTAGTGTTGGGCGCAATCCTGCTTAGCCGAATTTTCAGGCCGGTTTAAAACGACAGCGGCCGGCCCGCGCCCAAGTACAAAAAAAGAAGCCCGAGGCGCCTGGGAACATGCTCGCACATGTTTGTTCAGGTTAGCCTCGGGCTTTGAATTTGTGAAGATTTCGCTTGCGTTCTAGGCTGGAAACTTTGTTACCATCCTACTTGCATCGTGTGACTTATGACGGACAATCACGCTGACATTGCAGAGCCCGAGGAGGCCAAGATGGCAACAGAGAAGCCAAAAGAAGCAACCCCCGAACAAAAACCACCGCAACAAACCAACCAATCCATGCAGTCGAGACTTGAACCAACGCTTGCCGGAATGCTGGCCCGCGTCGATGTCAAAAAGCGTTTCGAAGAACTCTTAAAAGACAAAGCCCCTGGATTCATTTCCTCGATCCTCTCCGTGGTGAACGCCAACCCCATGCTTCGGACCGCCGATCCCAAGTCGATTATCTCGGCGGCCTCCATTGCTGCGTCGATGGATCTGCCGATCAATTCGAATCTAGGGTTTGCTCACATCGTTCCTTACAGGGATCACGGCGGACAAGCAATAGCGCAATTTCAAATGGGGTGGAAGGGGTTTGTGCAGCTCGCCATTCGCACGGGACTCTACAAAACCATCAATGCCACGGAAATATACGAAGGCGAGTTGGTGAGCTATGACCGGCTTTCCGGTGACACCACAATTGACGAAACGCAGCGTAAATCCGACAAGATTGTAGGATACATCGCCTATATCAAGCTCATGCCCGGCTTCGAGAAGACGCTGTATATGACCGTGGATCAGGTCCGGCGCCACGCGCAGAAGTATTCGAAGTCCTACAGCAAGCCTGGGACGCCCTGGCAGGTGAATTTTGACGCCATGGCGCTCAAGACCGTCGTCAAGCTCCTCCTCTCCAAATGGGGCGTCCTCTCAGTCGAGATGCAAAAGGCCCTCCAGGTGGATCAAGGCGTGGCCGTGGTGGACGCTGGCGGCGAGAAGCTGGCTTTCATGGACAACCCCGATGAGAACGCCATTGAGGCCGAAGCCGTGGCGGAGGCCATCCCGCAACCCATCCAATCCCCCGCCACAGCCCACGTCAAAGCCGAGGAGCTATTTGGTGCGAAAGAATGAGTTGGGAAGTCGAAGATAGCCTTTCCGAAACCAAAGAATCCAAGATCCCCATCCACGGGGCGAAGCCGCATATCAGCCCGAGCGCGATCAACCTCTATACGAAGTGTGGCGAAGCCTACCGGCGGCGCTACATCAATAGAGAAGTGATCCCGCCGGGGATCTCGCTACTGAAAGGGACATCGATTCATCGTGGCGCGGAACACAACTTCAAGCAGAAGATCAAAACGAGGGAGGATCTTAAAAAATCCGACATCATTGACTTCTCTATCGCCACATTCGACGAAGAGATGGAACGGGGCGGGATCATCTTGAGTCCTGAAGAGGAAAGCATCGGCAAGGACAAGGTTGTGGGCGAGGCCAAGGATTCAACCGCACGGCTGGCCACGGTCCTTGCCGATGAAGTGATGCCGAACTATCAGCCCGCCTCTGTGGAAGAAAAGGTCCGCATCGATATCCCGAATGCCACGCATGATCTTCTCTCCATCGCGGATATGGTGGATGAGAAAGACAACATCGTTGAACTGAAAACAGGGAAACGATGGACACAAAGCATGGCGGACGTGAATACACAGATTACATTCCAGGCCGCGACCTTCAAGGCCCTCCATAAAAAAGATCCCGCAGGGATTGTTGTCGAAAACATTGTGGACAACAAAACGGCGCTGAGAAATCCTGTCGTCACGCAGAGAGGTGTAGATGATTTTAGCGCAATGATTAATCGGATCAATGCGGTGTTGGATGGGATTAATAAAGGAGTCTTTACGCCAGCGAATGACGGAGCATGGTGGTGTCATCGTTCCTGGTGCGGGTACCATTCCTCGTGTCCATTCGTACGACGGAAATAAGGAGAAAATATCCATGAACATCAACACCCTAGAAGACATCCGCCTGGCCATCCTAGAGAAACGAGAACGCGGCGAATCTCTCACTTCGATTGAGATCGCCACACTCATGATGTTGAACCGTCGGAAGGCAATTGAGAAACAGCGCCATGACGACTACCGACTCAAGGTGCAGAGATATATGGAATGGAAAGCTCGCCACAAGGAGTCTCAATGATCGAACGAATCACAGTCTACTATGACGGCGTTGTTGGCCCCACCAATCAGGGGCCAAACGCCGCCATCGGGTTTGTCGTGCTGTTTAACGACGACGTGTATGGCCAGGGCAGTGGATTTGAGGAGAAGAACGGGAACATCACGGATGTGGTGGCGGAGTATCAGGCCCTCATCCATGCCCTTCAATATGTCCTCCACAAAAACCGCCAGAAAGGCCATGTTCGTTTCTATGGGGATTCCCCCATGATCGTGAACCACATGAACGGCGTGTGGGATGTGGCGCCAGAATACGCGCTGTGGTACTCCCAGGCGAAGAATTTGGCCAGGAAATTTGAGGACATCGGATTTAGTTTGGTGCCACGCGATCAGACCAAGGCCGCACGGGATCTCGCTGAGACGGAGTTCGTCAATCGCGGCGTGGAGTATGCGGATCTGCATTACGCCAAGCTCAAGAAGGCGGCGAAGAGTTAAGCGACATGGATGATTTAAAGAAGGCGATGGGATGGGTCAAGGTGAGAACCACGTTGATCGATCATCGAAAAATTCGCTATCTCATTGCAGACGTTAAAAAAATACAACCCGATTTCGACGTGAAGGATGCCTGGGGTTCTCTTGTTCTTTTGTGGGTTCGGTGCGCCCATCAATATCCTGATGGAGAAATCACGGGGCGATTTGCTGAAGAAGAAATCGCGCAACTCTGTGGCTGGACAGAAGATCCACAAAAGTGGGTTAAGGCTCTTTGCGATACGGGATGGTTGGAAAAAATAGAAAAAGGTTACGCTATCCACCAATGGGAAGAACACACCGAGGATTGGTGGCACTATCTTTCCAAGGATGCCGAGACAAAAGAAAGAAAGCGTAAGAACTCAAAAAACTACCGGCATCGCCTTCGGCAAGATGCTGAAGAGGGTCGAATTTTGAAGGAACAAAAGGGTCCGGAATACGATTCCGAACCGTTAAGAAAGCCCCCCCATAAGCCTTTCGTCACCGGTGCGTCACCGGTCAATAGTGGTCACGTCACCGGTGCGTCATCGGAAATAAGTGGTGACTCACCGGTCACGTCACCGGGTAAAATCGAGGAGTTCCCCCCCATTGTTTCAGACCAAAAAAACACCGAAAACGAGGAATTACAATCAACATCAATCATATTCCCCGTCACCGGTGCGTCACCAGTCAATAACGGTGACGTGACCGGTGTATCACCGGCCCGTGACCGGGGCGTACCGCTAGGGAGGGAGGGAGTAGAGGGAGTAAAGAAAGAAAAAGACGGCGTGGGAGATTGTGCCGATCCAGAAATCGGATCGTCACCGACCCCAACCCTTATTAAATTTTTCCTGGACGCCCAAAAGGACAAGTTGGGAGAGATCCCTAAAGGGTTCAAACCAGCCATGATGGGCAAAACCATCAAGGGGCTATTGGCCGAGGTGGGGGAGACTGAGGTTCGGCGCCGGATGCAGAACTGGTTTGATTCAACCTGGCCCTGGGTGCGAGAGGAAGCCCGTTTTCGCTGGTTCGCGTTCATGACCAAGTGGGAGGAGTTGGAAAGCGGCCCGCTAAAGCCGTTCGAAAAAACAGGAGGCAAAACATATGGGCGATTCGACAGACCAAAAGACATCCCGACGCGAGATGATTTCTCCTAACGGGTCACCGGAAGATCCCTACCGCGAGGAGTTACGCATCCGCGAAGCCGAGAACCGTCGGCAATCCGGCATCTTGCGGATGGGCGGTCCTGAGCCTTTTGAAAAATACACGTTTGAGAATTTCAACCCGGATCTGAACAACACCCACCGATACCTGGAGGCGGTGAAAGGGTTTAACACCAAGACGGGGAATTTGTTTCTTCTCGGGCCTTTCGGTACCGGGAAAACCCACCTGGCTACCGCTAAGGCGCATCAGATTTTTGACATGAAGGGGAATGTGCGTGTCTTCACAAAGAAAACGTTCTTCGAGTTCGTCCGAAAAGATTCAAGCTGGCTTGAACAGATTCGCGAACTTGATCTTTGGGTGTTGGACGACATAGAAGACCATCCGAATTATGAGCGCGTGGTGACGGCGATCAAGCTTGCTATCGACGAGCGGACCAATTGGAAAAAACATGGGATAATTTTTGTCTCGAACAAAGAGATCAAGGACATCGGGAAGATCCTGGACGGGAAAATCCAGGACCGGCTCGATGGCTTCTTTAAAAACTTGGTGATCCCGCCGGACACCCCATCAGCCAGAGGACTCCTTAAAAATGCATCGAAAACTCGCGGCTAAAATTAGGCGTTTTTCCCCCTTGACATGGAAAGTTTGTGGGTTTAAACTCCCCACAGATACCAAAACTGTTTCTCCAGAGGCCCAGGCCACAAAGGAGGCAATCATGTTCTTCGAAAGTAAAGCCCACCAAGTCTTAAAACTCTCGCTCGATACCGCCCACCGTCTTACCGCCGTTTCCGAAAGAATCACAGCCATCGTTCACAATGATGATTCCGATCTGAACAAACTTTCCGACATCTACGCCGCGCTGAACGAAGTCGCCCAGGACGTTCGTAAAACTCAGGCCCACGTTGGAGCTGAACAAGCGTTCGCTGTTGTGGGATGGAAAGGCAATCGGGTGCGGCCATGAAAATTCAACTGCCAGGAGACCGCAACGGGAAACTTGGACAACTCGTTGTTGAACAAACGGTTGAATGCCTTAATGGTTTGTTGACGATTCCAACAAATGAGCGGGCGGTGGTTGTCGAGCAGTTATATTACGCGCACATTGCTAAGGCGATCCTTACCGTGTTATCGGTAGCACGGGACGAATGGCATAAAGAAAGTCGAGAAGAGTTGACGCAGACCATGGCATTAATCAGTCAGGCGTTTGAAAGCGGAAAAGCCCAAGCCGAAGGTATTCCCTGCGACTCCTGCGAACTCCCCAACGGACATGCGGAGCCGCATAATTTGGGGGCGCAATCGTGAAAAACTTTCTTCTCCTCCTCGCCCTCACGCTCCCCGCCTGTAACTCCAGACTTCTCCATCCGCATAATTCACCGGACAGCCCTGATGCCATCGTTGCCGATCATGTTGCCGGAACCATCACAACAGAATTTCAAACCATCGACATCCGAACGATGGACACCACGCAGCCATTTACCGTCAAGATCAACGGACAGCTTCTCAACAAATACGAGTACAAATTCTTAAACGACAACCGGGCTATCGTGTGGATTCGCCGGAAAGCCGAGATCGATGGGCAAGGCGTGATTCATTTCCATGCAGCGTCGGCGGCGCTGCCCGGAGATTCTTATCTTATTGAGACGGTGTTGCCGTGATTAGCGTGGGGTTTAATCACGACGAGTACATTTTCAAAGATCAGAAGGCCCTGGAGCTGTTTATGGGCGAGAGGGGCTATCACAAAGACGATCTCAACTGGTACGAGGAAAATGCCAAGTGTACGCAGCCCTGGGGATTGCCGTGTAGCCGGCTCGACCTGGAAGGCGGAGAAGAACCTTGCGATCTTTGTAAGGCAACGTCGGAGGTGCTGCCGTGATCGCTAAAGTGGACGGAAGATATTTCGTCGTGGAAATAGTGGACGAAGGAATGGCGGAAGTTAAACTAGGGAAAGAATTATTCCCGAAAAACCCCGAGATGGCTGACAAGCATTGCCTTCTTTCTTTGTTCAAAACCGAGGATGGTAAAGATCATCCGTTCCCACGATATTTAGATCCTATTTTTGCTCAATGGGGACTTTATCGCCCAGCGAATATGCCACCGTTTGGGAGCAAGGAGTACGAGGAACTAAAGGCAAAGGTGCTGCCATGATAAGGATTGATCTCACAAAAGAGGAAATTGAATTAATCATCAACGCAATTGGTTGGGCCGACGGCGAAGGGGCCTATGCTGACGGGTCCGAAGTAACTGTAGTGATGACAACACTGCTTGCCAAATTGCAAGTGGCGGTGCGTCCATGAAAACCCCTCCCTTCGACAACCCCCTCCTAAACGAAATCGCCAAAGTCCCGGCGATCTGGAACCACAAGCATTACGTCGACGAATGCGAAGGCTACTACGACATCGAATTTATCGACTATTGCGATACGTGCCGGGAAGGATTCGAGCAAGCGTTAGAGAAAAAAGGACTCTGCCACAAGCACCCATTCGCCTACTACGAGCCAGCGACCAAAGAGCGGCCCGCGTACTGCGAGGATTGCGATGAAACAAAGCAAAGATAAATTAACCGGGAGGAAAAGGTCAATGACGCCCAGTCATTTTTGGGAGGAGGTTGACAGGCTCGGTGCGCTCACATTTGGGAGAAAATGCCGCGTGCTTCGTGTCTTAGACGATGGGAACTGGTCCCACTGGCTTTATTCTGCCCATGATTTTGCGGCGAACGCACAGTTAACGGCAGAGACGCATGGAATTTGTCTTACGAAGCGTGAAGACAAAGAGCTTAGCGGTGTGATTACTCGGCTGTGGCGACTCGGCAACAGAATAGAGAAGAGGAAAAAACCATGAAAAAGATCATGCGCCTATTCAGAATGTTCAGGGCTGCTGGCACCGTCGATGTCACGCAGCGTACTGTCGAGCGAGAGTTGATGGATGTCGGCTATGAGTTTGAGCGATCCCGCCGTAACGGTGAATCATTGTCGCGGGAGATTCGGGACCGCTATTTTAAAGCGCTCAAGTGGGCCAAGTCAGCGCGGTTCGGTTGGCCGTCGGTGAATTACTACTTAAGAGAAGGCGTGGATCAATTCCGCGCCGAGCATCGGTAAAGGAGAATCCCCATGTTTAGCTTCCGCATCGCATTCCTCGATCTTCTGGGACAAGTGATCGACAGGGCGAAAAAAAAGATCACGCGGCAGATCATGATTGCCAACGCCGCCCGCGTGACCTCCGGCCCCACGATCTCTGAAAACGACTCCAAGCTTTTCTGTATCAACAATCTGCATATGGTGGACATCCAGGACTTGCACCGGGAGCTTGAGTTTTTGGCCAGCATCGAACACAACAGCCACATCGTCGAGACGCTGAAAGGGTTTACCGAGAAACTGATTTGGACCGACCACGAGAAGCGCGGGGCGGAGATGCAGCAATGGAAATAGAGATATTGCGGAGAATCCATGTGACTTTGCTGTTTATCCTGGGGGAGTTAATTCTGTTAACCCTTATGGTTTGGATAAGAGGGATAGGAGGGAAATCCCTATGACATGGGATGAACGTAAAGGCAGATGCGTCTACAAAGAGGAAGTAATCGAATTAATGAAACGTTTGAACGCGGAGGGCATACTGCTTGTCGTTATTCGCGGTAATCGCAATATCGATACTTTCGAAATTTCCAGCGCTGTGGAAACAAAGCATGTGGCCGATGTCGGAGAAGTGCTGATCAAGACAGGTGTTGGCTATATCGAAAATTTAAAACCGTACATCGATGGGAGAGTTGAAATATGAGTGAAGACTTTAAGATCCCCGTATTCCGAATCGAGCTTGTCCTGGATTCTTACCTGTTAAGCCCCTATCGGCAAATCTTAAATGCCGAGATGGCCGCTGAGGTCTTGCGCCTTCGGTTGGCGCGACTGGACCGCGAAACCATGATGGTTTTGATCTTGGATCACCACAGAAACCTAACCGGGTGTAGTCCCGTTTCCATGGGGACCATCAAACAGACGTTCTCGGAACCGCCGGACGTGTACAAGGCGGCCTTAAAAAACAACGCGGCCGCCATTATCATCGGCCACAACCATCCGACGGGAAACGTCATCCCCAGCAAGCGCGATCAGAAGATGGTTCAAGCGATTCATCAGGCCGGAGAGATCATGGGAATCGAGCTATTAGACTCAATCATCGTCGGAAACGGGACAGCCGCTTTCTCCAGCGCTCACCGGGAAAACTATCTCATCAAAAAGCCGACGGGAGGAAAAGAAGACTATGGTCAAACGAATCTTCGGCACACAGAAGAAAGTCCAGAAGTTTGTGAAGCTGAACCCCGAAGCGTTGGAGCTTGAGCGGACGCTTCTTTGCTCGTGTGGAGACGAACTCTTTGAGAAACAGCGGGCGGACCACGAGGCCGAGGGGCATGTGGTGATTGAGAATGATTTCGTGGAGGTTTGCCCCGAAGAGTTTCCGCTGGAGGAGGAAGAAGCATGAGCCGTGAGGAGCCGCGCCGTGACCGATGAGCAAGCGATTGCTCGATGGCAATTTAGGCATGATTTTCTGGAAGCTCTTATCGTGACGGTATTTGTTTGTGAGGGAAAATTCGCGGATAGGGAAATGGCCCGAAACTGGATTCGGGGGCAATGCGAACAGGCCATGAAGGACGCTGGATTTAAATATCCATTGGCGGAGACCGACGAATGAAAAAGGTGACGCCGGATCAATGGGGTTGGATTATTTTCACCTTCGCGTTGGTGTCGATGTACGTGACGTTTTACGTCGCACGGACAGGGTGATTTTCCTGGCGCAGCGTTTACTTTGGTAGGTGGGCGCTGTTGCCGGGACTTTTTTGGGCCGGAGTTTAAAGAGG
>Ga0065705_10104183_pt1 | contig 44032 bp, 66 predicted proteins | sample SwibulcommuniRL2_FD_59092 | JGI IMG/M metagenome (GOLD analysis project Ga0065705, IMG submission 59092) | Bulk soil microbial communities from switchgrass field near Rose Lake, East Lansing, Michigan, USA - RL2 Bulk Soil v2 (version 2) | ecosystem: Environmental > Terrestrial > Soil >...
GCATCGAGTCCGACCGGCTCCGTCGTTGGCAGGACTGGGCTCGGGGGCTGGGGCTTGGGGTCGGCGGGATGGTTAGGGCGGTTGTGGAGGAGAGAATAGCCAAGGGGCAACGTGCACTCGCTCGTTCGCCGAAACGGAAGGGTCCGAACAATGCCGACTGAGGAATGCTGGCGCGACATACCCGGGCGCTGTGCGTATCTGTGGATCTACGATGAGTGGCTTGAATCGAAGCCGCGTCACGGCGCGGTAGCGATCGAATGTGGTGTCGCGTTGGGCAAGAGCGTCGCGTATCTCTGCGAGCGACTCGCTGCGCACGGCCGCGATGATATCGAAGTGTACGCGGTCGATCCGCTAGCGGGCACCCATCGCAATGGGGAGCAGGCTCAGATGGCCGATGCGGTTGGCGGCGACTTTGCGTTGTATGCAACGATGATGATGCGCAATGCGCCGAAGGCCTTTGAGCGTGTGCGTGTATTGCGACTAAGCTCGCTCGACGCGAAGCATCTTTTCATGGCGCCTGATTTAGTCGTACTGGACAACGATCATTCTTACGAGCACGTGGTTCGCGAGCTCGAAGCGTGGCGCAGGGCAGACTGGATCGGTGGCGATGATTTCGAGGAAGAATACGATGGCGTGCGCCGTGCGGTGCGTGAGCGATTCGGCGATGACGGTTTCGAAGTGCGGACGCACGGCGGGCCAATCGACAATCCGAAAGAGTGGCAATGGGGGACGTGGCTAAAGAGAGGGATGAAGTGACCGACGAGAGAGAGCCCGGACGCATCTGCGTCGGCATTCCGCATACGCCCTGGATCGATGCGCGCGTAGCGGCCATGTTCGAAATACGAAAGCGACTCCCGCTCGACGTGCTCGAGCACGAGTATCGAGAATTCACCGACCGCGAATCCAACATGGCTTGGTCCGAGCGCATGTGGTCGTGGGCTCTCGAGATGGGCACGCCGTGGTTCGTGACATTGCAGGATGACGTCGAGCTCGCGCCGTGCTTTTGGAAAGCGTTGCATGCGATGCTGGATACGCTGGACGGGATCGGCGCAGGTGTGCTTGGGCTGTCGAGCGTGCACCCGGTACAGGTCGAGACGGCCCGGCAGGGACATCGTTGGTACCGCACCAAATCGCATTTGGTTGGTTGGGCCTACGCAATCCGTCATGACACGCTGCGGAGCTTCATGGCGTGGCGAGCTCGGCAGGCGCTACCGGCGGAGACGACCGAAGATAGTTTGTTGAATCACTGGATCAACCTGAGCGGAAATGACACCTGGCATCCCGTCCCGACGATTGTCGACCACGATACGACCTTGGACAGCACGTACGAGAATGGGGCTCACGTGCACCGTCGACCCTGGATCACGTGGCGCGACTTCACCGAGGGCTCACTGACCGACCGTGCTTTCTGGCGACTCAACGGTCCGCCTGAATCGGTTCCGATTCTACCCACACCGGAATCGCATTTGTGCTGGACCGGGTGCGGGCGCAAGGCCAGTGTGGCCGCGGGGTGCGTTAGACTCTGCCCTCCGTGTGTTGCCCAGGCCGCTGGCGTCCTAATCACGCGGGTGGTCGGATGACTGTCCAGGTCGCCCCAGGGGTCGAAAACGCAACCACGGGCCAGTGTGGCGCCGCGGAAGGCCTGGACGGCCTGCGTCTCCTCCGGGGTCGCGCGCTTATCCGCCTCGACCCTGCCGAGCTCGGCGAGCACCAGACCGATGGTGGGGTGTGGGTGCCGGACTCGGCCGTCCGGCCTAGAGACCAAAAGATCCACCGCGGCACCGTGCTCGCATTGGGTCCGCCGGCCCGCCAGGGTGGCAACCTTGGGCCGGAAATTCCGTGGGGGTGCGCGGTCGGTGACACCGTGGTGTTCGTCTACGGGGTTTGGCTCGAGCGTCAGCGGCGCTTTGACGGCATCGCGTTTGTTGCTCACTCGGAGATCCTGGCGGTGATCGAGTGAAGGAAAAAGAGATCATCATGGTCACGCCGCGCCGCGACGGGATCACGTGCGAGTCGATCGAGTCCGAGCGACAGCGTGCGCAGTGGCTTAGCAATTCGCGCGTAACGGAGTTGCCGCCAGAGATCCAAGTTAAGGTTTTGGAAGCGCCGTACGACGTGGTGCGAGCTCGCTCGCTAGCCGTAGCACACGCGATGCGTGAGTTTCCCGAAGCGCTCGGGATCCTATGGTGGGATAGCGATACGATTGCCCCTTCGCTGCAGACACCCACGCGCTTACTTGCGAGCGGTCATGCCGTCGTCGGGTGTCCGGTGCCGAGAAAGAAAATCGTGCGCTGGGGAAACGAGCGGGAGGCGTGCGATTTCGCCTACCGCATGCACGGTGCGGACGGTGGTACCGTTACCGTCAGCGCCGACGAGCACAATTGCGTGGAGGTTTCCGCGTTGCCGTTTGGGCTTATGTGGACGAGCATGCCCGCGCTCCGTCGTATGATCGACTTCTATCGCGATGATCTGTGGTTCACCGAAGGCGGCCAAGAGGCCGTCGCGCTTTTTGCGCTGAAGATGACAACGCAGCAACGGGCGCCCGATGGTACGCGATGGCGTCAGATGCTAAGCGAGGACTATTCTTTCCAAGAGCGATGGCGCGTGCTTGGCGGTAAGGTGCACATGCTACTTGAGCCGTGCATCCACGTCGGAAGCCACCGTTTCGTCGGCCACCTTGACGGTCTCAAGCATGTGCGGTGAGTGTTCCCGGCAAAGATGCTTGCCACAGAGCTCAAGTCCGAGACCGCGAGCGACGACCATTTCACAGCGCCCGGGCCATAAGCGATCAGCGTCGCGCACCGGTGGTAAATCCTTCCGGCACCAGTGACACGTGACGTCATCGTATTTGCGCGCGATGCATAGGTGACGGAGATGTCTCCCGCAGACCGTTCGCCTAGGATGATTGCGGTCGGTCCAGTGCCAGGCGGGTTGTCGGCTCATTGATTTTCCCCACGGCGCGCGCGATCCATTGCGATCAAAAATTCCTCAACCGACCTGCAAACGCAAGCGAATCCGCCCATGCGACGGACGAGATCGAGGAAGCGCTCTTGCTCGGGTTGCGTGCGACCGCCGCGTCCGCGTTTGACCTCTACGGCAATAAATTTCCCGTCAAGAATGCCGATTAGATCCGAAGCGCCATTTACCGAGAGCCCCGCTCGGTAGGTGTGCGAGCCGCGCTTGACAAGACCGCCTTGCGAGCATCGCCAGAGCACGAGTCCTGGGACCAAATTCGCGGCCTGGCGGATGCCCGCGAGGACGGAGGATTCGGTTGCGAACACCACGGCTGTCATCGGAAGAGTGGCTCCTGACCGCTGCGAGCGGCCCTCAGCGACAGGCCGGCCTCCTCCGCTCGCATGCGCTCGCGGCATAGTCGCGCCCATTTCGCTTCACTCTCAATCAAAATTACACGCCGTCCCAAGCGCAAAGCTATGGCGCCCGTTGTCCCCGAGCCCGCGAAAGGATCAACAATCAAATCTCCCGGGTCGGTAAAATCCAGCACGAGCTCCAGTATGAGGCTTTCCGGCTTCGGGGTTTGGTGGTCCTCATCAGGCTTACGTAACTGCGAATTGCAGTTGTGCACGTATACCCCCCGCTTCCCGCCGCTATTCCAGCGACAGCGACCCTTCGCGTGGAGCATCTCGATGTATTCGCAGCCGCTCGCGGGCCTATCTCCAGTGAATTGCGGCGCGCAGTCCGGCTTGATCCAAACAGACGTACGCCGGTGCAAGCCGCCCTCTGGATCAATGGATGCACGCCAAAGGGGCACGCCCTCAATCTGGCAGAAGATCAAGATCCAGCGGCGAGCAAGCCTAGCAAACTCCCGGCCGATGTCGGTGCGAAAGTCAGTAGTAATGGGAGCGAATGAGATCGGGAAACTCTCAAACTTGCCAGCCGCTCCCTTGCGCCCCCGATGACTACGGCGACTTTTTGTGTGACACTCGGCCTCATAGGGCGGATCGGTGATTATGTGATCTACGCTTCCTGGTTCCAGGAAGGGCAAGACCCGCGCGCAGTCCCCCTCGACAACGGTCCACTGCGCATCACCGGCGCATACTTGCTGCAGGTCCCCGCCGCTCACAGTCGCGTATCCTCCAACACGGCCTCAATCTGCCCGATCATGATTTCGATCAGATCTTTCCGGGAGCGCTTGCCGGCCCCGTCTTGGGCGAGGTTAAATCGCCAGCGCTTACAGGGGGCGCGAAGCTCGGTGCGGAGGAGGATTAGCTCCAGCTCACCGGGAGCGAGCTCGGGGTCTAGCGCGGGTGCCAGATCAGTCGACACGGCGCAACCCCCAGGCGTCTACCGGGACACTCCAGTAGTTCTCGATTTTGTAGGCCAGTGCCAGGCCCGGCCGGCGCAGTCCTCGCACAAGTAACGAGAGGTGCGAATAAGAGCATCCGACCAGCGGGGCCGCCGCACGCAAGCTATCCCCGGCCTCCGCTATCCGGCTCGCCAGCTCCCTTCCTGCCTTCCTGCAAATTGCCGCTTCGCGTGACGTCACGAGTTACACGTTACGCTCGTTGTTACGCCTTGTCAACGACTTAGCCGACGCGGGATCGCGAGGTTAGGCGCGCACGGAGCTAGCACGAGGCTTGCAGCTACGATCTAGTGTTGACAGCGCGAAACGACGGCGCTAAAAAGGAGACCTGACAATGACGACGACTAAAGGTGAACGCCTAACCCGAGCCGCCGCACACAGGGCCGGCCACTGGTCACGCCTAAGCATTCAACGCGACCGGGAGCGCTGGGAAGCAAAGTGCGCAGCCCCCGATGCAGGCGACCCGTTCCCGGTGGGTCTTACGCCAGAAGAAACCGACTCCGCTGTGGTCCCTGGCGACTGGGAAGGCTTCGAGCCGAACACGTGGGGCGGGTCATGAGCCGGCTAATACGCTCACTCGAAGCGTTAGCCTCGGGGACTCTGGTCTATATCCTAGTCGTCGCATGCGGGTCCGCCCCGGCGACTCATCGGCGCGGCTCGGCCGGATCGGCGGGTGTAGCGCTAGCCGGAAGCGGGGGCGCTGCAGGCTCGCCCGGCGAAGCGGGTCAACCCTCGGGAGGCTCCGCGGGCGCCTCGCTAATCGACGCGGCAGTCGACGCGCTCACGCACCCCGAGTCGGACGCGCAAGCCGCGACGGAATCCGGCACTCGGCTCAGGGCCGTCTACATGACGGGATCGGATGGGTCGCGCGAGTTAGTCGGGTGGCATGACAGGGAGCAAAACGTCAAATGTAGGTACGGGCTGATGAGCGACGGCACGCAACGATGTATCCCTATTCTCTCTTATGATGTGGCCGTGCTGTTTTCGGACGGGGCTTGCACGCAACCGGTGTTCAAGAGCGACTGTAAGGTCCCGTCGACTTTTGGGTATGCGCAATCCGCCGGCGCGTCTTGCGACTATGCGGTGACATACCGAGTTTTCAAGCGCGTCTCGGATTCGCCGATCACCGTGCCATATGCCTGGACACTAACATCGAGTGGTAACTGTGCCTACCTGGGCGCGTCGACATCTCAGGTTTACTCCGCCACGGAGCTTAAGCCTTCTGATTTCGTCCAGGGCACCGAGCAAATTGACTCTTAAGGTCCGTGATAGCTAGCCGTTATAAGGAGACAAGATGGCACAATTTCCGAAACGCTGTGCGTGCGGACTGGTTCACGACGCAGCATCATGGTCGCGCCTCGAGCCCGTCGGCACAGTTGACTGCAGTACGCCCGGCGAGTCTTGTTGGCTGGCCCTAGCGAATTGCCCGTGCGGCAGCACGTTGGCGATCGAGGTGTCGCCCCCCGTGCTAACTCAACCGCCGACGCGGCCGACACCGACGAACTTCCGCGTATTGGGCGTGCAACTGCCAAAGGAGAAACTCTAATGCGCCACTGGACAGCCGACGGAAGTTTTGCGCTAAGCCCCGAGGATAAGGCAGAGCTGGACCGCGTACCCGGACACCTGCGCGGAGCAATCGTTAGATACATCGAGCACGGTGTGCCGCCGGGGGATTTCCTCGGTGCGGTGATCACTAACGACCTATTCGAGGCAATCGGCCGTGCGGACGAAATCTCGCGTGCGAGCTTGCTCCACATTGTTAGGTGGTTTTACAACAATGCACCCCGTGAGTGCTACGGCACGACCTCGCGAATGGTCGAATGGGTCAAGACCCACAAGGAGGCGCGAGAGGCCGCTGACGTGGCTTCGGGCGGGAATTATGCGGCGCATCGGAAGGCCGAAGAGGCGGGGGAGGATCCGTCGTGACACCGGAAGAATATAGTGCACTTCCGGGCCTAAACTGGTCGACCCTGAAATTCCTCGCGACAAGCCCTCGGCTCTTGCGCTGGCGGGTCGACACGCCGGAGGAAGATAAAGACGCTTACCGCCTCGGCCGCGCAATGCACTGCGCCATACTGGAGCCGGAGCGTTTCGCTCGTGAATACTTCGCGTGGCCCGACTTTGGCGATATGCGATACAAGGAAAATAAGGACCGTCGGAGTCGGTGGCTGGACGGCCTGCCCGTGGTGCGAGAGGTCCTTAGGCGCGAGGAATTTGCCATATGCATTCGCACCGCGGAGTCGCTGCGGGCGCATCCGAAAGCGAGTGAGATATTTACCGGCGGTCGTGCCGAAGAGGCGATCACGTGGACGGATCCTGATACAGGGATCGTTTGCAAGGGGAGATTGGACTGGGTAACCCTAAGATACATTGCTGACTTAAAAAGCACGCGACGTGAAACTCTGCGGAGCATCGTGCGCGACTTCGAGAGTCTACTATATTATGGCCAGCTGGCTTACTACTGGCGCGGAGCAATTGCCGCGGGCATGTTGCCATCGGACGCCGAGAGACCCTGCGGCGCCTTTGTGCAGACCGTCGAGCCCTATGACGTAGTGGCTTTTCGGATGACAGAGCGCACGTTGCAAGTTGGTAACACTTTAGTCGACAACCTCTTGCGTAAATATAAGGAATGTCAGGCGGCCAAATGGTGGCCGGGTCTGGCGTCCGACGTTATCGAGATCGAATTGAGCCAGTACGCAAATGCGGGCGAGCCCGTGGATCAGGAGTGGTGATGAGCGATCCAAACCACAAGGCCATCACAACGGCCGAGCATCACGACATCCAAAGGATGCACCCGCTGGTATCGGCTGCGATGGCGGCCGGCTCTCTTGATCCGGGGACGCTGAGAGAGCTGCTCGAGCTCCAACGGGACTGGGAGAGAGGGGAAGCGAAAAAAGCCTATACGCGAGCGCTGGTCGCGCTCAAACGGGACATGCCCGCAGTAATCGCCCGCGATCAGGAAGTCGACTACACCGGCAAATCGGGCCAGCGCACGCGTTATCGGCACACCTCACTCGCGGCCGCGCTAGACGCGGTCAGTGAGCCGCTAACGGCCCATGGCTTTTCCCTGGCTTGGGAGCCGCGGACGGAGGGCAACACAGTGCATGTCACGTGTCGATTGACGCATGCGGAGGGTCATTCCGAGACCACAACTATTTCGGCACCCGTGGATACTTCTGGGAGCAAAAGTCCGGCGCAGGGAGTGGCTAGCACGATCACTTTGCTGTCGCGGTACACGGCCCTCGCGTTGCTCGGAATCGCAACGGCCGATATGAGGGATCCAACGGGCGATCCCGACCCGTCGCGCGTAGATGCGTCGCGCAACTTGCGAGCGATGGCAGCGTTGCAGAAATACGGGATGACTGTGGAGGACATCGAGAAGCGCGCCGGTGGGCCGGTGTCGGAGTGGACCGCGGAGGATTTGGACAAGCTTCGAGCTTGGGCGCAGGAGCTGAAGGGGCGCGAAGCGTGACCGCGGCTACGGCCGGGAAGGTGAGTGCAGCATGAAGTTCACTGTAACAATGAAGGACCCCGACGGCTTTTCGTTCTCCGTCGAGGACGCGGTCAAAGACAGTATCCGCGACCTGAAGCTTTCGGAAAGAGAGCTTGCCGCGGTCGAAGAAGAGCGCACTGAGGAGCTAAACGAAAAGCTCCGGCGCTGGTTCGAATATGGCGAATACGTCCGCATCGAGGTGGACACTGAAGCGATGACCGCCACGGTCGTTGCGTTGCGAGCATGACCCCACCCGCCCCCAGCCGCGAAGGAGAAGTGAAGTGATACCGGCTCCGTACGCCCGACAGTTCAAGTGCTGGCGCTGTGGTGAGCGGTGGTCAGGGTGAGCGGCAGAGACAACGTGCCCGTGTGGCGCGTGCAACGAATTCGAGCACGAACATGAACCTCATCAATGCGGAGCCAAGTATCACATGACCCCCACCGCGCCGGGCGAAGGAGAAGACAGGTGAGCAAGCGCAACGGTAAACCGCGAACGACGTATCAGGTCGAGTACCTGGACGGTAAGTCATGGCGTCCGCTCGGATTGGCTTCGGCCGACGAGCGGGATCAGCTGGTTGCCGCCATCGCCGCGCTCACTGCGCGGAAATACGAGCACCGCAAGTTCCGCATCGCGCGATATCGGCGCTACTCAAAGGCGTGCGACCGCGATCGACAGTGGGTTGCGGCGCTACGCCAGGCAGTAAACAACTGCTGCTCTTGCGGCGGGGCTGAGCCTGGGAAGGGCTGCCGGGCGTGTGAGCTCTGGCACGAGGTGCTCAAATCGATGGGTGTCAGGTTCTTCGCTCATGTACCTTGACAAGTACGTTTCGACCGGGCCGGCGCGATGATCGAAGCGGCCAAGCGGGCGCTCGGTACGGAGCCGACCCCCATCCCGATGATCCTCACGTGCCCGTCATGTTCGAAGCGCCACATTGACGAAGGCGAATTCGCTACGAAGCCACACCACACGCACGCTTGTCAGCACTGCGGGATGGTTTGGCGACCGGCAATCGTTCCGACCGTTGGTGTGCGGTTTCTGCCTGGATTCAAGAACGGTGCAGTGACTCCCCCGGCGTCGGGGCAGGAGGGAAGTGATGAAAAGAACGAAGCGTCCTGATAGCGACCATGTCTGCTCGTTCGATGAGGGCGGGAGTCGGATAGCCCTTGTCGGCGGATCGCGTCCCTACCTGTGGGTTGGGTCGGTCAAGTCGAACGGACCCGGCACGGTGCATACGTTCGGCGGTTACGGCCAGAACTGGCGCAGCAACATGCGCAAACTGGCAAAAGCGATTCTGAACGCGACTGAAGAGGGCCACGACGGTGCCTGACAACCGAACCGGGCGCGGGCGGGTTGACGATGTGTGAAGGAGTACAGCGATGAAAAGCGGACTGATTCAAGTGACGATCACATGCACCGGCTCCACGCCCCTGCTCATGAATCGACTGACACCGGAGACACTTGAGTCGATCCGGACGAAGGCCAAAAAGAGCAAGAGCGCGAGTCGTCCGGAAACGCCTCGCGACGAAGCGGCACCGAAGGTTTACCAGACCAAGGACGGCGCTCCCTACCTACCGACAGAGAACCTGTTGGCGTGCCTCATCGCGGCTGGGCAGTTCGTGCGTTTGGACGGAAAGCGCCAAGTCAGCACAGCCAAGAGCACGGTGCTGCCGGCCTTTCTGACGCTCGATGACATGTACATTCCGCTGCTCGATGCACCGGCCGGGAAAGTTCCCGCGTGGGAGGTCGATGTGCGACCAGGTCGCAATCCGAACGGTGGTGAGGCCGTATGCCTATGTCGGCCGCGGTTCGACAAGTGGTGCTTCACCGTGCAAGCGTCGGTTGACCTGGACGAGGTCGAGCTGCGTATCGTCCGTGAGCTTTTCGACATTGCCGGCAAGCGCATTGGGCTCGGTGACTTCAGGCCTCAACGCAAGGGCATGTTCGGCAGATTTCAGGTTGTCCGATGGGACGACAATCCACTCGCTATCCCGGCGGAGTAGCGCGAGGCGCGGCGGAGCATGGTGCCGTATTGTGAGGAAGTCCTGGGCAAGGCGGTGCGGGGCGATCCTTCGCATGGTCCGGCTGGGCAATCCAAGGGCCCTTCGGGGCATAGACTCGATCCTACGTGGTGCCTCGCAAGGCGGCGCTTCGTCCGGCATCGCGACCCAATCCAAGGGGGCTTCGGCCCATGTGCAAAGGAGACCAACATGACCCTCACCTCCAAGGCCGCCAAGTGACCGCGATTCGGAAGGCTGCCGCAGTCGCAGGACAAGTCCGCGCGTGCGGTCCCGTCGATAAATACGATGGCAGTGTGTGGGTAGACGTCGATCCGGCATTCGTCATCACCGCCGATCGCCTTGCGATCGTAGAGCGGTTGCGGGAACTAGTCTCTCGCGACCTCAGCGCTCCGAAAGACGCACACTATTGCGTTGCCGTTGAGACGATGGCCGACTTGCTGGAAGGTGAGATCCGCGATGCCGAATAACCACGACCCTGGCGAGTTGCTGGGTGACTGCAACAAGGCTTCTGACGGCAGCTGCCTGGGTGTGAAGTGAAGCCGCGGACCGTCGGCTACATCGTCACTCTCAACGGAGAGCCGGCCGGCTACCAGGAACGGTACGCGAACCTGCATTACGCGGGGCCAAGGCAACCCGTGATGCTATTCGCGACCCGCAAAGCGGCGCTTGACGCAATTCTGTCGGACGGCGCGAAGTTTAACGGGCGCTTTAAGCTAGCCGTACGACGAGTTACCCACCCGCCCCCAGCCGCGAAGGAGAAGTGAGGTGATGGCTACGAAAAAGACCAAGCCGGCCGGAATGACCTTCGCTCTGCCCGATAAGCCATCTGAACTTTTGCGCCTCGCTGTGCACGACGCGAAGCTATGCGCACGATCAAAAAAATACGTGCTCGACATGGAGGCATGGCACGATCTCGACCGTGACGGGTGTCACGTGTGCATGGCCGGAGCTGTGATCGCCAAAACCCTCCAGAAGGAGACGGACTGCAACGGCATACTTGGTGATCATGCGTGGGCTCGGTTACACGTTATCAATTGCCTTAGGACCGGAAGCGCCACTTTCACGGCATATAATATGTATACGCTTTTGCGCACACACCCGGCGCAGCAACTTATTTTCGCCCATTTCGACCCGCGAAAAGGCCGCGCCCCCTGGCGCATCTACCTACAAGCGGCGGACTTGCTAGAAAAAGATGGGTTATGAGTGTGGGAGCGAACGATGCCGAATAACCCCGACCCCGGCGAGTTGATCGAACGGTTCTACGCTAGCGCCCCAAACCGTGAGCCCCGCGACCCGCACGAAACCATCGCTGCCGGTTACGATCTTGCCTCCGCTCTCGAGCAGCAGGTGGCGAGGTGCACAGCGCTCGAGTCGATGTTCACGGGCTTGGCTGAGGATCTAGAGCGGTCAGCGAGCGCCAATCACTCAGAAACGTTAACCGTTGTTGCGCGACGCATACGCAAGATTATTGGGCCAAAATGACCGACTCCAACTCATTCCTCACCGACCACGAAAAGCGCCTCGCCCGAATTGAGCGGCAGTTGGGGATTGATTCGCAAGATGGTGATGCCGATGCCTGTGGGGATTCGACATCTGCGAAGCCAGAGAAATCTAAGCCACAAAAGCTTGCCGAAGCGATATGGCGAGCAACCATCGGCCAGACCGTTGGGGAACCTCCCGTCGAGTCCGCACCCGTCGAGCCCGAAGCGGAGCTACACACCAAGCTCGAAGCCGCCGAGCGTACCGTCCAGAATTACGCGGACCGCGTGGAAGCAGCGGAGCAGCTCAGGGATGAAGCGCGTGCCGAGCGCGATGCCGCGGTCCGCGAACGGGATGAGCTGCGCGCAACAAACGCCAAGCTCCGCGACCAGTCGCTGCACTGGGAGAACGAATACGAAAAGCTCGTGCTTGAGACGGAGCCGATACGAGCTGAGCTCGAGAAGGCCATGAAGGTCGTCGAGGCGGCACGAAGGTCGACACCGGGTGATGACTGCTATCAGTCAATAGCCCGAGCCCTCCGCGAATTAGACGAGGCGAAAGGTGAGAAGTGATTAGCGTCCTAAAGCATCTGCCAAAGGCGCTTTTCTTATTTTCGTTTTTAGCGCTGGCTGCGTGGGTCGGATATTGGAAGGGCCGAAGCGACGGCCTGGCGGAACGGAAAAACGAATGCGATTGCGGTCAGACGCAAACCTGCGCATTCGGCCCGGGCATCGTCGGCGAGCAGAGATGCCGGAGCGGGATTTACGGCAACCGCTGGTCGCGCTGCGAACCGGCCGCCAGCGCGCGATAGACTACTCGCTCGCGAGCTGGCGCCCCACCCCACCAACATCGCCCACCGGTGGCGAAGCCGCTTATCGCCGCTCGGAGCATAGGTGCACCGGACCCTCGGCACTGACCGACGGAGCTCACCAGGACGCGAACGGCCAGCCTCGCCTGCACTGACACCGGGTACCATCCACGCCCGCTGGCTTCGCGCCATTCGTCCTGAGAGACCAAACCAGTCCGGTGCAACTGCCACCAACCAAATGCCAGGTGCAACACGCGCCCGCCTGGAAGCTTGACTGCGTCACACTCGTCGGGACGGCAGTGGCCGAATCCGATGCGCGGAGAGAGCCCCGACTCAAATCTCGCCAGGGTAACAAGCAAGGCTGCCAGCTGACCCGCCTGCGCCGGCGGCCAGACCGGTCGGCAGTCGGCGAGCTCGGAATACCCGTCCAGGCACGTTGCTTCGGCCACAGCGGCGCTTACGCCCAGGACGAAGGCCTCTTGGTCCTCCAACGGAGAGGCCGCGTAGGACGGCGTGCTGAGTGCTAGGACAATCGAGCTAACCATTCCAGCGATACTGGACATGCCGGGAGGCTAACCCGGTAGTGCTGGCGATTGCTAGTGTTAGGTTATTTGACCTGCAGGTGCATGGTCGTCGAAGAGAGCACGTAGCAAAGCCACAGGCTCCCGACGAAAAACCAAATCCGTCCGGCCTCTTTCGCGACCGGATTTGATGCCATCAACCAAACTATGAGGCCGACGATCATAACCACGGCCGGTACCAGTATTGACGCGATCATGACGGCCAGGTTAACGCGTGCGCCTACGGGCGCCCAGCGAAACCAGTCCCAGCTGGGGGCGTTGTCGCAATTGGCACCGCAACAGTCGGAGCTGAGTGTGCGGCTGGGCCCTTCCCGGATACCAGATTCCAGATGGCCAGCAAAATCAGCGCCAGCACATAAGCCAACTTCTCTAGCGTCTCACGCTTGCGTGCCGCGTTGAGTAGCGTCGCCGTTGTGCTTGCAGCGGCGGCCTCGGTCTTAGGTCGATTGATCGCGTCAAGACGCTCGGCTAGCTCTTCGTCGCGTTTGTGCAATCGCTGCAAACGGTCGTCGCGAACTTCGTCGTCAGCCTTACTACGTCGCTTGAACAGCTCGATCTCATCGACGAGATCGCTCGTGCGCTTGCGCTCACGCTCTAGATTGTCCTGTAGTGTCTGAATCGTCTCGCGCAACGCCTCGTTCGTCTCAGCGGTCTCTTTGAGAATGCCAAGAGCCTTTTCGAGCTCCCATTTTGGGGGACTGTTTGAGTCCCGATGCGACGGCGGTTCACTTCCCTCGGGGACGCTGGGTAGGCGGATCGCCGGCGTCGCTGGGCGAGTCGTGGGTAGGGGAGGAGGTTTCGCCATTCTTTGCCTCGTCCAGCGCTAACTGCCGCCTACGGACATCTATATCCGACATGATCATCTCGCGGAATTGCGCGAAGGTCTTCTCAAAAGAGTCCAGCCGCCCGTGCGCATTGGACACCTTATTCACGACGTCGTCGATTCGCGCATGCACGTTAGTGATCGCACCCGTGAAGGTCCGCTCTGTCTTATCCAGAGCCTTCTGAAGCTCGGTGATTTGGCTGCCCTGAACGATCTGAGCATTCACCACGGTATTGACCCGCTCCTCTAAACGCCCAAGCTTCCCATCGAGAACTATAACGCGTGCGTTTACCTGATCGAGTTCGGCCTTGAGTTCCTCGCGCGATTCCTCGGCTCGGGCTTGCACGTAGGCCGCATCGTCTCGGTGGACCTGCGCGATTTGGCGCATGAACTCGAGAACGCAATTCGGGTCCGTGCGCGCTTCTGCAGGCGGTAGAGATGGGAGCGGGGCCAGCGTAGCAAGTTTTTTCAAGACGGCTGTACGCCGCACGCCAGTTACGACCGAGCGTTGCTCTTCGTCTGGTTCGCTGCGCGCTCCGGTCATTCTCTCACTTATCCTTTATCCTTATCCTTATCCTTATCCTCACGCTCGCGAATGAAAGCATCACGCTCCTTGCGTAGAGTGTCCCAGTCGAGCTGTGTGATCTCGACAAATGGAACGTCCGCTCCTGGATCGGTAAACGGTTCTCGCTGCATGTCAGGATCGGTTTTTGGCTCTTCTTCGGGATCGATGAATCCGGCTCTTTGAGCAGCTTCATAGCGCCCGCGCGCTAGCGCTTTGACCTCTGCGACTGTAATCTCGCCGTCCTTGTTCGTATCTAGGCCCATGTTCTGGGCCCAAATTCGGTGCAGCTGCAGACCGTCGCGCGTCGAGTAATCGCCCTGGCGGCCGAGGACTTCGTGCTCGGTCGCCAGCGCATATTTCGGCAGGAACGTCAGCATGTACAGCGTACCCGGATCGTGTACCCCGTGCGCCATCACGCGGAAAAAACGGTCCACTAAAGTCAGCTGCTCGACGGCTGTCATCGCCGCTACGGTCGTGGGCTCCAGGCCCCAAAGCTTCAGCGTCGACGGCATCCACTGGATAAGTCCAACGGCGCCCCCAGCCGGATTGCGCGCCGCGGGGTGGAACCCTGACTCGATCGACATGACTGCCGCGATCGCATTTGGATCGATGTCCAGTTTGACCCCAAGCGCAATCAACGCCGATCGGAATTCAGGCGTCGTGCGCTCTGCGAGGCCGGGGAATTTGAAGAGGCTCATGTGTCGACCAGCCCGAGGCGACTCGGCACGAACCACCCCTGGAGCTTCCGTTTTAGTCTCGGATCGAAATCGTATATGGTCGAATTGTCGAAGTCGGTCAGCACGCGCTCGCTTATTTTGCAACGCGTCCCATCGCCCCCGCCACCCTCGGCCGTCTCCCATTTGCCCGGCTCCGTTTCACGCAAGAGGAAACCAACGTGGTTGTTGTTGGTGCCCGGATGCTCAATGAAAAACAGCGAGCCTTGCTCGGGTTGCTCCGCGCCAGTCCAGTGCACCCACGCCGGATGGCGCTTGGAGAGTGATCCCAGCCATCCGCCGAACATGGGCCACCCGGCAACGCCGGGCCTTAGGATTTCCCGGTCAGGCGAGCCGCACCAGTAGAGGACTGCCCCGGCAAATACAGCGCAGCTCGTTCGAATCGTGCCGATGTCCCCGCCGCCCTTCACAGCATGTTTCGGATCGCCGCAGCCGACGAAGTAGCGGTAGAGACCGCCTTGCTCTTTGTCGCCGATTGGCCCGTTTGCGAGCACGCTCTCGCAGCAACGGACGATTCGCAGTCCAGGGGACTCTTGCTCCTGCCAGAGGAACGTGAACGGGGGGGCGTCCGTCACGCCTTACGCCTCCGCTCATCGAGCATTTCCTGCGCGTCTTGGCGCAACATGCGTTTCTGATCCGACAGCAACCGACGAGTGTGCTCGGCCGCTTCTCTGCGGTCGTTAGGATCGTCGAGATGGCTCTCGATAAGCTTGAACGCCGCTTCAGCCGCCAGAGTAGCTACCTCTAGAGGGGTCATTCGCAAAGTGCCTTTCCTGCTACTTCGAAGTGCAGCTCAAGAGTGCGGTAAGCCGGGCAGAGTTCGACCTTCTCGTACTTGTCGCACGCACCGCTACTGATCACGTCCTTCGCGGCATGTGTGTAGAGAGCCCTGAGCGCATTGAGCGACTCCTCAGTGCATGGGGGCTTTTTCGGTGAGCATGCGGCCAGGGCCAGCAAGAGCGCACAACACTTCATAGCTCGTCCTTCGTTGCCGGAATGGTAGGCGATGTCTTGTCGACGGGTACAGGCTCAGGCTCGCTTTCGATCACGGGGGGCGCCGCGTCCGGAATAGCGATCACGTCGCCTGACGTCACCTTGACCGGCGCGGCTGTAATCTTGGCCGCCTCTTTGCCTTGGTCGGCCAGACCCTGCCCGAGCGAGTAGCCGGCAATGATTACGGCAACCGCGGCGAGCACGTACCATGGCGCATTCTCGAGACCCACGACGCTGACGCCGACCGCTCCCAGAACGGTGATCCAAAGTTTGCGAGACTTGAGCGCTTCCATTTAACAGCTAGCCTCGACAGACACCCCGTTGCCGGTTTCGAGCTTAGGAGCTTCGTCCTTTGCCTCTCGAATCGCGTCAAGAAACGGCAGGAGCTGGCGGCTCAAGTACTGCTCCGCGCGCTGCCCATTGGGCGCTTGGAGCACAGCGCGTGGGTAGCCCGCGCTAGGCTCCTCTGCAGCCTGCTCGAGCAGAGCGAAATGTTCCGGCTGAATCGGGCCCACGTATGGGAGCGCACCGCAGGACCTGGCCGCATCTTCGAGCCGGATGCCCGCACGGATACCGGGACCCGTCTCGTTGAAACGTCGGTCACTCGCGACCAGATAGGTGATCAAATCCTCGAGGCCGAAGGCAGCCTGGCCCACGGTGATTGGTTCGGGTTTGGTGATGTATTTCATGTGTCCCCTTTACGTGCCCTGGCGCACTTCAGCTTGAATATTCCAGTCCACAGTATCGCCGGTGTTCCCTGTTACGACCGCGCGGATGACGGTGCCGTTTGTGTCGAGCGTGAAGTCCCACGCGGCATCGTCTTCGAAATCCGTATCGATCACGATCGTCGCGCCGACCTGAGTCAGCGTGCCCGACACGCGCTTGAAGAGCGCACCGCGCTTGTAATAGGCGACTTGGGACCCGTCGTCCTTGCGTGCATGTGCGGTTGCCGTGACGAAATAATTTACGTCCTGACTCGGCGTGAAAATCGTGACGTTGGTTGCGGCATTGGTCGTCGTTTGCTGGCGCTTGCCGAAAAGCGTCGATTTGGCAGGCGTCGACCCGCCCGGCGACAGAGTTAGCGTCGTGCCGGCTGAAAACGCGATACTGGTACCGCTGTAGCACGTGACGCCGCTATCGCCCTGCAGTGTCAGCACGCCGGCATCGTTGTAGAGCAAGGCTTGATTCGCAGCGGTCGTGCTGAACGCAGTGCCAACTAAGCCTAGCGCGAGGACCTTGACGCCGCTTCCGACTTCTGCCGCTGTGTCAAATAGGGCAACGCTGCCGTCGGCGGCGACGCGCGCCCGCGCGGTGTTGTTGCTGTATAGGTCGAACGGGTGATTCGACTCTGTCCCGAACAGACCGCCGCTCGTCCCGAGAGCTTGCACCTTGACGATGAGCGCACCAGTCGAGTCGACGCAGCGGATATTCGGGTTGGATGACGCTACACCCGTAACCTGCACGCCGCTATTCCCCTGGAGCGTCAGGTAACCAGCGCTGTTATAAATGACAGCTTGACCCGCTACGGTGGTCAGCGTGCCGCCAGTGATCGCGGCAAGATTCAGCACGGTACCGGTCAGTCCCGCCGCGGCCTCGCTCTCCGTGTCGTTGTTAGTTGCGCTGCCGAATGAGATTGGCGAGCCAGCGGATACGCCGGCGCCGTTCCAAACAGTGAAGCGCTGGTAGGCCGACGCGGTTGTGCGGACTGTCATGTATCCACTGCCGAGCAAGTCTACGTTGACGTTACCGGCGGTGATGCCGGCCCGGATAAAGCACGACGCTGAGGCATTGGCGTCCGCGGGACGCAGGAGCAAGTTCCCGCTCACTGCCTCTATAATGCAGTTGGACGAGTAATAAATACTAAGCAGCTCAAGCTCAGCGCCAGCGTTGTCGCTGTAAATCCGCACCTTGCCCGGCACGGTCGCCGCTGCGGTGCCTACGCCCGATTTGATTAATACGTGGCCGCCGTTGCGGTTGGTACCGGTTGCGCTGGCGAAGGCATTTTGCGCGTGAAGCACACAATTCTGCGGCGCAGCGTCCGTTGTCCTCGACGACTGGGCCAACTGCGGCGACGACGCGGTCTCGTTCCACAAAATATTCGGCGTGGTTAGCGAGAGGGTAGTACTCGTGATCGACGCCCGGCCACTATTGCCGGCGAGAAAATTGATCACGCCCGAGCCGCTTGGCGCGTTCAGGTAGACATCGCTTGTACTGGCGAGGAAGGAGTAATTGTTCGCGTCCGGCACGAGCCCGGGGCCAAGGTAGATGCAACTGTACGTCGTCGGGGCGCCGAGAAATGCGCCTATATTGGCCACAACAGTCGCGCCACGCTTTACCTGTAGAAATGCTTCGTCCGTTCCGCCGTTGGTTGGCGCGCTCAGCTGGGCGATAAGCGACCCCGGCGTGCGATTTGCGCCAGTGGCTGAAATAACCGGCGCTTGCGGCGTAAGGGTTAGGCTCTGCGGCGCCGCGTCGGTTGTCCGTGCAGCTTGCGAAATCGAAGGGCCCGATACCGTTTCGCCCCAAACAATCCCTTGCGCGATTCCCAGGCGCACGCCTCCGACTGACGCGGGGCTTGCACCGATGGCAACGAAGTCGCTTCCAGTCGCAGCAATGCTGAGCAGCGTCGCGGATTCATCGATCAGAGCCAGCCCGCCTGGTGCGCGGACTGTGAGCTGCGATCCGCTTGCGTAGACCAGCGCTCCCGCGGATGGGCTGCCGCTTGGGTCCTGCGTGGCATTGGCAAAGTAAATCGCCCCCTCCGCGTCCTCAAGATCAAAGGAGGTTCCGACCGCAAGCGCGGTTGTCGCGCGCAGCGTGACCACCACCGGTGTGGTTGACCAATCGTTTGCGGTGCCGTCGCTGGCAAACACCGAATTTGCGACCCCGATCGGTACGATCGAATCCGGGACAAATGTCAGGGTCGTAACATCCAAAGTGATCGGCGGATCGGTCGCGAGCACAAACATGCTCTCCGCGTAGATCGTGCCGTCCTCGATCGGTACGCGCATGCCTGTTGTGAATTCATCGCTCGCATTCGCGTCACTAGAGCGCGTTAGGATAAACGGATTAGACCCGTCGCCGACCTGTGTGACGTCGTAAATCCCGTTATCGGCCCCGGCCGCCCCCTGGGTTAACAGCAAACGATCTCCGCCTGAGAGCGTGACACCGTCGATCGTCGGCAGGGCGCCAAACGAATTGGCCGTGATGATGTCCCCAACCTTGGTGTAGGCCGGAAGCGCGACCGGAGTCGCGGCGCGTACTGGCTGAGCAAAGCCACCGCTCGAAAACGTTAACGTCGTGATGCCCGTAACAGCGCTGTAGGAGAGCGTAACGCCGCTCCCGGTCACCTGAAGCGGCGAGGACGGCTGGACGGTGCCGGAGCTGTCCAGGAGTGCTGTTACGGCTTGCGAGAAGTAGCGATCCAGCCAGGACGTCACACACCTACCCAGTGTTGGCCGGAGCCGATCATAGATATATGACTAGATGTGACATCAAATGCTTGTGCGATGTCCACGTGCCGGTAGCCTTTCTTGAGCCAGTGTCGGATCAGTTTTACGTCCCATTCGTCCAGCTTGGAGCAGCGTCGGTTGCGATTCTGCTCCTCGTATGTTGCCCACCGGATGTTACCCGGAGCGTACTGACCATTGTTGTCGATGCGATCGATCGAGTGTCGCGCAGACGGCCGCGGTCCCATGTAGTGGCAAAATGCCACCGGATCGTCGCGCCAGCCCGGATGCATCGTGATACCGCGTCCACCGTAGCGGTCGTAGAAAGGGCAGCGCTCATTGAAGCATCGCTCCTTGATCGACTGCCAGGCCTTGTAGGCTGGAGTCCGTGAGAGCTTATGCTGCTCTGGGATGCCGGCTGCTCTGCGTTTCTCCGCCAGACGAGCCAACATCTTTTCACGCACCCGCAGGTAGCGTTCCCGCGTATACGCCGGATCAGCCTGACGTCGTGCGCGCGCCCTAGCATTCTCAGCCGCTCGCCTTTCCTCGTCCGTGAAGTAGAGCTTTTTCATCAGAACACCACCGCGACAAGCGAATAGTCCCCGTAGAACGTTACCGTTTCCGAACCAGTGGCGAATCCGGTGAGGCAGATATCCAGGTTGCCGCCCGCGAGCGGGTACGAAAGGAATCCCAACATAGTTACCGGGGTGATAACGCCGTTGGCGACCTTTTTTTGCGCTCCGTCGAAGCGCGTGAAACCGGAGCTAGATGCGCCTGGAGCATAAGCCTTGTATCCGATTCCGATGCCTCCGGCCGCACCACTAGTGTCGGCGTTGGCCTGGTAGATCACGAGCACCCGCTGATTAACGCTGAGCTTGTCCAGCGTGAAACGGGAGTTAGAAAGCTCGACAGTCGAAGCGCTAGGAGCCCCGCTGCCGTTGGAGCCGAACACGGAATCGTTATTTGTGGCTAGCTCCACGATGCGCGGCAAGCCTTGCCCTAAAAAGTATGGGCTCAGGAATAGGAGCCCCTCAAGCAAGGCAGTCCGGTCGGCCAAGTGCTCCAATGCGACGTTGACGGAAGCCGCGTCGCGCGCCTCCCCGTCGCTTGGAATCGCGAAGGTGCTAGGACTGGTTACAAGCTTGTAGAAACCGCCCGTGGCTCCACCGACTCCGACCCCGGTTGATCCATCAATCGTGAACTTCGTTGTGTCGACTACCGTGACGAACCAGAAGCCGTTAATTCCAACGTTAACTTCGTGGTCGTGTACAAATATTGTGTCGCCAGTTACCAGTCCGTGCGGCGTGGCTGCGGTCACTTCCACGTCGGAAGTATTCGTGGACGACGCAATCCCGATGGGGGTAGGGACTCCAAGGTTTCCGCCGCGGCCGTTATAACTAGATGGCATGATGCTTCCTCAGTGAAATGGCCAAGCGCTCTGCAGTGTCTGCCCCGTGCTGGCCCAGCCGTCGCAGTAGCGGCCGGAGCTAGGCCGCGCGCGATCGTACAAATTGCCCACCGTCTTGCCCCAACGCCCCCACGTCCCGTCGGGATTGTCGGTGCCGTTGGCCGCACCGGTCGGTGTACAGATCGCATCGTCGAGCGCGATCACAATCCACCTACACCACGAGCCCGCACGCTTGGCGAGCCCAACGATTCCGCGAATACTGCTAATTGTGGACGCTGGCACGCCCAGGCCCCACGACTTGCTAGTGTCTCCCCACAGGTCGCCATCACCCCATAGGCCTTCATCCCCGGCCCATTCGTTGCCGCTTGTGGCCGTCGAGTAGATGATCAGCCAGTATCGCCACCACGCGTTAATCCCGACCGGGTGCGGATCGCCTTGGTTGTCCCAGTTCCAGGCAACGGTCCCGGCCTGGTAGCTGGCCGGCAATGCAGGGTCGACACCTGGAGCAAATGACACCCAATGGGATAGATTGCTCACAATGCGCGCGCGCGGTGCGAAGGCTTCCAAAAACCCTAGCACCTGACGCAAGACACCGGAGTCAATGCCGGCCAACTGCCAGAGCGAGAATCCCTTACGTAACCGCGTCGCATATTGCGCGTCGGTCTCGCCCGGTCCGCGAGGCATTAGTCGATCGGCGCCGATCAACGGTAAGGCCGAAGCGTCAGCCAAGCCCGGCATGCGCGCCTTAAGCGCTTGCTCGGTCTTGTCCAGTAGCGCATCACCGAGCAGACCGATCGTGTAGAGAAACTTACCGCCAGCTTCCCGCGGATCGCTCAGCCAAGGAGGGGCCAGCGCTAAGAGCGAGTCTCGGATACTCATACCGTGGCCACCGTAATGGTTACGGTCCCCAGGACAGCGTTTTGCAGCGACGTCAGCGCGAAGTCTGCAGCGGCTCCTCCAAGCAAGAGTGAGTCGACCCGCTGGACATAGGACTCTGAGCCAGAGACCTTTCCGGCTGCGTACAGAATGCCCTCAATCACCGATATCGGGAGGAGTCCCGAGTAGCCACCGATCGGGAAACTCGCAAAGAAAGCAGCGAGCGCCACTCCCGCGGCGGACAAGTAGGCCGAGCCTTGTGCGGCAGGGACGGTAACGGTCGCACTGATCGAAACCGTCGCGGTGCTGGCAGCGAGCGTGCTTTCGGTCACGGCTTGGCCAACAACGCGTTCCTGGAGTAGCAGATCCAACAAACCCAGGTCGCCGCCTTCCAAGCTGCCACCGGTGGTGTAAGCACCATTTCCCGCGGAGCCGACCAGCTCCACGGTGGTACCCGTAATCGTTCCTGCCTCCCAAAAACCGTTTGCGGCCGTGTTACCCTCGACGCCGGCGATATAGACCGTGTCACCGGTGAGCAGTCCGGTCGTATCAGCGATCGTGATAACAATCGGCGTGGCGTTGGTCGCGTTGGTGATCGGCGCCTGGACGATCCCGGCCGGTGCACCCGTGGCATTAGCAACGATCACATTTACCGTGCCGGTTGTGGTGTCGGTCAGCACTATCACCTTGGTGATCGCCTGACTCAGATTCACCGTGCCGAGGACGTTGCCGGAGAATGCGAATGCAGATTCGGCAAATAGAGTTAACGCCGAGAGCGTGACATACGCATACGCGCCAGCCGCCCCACCGGGCGAGATCGACTGCAGTCGGAGCAAACACCTAGCAGCAAGCGCCACGTTGCTTTCCCAGGTGTCGCCGACGAAAGATCCGGTGTTGCTGCAGTAAACTCCGGGATAAGTGGTAACCAGTTGCGTGATCTCTCCCGGCGCAGCTGTGCCATTCGGACCGGCAAAGTCAGCTTGAATATTTGCCGTCACCGGAATGTATGCGCCGTTCGTTACGGTGCCAGATAGGGTGCCGGCCGCGAGCCCGCTCGTGAATGTGACGACGCCAGTTCCGGAGTTTACGGTCAGTAGACGCTGGAAAGTGTTGTCAATGCCGGTCAGGCTCTTGGTCGACAGCACACCAACAAAGAGCACGTCACCAGCGACTAGGCCTGACGTGCTTGAGAGCGTGAGGCTAACCGTGGAGCCTCCAACCGATCCGGCGGTCACATTGCGCCCGGTCGATGGTGACAACGTTAGGCTTGAGGTATTGGAGTAAGTTGGCTGCGCGGCGGTAGTGGCCGCGACGTGAAATTGACCCGTCGCAAGCGGACCGACCGTGCTCGCGCTAGTGTTGACGAGATAGAGCACCCCGGCTGCGTAGGTTTGGGGGAGTCTAAACTCGTCGTAGAGCTGCTCGGCCAAGACATCGAGCCAACCAAGCGCCCCACTAGGATTGGCTGATGCATCGGAGGGGTCGGCCGTTACGGGGTTGGTGATTACGGTTCCGTCAGGCTTGATGAAGGTTACTGTCCCAGTCGCAGCCCATTGCAGGAAGCCGGCTTGGGCGAAAGCCGAAACCAAGGCGTCTTGCTCGGCCAGCCCCGATGCGGTGATCGCCAGAATCGTGCGTGCCATCCCGCCCGATTGCCAGGAGGTAACCGGCAACTCGACCGTCTCGGCAACTGACAGCTGTTTGCCAAGCCAAGAGTCAGTAGGCGTTACCGCACTACTGATGCCGCTCGGAGCGGGCACGAAAAGATCACTAATCGGGAGTGTCACGCGGTCACCTGCAGGAGGCTAACGGTAGCGTCGCGAGCCGCAACAACCAAACGAAATGGTCCCTGCGCGTCCCCGACTACCAATCCGACCGTGAGCACGCCCAGCACGAAGCTAGCTGTGCCGGAGCAGGACACCACGCGCTCGTCCTTGAGACACTCGGCCGCTGACTCCGATGCGATGCGACCGAGCTCCGCGGGCCCGATGTCGTCATTTAGCTCTCCCAGTAAATCGTAGCCATAATCCGGATCGTCAATCAATCGTCCGTTTGGCGTTTGAAGGCGACGCACCAAGGCTTCGGCGAGAGCGCGCCGTCCCGAAACGGATTTCATCGCAGGATCCATCCCGGTCATGCTGGCGTTCATCGCGACATCTACGCCGTAATCCGTCATAGAGGTAACCTCTGAGCTTTTACCACGACCCCCACGGCATCTAGCTCGACCTGAGTAACAGGCCCAGGGGTTAGTACGACATTTCCGGAAGACGGGACGTTTACCGTATCGCCGTAGCAGATCACTGCTCGCGCCTCACCGGCCACATCCATACCCCCCACTATGAAAGGCTGCGTAGGTACACCGTCGAGAAACCCGACGGCTATTGTCGAGCCGGATTGTGGTTTGCAATTTAGCCCAGCTACGCCGTTACGCAGCGGAATCGCGACCACCGGCGGCAAAGAGAGGGATGCGTTAAGCGCGCGCGCGGTGACCGTGCTCCCGTCGCTGCTTTCAACGACGTAGCCATACGTACCGAGAAACGTAAGCCGGCTCACTTCGCCGCGAATGATCTCGCGGAGTGCGGCCATCATGCGGTCGGGCTCGTCGGACGGGCCCGACACAAGCACCGTGTGGCGCAGCTTACCCTCGTTGTCGCTCTCGATATGCACCATATTGATAGCTTGAGTGTCCAGCACGAGGGCGTTTGAAAACGTGGCACCCGGCACGAATTCCGCGTAGCTCTCGGTCGAGATCACGAATTCACCGCGTGCTGGATCGAAGCTGTTAACGAGAAAGTCCCCGGTGATGGCCGCGGTCGGCCGTGCGCTAAGTTGTGTCACGCCTGCGCTGTCCACGTACCACGCTAGACCGACCAGCTGACGCAAGATACGTTGCGCCGGAGCTGCTTCACGTAGGAAGTAATCTCCGATCGCTTGATTACTGGCGCCCGCGACCGTTTCCCCGACTTCAGCCGCAAGGTCGCGAGCAATGAGAGCCGTGCTGATGCCACCCGGCAGGCGGTACGCTCGCGCGCCCACATCCTTTCGCCAGCCGCCATAACCACCCACGATGCGGGCCACGCGCTGCCCGGCAAATACGGCTTGCCGGTAGATGGTCCCTACTAAAGCCAAATCCCCGCACGTAAGCGTTGCCGTTGCCGCAAGATCGGTAGTGTCGGCAAAGCGCAGGTCGGCCACCCAAGCGCCGGTAAAGGGCAATGTCAGCGACCCCGAGTGAGCGCGAAATCCGCCGAAGGAGAGAAACTCGTCCGTCACTGGGTTGCGCTCTCTCCCTCTGAGTTGAATTTACCCCAGAGCTTTTCCACTTCTTGCTCTTGCGCGCTTGGGCCGCTGAGCGCTTCCTTCAGCTGATTCGTGAGCGCATCGCCTTGATTGGCGACCGACTGCGCAGTGGCTTCGGTAGGTGTGAGCTTTTTGGTTCCTTTCGCGGTGCCGACTGCCGATCCCTTAGGCTGCGGCGTGTACTCAAGGAACTTGCACTTGGACGAAAACATCAGCGTTGGCGAGCGAGTCAGGATACCAATCTCGACGCACACAACGGAGTTGATTCCAAGATCGTCCAAGAATGGGTGAAAGATTTGGATCGCCTCGACTTGCTTTTTCGTCGGGTCGTACTTCAGAGCCTTGATGAACTCCGCCCATTCTTGGAAATGGTTGTGCCCCGTTCCCATGGTGCCGTTGTCCCATAGGAAAAATTCAATCTCCCCAGTTCCCGGCGGGAGCTGCGTGAAAGTGATCGTGGAGCCCTTGGTGCCCTTTCCCTTTTTGACATCGAATTCATGCTCGCGCGCCCAGCCGCTTAGAATGCAGTAGCCAGGGCTTAGAATGCCGGGCGAGCCCCCGATCTGCACGACGTCGTGCACCCACGGGAAGCGGAGCGGGTCGATTATTCCTGAGCCCACTATCCGAGTCCTTGCGCGAGGGCCATTCTTTCAAACGTGGTGGCCACCATGATCTCGGTGATTTCTTGGGCGCTTGCACCGGCGCCATCGATGTTGATTGCGCCGATATGAATGACCGCACCGCCGCCACGTGACCCTCCCGTCGCCGCACTGGCGGCCCCTCCCGCGGCCGCACCCGCAAGCGCCCGTGTGGCGCCAGACACGCGCGGGATAGATCTCTCCACGCCTTGGGCTAGCCCCTCACCGAGCCCCTTGTGACCGATGTCCAGCATGACCTTTGACGGCGACGCGATCCCTAGCGCGCCCTTGATTGCGCCCTTGACTTTGTTCGCTAGGTCCTTGGCAGCCTGCACGGCCTTTGCGATTCCGCCGGATATGCCGCTAACGAGCCCATCGATCAGTCCCGAAGCGGCTTCCGCTCCGGCCGATGCGATGTCAATAAAAGTATTCACGGCCCCAACAAATTGGGTCACCACACCGATCGTAAACGCTAGCCCGACGGCCAAATTTTCGATTAAGCCGGTGAAAAGCTTAAGAACGCTCATCGCAGTGTCGCCCCCGCCCATCGCATCCCAAAGCTTTGTAAGTTCTTTACCAAGAGGCTTAAGTGCAATGCCGACCCTGAGCGCAGCAATCGCAACGGTGATCAAAACAGTCTTAATCGCTGGAAAAACCTTGGCCGAGGCCTTGGCAATCGCGTCGAAGGCCCCGGTGATTACCGCTTTCATCGCTTTTCCCGACGCTGAATTCCCGTCGAATAGAGCCGTTATCGTCTTCAGCCCATTCAGAAATGGCTCCAGGTTCACGCCGTCAAATAGTTGCGCAATCTTCTCGTGGAGGCCGGCCATTTGCGCCTTGAATCCAAGCGCCATCTTTTGGGCACCCCCGGCAAACTTTTTATTCAGCGCTTCGTTAAGCAAATCCGTCGTCACAATCCCTGGCTTGAGAGCTCCCTCCAACTTCATGCTCGCGATCGTTTTCGCCGTGACCTTGGCCTTGCCACCTCCGGCTTCGATCTTCGCGAAAAGATTCGTCGCGGCCTGCCCCGCGGATTCACCCATTACCGCTGAGGCGTCAGCGATCCCGGCGAGCGCATTCTTCAGCTTTTCACCCTTGAGCCCGGCGCTCGCGAGGTCAGTGCCCATCTTCGTGAGCGCGTCCCCGGATGCGATTCCGGTGGCTGCCAGCGCATCGATCTGATCGTCAAGCTCCGCAGCGGCCTCCGCCGAGCCCAGCAACACCTCAGCCTGAATCAACATCGTGCGCTGAGCGTCGGATGCCTCCAAGGCAAACTTGGTAAGGGACACGGCAGCATCGAGCGCCGCACTGGCGATTTTGCCAAGCACCGCGATCAAAGTCCCCCCCGCCGCAACCGCGATCCCGATCGGGCCGGCCATCGCGCCCAAGCCACCGGCCAGACCTTCGGCTCCGCCAGCCGCCTCACCGAGGCCGCTGGAGACGTTTGGTAATTGCGACGTCAAGCCCGATAGTTTGGACCTCTCCTGCTCCAATGCTGCGGTCAGCATGTGCGAGTCCGCGGTGAGTTTTTTGTGCCCGCCCACGTCCCCTAACGCGTTTGCTTTTGTTAGTGCATTTGTGGTCGCCTTAAGGGCACCTTCCAGGGTCTTTACCGCTTCGGCGGACTTTTGGGCCTCCGCAGCTATATTGCCCTTCAGGTCGACCTCGTAAACAAATGCCACGGCAGCTCACTCCTTCGTCAAAAAGGCGTGTATGGCCCTCACGGTGTCAGCAAACAGTATCCCCGCGGCTTCCGCTCGCGGTGTCTCATCGCCTCGAAACCACGCGCTGAGCCCTTCGGCGAACGGGTCGGCACTCTCTTGGAATGCGGCGAGCTCAGCGCGGATCATTTTACATCCGCCTTGCCGGCCGCCCCCGTGAGGTCAAGTAGCGCTTGCCCGCACGCTTCCGGGATACCTGGCCAATCGTCTAGCAGGGCTTCGATGCCCGCAGCATCGAGTTTTGGCCACACGATGAGCTTGCGGACGAGCATTTCCTGCGAGTCGGCCTTTAGCCCTTCGTCATGCGTCTGCGAGCGCCAGAGCTTGTATTCCGGACGCGACGGCTTGCGTAGCACGACGCACCAAATCGGCCCCTCTCCATTTGAGCGGACAGCCTTGACGACGGCCGTCCGCTTGTACTGCGCGTCGAGCGCGGCGATTTCTTCCTCAGTCGGTTGCGGCATGGATCTCTCCTCGGAAAGACCGAGTGCTCCGTCCGCGCCACCTCGGTGAGTATGTCTCTAACTGTTACGTACCCGGAGGCGGCAAGAGCGGATCGATCAGATCGTCCTTGCCGTTGAATAGGATCTTGATCGGGTTCATCTCGAATTTGCGCGATAGAGCGTCGGGGCTAACGCCGTGCCCGACCTCTGTCGAGTCGAGCGTACACCCTAGGATCGTATCGGTGATCTGGTCGAAGCCATTCTCGCTGTACATGACGACTACCGAAAAGGATACGTCGGCGTACCCGCCCCCGTTGATCCCTCCGGCTGCAGCCGCTTGCTGCGAAAGCAAGTCCTGCAGCTGGTTGAACTCCGCCAGGTAAAGCTCAATGTCAGCGGTGTATACGTTGCGCCCGCGCGTCTTGCCGAGTGGATCCGGCGAGCCGGCCTCGACCATGCTTCTCGTGCGCTTGCGGCTGTAATTGATCGACTTGCGTCCGATCACAATTTGGCCGGCAATGTGGAGCTCGATTGAGCTCCAATCGTGGCGCACGCCGTTCACCAGAGGTACGGGGATCGGAGTCGTTGCCATTAGGCCGCCTGTTCAGAGTTGAGGAAACTTATCGTCACGTTCTCGGTGAGCACGTAACCGCGCGCGTTAATCGTCACCGCCACGTTAACCGCTTCAGTGCTCCGCACATCGGTGCTTCGGTTCACGACCACGCTATATCCGCTGATCATGTTTGCGGCGAGCATGCGGGTCTTGAGGGCAGTCCCGAGGGCATCTTCAATCGCGCGGGCATCATTCTCGACGAGCGTTCCGTTAGTATTGAGCCGGACGTCCTCGTTAATGACCTCTTGGCCGACCTCGTGAACGATCGTGCAGGCGCGATCCATCACCAGGCCCAGCGGGAGGATGGTGAATGCGCTACCCGGTGTGCTGCTCAGGTTTGGATTGACGATGTAAAAGGCAACGCCAAGCCCGCGACGGGTGCGCGCGCTTGTCATGCGTAGGGCATCGATGCCCGGGTTGATGTTTTCGTCGTGGTAGATAAACCCGTCTTGCGGATCCGTCGCTGGATTGACGACGATCGTAGATAGGGCCCGGTCCTTGACGCGCCCGGCATGGCGCTGAGGAGGGATGGCAACCTCGCGTGCGGCCAAGGACCAGGCAAGCGGGCGCCGGTAGCTGGAGCTCCCAGTGAGAGCCAGCGGATAGGCCGACGGAGTGTTGTAGTACCCGGCGCACGGGCAAATCCGCAGCCCATTGTTTCCGGTTGTTGGGCTCGACAAGAGTCCGAGCGCAGTGATCCACGCGGCCTCACTCTCGCCGCTACCGCCAAAAGCGGACGGGCAGGAGGCGTCGCGCAGCGTCACAATCGCGCGCTCAAACAGGTAGCTCGCGGTCAGTGCGTCGAGAGTCCCGGTGCTGCCATTGGATAGCGCTGAGATATCCGATGCGGCCATCGCGGGCCCGTTGCCCGTAGTGCCGCCCGCACCGCCGCCAACGATATGCACGCTCCCCACGTCCGCGTTGCTGTACGGGCTCGCCTTGTACGCGGCGAAGGCCGCCTGGATATCAGCAATCGCCCAAGCGGGTCCCTTCGTGCTCCATTTGATTAAATTGCCAGCGACAAGCGTTTGCGCGCCAGTGCCCAGCGTTAGCACCATGCCGGTGCTCGGGATTGTGTACGTAAGCGCGGTGCCAAGTGCGACGATTGGCCCGTAGTTTCGGCCAGCGTCGAGGGAGAATTGAAGCGTGATTCCGGCCGTGGCAAGGGCTCCCCCGGCAACGACTTTCACAACGACGTAGTAATCGCTAAATGCGCCCTGCGTAGCGTCCACCGCAACCGATGGGGCCGTTGCGGTGCCAAGGCTTGCGCCTGTACCCTGCGACAGCACGGGCGACGTTGCGGTGCCCTTGGTTGTCACGGGCACGCTCATCGCGAGCACGGTACCGCCGGCCAGCGTAGCAAGCGCGGACGCCTCGACTAGATCGCATGGGCCGAAAGATGCCAGGAGCGTTGCCGGCGACTTGGTCGCCACGACTTGATTGTTGGCCACCGCGGCCGATGCTTGCGTCAGATTTCCACACCCGATCACTAGCTGTGTGCTCTGCAGCGGCACGTTGACGGCTGCGGAACCGTTGTCGACAATCGTGATGTTTACATCGCCATTGCTCATCGGTTCACCCTAGATCGATTGGTGTGGAGGTCGTGCCATCCGGCAAAATCATCGAGACGGTCGGCACCGGTCTTGTCCCGATCGGCGCGAAAGAATACAGCACGTCGGGCACCGGCACATCGATCTCGAGATTCCAGATCGCGTAGCGGCCAAGTATCTGCAATTTCGTCGCGTCGTCCGCCGAGCTTTGCCAGCGCATAGGCCCAGGCCTGTGTATGCCATGCACGAGATCTGCCAGTGACTGCAGAATGATCAGCGCGAGCGTTGCCGTCGCGTCCCAGTCCGTATCCGGATTCGTGATCTGCGTTTTTGGCGTGGCTGTGTTGTACGTGCAGCCCCATAGGTGCACCTCGTACAGTTGCCGCTCCGTCCAGAGCGGGCGTTGCTGCATCGCCGCTAACTGCTCGGCGGTCGGCGCGAGCACTGCTTCGGCTGTCGCACTGGTACCATCGCCCGTGATCGTCACAGTCGGGGCGCTTGTGTAGCCGGAGCCCATAGCCGTCATCTGGATCCGATGCACAACACCCGACAGCAAGACCGCCGTCGCTGTTGCCTGGACTCCGCCGGCAAGATTCGGAGCGGAAATCGCAACGGTCGCCGTTGTGTAGCTCTTGCCGTGATTCAAGACGAATACCGAGAGGACCCCCGCGCCCTGCGGCACGGTCACGGCCGCAATCCCATGCCGCATAGATGCGTCGCGCGGGAGAAATTGAGACGATTTCGGGACGAATACGATTCGGTTCGGGCTCGCGTTCTCCGCGATATGCTCCGGGCCTAGCAGGATGCTTCCGTCCACTAGCGGGGGCAGATTTGCCGCTGCGATCCTTGTCACCACGTCCGTGCTGATCGTTTGCACGAGGTAAAGCCATTGCATTGCTCACCGCGCGCCCCCAAGGATTTTGGCACCAGCCTCTTCGATGGCGCGGTCGATCGCTGCCGACCATTCAGCCGGAAGCGGACCCGTTGGCAGAATCGGACGTGCCAGCATGCGACCCGTGCCGACCTGATGAAACGCACCGTACGACTCGCCGATCTCGATACGGATCCCGGCGCCCTGCGCGGCCGTCACCGAGACATTACGCAATTCACCCGTGTCAGTTAAGGGGGGAGCGCTTCGTCCACGAGCGACCGTGGTAGGCGCGAGAGGAGCCCACGCCGCGCCGTACGGGTTGGCACCGTCGTCAAATTCCTTTTGGATAAGTTGCTCAATCGCTTCAGCCGCGCGCGGCGCGGCCTTCGACGGTACGGTCGCGAGCTCATTAAGAGCGCGCGTGATCGTCGCGAGGGCAGCGGCGCCAGCGCTCATCGGTCCCCCTTATACTGTTGATTAATCAGCGCGACGATTCCGGTGGCCGTAGTGCTCGCAATCTTGATCCACGTAAACGCCAGTTTGATCGGGATGCCGGCTGCGGCCGGCACAATGACGGACGTCCCACGCGCGGTGACAAGATTCACATTGCCGGCAGCTCCGACAACGAACCCCGCGGCAGGCGAATTGAATTGCGCCACCGTAGCGTGCGGCGTGACTGCCACCGCATCGTCCCAGCTCTCTTCGGTGATCATACCGAAGGCACTCCTCCACTGTTTTCGCCCCATCCGCGCGCAGCGCTCGATTGCACCTGAGGTAGATCCGCCCCGGAATTGGTCAGCATCGTCGAGTTAGGCGTAACATCCGGGTGAATAGCCTGGCGCTGTACTCCTGGAAACCACCCGTTTCCAGGCGGAAGATTCGGATTACCGATCGCCTCGTAATATCGACGCAGGACGCTCTGGTCGGCACCCGCAAGCGCGTTAAACCCGCGTGCCTCCATTAGCAAATAACAGGCGATATACGCAGTCATCTGCGTCAGGTCCGAGCCCCACGCCAGCAAGAGCGGCTGAGCGTACCCGCCCTGTCCGTCGCTTACGCCATAGCGCCCGCGCAGGTAGGAGTCCGCCCGAGCGCTCGCGGCGACGCATGCAGCCTGTTGCTGCGCATTGGTCGTCGTGGCGAGCGCGGCCGGCGCCAGATATGACGCGAGGTCACTAGGCTGACAATATTGCGCCGGCATAGCTCACCGTTAGGATGGTCCGCTGCGCGCTGCTAAGAATGCAAATGACCAGGCCGGCGCCGCACGCGCCCATGCTCCCCAAAGGAAATGGTGCGTGTCAAACACAACCGGATCCTGCTCGTTCATACGAGGCACGATCTGCGGAGACTCACGAAGCGCCCACGTAAACGGCTTCATGGGCGCGGACGCATCCATGAGGTACCAAGTGTAAACGTTTTTCAAAAACTTATTCTCAAGCCCAGTGACACCGAAACGCTTAAGAGGATTGTCTGCCGCTCCGACCTGGCTGGTGATATTCACGCCCCATTGAGGGGGCGCGAAAAATGTCGATCGGAGGATCAACTCCACCTCGGCCTTGAGCTGCGGCGCGTGCATGAGCGTGTCAGGCACAACACCTAGGGGTTCATTGTCCTCCCCCTTGAGCGTCGACATGTACTCCCACAAAGTCGTAAACGCGACCGGGCTAAGCGCGCCCCCGACCGTGGTCGAGATGGTGCCGCCGCCGCTCTTCGGGTAGGCGATAGCTACGCCACCGCCCGTGAAATCGTTTACGTACGTGCCTTTCGTCGCGTCATACAGATCGATCGGGTGCGCCGTTGACCAGTTTGCGAGACCGTCCAGTCCCGCTTGCGAGACCGCGTCGGAGTAGGCGCCAGACGCCTCGAGCAGATCTCGGAGCTCATAGTCCGGCCAGCGCTTGATCTGAGCCGCCATGTCCGGGAGCATGCGGTAGTAGAGACCAAATTGATCATCATCGAGCTTGAACCGATCGATCGAGTACGTATCCTCGTACGGTTTCGGCACGACCGAGTAGAGCTGCGGAGACGGCTCGTGCACGTGGCGAGGTCCCGACCAGATGCGCATCTTCGGCATCTTTCCCGTCCACCCCATCGTCCAAATCTCGCTTGAGACCGGTACGGTGGTAGCGATCTTCGGGGCGACCAAGTCGACGGAGAGCGACGTATAGATCGACCCCCACATCGTGTTGACGTTGGTGATGAAAACGTTCAGTCCAGCGGGGGTGATCACGAGGGGCCTCCAGGAGCACTGTTGGTACCGAGCTTGACCGCGACCGGGCCGAGCGCTCCGGGGTAGGCCGTGTCATACGCCTCAATCACTCCGGCAATCGGGAGCGATCCGGCTGTCATCGTCACCGTGGTCTCGTCAAGCAGGTAACAGATCGCTCCGACGTTGGCCTGCGTTACGGCCCCACCGCCGGTTGCGCTCGCGAGGAAGAATGTCCCTGTAGCGATCTCGACCGTGACGTCACCGTCACTTGAGCCGCCCGTGATCCCCGGCGCGGTGTCCGCTGTGCCGGGGCCGGCTTTCTCGATCAGGCCCCACACAACATCAGTAGCGCTTGCGGGCGATGTCGCTGCGACCAGATAGCCACTGCGCGTCAGTGCGACTGAGCCGCGGTAGACCTTCTCCGAGGCTTTTAACGGTTGATTGACCGGCTGCGTCGAGTTTCCCGGCGTGCCGTATCGAACGATTTTAACATCGGCTGTGAGCGCCATTAGAATCTCCCCGCTCCATTTGAGCTCGCGGCACGTTCACGTTGGGCAGCGATCATCTTTTTCCGTACGTCCTCCCGTTGCGCTTCAGGCACCGCAAGACACGCTTCGTCGATTTGTGCGAGCACCGCACCTGGAAGCTCGGCGCCCGAGCGACGCGACGGAGCTATGAGCTGTTCTTCGTCGATTGCGACGAGCGGCTGCTTTCGCATCGAGAGAAAGTCTTTCACGAAGCGGCTCGACTTGCCGCGCAGGTCTTTCGCCTCGTGTCGCGTGATACGGCGATTCGCTAGAGCGCTATCGATCGCGAGCGTTTTCTTTTCACTCGCACGCTCCGCTGAGATTTTGCGCACGCGCTTAGCGGCGAGCTGGCCTTCGGCGATCATCGCCGCCAGCGCACCGACCGCGCGCTGCCCGCGCTTGCCTGTTGCTGACTGAGCAAGCGCTAAGAGTTGAGTAGCGGCCCTTTGGGTTGCCTCTTCTTCCTCTGCGTCGTCGTCGGCCTCTTCTTCGGATTCGGCCGCGTCAGCTTCCTCTTCGGAGCCGGCTGCCTCCTCTTCCTCTTCAGCTTCCTCGGGAGGCTCCGATTCGCTTCCCTCGGTTGAACCGATCTCTTCCTCTTCGATCTCTTCGGTGCGCTTTATGCGCTTCGTGTGGCGCGTGCCGCCTTCATCCGCCGCATCTTCCTCGCTGCCCGCGTCGGCGGGAGGAGTTTTCTCTGCGGCGGCGAGCTCGCCCTTGGCGCGCGCCAGGGCTTTTTCCAATTTCGCTACCGCTGCCCGCTTGTGCTTCGCGCTCAGCTTTTTGGTCATCGGGTTAGTCTCCGGAGATCTGTCGTTTTCTGTCATGGTCTTGGCCTGGCGGTCAAGACCTGGATTTTGGTCAAGCCCGGCACGCATGGTGCTTATGGTCTTTTCGAGACTCCACACCGCATCAGCTAGACCCGCGTCGACGGCGTCTTGACCGTCGAATGTATCTGCCTCCAACGCCTTGATCGTCTCAACCGATAGGCCGCGTGCTTTTTGCACTAACCGGTAATAGAGGTCAGCTAGGTGATCGACACGCTTTTGCAGGTGTGCCACCGTCTCTTCCGTAAGCTCCACGTCCGGGTTGCCGTCGGCTTTTCGTGCGCCACTTGTTACCACCGCAACCTTTAGCCCGGCCATCTTATTGGCCTTCGTTGCGTCGACCAGAGTGCTCGTCACGCCGATCGATCCGATCTCGGCTGCAGGGGGTAGGTAAATGTCATCTGCGACGCACGCCAAGGCGTATGCAGCCGAGCAACATTTTTCGTCGGCGTAGGCCCATACGGGTTTCCCGGAGCTCGTTTTCAGCTTCCGCATGGCATCCACGGTCGCGTTGAGACCGGCCGCCATGCCGCCCGGAGAGTCAATTTTCAGGAGCACGGCGCGTACGTCGTCGCTCGCAAGCGCGTCGTTGAATCGCGCCATGATCGATTCGTAGTCGTCAAAATACATCCACGTGTTGCCGGGCTTGCTCTCAAGCGGCCCCTCGATTGTCAGCACGGCAATTCCGCCCTCGACGATTTCCGCGCACGCTTCCTCACGTGGCGCGTAGCTCGCGGCCATAGCGTGCGGATCGATGAGTAGGAGAGTTCCCGCCTTGCGACCCTCTGCGAATTTGCGCGGCCCATCGAGCGACGCAAAGCGAGCGCGTAGCGTTTTCTCGCCACGCTCGAGTGCGGCCACCGCGCGGTGATGTCCGTTGTGAAGGTAAAGTTTGCCACCGTGTTCAAGCACGATCGGCGTGTGTTTGCCGTTCGCGCCATCGATGTATTGCCGCACGCGCTCGTCGCTCACATGACGCTGCGTTGCCGTGAGCTCCGATATCGGTACCTCCCGGTACACGCTTCCGCGAATCGCCGCGCTGATTACGGTCCGATCGCGCTCGCTTTTGTAAGCGGTCTCGCGATCCCGGAAACGCATAGGCACGCGCATTACTCGGACTCCTTGGCGGGCGGCTTGTCGCCTGACTCTTCGGGCTTTGCCTCGGACGCCGCTTTGGCGACCTGCACCGTGGGTGGCGCTTTAAATTCACAGTCGGGGAAGTTGCGAATTCCAAATTCCGAGAGCGCGAATTTCTTCAGCTGCTCGGGATCCTTGAATTGCACCCCAGCCGTAGCCAGCTGGTTCATTCCGCCCCCAAGCGCCGCAAAGGCCGCGCTATTCCGTTGGTAACGGTCGATGGGCGCGACGTCCCAAGACGTAAATGGCGCAAGCGCGGCGTCTCCGAAATTCAAATACGCAAACGGCCGCTGGAAATCCCGATGCAACGTTTGCATCCACGACGTGTTGTCCCATTGCAGGCCTTGCTCGCGAATGTCCATATGCGCTTTCGTTGCCGCGAATGCGCCGCCCTCGACTTCGGTTGTCAAATTCTGAAACATGAGCGCGAGCACGATGCTCATGTCGCATCGATCGATCAGTCCCGGGAAAGCTTCCCAGTTGCCGGCCGCGGCTTCACGCAATTCGTAGTCGTACCCATTTTGCGCATCGACTCCGCGCGGGATTAGCATCGCGGAGTCGCTGCCAAGATTGTAAAGTGAGCTCTCGAATTTTGCGCGCTCGCCCGGATCCGCCGCCGCCGGTGTGTACCCGATTCGTGTGGGGAGCCCGTGCACCTCGCTGTATCGCGCCCAATCGCGGAGCGCGAAGTGGCGAATCAGCCACGGCTCAGCGACCGAGCGCACAGCGCCGCGAATCCACCCACGGTACTGGCCGTATGGCGCGTGCAAATACCATTTGCCGTCGCCAGGGTTGATCGACAGCAACCCGTCTTGCGAGATGGCCACGTACTTGCGCGCGATCCAGTGATAGAAAGTGAAGCGCGGATGCCAGGGGCGCGCATACGGCTTCCAGATCTCTCCGGCCGTGTCCCAAAGGATTTGGCCAGGCACGAATCCCATGAAGATCGATAGCGCTTGCGACTCCGGTAGCGCGTAGGACGATGCGAATTCCGGCCAATGCGCGGCCCATGCGTCGCAGCACTCCTTGGCAGCATCCGAGTCGTCCGCTGGCGTGTGCTTCACTTCGCGACCGAAAAGACCGCTGATGCGCGAGCCGAGTGTGGCTTGTACGCGATCGTCGCCAAGCATGCTGTCGACCAGCTGCCCACTGAGCTCGAAGATGCCCTCGAGATGACTGCGCAGCGCCTGGCGCGTCGCGGCCACGGTCCACGAGTTTTGGATCGTTACGAGCGGGAGATCTCGATAGACGATCCCCGGCCGCCGATTGACGATCGAATCCGCAAGCGGATCGCCTGGCGGCTGGAAAGCCGGATCGTTAAGCGGTATCTGCAACGGGTCGGTGCTTCCGACCATGTCTTGCACCGCGCGCGCAAGCTGCTCGGCAGGAATGGGCGTAGCAAATGGCGAGGCCGGTAAGCTACCGGGCGGGTACTCGCCATTGCCGTTAGTCGTCACGGAGCGACCGCCTCACGTGCACGCGGAATGATCTCAGGCACGCGCGGCTCATCGGTCAAAGCCGGAGGCGTGTAGCCATCCAGATCTAAAAGCGCATCCTCGAGCGTCGGACGCGGGGGACCGATCGCGTCTAGTTTGCTTGCGTCCTCACCGGCAAACGCACGCAAGTCCTCTTTCCAAAAAGTCGAGTAGCGCCACTGTCGAAACATCGGCGTCAGCTGTCCGTGCGTGTCTACGATTTCAGCCAGCGCACACAAGCCGCCGTTGGCCACGCTGCGATCGCTCCCCTCGGGATAGCGATACTCAGCGAGATTGATCACGCGCCCCGATGCGTGTCGGCGACTAGCGGTAACGAAAGCTACGCCGGTGGCCTTGGTCGCGCGCGACACGAATGCGACGTACCAAGAGCGCACTACGCGATTGCGCGCATCGGCCATCATGCGCTGATGCGCTTCGAATGCTTCTTCAATCGATGGCGCGGGCGGTGGTGCCGGCGCGCGTGCCTCTTCGATGATCGTGCGCAGCTGCTCGCGCGTGAGTGAGATGACTTCGTGCTTTGGATCTTGAGGCTCTTGTTTGGCCATGGCGTTGCTCCCTTAAGCGGCGCTCTGCTCGCTTGGGGCAACGTTGACAGAAAATGACCTAGCTGGGCAAGCCCCAACGTCGCAAGGCGCCACATCTAGACACCGGCCCTCCGGGAGCCCAAATTCTCAGAATGTTCAAGCGCAATAAGCCATCAGCCCCACCGGATCGCCCAGTGTACGGTCCGAGTGTGCCAATTACGACGGAGCCCGTTTATTCACCAGCGGCCAAGGCCGACCCGGCGCTGGACCCGTTTCCGGAGGCAGTGCCGCCGGCGAAGCAAAAGACGGTAGCTGCTCCCACCGTCGCGTCACCCAAGCGTCTGCTCTAGTACCGCGGCCTTCCGCCCGTCGTCGGCGCCCCCGAGCTCGACCCCATGACTCCGTCGTGCAGCGATACAAGTGCATCAACTTCGTCGTCAGGGTCGCCTTCTGCCCCGCGAAAAAGCTGCACGCGACGCATAAAGGGACCCCATTCGTCCGCAACGGGCACTTGGACCTTTCCGCCATTCCACGAGACCCGCGTGCGCTGCGACCTGACCAGCTTATTAAATCGTGCCGGAATCGCCTGTACCTGCAGACCTCTGGAAGCCAGATAGTGCACGGCTCCGATTTCCGGCCCGCTCACATACGAGTAAATTGGCATTTGCCCGTACACGGCTATCGCGTCTCGAATCTCGGCTTCGATCGCGTTTAGGTCTGCATGCGTTCTCCGGGTTCGTCTCAAAAACAAGGCGCCTCCGTAAGCTCTACCCACAACGAGCGCAAAGTAGTCGGCCGTAGCGGCCGAGCTGTAAGCCATGTCCAATCCGGCGGCGTCACGGAAGCCGTGGAAAGCGGGGAGCTCCACATACCGCGCTGGCTCTCCGAAAACCTCACGACCAGGGACGAAGGGCTGATTCTGGAATTGCGCATGCCAAAGCCTCTCACTTGGGTCGACCTCTGCCAGCTCGCGCCTCGTGCGCTCCAATGACTCGGCCGACCAAACGTCCTCAGCAAAGGCCCTACCGTCCGCGTCTAAAGCCCCGTGGTGCACGTACTGCCAGGTCTCAGCCTTGCGCAGCAAACGACGTCCTATCGGATCGTCGGGATGCCAGCGACTCATCACGATCAGCACCGAGCCGCGTTGGCCCGCACGTACAGCTCGAGCGGTGTAGTGGGCGATCGCATGGTCGACCGCATCGCGCGTTACTGCGTCATCGGCCGTAAGCTCGGTGATTGGGTCGTCGCAGATCAGGACGTCGACATCCCGACCAAGCCGGCTTTGCTTGGCGCTCATCGTACAGACCCCGCCGCCTGATTCGTTCTTCCAGTCGACTATCGTATTTTCCCCACGCACCGGGCCCACACCGACTTGCTCGCACACGGTGCGAATCATTTTCCCCAGCTCATTCGCCCGCTCGTGATCAGCCACGAGCAGAATCACCCGGAGTTTTGGATTGCGGCACAAGAGCCACGCAACTCCGTAAATCGTCGTCCAGGTTTTGTAGTGCCTTACCGGGATCGCGCAGCAGGCACGCACCCCGCCCCGCTCCACGCTCTCGATTAGCTCGCACCATTCGCGTAGGTGATGCGGCGCGCGGTGCTGGCCGCTAGACGCCAGCGGTATCCACTCAAGTAGGCTCAGTTCTCTGGCGCGCTGCAGAGCCTCCGACATCACGGCATTCCCGGCTCGTCCGAGAATAGCCCAATGAGCCAGCGCAAGGTTTGCACCTCGAGCCACGCTCGCTCGAGTAGCGCTGCGAACGCAACGATGGCGTCAGCCAAGGTGAATAAGACGATCACTCCACAACCGCCCTAACCATCCCGCCGACCCCAAGCCCCAGCCCCCGAGCCCAGTCCTGCCAACGACGGAGCCGGTCGGACTCGATGCGCAGCACGACGCGCGCGTCGAGCCTACGCCCCTGCCCCCCGGCACTGCGCTGAGCTGCCATGTGCCCACCCCGTACACACATACCCCCCGGGGTGTCAAGTATTTACCCCACCGCCCACCCCCCTATGCCCATCCCCGCACGCGTTAACCCGCCCCCATCGACGACGGATCCCTCGATGCCAGGGGGTCATGCCCGGGTCATGTGCTGCACAACTCCTACCCGCCCACTCTTTTTCGCTGGCGGATTTCTGTTGAGACCACGGATACCCCCGCGATGTTTTTAAAAAACACCGTATCGCTGCCACATCACCGTATCGCCGCGGCATCACCGGGATATCACCTGACGGTGATACGGAATAGTCCAACAGTCATCACCGGTTACGGCACGCGTATCACTGGTATCACTGTAATAGGAAACAATACTAGTGGACATAGCTACTGGTAACTGGGTGCTAAAAGGGTCCTCTATTAGGGAGGTGGCGATAGCGGTGATTCCGGTGCTACGAATCGCGGAAACCGGTGTAACTACGCACACTTGCCGCATATCACCGGAATAGGTGTCTGGCGATACAGGGTGATAGGGTCAGGCGATACGCGGCGCCGCTCCCGGCCCGGCGGCCCTTACCGGCGCCATGTGCGCCCGAGCCTGACGCCGCAAGAACGCCAAAATAAATAGACCGACACACGATGTCGGACGACTTAGGCCGGCACGCACCTAACCCAGTACCGGAACGGGCGATCCGGTGGGGGGCGGGGGGTGAAAACCGATTTCCACCCGGCTCGTCGAAGGGCCCTGGCGACGCGGTGTTGGTCGGCTGGTTTCCAATCTTTTCGCTCAATTCCGAGCTCAGATAGGCAATCACCGATGGTGGTCCATTCACGGGTCGCGGCGTATTTTTCAATGTGGGCGTCCCACTCGTCACGCTGATCTCGGTTGGCTTGAGCCTCTCGGAGGGCCAGGGTTTCGTCTTGGTTGGGCCACCAATGCTCGCCGTTGCGGTAGCGTACGACGGCCTCGCCAAAGAGCTGAGGACGGTCGGAGGTGAGGAGCTCGATATCGATCGGGTGGACGACGTCGGTTTGGGCTGGCCAGATCCGGCGGTTGCCGGTCGGGTCAACTAGGTACTGCTCGACGTTGGTTGTCGCGGCGAAGACGCAGTGACGCGGACGCATGACGAAGTGGCGTCCGTAGGCGGGCCTAAAGCGGTCGATGCGGCGGGAGAGGAAAGACTTTTTGGCTTCTTCATCCACCGCTTTCATCGCACTGAGCTCGTCGATGCACGCGCAGCTGACGCCGTTGAGTGCCGCCATTGCGTCTTTGTCTCGGATATTTGGCAGATCGGGCAGGTAGAATTCGTCGCCGAAAAGCACTTCGAGAGAGGTGGATTTTCGTGCGCCTTGGCCGCCCTCGAGCACGAGCACGTAGTCCATTTTGCAGCCTGGGTTGAGACCCCGAGCGACCGCACCGATCAGCCACATGGCTCCGATCCGGAGGTTCACCGGGAGCGGGGGCGCCCCGAGGTAGGTCGTCAGCCACTGATCGAGTCGAGGGACACCGTCCCAGCCGTCCGCACACTTGGCGAGAAAGTCCTGCCACGGGTTGAACGCGTGCGCGCGAGCGGCGCAGGCCATGGCGTCGAAAACGGCGTTCTTCTCGAACCGGGGACCGACCTGCTTTGCGAACCACGCAGCGATGTAAAACCACTGGTCGTCCGAAAAATCAGTCCCCGCAGGCGGCGACACGAAGCCATCGACGCGCGGTCCGCTTGCTCCCCACACCAATCGGTCGGCGAATTCGTTGTACCGGAAACACTCGCGCCAAGCTTCGTGGTGTGTGAGGTAGAGCGCGAGGTTTGCCGGAGCTTTCGCCGCGGTCCCATCGTTGTTCAGGACAAGAGAGCGCATCCAAAGCCGGGGTTGTAGATCGGTGACGCTCACGGGCTCGAGCACACGTAGCTCAGGAGGTACGGCCGAGACCGGCTCAGGGGACGGCGCAGCGGAGACCACAGAGAAAAGCTCGTCGATCTGGCGCACGGTCCCGCCGGCGCAAAGGAACGCGTGCGCGTCCTTGTGCGAAGGAAGCTCGATTACCTTGACCGAGCGCGCGTGCCCAGTTAGCGCTCGCGAGACTTGGGTGGCGTGCAAACGGCCGACGTCATCGGCATCCGCAATGATGCGCACGTCGCGATCCTTCAGCACGCCCTGAGCATGCTCGGCGTAATCCCTCAAGAGCTTGCCGGCTCCCCCTGAATTGCACGTGGCAACAAGACCCTCTGCGACAAGCGTGTCGACGTCCTTCTCGCCCTCGACGAGATAAATCGGCGTGTCCGCAGGAGCCGAGAGAAGCTCTGGCAATCGGTAAAGCACGCGGCGAACGCTGCGCACCTTCCAGTCCCATCCGCCATTGTCGCCGCTCGGCTTGCGCTGGCGGAAGCGCTTCCCGGTCTTGCGTACGACTTGATAAAGCAACGCTCCTTGCTCGTCGACGTAGTCATACGTCGCAAGAATATCCGCGCCGTCGCTGTGTGAGTGTCGCGCTCCACCGTTGAGTGGCGGCCCATGCTGCTCGCCGCAATTGCAACGCCCGTGCAATCGATGCACGTAAGCTTGCGAGTTTTCCTCCCGCCTGAGCGCGCCGGCATGTTCGTCACGCACGCACCGCGCCCATTCATCGCCGGAGCGGAAGCCCCAACATCGTTTGCCTTGCCCGCGGTCGGCGCTCTCCCATCCGCCGCAGATCGGACACGGGTGCGAGCGTGTGTAGCGCTGATCGGTTGATACACCGAGTGTCATGACGGACCCAGTGCGGCAAGAGCGTTGAGTAGCGCGTGCAATTTATCCTCTTCTGTCATCGGTAGATCGACCACAGGCCACGTCCTCACCAGCCGCGAGGCGGCCATTTTCCAAACAAAGCGCGATAGCGAGATGCGGCAAATCCCGGCTTAAAACCGCGTTTTTTGCCGAAGTCTCGCCACGAAGAAAAAGCTAATTTCTGCTCGAGCAACGTCAGCTCAGGGAGCTCCGAGAAGAGACGCTTGTACTGCTCGGCGGCCCAACCGATCCCGAAGCCGCGTATCTCTGCGACGCTACGCACACGCTTCCACTCGCGCTCCTTCGCATCGACCGGTGTCTCCGCGCCGGCGTATACGAGAGAGAGTGCGTAGTCGTAGATCCGTAGCGGCTTGACCACAAGCGGCGGCTCGAAGCCGCAGTAGGGACATACGCGCGAGCCAGCGGCGAACACCGAGCCGCATTGCTGGCATTGCCGCATCGGCGCCTCGCTCGTCCGCTCGATGGCCTTGCCAGTGAGTGAGTAGCGGCGATCCTCGGTCGGGTATCCGTGCGAGAGAGTCGCCCCGGTCAGATCGATCACGACAGCGTGCGGCTTCTCGGGATGCGGACGAAGCACACGTCCGACAGCTTGCAGATAACTCGACACGTGTCCAAACGTGCGCGCGAGAATGCAGGTGCGCGCAGCGGGTACGTCGATGCCTTCGGTCAGGACGTTGACGTTGGTAAGGACGCGCGTGTCCCCGTCGACGAAGCGAGCGAGCGATGCCATCCGATCGCGCGTGCAGGTATTCGCCTCGATTGTTTCCGCACGAACGCCAGCGGAGATAAATTCCCGCCGAAGCCTCTCGGCATGCTCGACGCGCGACGCAAACAGGAATGCCCGCGATCCCTCCGCAAATGCGCGCCAGGCTTTGACCGGATCTTGGGCCAGCCCATTGGCTGCAGTCTCTGGTGCGTACACGCGCGCGTCGACCAAGTAGCCACCCGCGACGAGCTCGCGGTATCCAGCCGCGACGACGAGAGCCGAGAAGATGTCTCCGAGGGGCTCACCGGTCTGGCGCTCAGGTGTAGCGGTCAGGCCGACGGTGCGTGTCTCGCCGTAGTGATCGATGACCGACTGCCATTCCGCCGCACGGTAATGGTGCGCTTCGTCGAGGACCAAGAGCCCAATGGGCGGTCGATGCTCCCGAGCGAGCAGCGTTTGGACGGTCGCGATCTGTACGCGGGCGTCAGGGCGAAACGGATAGCCGGGCGCAATACACGCGGTGTCAAAGTGCTTTTCAAAGCGCTGGCGTGTTTGCTCGACGAGCTCGCGTCGATGCACGAGAAAAAGCACCGGCTCGCTTGAGCGACGGATAAACTCCTCAGCGAGTCGCGTCTTACCTGCGCCGGTTGGTGCTACCAGGCAAACGGCGCGGTGTCCGCTCTGCCATTCTCGCTCGACGCCGGTGACTGCGCGCTCTTGGTAGGGACGCAGCGGACTCGCGGAAACGATCTCGACTCGGCTTGCAGTGTGCTCTATTGTGTGCATGTCGGAAGTGCCTTTCCGGCCGGGGCGGGGACGTGTTGCAGCGTCGCTCGCCCCAAGCTTCTAGGGTTCTATTCGGCGTTTCAGGCCGAGCTTGTGTGTGTGCGCCATGGTCGGGTTCCCGCGGTGCGCCACAGGAGACGGGTCCCAAGGCGCAACACGGACCCTTTTCACTACACCAGGCGCAACACGGTGGGCAAGTAAGCGGGAGGCGAAAAAGTCTCCACGTTATTTCAGAAAGCTATTGACAAGCGTTGCGTGTGTATAACACGCGGCCAGGTGTGTAATACACACTTTTTGCAAATACCTCGAGAGAAACCTCGAATTTGCAAATACCTCGAGTAAAACACTACCCAAAAACCTCGCTAAAAGTGGCAATTGACATTTAGCGGGACGCGAGAATCATGCCAGCGTA